>Ga0193729_1001165_pt1 | contig 13499 bp, 14 predicted proteins | sample U1c2metaG_FD_143036 | JGI IMG/M metagenome (GOLD analysis project Ga0193729, IMG submission 143036) | Soil microbial communities from a riparian zone of the East river system, Colorado, United States - U1c2 | ecosystem: Environmental > Terrestrial > Soil > Riparian zone | place: USA: East River... | reverse complement strand
AGCTACGTGACTTAACCTGGAGATTTCGCAGTTGTGAGAGATTATTTATCAGACTCTCAGTTAACCCATCGCTCAAGTACTCAGTATCGGCATTGCCGCCGACATCCGCGAAAGGCAACACAGCAATTGAGTCGATTTCAGTCTTTGGGTTTTTGGCAGGCAAAAGCGATGCAATTCCAAACCCCAAAAGAATCAGCACAATCAGACCGAGAACGATCGCCAGTTTGTGCCGCTTAATTCCAATGACTGCTGAGTCCGCGCTCAAAGCGCCGGTGGATGGGACAGCGGGAAGCGCCGCAGTTGACTCACCCGGCTGCTGGCTATTTGTTCTGGCAATAGCTGACTCGCTCAATTGACTGCGAGAGTCGTGGGCGTCGGTCTTATTGAGCGTGGTGGCTTCGACTTCTTTCCGCAACTCTTTCAGCTCGATCGCGACGTCTTTGATCGTTTGATATCGATCTTCAGGATCTTTGGCCAGGCACCGTCTGACAATTCTTTGCAGGTCACCCGGCGCATCCGCACGAATGTCGCTCACCAGCGGCGCCGGCTCGCGAATAATTTTGTTCAGGGTGTCGATCGCATCCGCGCCGGCGAAGGCCTTCTGGCCGGTGACCGCTTCGTAAAGCATGCAGCCGAACGAGAAGATGTCGGATCGATGATCGATCTCATTCGTCCGTCCCTGCGCCTGTTCGGGTGACATGTAGCCAACCGTTCCCAGCACCGTCCCGGGTTGGGACTGTTGCGGCATTATCGCCGTGGCCATGTCACTGGAAGTGCTCGAGAGTTTTTGTGGCTCGATCAATTTCGCCAGGCCAAAGTCCAGAATCTTCGCGTGACCGTCACGCGTGATCATTATGTTGTCGGGTTTGAGATCGCGATGGACGATCCCGGCAGCGTGGGCTTTAGCGAGTCCTTCGGCGACGTGTTGTAGATGGCGCAGAAGCTTCCGTAAATCGGTTTGATCGTGAATAGCATCCCGGAGTGTTTGACCGTCGACGAATTCCATTGCGATGAAGTTCGTGCCATCGCTCTCGCCAATCTCGTAAATGTGGGCGATGTTCGGATGATTCAGCGCCGCCGCGGCCTGTGCCTCTTGTTTGAAGCGCCGCATCCGGTCGCTATTGGCCGCCAACTGCGGCGGCAGGACTTTGAGCGCGACCTTGCGATGAAGCTGTGTATCTTCCGCCAGATACACTTCTCCCATTCCGCCTTCGCCAATCTTTGAGCGGATCTCATACCGGCCGAGTTTTGTGCCCGGAGACAGCATGTCCATTGGAACGGCGGGATTCTAACGGAGATCAGATCGATTCGCTAGATTTTGAGTAACAGAACCCGGAGCGATGGCGACGGGATCAAATTCTCAATTCAGTGCGTCTCGTATGCGATCGATGAATTTGGCTTTCGAGTTGGGCATTTGACGGCTTTGTTACGTTCTCAGTCGGCGTGCACGCGATCGTGGCGGAGAGTATAGTTGCGAGCATGCTCGGCTTCCTCGTTACTTGCTTGACGGGCTTGCTATTGATTGCCGGCTCTTGCTCGCAGCAGTCGCCGTCTGCACCGAAAACTATTCAGGCTCCCTGGTCGCTCGAACTCACCACCTCTGGTGGGTTTGTCGGTCGCGGCAGAGGCAATATATCGGTCAATAGCGACGGCCATTTCGCTTGCTCTCAAATGAATCAACAAGAAGTGCGCAAGGGTGTTGTGGGCGGTTTGCATTCGACCGAGTTCAAGCTGATCAGCGACGCCGTTGCGCAACTTAATCCTAACGAGTGGAAGAAGCCGGGACTAGATGTCGCTGCGCCCGATGCCTTCGGATATAAACTCGAATTGAAGACCGGAACCGATAATAAACAGGTGTTCACCGTGCAGTGGTACGACAACACGCGCGATCAACTTCCTGAGGATTTGAAAAAGCTGAGCGAGGCACTACTGCACACGATGGATACCTCGTGCGGCAGACCTTAGCCGTGCTTAGTTCGGCGAACGTAGCAACCATCTAACACCGTATCGCAAAGAACATTCAACCAACTGCTCAAGACAATTGAAGGTCATCCTAAGGTCTAAACGCGATCTCTTCAGACTGCGACGCTGGGGCTTAAGACAATGCACCGATCGCTGAAAGCAGCCGAGCGATGTCGAGAACCAAAGAAGCAATGTCTTGAGACCTCAGAACAATCGCTCAGGACAACGAATCGAAAGCCAACGACATTGAAGCAACCTCTCGAAACATCGGGGCAATCGCTTAAGACAACGGCTTGAAAGCCTATGAAACTGGAGCAATGTCTTTAGACAATGAAGCAATGTCCAAGAACATTGCGCTGATGTTCGAAGAAATCGGCGGAACGGCTTAAGTCTCTCTCCCGTAACCTTAACATAAACAGTAACTTAAGAATGCCGCGCAAAAACGTTGCTAAATCCGGCCTTTTGTACTAAGCTGCGCCCGTTTTCGCCTTGCTCGAAACCCCGGAGGACTCACGCCGGAGTACTCCCCTTCCCAAGGAGGCCTCAACCATGTCTAAGGTAAAACTGAATATTTCGCGTCTCTCGATCAGGCACAAGATTGCGAAGTGCCGGCAGATTGTGACCGCCATGACCGGCAACCCGAATTTTCCGAATCCGAATCCTCCGTTGCCGACCGTCACTGCGGCGCTGAACGGTCTGGATTCATCGACGAATGCAGCGCAAGCCGCGCGGCAGGAAGCAATAGTTAAGACTGCCCAGCAAAACAATCAAGACGATGTCGTCGACCAGTTGATGTCGCAACTGGCTGCGCATGTCGAGAGCGTGGCAGGCGGTAACGAAACAATTATTCTCAGCGCGGGGATGGACACCAAAGCCGCGCCAACTCAGCCTTCAGACATTCCCGACGTACCCGCAAACCTCAGCGCTACGGCAGGCGACCGTGATGGTGAAATTGATCTGAGTTGGGAAGCGGTCTCAGGGGCCAAGAGTTACGTGATCGAACAAAGCGTCGATCCCGTAACGGATACAAGCTGGGGCCATGTCAGCGTTTCAACCAGATCTAGTCAAACAATCAGCGATTTGAAGAGCGGCACGCGCTATTGGTTCCGGGTAGCTGCCGTAAATGGAATCGGTAACAGCGGCTGGAGCGATCCAGCGACGAAGATCGCGCCTTAGCTGGGAGCGCGGACATGCTTGTCCGCATTGAGCGCGGAGCGTGAAGACTGCCGCTGCGCGTGAATCCCCGGCAAAAGTTCATGAGCCCGACGCTCATGAAACGCAGGCGCGTCTCGTTACTCGAGTCAGGCTTTGCAGTCCGGCACGGCGAAATGCCGGAAAGCCGGCGGCCGCAACGAACGCGCCTGCTTTTTATGTTGTATGGAAATAATTTTGAATAGAGGAGATCAAAAGATGTCCGAGATCGCCCTTGCACCAGCAGCGACAAATGCTTCAGCGAATGATTTTGCGCTAATTCCCAAGCCGACGAAAGTTCCACTTAAAGCTTTGCCGCCGTCAGCCTTTCAACACCCGCTCGAATCGTCAGGCCACGGAAAATCTTAAGAAGATCAAAGGCTTCGATTGGCTTGCTTGAGACCAAGCCTTCAATAACCATGAACAAAAGTCACTCAACAAGTTGCGTTAGTAAATCGGACAAACAATAGGAGGTACGAAATGAGCTTACATCTGACGTGGGGGACAATTAAGGATGACGTCGTAGACTTAGCGAGTCTGATCCTACCTGGCTTTGCTCTTCAGGATGCACTAAAGCATCCAAGGATGTCGAATGCGAAACTTTGGATGAAATGTGGTGGCTGCGGAGCTGCAGCCTTCATACCTCTTCAAAGAATCTACCATAGGCACTTTACCGAGGGCGGTCCTCCAGAAATCACCCTTGACTGCGATAACTGCGGTTCTCAACTTGACTCACATGGTCTGCACTATGACCGTGTTAGTCATGACTAGAATCGTCAACCGTGCCTTGCCGAGCGAGGGGACTCGGTAGCGGCTTGGAAGGCGACAAGTTAACGGCGGAGTTGACAGGGTCAACAATCACGACCCCGTTGTTGACTCGCGGGAAGTGCCTAGCGTGCGTCGCCGCTAGCAGGGCCGTTAGCCTGAGGGAACGCCTAGCTTTCCTTTCAAGACAATTGGAGAACTTAACAATGTCTGAGACGGCACTTTTTCCAACGAAAGAAGTGACGAGAGAGGATCAGAATGACACCCCCAACGATTCCCCGTAGCCAGAACCAGCCGACGCTACCCAATCAGCCCTTCTTCTCATGGATAAGGACGCAGACCGCTCTATTTATTGGTCAAATAATCGGTTTGCTGAGCGTCGTCTCTGTCCCAATTGCTCTCTTTTATTACTCGATGAAGTCGCTTCCCGAGGACTTCGAGTGGCAGAAGTTGGAGAAGGTGGGCCATTACGTAATATATGCTCATCTTCTCATTCTGGTCCTATTCATTGCTTTCCTCATCCGCAGGCTGGATGGGAACAGCGTGGGTAGATACCGAGCAAGGCTCGTGCACGAGAAACTGCGAGGCAAACGTGCGAGCGATGACGAATTTGCTGCCTTAGAGAAGTACAGCACAAAACAGGTGGCCAGATTCAAACGTCGCTTCCTCTGGTTTTGGTGCTCAATGCTCTGTTTGTACTTGATCTTTGCGGTCGAGCCGATGTTTCCGGTCTCCGTGCCAGACTGTCTAGCGAAGCTGACGTCGTTTAAGGAGATGTTTCGCAGCGAGCTTTTCCCCATTCTTTCGTTTGTCCTGAATAATCTAAGTCTGATATTTGTCTTTTGCTGTTTTAGCGTCTTGTATGTGCCGCCAGGCGCCACGCCTGGTAACTTCTCGGGTCCCATCCCAAAGTCCGCAGAAGAAGATCCTATCCCGAAGTCTAACGCGGACCTTCCCAAAAGAACGGGGCCGGATATCTACGGGCTCGTGCGTCGTGTGGTGCAATATGTCAGCGGCCAGGGTCTCGACGAACGGGAGCGTCGCCAGCGGATTTTGGTCGTGTGGTTCATTGTTGGAGTGGCGTTGCTCACAGCTATATTTCCCTCGATCATGTTGACCAAGAGAGGGAAGCCTACCAACTGGAGTGAATACCCAGCCGTTTTTGATGCGCTGAGCGGAACGATAAACGCGATCGTCCTGGCACTGCTGATTGCCAAGCTGGACAGTAAGCTGATCGGCCTACCATCGTGGCTGATTTGCATATTGTACTTTTATGCCGGCGTCCAACCGATGTTTGTCGTGTTCGAACTACACCCGGAGGTATATGCCGGAATTAAGACCGCTGTTCTGTGGGTGGTGTTCATCTTCAAGATTTATTTCTTCCTGATTATCTTTTACGCCTTACAAACAGGAAGAGTGTTCAACTATTTCTCTTGCTCGCAGGTGCTCAACGATCATGTCAAAACACTCAAGCAGCCATTACTCACCGAGAGTGCGTCGCAAACCGGGCAGGCAGCAAGACGTCCCGCCCGAGCCAGTTCCTGAAGGTGCGCGACCAAGCTGGTTTAAAAGTTTGGCGATGGGTGCCTTTTTTGCGCGCTGGAAGCGCTCGCCGCGTGCTGCGCCCGAAACTTCGCCCGACACGAACGAACCTGAGGCGGATGTCTCGGCACAGCAGTCTGTGAAGGAGAACAAGCAGGGCCCGCCAGCGCCGGACACTAAGGCGAAGGACACGCGGGCGATCTGGTTCCTGCGCCTCGGCGTGGCAGCCATTATTATTTTTGCAAGTTCGCTACTCGTTTACGTGTCGCTTTTCGGAGAGCTCAAGAAGTCAGTTGACAATTCACCTCTATCAACGGGTGTGATCGTTCTTCACGTGGCCCTACTTCTTGTAATCCTAGTCGTAATCGGTGTGTTTGTTGGGCGTGATCGTCGCAAGGAGTACAAAAGAGGATCTCTGCTGACCGACGAGTCAAGGTTTAAGACAGCTTCCGAATTGAGATTTAGGCTTTCCGAGCCAATGTCTCCAGAAGACCAAAACCGCAAATTCGACGAGCTGTCAAAGCGCACCAGAGAGCAATTCAAGTCTTTTACCCACTCCTTTCGGCTGTTTTGGATCTCGCTGCTGGTTCTCTATCTGGCAATGGGAGTCCGCCTGCCTGATCGGCCTGCTGGTTTGGAGCCGTCAGAGAAACAACCGCCGTCAGAGCTTTGCCCGGAGTCTTTCGGGGCAAAGTTACTACTACCTGGAACAAAGGCCAACTTTTCCGAAGAGAATCAAGCTAAACCCCAACCGGATCATAAAAGCGAGACGACGCAAAACGGGAAGTCCGAACCGCTATCAGATTCCCAATGGCCTGACGAACGTTTGTCCATTAGTAAGCTGCCGAAGAACACGATATTTTCTTTCGTCTACTTTGTCATTAACAACTTCTCGGTCCTGGTTTTGTTCTGGTGCTTTGCGGTCCTCTATATTCCCAACGACGATGAGAAGTTTGACGAGAAACATAGGCTGTTGCGCCGCTATTCCCTGCTGATATGGGTGCTACTTACAGTTCTCGTGCCGCTGCTCGCAGTGATCATCAAGGGCAACGGATTTACGCCGTCGGAAGCCGAGAAAATCCCTACGATATTGGGCGCAGTGGGAGGGACATTGAACGCGGTGGCCTTCGCACTATTGATCGCCAGGTTGGATAGCCGGTTAATCGGTCTGCGATTGCCAATGGTAATAGTGTTGTATGCGTATGCATCTTTCCAACCACTATTCGTGACCTTCAATCAGCCGTCTAACTTGCTTAAGTTTATCGCGACGTCCGCAATGATCGCGGCATTCCTATTCAAGATTTGTCTCGTGCTCATGATAGGACATATACGCAACTCAGGTGGCTTGATCGACTATCTCTGGTTCTTTTCCGTTTCTCAGCAGTTCGGTTAACTCAGTGTTCGGCAATCAGTTCGAGATCAGGACCTACAACCCCAGGCCGGATCGGTTTACTTTCTCAATCTTCAATAAAAACGTTGAGATGTATAAGGCATCCGAAATGTCCACCACCCGAGCCCAGGTTGACGATACGATCAGGACGCTGGTAAACGCCATGCGGGAGAGAAAAAGTTACGGCAAGCCGCCCCAGAAACTACAAGGCACACACTGGATTCAAGTGAAGTCAGGCGAACACCTGCTCTGTGAAAGTGTGGGTCTTATCTCACAAAGCGAAGTTGACGAGCTCATCAATGAGTCCATCGCAAAGGTTCCGTATTGCAAATATGATCGCGGCTAGAAGCAACTGACACTTCATGCGGCACGCTTAAGATTGATCCGTGAGCAGAGAGTCGTTTGCCAGCGAGCGCACAAGCTGGTTCGTTTCCAGGCTAACCGTAATCGCTTGTCCAATCAGCTGCACGATGTATTCGGGATCTTCGGCGCGATTGGGGTCGTTGGTGATGCCACTGCGTTTGTCGGTGCTGACTTGGTATTGATCGATGATCCATTCGAGGGCTGAGCGATTGCCTAAGCGATACTTAAACACCTCCGGCGGAATCCCACTCAGAGTCAGGAAGTCGTTGTAGATAAGCGAGCGCTTGTCTTTGCTCAACTTCATCTTTTCCACGTGCCAGTCGAGCGGCTGGCCCGGCGCTTCGATTCTTAGGACATTGCGTCCGCGAATCCAAGTAATACCTGCAAAGATCATTATCTGTAATTCAATCGGGAGCTTAACGAGACTTAGGTTTTTTTGGGATGAAAAACATTATAGCTACGATATAATGGTGAACTCTTTCGGAAGTCTCCATGGAAAAAACAGCAGCAGACTTTTTCGCGGGCATCGGCCTCGCATCACTCGGTTTCACGAGGCAGCAATGGCAAGTTAAGTTTGCTGTCGATCATAGCGTCGCCAAACAACAAATGTATGAGAAACAGTTTGGCGCGGATCACTTCCACAGGAAATCTATCGAAGATGTAAGCGGACGTGATCTGCCAAAGGTATCGCTCGCGCACGCCTCATTCCCATGCACAGATATCTCTCTCGCAGGATCGCGTGCGGGAATAGACGCCGGTGAGTCGAGTGCGTTCTGGCACTTTATCAGAGTGCTGAGGGAAACGGGTTACGACGATGGGCCCGGGCAGCCTCCGTTTGTGCTGATTGAGAATGTGGAGGGGCTGATAAGCTCGGGTAATGGCAACGATCTTCGCGACATACTTCGTGCGTTGAATGAGCTCGGCTATTCGACAGACCTGCTTCTGATTAACGCTCGGCATTTCGTTCCGCAAAGCAGAGTGAGGCTTTTTATTACCGGCGTATTTGGCGTTGCAGCGCAAACGGCATTACAAATTGATGAGCAACTAAGTAAGTCACATGACGTTAGGAACCCTAGAATCCGTGAGTTCATTAGAAAACACCATCAGATTGCGTGGTATCTTCGCGATATACCCGAACTTCCGAAAAGTAAGCGTCGGCTGAATTACATCATTGATGAAGGCGCAGAATGGTGGCCTGAAGAACGAACAGAGTACTTGTTAAATCAGATGTTCGATAGACATAAGCGCGAAATCGATCGCCTCAAGCGGCTTAAGACCTGGTCATACCGGACTGTCTTTCGAAGGATGAGGCTTAGAGACGGAAAGAAGAGATCCACCGCCGAGATGAGGACGGACGAGATTGCTGGCTGCTTACGAACTCCCAAAGGAGGCAGCGCTAGACAGATTGTTCTTAGGATTGGCCGCGGCCAAGTTTGCGCTCGCCTTCTAAATGCCAGAGAGACTGCTAGGTTGATGGGCGCTGATGATTTCGAGCTGAGTGATGACTTGTCGCTGAATGATGCTCTGTTTGGCTTCGGTGATGCCGTTTGCGTACCAGTCATCCAATGGATAATAGATAACTATTTTGAGCGTTTGGTCGGCGACTACTCTAACATCATCCACCAGACCAGCCAGAGAGCTGCGGCATAGTCATTTTTTGCGATGGATGACAGAACTACCCAAAAGCGGTCCGCAACAATGGCCGCGGTGAAGTCGCAGAACACGAGACTAGAACGCGAATTCCTCGACGAGATTTCCCGCGACATTAGACGCAGACTGAGCCTTCATGCCTCAGATATTCCCGGTAAACCTGACTTTGTTCATCGACGTTCTAAGGTAGCAATCTTCATCGACAGTTGTTTTTGGCATGGCTGCCATCTCCACCTTCGCATGCCAACGGCTAACAGAAGCTATTGGTCTGCAAAGATTAGCCGAAATCGACACCGTGATTCGCGAGTTAACCGAGAATTACGAAACAGTGGCTGGCTTGTGATGCGTATATGGGAGCACTCATTGACTAATCCACGCGCGCGCAAGTGGTGGCATACGCGTATAGTCAATCAAATCAAGAATCGGTTTCGGGGGACTGCTGCGGAGCGTCCATGAAAGTCCTGTAGTAAGTCTGCAGCCGATCGAAATGCGCATTAAGAGCCGCTCTAAGAACCTGATTATCTTTCACCTCAAGGATATGAGAGAAGAGGTTGTTGAATTGCATGGCCTGCCGAGGCAGACGTAGCAAAGAGTCTTTCCTTTTTTCGATCTCTTCCAAGGGCAACACCCGCACTTCTTGTTTTCGCGGCAACCGTGGGGGCAATATCGGTCGCGGCGGTATTGTTCCCATCAAGGGTTTCATTCGATGAAACTCATTTGCGAGATGGAATTCAACTCTGGTAATCCGCTCCTTCTGCGCATTGGGCATCGGCCATGCCCAAACGAACGCGACCTCCCAAACGTCCAATTGTCGGTTCGCAATCACGTCGCTGCGCGCACTTGTCAGGTGGCGACGGACGCGTGCTCGGATACCGTCAACTGATTGCCCGACATAAATTGGCACCTGATCCAAGTCACACAACGCGTAAACGCCAATGTCGTTCGTTAGCTCACTCAGTTGCGCGTGTCGGTATTTTTGAAGGTTCATCCTTGCAGGTTAGTAAGGAGCGAACATTTCTAAACGCTGATCCTGCGCAAGACTCTATTACGAAACCGCTGAGCTACACAACCTTCATCTTCCACTTCCCTCTTCTAAAGAAAATCGCGCTGATGATCGCCAGCGTTGAGAACGCAATCGTAATTGCGAGAAAGACTCCGCGCGGACCGAAGTGAAAAACTATCGCCAGCACGTAAGCCAGCGGCAGTTCCCATAACCAGAACACAAACAGGTTGATGATCGTCGGCGTCCACGTGTCACCCGCGCCGTTGAAAGATTGCGTCAGCACCATGCCGTAGGCGTAGAACAGAAAGCCGCAGGCGACGATGCGCAGGCAATCAACGCCATAAGGCATCACGGCCGGATCATTGGTGAACAGCCAGATAATTTGGCGCGCGAAGACGACGAAAATAAGTCCTACGCAACCGAGACAAATCATGTTGTAAAAACCCGCCCGCCAAACTGCCCGTTCCGCACGCTCAGGTTTTTTTGCGCCCAGCGCCTGGCCCACCATGGTGGCGGCGGCGTTCGACATTCCCCACGATGGCAACAACGCAAACAGGATCACGCGAATGCCGACCACATAGCCGGCCAAAGCGTCCGTGCCGAATGTCGAGATAGTACGCACAAGGCCGATCCAACTCGCCATGCCGATGAAAACCTGGAAAGTTCCGGTGCCCGATAACTTCACCAGACGGCCCATGATCTCAGTTTCAATCCGGAAATGACGCCGGGTGATTTCAAAGCGCCCGCCCTTGCGAATCAAACGACTGAATGCGTAGATTGCTCCGGTGCCGCGTCCGATGTTCGTCGCCACCGCCGCGCCGGCAATGCCGAGTTTAGGGAATGGCCCCAGGCCAAAGATGAAACACGGCCCCAGCACGATGTTGAGCGCGTTCGCCAACCACAACACACGCATGGCAATCGCCGCATCGCCTGCGCCGCGAAAGATCGCATTGATCATGAACAGCATGACGACGGTGGCGTTACAGCCGAGCATCACCCGCGTGAACCAGACGCCATGCTCGACCACCGCTGGCGCGGCGCCCATTATTCGCAGCAGTTTCGGCGCGAGCGGCGCACCGATCAGCGCAATCACGATCGCGATGATCAATCCCAAAAACACCGACTGCATGGCCGCGCGCGCAGCTCCGTCACGATCATGCTCGCCGATGCGCCGCGCGACCATCGCGGTTGCGCCGATGCTCAAGCCAATCGCGATGGCATAAATCAAAGTCAGCAGCGACTCAGTCAGACCAACCGTGGCCATCGCACCCGGCCCCAGATAAGAAACCCATTTGATATCGACGACGGCGAAGATGCTCTCCATACACATCTCGAGCACCATTGGGATGGCGAGCAGAACAATTGATCGCCCGATGGGGCCGACCGTGTAATCGCGGTGGCTGCCGCGCAACGCTTCGCGGATCGCGCTCCAAAAACTCTGGGCGGGTACGCTTGCCAGGTCAACTGCAGCGACCGGCATGACTTGTTCAGAAGCTTCTGGCATTTCGCTCAGCTTACCACGAGGCGGTTAGAGATAATTACGTCTCGTCAGAGTTCAATAATACTTGATGATGAAACCACAAAGAGGGACAATCCCCCGGCGCCTTCCCGTAGTTGCGAAATCCACACAGGGAGAATGTGATGAAAGCTCTTTTGCTGCTTCCACTGCTCGCGATGCTGGCCTTTCCCGATCGCCTCGTACAAACCGAAACGCCGGACGGAAGTCAGATTACTGTGCTGAGTTTTAAGTGGTCCAAAACCCGTCAGACAACTGATACGTTGGGGCTGGAAAAGCCAATGCCGGCCCGCGCCATGACGTCAGCCGACAAGAACTATGAGCGCAACGCTCGGGCAAATGATCCCGCGGGCGCGCGCGATCCAACCGCGGATACGGCTGATGCCCGGGGAGCCGAGTTGGAAAAGAGTGTGCGATCAGCAGAGAACCCTGGGACAAAGGCGGTTGACGCCTTTGCTTATCAGGCGAAAATCCACAACGTGAGCAAGCAAGTTGTCGAGTTCATTTTCTGGGAATATCAATTCGTCGACCCGGCCAATCCAACAAAGATAACGCGGCGCCAGTTTCTTTGCGTCGTCAATCTCAAGCCTGATAAAGAAAAGCAATTGCAGGCTGTCAGTTTGTCCGGGCCCGCAGCTGCGGTGAGCGCGGCAAGTCTCGCCACGTCGGCAAATCCGTTTCAGGAAAAAGTAGTCATCAATCGAGTTGAGTTTGCCGACGGAAAAAGCTGGATGCGCAAGGACTGGAATGCGGGCGAGATCAAAACCTCGTATCAAAGGGCCGTGGCCACCCCCTGGTCACCAAACGAAATGTGCCGGGCGCTTTGAAGTCTAATCCAAAGAGCCGGTCACTCTCATTCACACCTCGCTTCAGCGAGGTGTTCCAGGCGCGCCGAATCTGACTAACTATTTCAACAGTTTCCAATTCCAAAGCCGTTGAAACGGCTACGAGCAATCACGCTCGGCGTTATCGCCGCTGAAGCGAGGTGTGAATGAGAAACCAAGAGGATCAGTACGGCTCACGGCACCGGCTTCAAAACAATCTTCCGATTGCGATTCCCCAGCTTCAACACAATCGGATTGTTTACCTGAATCGGATGCTGTTCGCCGTCAATGCTGATGATGAAATTTACCGGCGCCGGCTTTTCCACCACGGCTTCAACGGGCGGCGGTGGCTGCTGGACGATGACCTGCGCGATATCGGCGGTTCGCGTCATCAGGTTCGTCGCGACAATGCGCCACGTTAAGGGCGCACAGCGCAAACGTAGACCGGGCGTGTCGACTTCAGCAGATTCCTGCGGAGCCAGGGCATCCAGCTTAAATAATCCTTCACCGCATCGCACGGCGTTCGCGTCATAGAACGTGGCCCAGCCGCTGACGTAAGTGTAAAAGGTCGGCGTCACATTCTTGAGCGCGATCTTTACGTTCGTAACCGGCGACTCATCCGATCCGTTCAGCACCTGCGTTCGCAGACGTCCTTCCAGCGCCGGCGCTGACCTCGTGTCAAATGCGATTGCCGCGTCAGTGAGCGCAGCGCGTTGTTCACTCGGTTGTTGGGCCAGGGCTGCGAAGCTGAAGCCGATTACGAGCATGGATACCAAAATTGGTTGTTTCATGATCCACTCCTTAATGATCGTTTCGAAGACCTTCAACACGCAGCCGCGCAGCGGCCAAATGTTTATAGCACACCCACCTTGATAATTTTCCTGCCTGCGACACTATTTAAGTTCTCTCGGTTGCGCCGACCGCCGGGTCATCCCAGCCTGGTCAACACCTTCTGCGCAAGCAACTTTGACTTATTCAGTTTTGTCTTTTGGTCGCCCGGCCCGCCGACGCTAATCCGAAAGAACACATCATTCTTTAGCACATAGATTGCGCCACCGACCGGACTCGCGACCCAGAACGCTTCGTCACCCAGACCTTTGACTCGTTCCGGCGGCGCAGCTTCTTTCTCTTCACCTTCTTCGCCGCGCTCGGCCGGCTGGCTCTTAGCCTTGTCTTTATCCTTGTCCTTCTGCTTGTCCTTTTCCTTTTCTCGCTCGCGATCGCCTTTCCCCTCGCGTTCTTTTTCTTCATCGCCGCCGAACGTCTGCTCCCAAAATGCTTTCGGAGTTCGGG
>Ga0193729_1001164_pt1 | contig 13508 bp, 12 predicted proteins | sample U1c2metaG_FD_143036 | JGI IMG/M metagenome (GOLD analysis project Ga0193729, IMG submission 143036) | Soil microbial communities from a riparian zone of the East river system, Colorado, United States - U1c2 | ecosystem: Environmental > Terrestrial > Soil > Riparian zone | place: USA: East River... | reverse complement strand
CGGGATTGCCGCCATCTCACCCATCGAACATGCTGGTTCGGTGAGCGTGCCGGTATTGTTGATCCACGGGCGCGATGACACGGTTGTCCCCTTTGAGCAAAGCGACGCGATGTTGAGCGCGTTGAAGCGCGCCGGAAAACCCGTCGAGATGGTGACCATGAAACACGAGGATCACTGGCTGTCGCGCAGCGAAACCCGTCTGCAGATGCTGCAGGCAACGGTCGCATTTCTCAAAGCGAACAATCCGCCGAACTAGTCGGGACGGTTGGCAAAGTGGCCGAGACGGTCGGCCAACTGGTCGCGACGGTCGGCGCTGCCCCGGCTTCAGTTCGGTTTGTCGGGAGGCGTGGCGGGCGGTGGGGCCGGCGCCGGAGCCGGAGCGGTGTCCGCATCATCAGCGCCCGGATCCACCAGAACTTCCTCCGTCACTTTTCCGTCGGACACGAGGTAGGCGCGACGCTGCAAATAGGCGTCGCGTACGAAGGCATACGGGTCGAACACCTTCTGCAACGTTTCATCCAGCGGCAGCAAGCCCGCTCGTATGTCCAAAGCACTGACGCCGTAAAGCCCATACGAGACCCAGTTGTTGTCGATGTAGTGCGTAGGACCGGTGAATATATCCACGACTCGTCCTGACCCATCTCGCGCGTCTGATGGTCCCAAGATTGGAAGTTCTACAAACGGTCCGGGCGGAACGCCCCAATGACCCAAGGTTTGGCCAAAATCCTCATCATTCTTGTCCAAGCCCATCTGTGAAGCGGGGTCCAAGAGACCGCCGACTCCGACGGTTGTATTGACCACGAAGCGCGCGAGATCATTGCCTGCCGCGCCAAATTTGCCCTGCAAAGCATCGTTGATCATCACGGTCGTGGTGTGCAGATTCGCGAAAAAATTGCTGACGCCGGTGCGCGCGGGCGCAGGGACCGCCCGCACATAGGTGCGCGCCACGGGCTTGACGACGGCGCGATCGACTGTGTCATTGATCCTGTATACGCCGCGATTCCATGATTCCCAGGGGTCTTGCGGAGGCGGGCTATGGTTGGCGGGGAGCGTAACGCAGCCGCTCAGGGCCGCGGCCAAAGCCAAACCGAGCACCACACGTGCGTGCTTTATTCTCCGCATACGGAATCTCTCCCGACCCTGGTGGACATCGGCTAACGATACCACGACATGGAGAATCAGCGGGATACTCCGAGCAGTTCAGTAGCGGCTATTGCCGCCGTTGCGGCTGTCGCCCGCGACCGTGTCTTTGTTCTTGTCCTTCTTGGGCATGGCGGCTCGAATTTCTTCGAGACGCGCGCTATAGCGAGCTCGCTGCACAGCGTCCAATCCCGGCAGGCTCAACGCCATCTGCAGTTGATTGGATGCCATATTGAGATTGCCCGTCATCAGGTAAAACTCTGCCATATAGCTGTATGAGTCTGCATAGTCGCCGGCCGTGTTGGCCGCTTTTGCGATGAGTCGAGTCTGGTCCGGCGTGGGCTCGACGCTATTGAATAAATCCAACAGCACCAGGTGCGCGCGCTTGTTGTCGCCGGAGCGCATCAGCGTTTCCGCGAGCCGGATTGTGATGGGCACGTTGCGCGGAAATAAAATCATGGCTCTCTCGAGCACCGCTGTCGATTCTTTCAGCTGATTGTTGGCCAGGTACGCCTGGCCGAGCGCGCCGTAAAACTGAGTCACCTTGGGGTAATCGTGCACCAGTTCCAGCAGATCGGGAATCGCGGCCGCGGGATTTCGCGTTGCAATCTCAGCGACATCCTTGCCATAGCGCTCTTCGACACTCTTTCCGCCGCCATTCTTGAGGAGGTTTGCGTAGTACTGGCGCGCTACTTGCGGATCGTCGGCGACGGACCGCAAGCGTTCCTTGATAAGCCTGTAACTCAACGAATCTTCGTGACGGACTCGACCGATCTGGTCCGCGCGGTCGCGCGCTTCCGCCACGCGATCTGAAAATATCGGGTGATCGATCAGGAACTGCACGGCATTGACGCGGCTCGGCTCTGGGCCGGTGCGGCCCATCCAATCGAAAAAGCTGGCCATGCCCAAAGGATCGTAGCCGGCATCCGCCATGGTGCTGATGCCGATGCGGTCGGCTTCGAATTCGCTGCTGCGGGTGTAATTGATCTGATGCTGAATCATGGCGCTCTGGCCCGCCAAAATGGCGCCCTCGATCGCGTCGGGAGAGCCGCGGCCCGCTGTTGCGCCCAACAGCACGGCCGCCAACATCGCGGCCGAGGCCAAGAGTCCGGCATGCCCTTGGTCGACGATCTGGCGCACCAGGTGGCGCTGAGTGACGTGCGCGGTTTCATGCGCCAGTACGCCGGCCAGTTCGTTCTCGTTGCGCGTCGCCAGGATCAAGCCGCTTTGAATGGCCACGAAGCCGCCGGGTACCGCGAAAGCGTTGACCACCGGATCACGCAATACAAAGTAGTAGAACTGGTGCTGACCTTCCTCCGCATGACTGGAGAGGCTGTGACCAATCTCCTGGGCGTACTGGCTGACCTCGGGATCGGTGAGGATCAGGCCGGTGTTGCGAATCTCGTTAACGTAGGACAGGCCCGCGTGGTACTCATCCTCAATGGAAATCGCAGCATTTGCCGGGCTGCCCAATTCGGGAAGATCCTGATTGGTGCCTTTGACGCCTTGAGCGTAACCCACACCAACGCTGGCCGTGACTGCCGCGGCGGCAAGGAATGCTGATATGGATTTCAGAGCTGACATGCGGTGTTAAGCCTTTGAGTGCTCCCGGTATCCAAAGTTCGCTCAAAACAGAAGCAAAATCAAAGAACTTCGGATGCATAGTCGGCCAGGCGCGAGCGCTCGCCGCGAACCAGCGTGATATGTCCCGAAAACGCCCATCCGTGGAATCGGTTTACCACATAGGTGAGGCCGGTCGTGGTCTCCGTCAAGTAGGGGGTGTCGATTTGCGCGATGTTGCCCAAGCACACCATTTTGGTGCCCGGCCCCGCACGGGTGACCAGCGCCTTCATCTGTTTGGGCGTGAGATTCTGCGCCTCATCGATAATGATGAAGCGGTTCAGAAAGGTACGACCCCGCATGAAATTCAATGAGCGAATCTTGATGCGGTGCCGTAGAAGATCGTTGGTCGCGCCGCGCCCCCAAGTGCCCCCGGCCTGGCTCTGGGTCAGCACCTCGAGATTGTCCATCAGGGCGCCCATCCAGGGTTCCATTTTCTCCTCTTCGGTGCCCGGCAAAAAGCCGATATCTTCTCCCAAGGGGATGGTGACGCGAGTCATGATGATTTCGCCGAAGCGATTGTGATCCAGCGTCTGCGCCAGGCCCGCCGCCAGGGTCAGCAACGTTTTGCCGGTGCCGGCGGGCCCCAACACCGTCACGAAGTCGATTTCCGGATCCATCAGCAAATTCAGCGCAAGATTCTGTTCGCGATTGCGTGCCGTCACGCCCCACACATTGTTGCGCTCGGTGCGGTAGTCGGTGGTGAGTTCCAAGATCGCGGATTCGCCTTCGAGCTTGCGCACGATGGCCTCGACGCCGTTCGCGCCCGGGTCATAAATAAACTGATTGGTCTTCCATTCGCGCACCAGAGGCCCGCGCACCCGGTAGTAAGTGCGGCTCTGCTGCTGCCACGACTCCATGCCTTTGCCGTGTTTTTCCCAGAAATTCTGCGGCAGCTGCTGCACGCCGCTGACCAGCAAATCGGCATCTTCGATGGTCTTGTCGCTCGAATAATCCTCCGCATGCACGCCGAGGATCGCCGCTTTGATCCGCAGGTTGATGTCTTTTGAGACCAGCGTGACGCGCGCATTGCGAAACTTCTGCTGCAGCGCCAGCGTGTTGGCCAGGATCGCATTGTCGGCGCCATGCCCAGGCAGGCTGTCCGGCAGTACCGATTCGAGCAACTGAGTCTGGAAGAACAGCCTGCCGCCGGGCGGACGCTTGCCGTGGTTGATGGGCACGGCCGTGGGCAAGGCGAGACCGCGGTCGATTTGCTTCTTGGTCGCGCCCTGCATCAACTCATCCAGAAAGCGGCTGACTTGGCGCACGTTGCGCGCCGGTTCCGAGAGGCCTTTCTTGCCGGCGTCGAGTTCTTCGAGCACCGTCATCGGGATGTAGATGTCGTGCTCTTCGAAGCGAAAGATCGCCGTGGGATCGTGCATCAGCACATTCGTATCGAGCACGAAAACGCGGCGCTCGGCCTTGCCTTGACGGCTCTTCAGTACCGCAGCCCCCAAGGGCCGCACGTTGCCGGTCACAGTGCTTTCACCGCCGCCAACACAGCCTCGGCATGATCCTTCACCTTCACTTTGCGCCACTCGTGCCGCAGCACGCATTTGGCGTCGATGAGAAACGTGCTGCGCTCGACTCCCATGTATTTCCTGCCGTACATGCTTTTTTCCTTGAAAACGCCGTACAAATTGCACACTTTCTGATCCGGATCGCTCAGCAGGTCGAACGCAAACGACATCTTTTTCTTGAATTTCTCGTGCGACGCCACGCTATCGGGCGAGATCCCGAATATCTGCGCCTTGGCCTTTTTGAACTGAGGGTGCAGCGCGGAAAAATCCAAGCCTTCCTGGGTGCAGCCCGACGTGTTGTCGCGCGGATAGAAATAAATCACCACCGCAGTGCCTTCCCCGTCCTCGAGCGACCACCTTCCGTTGGTGCCTTCAAGGGTGAAGGGCGGCGCCTTCTTGCCGATTTCGATCTTGCTCATGGGCGACTAGCTCTTCACGGGTTCGAAAATGGCGTCCAGGTTCAGGTGATCGCAGAAATCCATGAACTCCTCACGCAATACGCCGATGTGCAGACGGCTCGGGACATTCACGATCATCTGCACGGAGAACATCGGAGCGCCGGTGTGCGCGGCCGCGTAGGAACGCGTCGACAGCTCGGCGATGTCGACGCCGCGCTGCGCGAAGAATCCCGACAGCCCCGCGACGATGCCGGTCTGGTCGAGGCAAACCACGTCGATGGAATAGGGCAGCATGTCATTGCGCGCAGATCTCTCTTCTGTGCGCCGCAGCTGGATGTTCATGCCCGTACCATCGGCAAGCTTCTTGAATTCGCCTTCGAGTTTGGCGAGGGTATGCCAGTTGCCGTTGACCAGAAGCAGCATGGCAAACTCATTGCCGAGCGAGGTCATGCGGCTTTCGCTGATGCTGCCCCCGCAATCGGCGATGGCCTTGGATAGTTCATGGACCATGCCGACACGGTCCCCGCCGACGGCGGAAATGACGATATGTTGTTTCATCGGCGCAAATTCTACCGGATGGGCGCTTGCCAGGGTGTATCTCCGGCACTTAAGGTAGCGATATTTCCCGCGGAGTCCTTCGATGTTTTCCGGAAGCATGGTTGCAATCGTCACTCCAATGACCGCCGACGGGGCTTTGGACTGGTCCGCGTGGGATAGGTTGCTGGATTTCCACGTGCAAGAAGGCAGCGACGGAATTGTGGTTGCCGGCACCACCGGCGAATCGCCGGTGCTTTCCGCAGGCGAGATCGAGGAACTGACGCGCCGGGCCGTCGCTCGCTGTCGCGATAAGCTCAAAGTCATCGTCGGCGCGGGTTTTCACTCAACGGATGCGACAGTGGCGCGGACACGTAGTTTGTCCCGCCTCGGCGTCGATGGCGTGATGCTGGTGACGCCGTACTACAACAAACCTCCGCAGGAAGGTCTTTACAGGCACTTTATGGCCGCAGCGGACGCGTCCGCGGCGCCTATTATTCTGTATAATGTGCCGGGCCGAACGGCGGTGGATCTCTTGCCGAGCACCGTCGCGCGCCTAGCGCGGCATCCTCGTATTGTGGCGATTAAAGAGGCAACGGCATCGTTGAGCCGGGCGAGCGAGATATTGAGTGCTTGTCCCCCGGAGTTCGTACTGCTGTCAGGGGACGATGCCACCGGCATCGATTTGATGAGCGTCGGCGCGCGCGGCGTCATTTCCGTTTCGGCGAACGTCGCGCCGCGCAGGATGCACGAGGCCTGTTCGGCGGCGCTGTCGGGCGATTTAACGGAAGCGCGGGCGATCGACGCGAATTTGCAGCCTTTACATAAGGATCTGTTTGTCGAAGCGAATCCGATACCCGTCAAATGGGCGGTAGCGAGGATGGGGCTCATCGGGAACGCAATCCGCCTTCCGTTGGTCGAACTCGCGACGGCGCACCACGAGACCGTGCTGCGTGCGATGCGGGCTGCCGGAGTTACCCTTGAGGACCAAGCTGCATGAGCCTTGATCGAGTTTTAACGTTGATTGCCGCGAGCGCTCTGATGAGCGGCTGCCACCTGTTCAGCAAGCTGAACCCGGACTGTCACAGTAAGCAGGAATACCAGCACGCTTTGTCGGCCCAGCCGCTGAAGGTGCCTCCGGGATTGGAATCGCCGAATACAGCCGGCGCATTGGTCATCCCCCCGGTCTCCGACGTACCGCCGCCGCCAGGGCCCAAGGACACGTGTTACGACGTTCCGCCGCGCTACAAGCCGGCACCGTCCAACAAGGCGGCCAGCGGCTAGATAAGGCGGCCGCTAGCTAGATTTGATCGCGTGGGTCCGCTCCGGTACCCTTGCGGCCGCGAGGAGAGGTGGCCGAGCGGTCGAAGGCGCACGCCTGGAAAGTGTGTAACACCTAACCGTGTTCGTGGGTTCGACCAGCCGCCGCAGGCGGCGCAGGACGCCGGAGCGTCTTCGCGACGGCGCCCGAAGGGCGAGGGCCGGGAAGGCCCGAGTCAATCCCACCTCTGTGAGAAATGAATTGAGTGCGCGCCCGGATTTGATCGCATGAGTCCGCTCCGGTACCCTTGCGGCCGCGAGGAGAGGTGGCCGAGCGGTCGAAGGCGCACGCCTGGAAAGTGTGTAACACCTAACCGTGTTCGTGGGTTCGAATCCCACCCTCTCCGCCAAAATTTTTCTGCAGAATATCGCGTTTTATCGGCTACACTGATTTTGTGTATTTGACGGTGAAGGTGGGGTTCGAACCCTGGGTTCGACAAAATCGCCGGGAGCGATTTTGGACGCACGCAGTGCGCCCGCAGGGCGAGGGCCGGGACGGCCCGAGTCCATCCCACCCTCTCCGCCACACATCAGTTTATGGTGGCTCGCGTTTGCATCTTCGCGACGACTGGTCACGAACCCCGTCAGGCCCGGAAGGGAGCAGCGGTAGAGGCTTTAAGTCGGGCGCCGAAGTCCTGCTGGCGCGGGCCGCCTCCTTAAGTAAGGCTCGCCTGAAAGGCGTGCGACAATATACGTTATGAGCTACGTCGTATTAGCGCGTAAATGGCGCCCCAAACGATTTGCCGAAATGGTCGGGCAGGAGCATGTGCTGCGCGCGCTCAGCAATGCACTCGACAGCGGCAAAGTGCACCACGCATTCCTGTTCACCGGAACCCGCGGAGTCGGCAAGACGACGGTCGCGCGCATCCTGGCGAAATCATTGAATTGCGAGACGGCGGGCGTCAGTTCCAACCCGTGCGGTGTGTGCGCCGCGTGCCGCGAGATTGACGAAGGCCGTTTTGTCGATCTCATCGAAGTCGACGCCGCCTCGCGCACCAAGGTCGATGATACCCGGGATATGCTCGACAACGTGCAATACGCGCCGACCCGCGGTCGATACAAGGTGTACCTCATCGACGAAGTTCACATGCTGTCGACCCATTCCTTCAACGCATTGCTGAAAACGCTGGAAGAGCCGCCGCCGCATGTCAAATTTTTGCTCGCCACCACGGACCCGCAGAAATTGCCCGTGACCGTGCTGTCGCGTTGCCTGCAGTTCAGCCTCAAACGGCTGTCGGCCGCCATGATCGGCGAACGCTTGAAATTCATCGCAGCCGCGGAGAATTTGGTGTTCGAGCCGGCGGCGATTGCGCTGCTGGCGCGCGCAGCGGACGGCAGCATGCGTGATGCCTTGAGCCTGCTGGACCAGCTCATTGCGTTCGGCGGCGGCACGGTAAACGAAGCCAATGCGCGCTCGATGCTCGGCACCATCGATCGCGGCCATGTGGGCCGGCTCATCGAAGCGGTATCCCGTGGCGACGGCGCGGCGCTGCTCGCCGAAGTGCGTGAACTCGATCGCGATGCGCCGGACTATGATCGCGCGCTGGTGGAACTGGCGGCATTGCTGCAGCGCATAGCCATCGTGCAAATCGTGCCCGAAGCCGCGCAGATGGACGAGGAATTCGATTCCGCACTTTTGGGCAAGCTCGCCGTGGCGATATCCCCCGAAGATGCGCAGCTTTACTATCAGATTGCTCTCGGCGGTCGCCGCGATTTGAACATGGCGCCGGAGCCGCGCATCGGTTTCGAAATGACATTGCTGCGAATGCTGGCGTTTCGGCCGGAAATTGCCGCTCAGCCTGTCAGGGCGGGGCGGCCTACCACGGTCGCCGCCCTTGATTCGCCGTCGGCGGGCGCATCGGCGGCCGGCCCTTCGGCAGCCGGCTCTTCGGTGCCGGGTGCATCCGCGCTCGAGGCGCGGCTGACCAGTATCGATGCCGCCAATTGGCCCGCGGTGGTGGAGGCCGCCGGTTTGAGCGCGATGGTGCGCCAGCTTGCGCTGAATTGCGTCCCTGCCAGTTTCGAGAACAACCTGCTGACCCTGAAACTCGATCAGGCCGCCTCGGATCGGCGCACGCGTCCCATCGAGGAGAAACTGATGCAAGGGCTGTCCAAATATCTTGGGCGGGAAATACGCGTCGCGTTCGAGACGGCAGGCTCCGCGTTGAACTCGCCGGCACGCCAGCGCGTCCAGGCGGAACAGGATCGGGTCGCGCGCGCCGCAAGCGCGTTCGAGTCGGACCCGGCTGTCAAGGGGCTGCGCGAGCGCTTCGGCGCCGATGTGGATGTATCCTCGGTCAAACCAACCAACTGATTACGGAGGTCCGACTATGATGAAAGGCGGATTAGGAAATCTGATGCGTCAGGCGCAGCAAATGCAGGAGACGATGCAGAAAGCGCAGGCCGAATTGGCCGAAATCGAAGTCACCGGAGAATCCGGCGCGGGCATGGTCAAGGTGACTTTGAATGGCCGGCACGAGGCGAAGAAGGTTCTGATCGAGCCGAAGTTGCTCGGCGAGGACAAGTACATGCTCGAGGACCTGTTGGCCGCGGCCATCACGGACGCGGTTCGCAAAATTGCCGCGCGCACTCAGGAAAAATATTCCGGCCTCATGTCCGGCCTCAATCTTCCGCCGGGCATGAAACTGCCGTTTTAGGATCCGAGCTCCAGATGAAATACACGCCGACACTAGCGCGCCTGATCGATTCGCTGCGATGCTTGCCGGGCGTCGGTCCGAAATCGGCGCAGCGCATGGCGTTCTACCTGCTCGAGCGGGACCGTGATGGCGGCAGAACCTTGAGCCAGGCGTTGGCGGAGGCGCTGCAGCAGGTGGGCCACTGCAAGCGCTGCCGCATGCTGACGGAAAGCGAGCTCTGCACGATTTGCGCGTCCACGCAGCGCGATCTGGCGCAGCTCTGCGTCGTCGAGTCGCCCGCGGATGTCGTAGCCATCGAGCAGTCAGGCGGATTTCGCGGACGCTACTTCGTGCTCATGGGGCATTTGTCGCCGCTCGATGGCGTGGGACCGGCTGAACTGGGACTGGACGAATTCGAGCAGCTGCTGCGAGGCGGCGAGGTTCGCGAAGTGATTCTGGCGACGAACCCCACGGCCGAAGGGGAGGCCACGGCCCACTATCTGGGCGAGCTGGCGCTGCGGTTGGGAATCAAGGCATCGCGCATTGCGCATGGCGTCCCGGTCGGCGGCGAGCTGGAATATGTCGACGGCGGCACGCTCGCGCATGCGTTGGCCGGACGCACCGTCGTTTCGTGAAGCGCTGTTCCTGACCAGGAGTCTGTCTGAGTATTCCGCTCCTAGGAGGCGAGCTTCTCGTACAGCCGAAATAGCCGTCGATAGCTTTCGTAGCGGCGCGTCGAGATTTGTTGATTGATCACGGCCGTGCGCACCGCGCAGCCGGGCTCTTGCATATGCCGGCAATCCTTGAATCGACACTGCACGCTGCGCTCGTGGACCTCGACAAAACCGCGTTCCGCCGCGCGCACCAGGTGGGCGGGCGGTGCGAAGTCGCGGACTCCCGGAGCATCGATGATGGCGGAGGCCGGGTCGAGCTGATACCAACGAGCGGTGGTGGTGGTGTGCCGCCCCTCGGCATCGCGGGTCAATTCGGCGGTCTGCGCTGCTGCTTCGGGCGCGAGGGCGTTGACCAGGGATGATTTTCCGACGCCGGATTGGCCGACCAGCAAACTGACGCTGCCGCTGAGCCGTCGCTCGAGATCGGCAATGCCGTCGCCCGATTGGCAGCTTACTTCGATGCACCTCAGGTTCAATTTTCGGTATTCGCCCAGTTGCGGTTCGATGTCATCGGTGCCGAGATCCTTTTTATTCACGATGATCAGCGCCTCCAAATCCTTGAGCACGGCGCCGGCCCAGTAGCGGTCCACCAGGAACCAGTCGGGGGTAGGCTCGGACGCCACGACAATCGCGAGTTTGTCGATATTGGCGGCGACCGGTTCGGGCCGCCCGCGTGAATCGATGCGCTCGATGAGATTGCGGCGCGGCTCGATGAACTCCACCGACGGCCCATCGGCGGAAGGCGGATAACCCCAGGTAACCCGGTCGCCGCACACCACGCGCAATTTGCGCCCCTTGAGCCCACAGCGCACCAGACCCTCGCCCGTCTGGACCAGCACGCCTCGGCCGAAACTCGCAAGGACGGTGCCGGTGCCGCCTGCTACCATGACGGATTATTTGCGCTAAACACCATGAAATCCCCTGAAAATCTCATTTGGATCGATTTAGAAATGACGGGCCTCAAGCCCGATTCCGACCTGATCATCGAGATAGCGACGATCGTAACCGACAAACACCTCAACGTGCTTGCCGAAGGGCCGGTGCTCGCCGTGCACCAGAGCGAGTCGACTTTGAACGCCATGGATGATTGGAACAGGAATCAACATGGCCGTTCCGGATTGGCCGCCCGCGTTTTGGCCAGCGACATCGATGCGCCGGCCGCGGAACGCCGCACGCTGGATTTTCTCGAAGCCTGGGTGGAACCCAAACGTTCGCCGATGTGCGGCAACAGCATCTGCCAGGACCGGCGCTTTCTGGCGCGCCACATGCCGTCGTTGGAGGCGTTTTTCCATTATCGCAACCTCGATGTGAGCACTCTCAAAGAGTTGGCGCTGCGCTGGGCACCGAACGTCGCCGAGGGCTTTCGCAAGATCTCGAGTCATCTCGCGCTCGAGGATGTACGCGACTCGATTCGCGAGCTGCAATACTATCGCGAACGCCTGTTGCGGCCTCTCTAGGCGCTTCGCGCCGAATCTAACGGGGTCGATGCGCATTGCGCTGCGCAGTCCCTGCTCCGCGCAAGCCCGGGGTGACCGTCCTGGTCACCCGTGCGACGCATGCGTCGCACCCGTCCTAGCTTGCGAGAAACATCCAGGTCTCGACCACGGTATCCGGATTCAAGGATAGGCTGTCGATTCCTTGTTCGACCAGCCAACGTGCGAGTTCGGGATGATCCGAAGGACCCTGACCGCAAATACCGACATACTTGCCCTGCGCTTTGCAGGCTTTAATGGCCATGGACATCAGTGATTTGACCGCATCATCGCGCTCATCGAAGGATTTCGCCACGACGCTGGAGTCGCGGTCCAATCCGAGACACAGCTGCGTCATGTCATTCGAGCCGATCGACATGCCGTCGAAATACTCGAGATATTTATCGGCGAGCAGGGCGTTGGTCGGCAGTTCGCACATCATGATGTGCTTCAAACCGTTTTCGCCGCGTTTCAAGCCGTTCTCGGTCAGAAGCTGCGTCACCGCCTTGGCCTCACTGAGTGTCCGCACGAAGGGCACCATGACCTGCACATTGGTCAGTCCCATTTCATCGCGCACCCGTTTGAGCGCCCGGCACTCGAGTTCGAAGCAGGGCCGAAATACCTTGTCGATGTAGCGCGACGCGCCGCGAAAACCCAGCATAGGATTTTCCTCGTGCGGCTCGTAATTCTTGCCGCCGATCAAATTCGCATATTCGTTGGACTTGAAATCCGACAGGCGCACGATCACCGGTTCCGGCGCGAACGCGGCCGCGATCTGCGCGATGCCTTCGCTGAGCTTGTCGACGTAGAAACTGACGGGGCCGTCATAGCCTGCGATCTGCTTCCTGATGCTGTCCTTGATTTCCGCGCTCTGCTTGTCGAATTCCAGCAGCGCGCGCGGGTGGACGCCGATCATGCGATTGATGATGAATTCGAGACGCGCCAGTCCCACGCCACTGTGGGGAATGCCCGCGAAATCGAAAGCACGATCCGGATTCCCGACATTCATGGTGATTTTGACGGGAATCGGCGGCATCGCGTCCATTTCGATGCTGCGCTGGTCGAATTCCAGCATGCCGTCGTAGACATACCCTGCGTCGCCTTCTGCGCAGGAAACCGTGACGGCCTGATTTTCCCGGATGTCGCTGGTGGCGGTGCCGCAGCCGACGACCGCCGGTATCCCGAGTTCGCGCGCGATGATGGCCGCGTGACAGGTGCGCCCGCCGCGATTGGTGACGATCGCCGATGCCCGTTTCATGACCGGCTCCCAGTCCGGGTCGGTCATATCGGCCACGAGGACATCGCCGGCTCGGACTCGGGACATTTCCTTCGCGTCCTTGATGATGCGCGCATGGCCCGCGCCAATGCGTTGTCCGATGCTGCGGCCGGTGGTGAGCACCTTGGAGCGCGATTTCAGCGTGAAGCGCAATATGGTGCGGCCGGCGCGGCTTTGAACGGTTTCCGGGCGCGCCTGCAGGATGTAGATCTTTCCAGTGCTGCCATCCTTGCCCCATTCGATGTCCATGGGCGTGCCGTAATGCTCTTCGATGATGAGCGCCTGCTTTGCCAGCTCGGTAATGTCCGCCTCGCTCAATGAAAAGCGATGCCGGTCCTCATTCGCCACATCGACGGTACGGACCCGCTCCTTGGAGCCCGGATCGGCGTAAATCATTTTGATCGCTTTGCCGCCGAGATTCTTTCGCAAGACCGAGCGGCGACCCGCGCGCAACGCGGGCTTGTAGACATAGAATTCGTCCGGGTTGACGGCGCCTTGCACCACCGTTTCCCCCAATCCATACGCGGACGTAATGAACACCACGTCGCGAAAACCGGAATCCGTATCGAGCGTGAACATGACCCCGGCTGACCCTAAGTCGCTGCGCACCATATGCTGTACGCCGACGGAGAGCGCCACGGCGCTATGATCGAATTTATTGTGCACCCGATAGGATATCGCCCGATCATTGAACAGCGAGGCGTACACTTCGTGCATGGACTTCAGCAAGTGTTCCTCGCCGCGCACATTGAGGAAAGTTTCCTGCTGGCCTGCAAAGGAAGCTTCCGGCAAATCTTCGGCCGTTGCCGAGGAACGTACCGCCACGGCGAACTCCTTGACGTCGGCGTCGCCCTTCATCTTGCGCCAGGCATCCAGGGCTTCCGTCTGCAATCTTTCGGGAAACGGTGTCGCCAGCAT
>Ga0193729_1001162_pt1 | contig 13514 bp, 11 predicted proteins | sample U1c2metaG_FD_143036 | JGI IMG/M metagenome (GOLD analysis project Ga0193729, IMG submission 143036) | Soil microbial communities from a riparian zone of the East river system, Colorado, United States - U1c2 | ecosystem: Environmental > Terrestrial > Soil > Riparian zone | place: USA: East River... | reverse complement strand
TCGGGAACAAACACCTACACCGGCGGAACAACTATTAACGCTGGGACACTGAATATTAACAATGCCAGCGCGCTCGGCACCGGCACCTTCACCATCGCTGGTGGCAGCAACGCCATCATCGACAATACGACAGGGAGCGCGATCACGCTTTCCACCAATAACGCGCAAGTGTGGAATGGCAATTTCACTTTCACCGGTACGCAAAGCTTAAATCTCGGCACCGGTGCGGTGACTCTGGGCGCCAGCCGAACCGTCACCGCGAACGGCAGTACCTTGACGGTCGGGGGCGTTATCAGCGGCAGCGGCTTTGGCCTGACCAAAGCCGGCGCCGGCACGCTCACACTCTCCGGCGCGAACACCTACAGCGGCGCGACCGCGGTAAACGCCGGCACGTTGAATGTGAATGGTTCACTGGCTTCCGGTAGCGCAGTAACCGTGAGCAATTCTGGGACGGTTCTGGGTGGAACTGGCACGATCAATGGCTCAGTCTCGATAGCGTCGAGCGGCGCGATTCTTGAAGGCGGCACGGGATCAACCGGTCAGACGTTGACGCTGAAAGGCGCCGTTACGATGAATTCCGGGTCCATTATCGAACTGGCCCTTGGCGCGTCGGGCACGCATTCCACAGTCGCGATTAGTAGCCCCGGCTCGCTCACCTTCGCAACGAATCAAGACTTTACGTTCATCGGCAGCCCCACGATTGGAACTTACACCGGCCTTATTACCGGCGTGCCAAATCCCGGAGCGGCGTTGAACAGTTGGGTGATCGACAACATTGGATATGTTGGGACTTTCTCGTGGGACAGCGCTAACGGCGGCGAGATCGATCTCAACATCACCGCGCTCCCCGAGCCCTCCACCTGGATCGCCGCCGGTCTCGCTCTGGCCGCGATTGCTTACAACCAGCGACTTCGCATCCTGCGGATGCGCGTTAATAGTTATTAGTTATCCGTTATCGGGGTCTTCCCAATAACAATTAACGAATAACTGACAACCAGCCTTCCGCGACGCGAACGTTTTCTCTGGCACGCCGTAGCCTACGAGCGTAGGCGGCTACTTTCTACTTTCTACTTTTTACTTTGCAGCGCGTGCGCCGCCGCTTCTACGCCACCTTGAGCAAGGGCGACAGCCTTCGCCTTTGACTGAGTAAAATCGCGCCCAGCGTCAGCGCCGCTGCGCACCATGTCCCGGGTTCGGGAACGGCGACGAGATCGAAACCCGTCGACGTGTAATCGGCCGTAAAACTATAGCCGCTAAAGATAACCGTCTGGTTATCTGCGATACCGCTAAAGGTGCCAGTGAGTGAGGTGCCATTGAGCAAAACGTAAGTCGAGCCCGCTGTGAACGTGAGACCGCTCGCGATAGTGACGTCAAGTGCGGATGTTGTGCCGAGGGAGATCGCTCCGGTTGAGACAAGCTTGTCCCACTGACTTGTTGCCGTACCGAAGGCGTCAATATGAACGGTGTTCGCTCCGGTCAGCGTAAGAGCTCCGGTGGTTAAGGTGCCGACGGATCCTGATGTGCCGTTTGTTCCTTGTGGGCCGGGGTTAAGAATCGCGCCCGGCGTGGTGTTACCCAGCGTTACCGTGCCGGTGATAGTTCCCGTTCCACCCAACGTTGTTCCGCTACCATTCACCGTTACGGCGCCGGTTCCAGTGCCAGAACCAGTTGCCACCAACAATGTGCCTGCGTTTACCGCCGTGCCACCAGTGTAAGAGTTCGTGCCGCTTAGAGTCAGCGTACCGGAAGTAGTTTTTGTCAGTGCCGTAACCGTCGTGTTATCCCCTAGGAAAATTTGCGACACGTTACGGAGTGTCCCGCTTTGTGCATTGAAAGTGTTTACTGCAATGCTTCCGGGCGATCCATCGGAGGCTAGGTCGAGCGTGCCACCGTTAAGTGTAACCGTGCTGGGGCCGTTGCCACCGTCCTGAACGATTCCGCCAACGTTCAATGATCCGGTGCCGGTAATGTTTATCGTGCCAGAAGTATTACCTTGGCCGCTGATTGTCACGTTGGTGGTGACCGTCAACGAACCGCCACTAATGTTGAGTGTGCCGTTCATGATGTTTGGATTACCGACTTGAAGCGCGAGCACCGTCCGCGTGCCCGTAGTAGCGTCATAGTTCACAGTTCCAGCATTGCCGATTATGGCCGTGTCGGTCGCCGTCGGCGGATTAGTTCCTACGCCGCCCGTCCAATTGTTCGACTCCCATTTATTAGTTGCGTCGGTCCAACTCACGTTCGCCGCGCGCGCAGAGCTGCGCAGAAGGACGAACAGAATGATGATGGTGAGGACGAAAAGAATCAGGTCGATCCGGCGATGCGTTCGGCTTGCGTATGGATCCGCCTTCACTTGGCTACGGCGTGACAGGTCAATTCTGGGGGGCATGGGGAAAAATTAGGAAAGTAGAAATTAAAAAGTAGAAAACGACACGCGGTGATATCGAAATGGCGGGAGAGGGGATCATGAAATCTTGTTCTGGTTGTTCTTTTGTGGGTCGCGATCAGATCAAAATTCGCGGCAAAGGTCAAGCTAAAAGCCATAAATTCACGGTTTTCAAGTAGTTACGCCGGCGGCGGATAAAGGGCCGTAACGTGCCATTTTGCCAATGGCTGCGCTTCGCCAGGCGAAGCGAAATTAGGATTTAACCACGAATGGACACGAATAGGGCACGAATTGACTTAATCCCTGACATCGGACTCTGGAGTCTGCTTAGTGTCCATTAGTGTCAATTAGTGGTTGGTTTCGGAAAGAGGGTTAACCGAACCGACACGAAGTCATAAGACCAGTCGCTCCCATTCCAATTTTCGATGCTTGAAATTTAGAATGAGACCGACACGGAGATTCGTAATCCGCAGATAATTCAGCATCAATCCACGTTCGTGATCCGTAATTCGGTCGATCACCTTTGTATCCACAATAACCCCGAAAGCTTTCGGGGCTGACGAAAAGGAATTTTGCGCAGACGAAACTCTACAGCCAGAGCGTTTTCGTACGGCTTCTCGATAATTCCATGACCAAGCGTATTCAGAACCTCTATCGCGCAGGCGATAATTTGAAAGACTTCTTCTTTGAACAGCAACTTCGTTTCATTAGTGCCCATTCGTGGGTTTGGGAGCAGAGAGGATTTAACCACGCATGCACACGAATGGGCACGAATTGATTATACCGGCGGACCCGATTCTGGCTGCGTCGGTTAGCGGGCTCGTTCGAATCACCTGCAGAAGGCGCGTCCAACGCGAAGTTCTGTTGAAAGTGCATCTCTTTTTATTGGTGCCGATTCGTGTCAATTAGTGGTTATTCCCTCTGTAAGGCTGCGATGAGCTGACGTTCTTCAGGTAATAGCTGCTCAGCGCGGATTTGCTCCGCTTCGCTTTTGGCGTCTTCCATTTTTCCGTTCGCGGCCAGGACGGCGGCATGGATGGCGAGGGCCGAGGGAGTAAGCGCGCCGCGCGTGAGACTAATGTTGTCGTAAACGGCGAGTGCATCCCGCGGGCGATTTCGTTTTAAATGCACCAGCGCAAGCAACGTTCGATGTGGCATGCTGCGCGGATTTTTCGCGACCAACTTTTCGGCTAGAGCGGAAAGAGCTTGGAGCTCGGAGCTCGGAGCCGGGAGTTGGGAGCTGGGAGTTGGCGGCTTGGAGCTCGCAGTCGGTTGCTGTTGGCTATTTTCTCCTTGCTCCACGCTCTTTACTCCACGCTCGCTGCTGATCAGCAGCAAGCGCGTATACCCTTCGTCGTTCTGCACGGCGGCGTCGTTCGGCCAGATCTTCAACATGTCGGCCAGGATCGCGTGAATTTTCTTTGTGTCGCCGCGGCGCTGCGCGATCCGCAACCGGCCTTGTTGGGCCGCGCGCAGTTTCGGCGCTTCCGTCGCGGCAGCGCTGAATGCGGACTGGGCAACATCGACAATCCCATTTTTCTCGGCGTATTCCCCGAGCGAGATCAGTTTACCGACATCGCCGCCGGCCGATTCCAGCGCGCGCTGCCAGTTATTTTCGGCCGCGGTTTTTTCGCCGAGCTGCGCGTTGCACCGCGCCAGATACATGTTTTGCACGACCGGATCGAGCGGGTAACGCTCACTGTCGAGCAATTGTTCGATGTCGCTCCACCGGCCGAGTCCGCCGAGCGCGTCGAGGTATTGCAGAAAGAGCTCGCGACTAAGGAGCGCTTTCTCGAGTGGAATGGTATCGAGCGTTTTTTGAAACTCGTTTTTTCCGTTCAACCACGTGGCCAACGCGAACAGATCGCTTGCCTCGCCGTCTTTCCATTGCGCGATGCCCTCTGCAATGAGCTCGTCGCGCCGCGACGGGTTCGCGTGCTCGAGCAAATCGAGCGAAAGTAATTTCTGCGGCGCGCGCGAGAGCGGATGGGAAGCGAGCCGCTGGGACAGCGTCTCGCTGGTTATTGGTTCTCGGTTATCAGTTATTTGTTTTTCCGACTGCTGACCTCGGATCTCTGTCCTCTGGGCGGACAGTGTCCGCCGCGCTAGGAGAATCAGCGCATCGAGCGCGCCCGCGCTTTTGCCCTCGGAAATTTTTTCGATTCGCGACCACGCATCAGTGAGCCGCTCATCGGCGGGATCAGTCCCGCTCGCCAGCGAAAGCTCGAGCAGCGCGGCCTGCAATCGTTGCCGTTCGGTCGCGCGCGCATCAGCGAAGACTTTTCTCAACGCCGACATTGCGTCGTCGGCCACGCCTTTTTGGATCGACAACTGCGCGGCGAGCAGCCAGCTCGCGGGATCGACATCTTTCGATTCGAGCAACGCGTGCACCGCGGTTTCAGCCCGCGTTGTCTCGCCGGCCATGATCGCGATCGCCGCTTCGTCTTGTCGATCTTCGCGCGTCAACCGGGCGATCTTTTCGAGCTGTTGCCAGAATTCGAGCGCGTCCGGCTGCCGCGTGCGGGAAAGAAATCGCGCAATGGCGCGAAGCGACTGCGGTTCGGTCGGACGCAATTGATAAGCCGCGGTGGCTTCCTTGCGTGCGTCGGCCCAGTTTTCATTGTCGATGCAAGCAAACGCTTTGGCCGCATGCCGCCGCGCCTGCCACGCTTTGACCACGTTTATTCCCGGCCGCCCGCCAAAATATCCGGCGGCGAGCAAAAGGACCAATGCCACTGAGACAATGAGAATCCGGCGCCGCTTCAAATTCTTGAGGCGGATTTCTTCCGCCGTCATCATGAACTCTTCCGGGCGAGGCATGGAAAAACGTTATTGGTTAATGGTTATCGGTTATTGGGCGGCGGTCTTCTTCCTATTAACTATTAACTGATAACTAATAACCCTGCTTGCCACTTTCTACTTTGATCAGCGTCGGCACCAGCCGCGCGAATTGTTCATTGATCTCGTTCCCATCGGTCGTGCCTCGTGATTGGATAATGAGTTCCATAACTTGCTGGCCAGGATGACGCCGGCCTTCGAGCACGGCCTGCACTCGTTCGTCACGGGTCCAGGCTGAAGGCGCACTCGCCAATTGCGGCAATTGGGACGTTGCCGCAGACGCCGGAACGCGATCCTCCCACAAACAATAAAAGGCGTGAGCGATCTGCTGCGTCGGTTGGTCGCCCGCGCCGTGACGAAATTCAAAATGCCGAAACGGCAGTGATAAATTCGGCGTCACCGGATAATTCTTCACGCCGGTATCGGCGGTCTGGCTCCAACCGACCGCCGGGAGACAGACATCCGGCCGATGCAAATTGGCCAACAGCGCGCTGTTCTTGGCTGCCTTCCATCTGAAAAAATACACCGTGCAGATGAGTGGCCTTGTTGCTGAGCTCCCGTCATTGGTGGAGTCGAGCGCAGGCAGTCTCCACGCCGCGGCCTGTCCATGATCAAAACGCAAAATGTTCCGCACTTGTTCATCGATCGGCACATCGCGAAAATTCGGGGCAGTCCGCGGCCATTTCACATCCCAGCGCGTGCTCGCGACCAGCGAGCTCTCGTGCGCTCGATACCAGCCGGCGGCGGCGAATTCGACTAGGACAAGCCAAAGCAGAGCACAAAGTATAAAGTAGAAATTAGAAAGTAGAAAACCTGGTCGACTCGCGCTGCTCTCTTCTTTTTCTACTTTAGCCTTTCTACTTTCTAATTTTCGCCGCCCAAGCATCGTGGCGAGCGCGAGCGAGCCGACGAAAACGAGCACGACGATCCCGTAGCCGGCGAAATCGTGCCAGCTGTTCGCGGTCGCCATGTTTCGGGTGGCGGCGACCCAGACCAGAAAAAAAGCGCGGGCGCAGTTCCCGACAAAGGCGATGGCTGCGGCCGCGAAAACGAGCATGACCCGGCGAAAGATCGACAACCGCTTCAGCTCGCCGAAAAGCAGACCGATCATGAGCGACGTTTGCAACGAACGAACTCCGCTGCAGGCTTCGTTCACTCCGACCAGACCATTCGGAATGCGAATGAGATTTCCTTCAAGCTGCGCGGGAATTCCGAACAATGCGACGAGCTCGCTCGAAATCGCCGCAACTACACGCATCAATCCCTGAACGATCGGCTCTTCAAGGGGCGATACCCACGGCACTGCAATAAGCGTAAACGCGATTGGGAAAGCAAAATGTCGCAGCCACGACGCGCCGCCGACGGACCAGAGAAACGCGAGCGTGATTGCTACGACACAGATTGCATGCAGCCAGCTGAGCGGGCGCCAATCCGGATTCGCGATCTCAAAAAGCCGAATCGGAAAGAGCAGAAAAAGCGCGCTCATTCCGACGACAATTGCCAGGCCGCGCGCTTTTCTGTTTTCAGTTATCTGTTCTCGGTTATCTGTTGTCTGACCTCTGACCTCTGACCTCTGATCTCCAAGCTCCGAGCTCCGAGCTCCAAGCTGCACGGCCTTCGGCCGTCCCTCCAAGCGGAGCCAAAACAAAATGATCGCGAAAAACGGAACGAACCAGCCGTAGCTGTATTGATCGTTGACCGACCATTCTCCGCTCAAGTGTCGCCAAAGCCCGAGCCAAAGGAGGGCGAAAAAAACGACGATCGCAGCGAGTCGAATCGGGTTTCCGTGGCCGAACGCTCGCGATTTCATGATAGTCGTCGGCCGATCGTCGTTTTCTTGGTTATCGGTTATCAGTTAAAGGTTATTGGTCAGCAGGTGTCGCACGCTTAAGATAATTCATGTAACCATTCACAATCTTGATCGCGGTGGCTACGAGTCCTCTTCCGCGGTTGAGCAACTCCTCGGGAAGAAGTTTTTCGTCATGGCCGGTGATCAAATGATCAAGAACTTCCCAACATGATCCTCGCGCGTTGCTGCAGAACTTGGCATTGTCGAGATAATGAAACCGACCATATCCCTCCGCAATGTTGGCTGTTGTGGAACGCGCGGCACGCAAAAATTGGTCGCCGAGACGATAGCGTTCATGCTTCGGTAATACTGGAACAACTTCTCGAGCTACGAACAACCGAAGAGTCCGGCAATGTTGCCAACACTCCAGATCTTCAAATGTCTTAATGGGGGAAGTGGTGAATTTTTTCATGCACCCATGATACCAAAGGTGGCTAACTATTAACCAATAACTAATAACAAATAACCCGCTTTCGCCGAGCCTTTGGCGTGGCGAGCCATTAACCATTAACGAATAACAATTAACAATGGTTCCCACCGAAACCATCCTCGGCGTTCGCTTCTTCAACGGCTCCGTTGACGAAGCGGTCGATTCTTTGTCAAGCAGCGGTGGACTGCTCGTGGTCCCGGCGGCGCCGGCTTTGGTAAAGTTGCAGAAGGACGCAGAATATCGGCGCGCGCTGACGTTGGCCGAGATGGCGATCGCTGACAGCGGCGCGATGGTGCTGCTCTGGAAATTGTTTACCGGGCGAACGGTCGAACGCATTTCAGGTTTGAAATTTCTCAAACGCCTGATTGCACGATTGGTGTCGCATCCGAGCGAGCGCGTGCTCTGGATTGTGCCGAGTGAACGCGCGCATCACAAAACGGTCGACTGGCTGCGCTCGATCAACTTGACGGCGAATGCGGATTTTTACGTGGCGCCGCATTACGCAGCGCAAGTTCGCGACGACGCGCTGGTGGCAAAGATCGACATCCACCCGCCGGCGCACGTCGTGATCGGGATTGGTGGCGGGGTTCAGGAAAAACTCGGTTTGTTTTTGAAAGAAAATTTGCGCGCGTGTCCGGCGATTCATTGCATCGGCGCCGCGCCCGCCTTTCTCACCGGCGATCAACCGCCGATCCCAATGTGGGCCGATCGTTTTTATCTCGGATGGCTGCTGCGATTGCTTCGCCAACCGCGCGTCTTCATCCCCCTTTACTTAAGCGGATTGAAGCTCGCTCGATTGATTGCTCGCTATCGCGATAAATTGCCGATCGATTAAATGCCGACTGAGCAAATCCTGGGGATTAAATTCTTCAACGGCGAGGTCGATGAAGTGATCGATCTTATGTCGCAGCGGGGAGGCTTTTTGGTGGCGCCGTCGGGGACATGTTTTGCACGACTCCGGCGCGATGAGATCTATCGGCACGCGATGGTAAATGCCGACGTCGCCATTCCGGACAGCGGCGCAATGGTTTTGCTTTGGAGATTCTTTTGTGGCCGGAAGTTGAGGCGAATCTCGGGCTTGAAATATCTAACTCACCTCAGCCGCAAACTCTTTGCCGAAAAGCAGCAGGAGGTTCTTTGGGTCGTGCCGAATGAAAAAGCGCGTGTAAGCACCGCGCAATGGCTCCATCAAAACAGTTTTGAATTCTCCAGTGAAAATTTTTACTGCGCGCCGATTTACAAGGCCGCGGTTGCGGACCGCGACCTGGTCGAAACGATTCACAATCGGAAACCGCGACATGTCGTTGTCGGGATTGGGAGCGGCCCCCAGGAAAAACTGGGTTTTTACTTGCGCGAACAGCTGAATTATCGGCCGGCGATCCACTGCATCGGAGCGGCGCTTGGCTTCCTGACGGGCGAGCAGGTGAAAATCCCTGCGTGGGCTGACCGCTTTTATCTCGGGTGGCTTTTTCGGTTGATTACAAATCCGACACGATTTGTCCCGCGATTGTGGCGCGTGATCGAACTCCCATTTCTCATTTTTCGCTATCGCGAAAAGCTGCCGCCGATGCGGGGCGAAGTAGAAAGTAGAAAGTAGAAAGGAGAAAACGAAATGGAAAAAGACTTGGAGGCGCGCACAAAAAGGTTTGCCCTAAGCGTCATTAGGTTTTTCTTCTTCCTTGCCCCGAACTCGGGAGGGGGATGTCTTGGCGCGTCAACTTCTTCGTTCTGCAACGTCGATCGGTGCGAACTATCGGGAGGCAAATCGTGGAGTCTCGCGGGCGGATTTTGCTAACAAGATCGGAACAGTCCAGAAAGAAGCTGCCGAAACGCACAGGAATTGCTCAAAGAATCGTCTGAGTTGCTCGCCATCTTCGCGAGTATCGGCAAAAAACTGAAAGAGTAATCGTCTTCTACTTTCTAATTCCTACTTTCTACTTTCTACCGGCATGAGAATCCTCGGCCTCAACGCTTATCACGGCGATTCCGCCGCCTGTTTGTTTGTCGATGGCAAACTCATCGCCGCGGCGGCGGAGGAACGTTTCCGGCGGATCAAACATTGGGCCGGTCTGCCGACCACCGCGATCGATTACGTCTTGGAGGAGGGGAAAATTTCGTTAGGCGAAGTCGATCACATCGCGATCAATCGCAAACCGGGCGTGAACAATCTGCGCCGGCTCGGATTCGTTTTGACCCATTGGCCGCATCCGAAATTGATGGCGCAGAAAATCAAAAGCATCCGCAGCGCCGCGTCGGTCAAGGAAACGCTCCAGGCACACTACGGAATCGAGATCAAGGCCGAGCTGCATCAGGTCGAACATCACCTGGCCCACCTCGCTTCGGCCTATTTGGTCTCCGGGTTCAACGAGGCGGCCTGCATTTCCATTGACGGCTTCGGCGATTTCACCAGCACCGCGTTCGGAGTCGGGCAGGGGAGCGACATCAAGATCGACAATCGTATTTATTTTCCGCACTCGTTAGGCATTTTTTATTCAGCGCTGACGCAGTTTCTCGGCTTCCCGCATTACGGTGACGAAGACAAGGTGATGGGACTCGCGCCCTACGGCGAACCGAACTTTCTCGAACCGCTTCGGGAAATCGTGCGCATTCGTCCCGACGGCAGTTTTCGGTTGAACGTGAGATATTTCCGGCATCACGCCGCGAAATTTTCTTACAGCTGGAAGGATTGCGCGCCGGAAGTCGGCACCCTGTATCGACGGGCGCTGATCGATCTTCTCGGTCCGGCGCGAAAGCCGGCCGAGCCGCTCGAGCAAAAGCACAAGGACATCGCGCGATCGGTCCAGGCGACTTATGAGAAGGCGTTTTTCGCGTTGCTCCAGGCGCTGCACAAACAGCACCCGAGCGACAATCTCGCGGTTGCCGGCGGTTGCGCGATGAATTCAGTCGCCAACGGCAAAGTTTATCGCCGGACGCCGTTCAAGAAAATGTATCTCCCGGCCGCGGCCGGAGACGCCGGCGGCGCCATCGGAGCGGCCGCTTTTGTCCTCTCAACCCTCAACTCTCAACTCTCAACCGATACGCCGTTAATGACGGCGTATCTCGGTCCCGAGTCTAACGAGGAAGAGATTCACGCGACGATTGATTGGAAAAAGAAGGAGCTCGCGGACGCGGGCTGCACCACTTCCTACATCGGCGACGAAGAGGAACTTCTAAAGAAAACCGCGCAGGCGATTGCTGACGGAAAAATTGTGGGCTGGTTTCAGGGCCGAATGGAGTGGGGGCCGCGCGCGTTGGGCAACCGATCCATCCTGGCCGATCCGCGCAACGCCGGGATCAAAGACGTTCTCAACGAGAAAATTAAGAGGCGCGAATCGTTCCGGCCGTTTGCGCCCTCGATTTTGCGCGAAGAGGTGGCGGAATGGTTTGAGACCGATGACGACGTCCCGTTCATGACGAAAGTGTTCCAGATTCGGGCAAAATATCGGGACATGATCCCGGCCGTCATTCACGTCGATGGCACCGGGCGCTTACAGACCGTCCACAAAGAAACCAATCCGCGGTATTATCGGCTGATCGAACATTTCCGGGATCTCACCGGCATTCCCCTCGTGCTGAACACCTCTTTCCACGAAAACGAACCGGTTGTCTGCTATCCCGAAGAAGCGCTCGATTGCTTCCTTCGCACGGAAATGGGTCTGCTCGTGGTCGGAAATTTCTGGATCGCGAGGAACTGAAATCTCCGAGTAGGCATGGAGTAAATCCATTGGAAGCTCGAAGCTCGAAGCTCGAAGTTGGGGTTTCTTCTTCTCCCATCTCCCATCTACGAATTGACTCCGCTAGTACCTTCGATAACCGTTATCGACTACCAACTCGAATGGTTCCTCGCTTCCATCTTCCATCTTCCATCTCTCATCTCCTATCTTGGGTGATATTCGCGTCTTGCCTGTCAATTTTTCCCGCAGCCTTCGGTCAAGCGGTTCTGGACAAAACCACTCTTGGCCAAAGCCAGAATGACGCCCGGGACCTTCAGAATTCATTGATCGTGCCCAAACGTAACAGCATCAAGGGAGAGAAAACGGAACAGGTCGATCCGCAAAAATTGTCGAGCCGGAGTGTGAAGGACGCAAAATTTCAGGGAAGCCTTTTGGATATGGGGCTCGGTTCGAGCAACGACCCCGACTTGCACCAGGAAAAATCGCGCAGCGCCACCGATCAGGATTCCAAACCTGCGAAAGAGGCCAATGCGGGCAGCGAGAAGGATTCAAAAGCTTCAAAACAAGCCGATGCTTCTCGCGACAAGGAAAAGCCTTCGAAATCGGCGGATCCGGCCGGTCATGGGCAGAACAAAGACCAGAAAGCAACATCGGCGAGGTCGGACGACAAGCCAGCGGAAAAGGAAAAAAGTTCCGCAACGAAAACCGACGGCGACCACTAGGAGCTGGGAGCTCGGGGCAGGGCAGAAGGCTGTTGGCAATATTATCTTATTAAGATTCGCGCTTGAGGATGATATCTGCTTTGCATGAATGATAAACAATTTCGGTTTCAAGAACTGGAGATTTGGAAACGTGCTGCTGCATTTAGTCCGCAAATGTTTCAATTGGCGGATCGACTGGAAACCCGGCGTCTTTTTCGTTTCGCTGAGCAACTTCGCGGTGCGACTCTCAGCATCACAAATAACATTGCAGAGGGTTCAGGCAGCGTCTCGAAAATCGACTTTGCGAATTTCCTGAACACTGCGCGGCGCTCAACATTCGAAGTAGCGAATATTCTATTTCTCTTGAGCAGTAACGGGTATATCGACCAAACCGACTTGAGGGAAATGATCGGCGAGCTGGAGCAAGAAAGTCGAATGATCCGCGCCTTTATGCGAACACTGAGCGGTTCCCGTAAATGAACTCCGTGCTCGTAGCTCCTCCTCGCTCCATGCTCGCTTTCTGTAAATGAACTCCCTGCTCATCGCTCCAGGCTCGTAGCTTCCTCATGCGCAGCGTCATCGTCACCGGATCGGCCGGTCTAATCGGATCTGAGACAGTCAGGCGTTTCGCCAAAGACGGCGCGCGCGTCATCGGCATCGACAACGACATGCGCGCAGAATTTTTTGGCGCGGAAGCTTCCACCAAAAAAACGCGCGACGATCTGGTCGCCAACGTCCGAGGCTACGAACACCACAACATCGACATCCGCGATCCGCGCGGGGTGACGGATTTGTTCAAGCAACACCAAAAAAACATCGCCGTCGTCGTCCACACCGCCTCGCAACCTTCGCACGATTGGGCGGCGCGCGATCCTCAGACGGATTTCACCGTCAATGCCAACGGCACGCTGAATCTGCTGGAAGCGGCGCGCAATTTTTGCCCGGAAGCACCGTTCATTCTTACTTCGACGAACAAAGTTTACGGCGACACGCCGAATCGGTTGCCGTTACGCGAATTGGAAAAGCGCTGGGAGATTGAGAGCGGTCACGAGTACGAGCCCGGCATCTCTGAAACGATGAGCATTGATTCGACTACACACTCGCTCTTCGGAGTATCGAAAGCTGCCGCTGACCTTCTTGTGCAGGAGTACGGTCGCTATTTTGGAATGCCGACGGTGTCGTTCCGGGGCGGATGCCTCACCGGGCCCGCGCACGCGGGCACCGAGCTGCACGGATTTCTTTCTTATCTCGTGATCTGCGCCGTGAGTGGACGCCCGTATCGCGTGTTTGGATACAAAGGCAAACAGGTGCGCGACAACATTCACAGCTTTGACCTGGTGGAAGCATTCGCTGAATTCATCCGCGCGCCGCGCGCCGGCGAGGTTTACAACATCGGCGGGAGCCGACACGCGAATTGCTCCATTCTGGAAGCGATCGATGTGTGCGAGGAGATCAGCGGCCGAAAATTGAAATGGGAGTACGAGGAAAAGAACCGGATCGGCGACCACATTTGGTGGATCAGCGATGTCCGCAAATTTCAGAGCCATTATCCGAAATGGAAATTTCGTTACGGCCTGCGCGAAATGCTCCGCGAAATCCACGCCGCGGTCTCGGCCGATGTAAAATGAGCTAAGCG
>Ga0193729_1001161_pt1 | contig 13518 bp, 12 predicted proteins | sample U1c2metaG_FD_143036 | JGI IMG/M metagenome (GOLD analysis project Ga0193729, IMG submission 143036) | Soil microbial communities from a riparian zone of the East river system, Colorado, United States - U1c2 | ecosystem: Environmental > Terrestrial > Soil > Riparian zone | place: USA: East River... | reverse complement strand
AAACAAAGAATGAATTACAGCAGCCGGGTCAGAAATGACCCGGCTGTTTTGTTTTACCTTTTTGCATAAGCATCTATCTAACGTTCCGATTGGACGCGCTATCATTCATCGGCCGACAGGTCGGATCGTCGGACCCATCGCCCCGATATCTCCTGAAGATTGGCCATTTCAAGTAATCGAAGATACAGAGATCCTTTGGCGGTACATGGATTTGTGGAAATTCGAAGATCTTATTCGCACTGGGACATTATATTTTTCCCGCCCTGACAAGTTGAAGGATCCATTCGAAGGACGCTTTTCGCCTGGGAATCTACGACAGCGCTCGAAATCAGACGAAGCCTTTCGGCAGGCTTACAATATTGATGATCGCGATACTCGAAACTATCCAGAACTTCACAGAAAGCTTGTTTTCATCTCATGCTGGCACCGTAACACGAGTGAATCGTTTGAGATGTGGCAGGCGTACACGTCTTCATCTGAAAGCGTGGTCGTTGCTACTTCCGCGAAAGCGCTTCGGCGATTTTTGCCGCAAGAACTGATGAAATATGCGGTCAAGTATGCGCCGCTTGATTTTCCCAGGACAGAGTTCAGTCACAACGCTCTCTTCTATTACAAGCCATCGCATTACAGATTTGAACGCGAATATCGGATTTTGCGTTCGCCTCGCGAAGATGAAGTCTTTGATATCGATAAGTCGGAGGACGAATTTCGTCGGATTTCAATCAGGGCGAAGAAAATAATCCATCGGGTGATTACACATCCGAACGCCGCATGCGAAACAAAGCTGAAGGTTGAAGAATTACTTCGCCGGTACTTGCCCTGCAGAAGACGCGAAGACTCGGGGCTGCAGTTTTGAGTGATACTGTGAAACGACAATTGTTGAAGCGCGTTGCTGAGATGGCAGCCGTCGCACTTGCCCTCGTCGGGGTGATAGTGTTTTTAGCGGTTGCCACTCCTCTTCGTTATCGATTTGGAATCTGGCGAAGTGTCCCGATCTTGGATCATCGATTGTTGCCGTATTTGTCGGCAATCTTCGCGGCGGCATTCGGTGCCTTTTTCGGATCTTTGTGCGCATTTTATTTAGGGCGCGTTCAACAGCGGAGTGACCGTCGCGAAAAGCGCCATGCCGCTTTAATCGCTGCGCAATACGCGTTGATGTCGCAGTGGAATATTGTCGAGGCAATCCGCGTTCAGCATCTCGAAGATCTTCATAATGACCCGAGCAGGTTTACCAAGCTGAAGCTTTATTGGTTTCCGATGTCTCCTTCGCTCGTGCCATTTGCTGATCTAACGTTTGTTCTTGAAACGAAGGATCCAAACATCCTTCAGGAGATACATCTCGCCGAGCAAAGCTACCACGGTTGCGCCGAGGCATTACAATTGCGAAATCAGGAGCTCAAGAAGTTTTATGAGAATCCGCGGATATCGCATGAAATCCGAGACTTTGAGACAGGATCGGGAGTTGCTGCCGCGACTCAGAAAGACCTAATCTTCCTTCGCCAAGCAACGGACGCTCTCTACCTTTCGCTGGATAGAACACTGCGCGACTGACAAACGCCATTGAAAAGCTCGAGAAGCTGATCAAGTCGATGTTTCCTGGGAAGCAAGCTCTCCGAATGGTGAGCTTGGAAGAACAATCGAGCGGTGATAAGATCGGCATGTGAGCCTTGTTGAAATCAAGACTGCCATCGAACAGCTCTCGTTTGAAGAACGCGCCGAGTTGGCGGCCTGGTTGCACAGTTGGAGCGATGACGAGTGGGACGAGCAAATGAAGGGCGACATCGCTGCCGGAAAATTCGAATCCGTTCTGCGCGAAGTCGAAGGGGACATCAAAGCTGGGCGACTCGAAGACATGCCGTGAAATCCATTTTCCACTTCAATCTTTAGTCTCGCAGGCTGGGAAGCCCGCGCGCCGCACAGGCAGGATGCCTATGTTCCGGTTGCCACAGCAGCGCAACGATTTGGCTTGCCATAGACGCAACACTTGCGCAATATGCGTTCCCGATGATCCGAGCGAATTGTCGGGCGCGGTTCACCGCCGCTGATTTCGACTTCGTCGTGCGCACGCTCGCGCGCTCCCAGACGGATCAGGTCTCCCTCGTCGATCTTTTGAGCGATCTCGAAACGCGCGATTCTATTCTCGATCATCCGCGATTGGTCGATGCCATTTTATGCAATTGCGGACACCTCCGGATTTCGTCGCAGTTTTATTTTTATGTTCTGGCCCGGCACGTTTTGCAGCAGGGCGGGATCGGCGATCGCAAACTGTGCGATTACGTGGCGTCGTTGCTCGAAGCCTTTTCGCGCGCGAACCGATTGCAGATCTCGGACGAGAATGATAATCGCGCCCAGCAATATATCTCGGACATGCTCATCGCGCTGACCCGCGCGACGCCCGAGCAGGCGTTTTTGCTCCGCGCACATGTCGGCAATTACTCGCTTTTTATCAGCGGCATTTTTCATGAGAACACTCAGCGTCGCAGTCTGCGCGGCGGACCGGACATAAAGTTTTATGAGCAGGTCGGCCGGACCAATTTTCAAATGGTCGCTTCGCATGCAACCGCGCGGCATTGCGAACTGGACGACGTATTCGAGGAGCTGGCCGATCGTTTTCGCGAAGTCCGGATCGCGCTGAATCAACTTTCCGATCAATTGCTCAATCTGGATGATCCCGCGATGGCGGGACGCCCGTCACTCTGCCTGTGAACGAGACGCTCTTTAGCCAAATCCAGAGATTATTTGAGCGAACCTATGCCCAGGTCGGGATTAATCTGGAAGATTGTCTGATCAATCGGACGCGTTGCGCGCAATTGTCGATCCTGGCGGGAAAATCGGCCCGCGAATTGAGCGAGCTCGCTCGCACATTTTTACGCCGTGCCGGAGACCGGCTGTATGTCGGCATTTATTATTCGCGCTGGCTGATTGAACAACTCGAACAGCACGACCCTCGGGCCGGACTGTCCAATCGCAACATCCGGTCGCTCATCGCGTTTGTGGAAGAAATCAATCACGCACTGCACGCCGCCCTTCAGTTCAAAAACGGCATGCGCGAGATCGCCTCTGAGGATTTCGCGCGGAACCTTGAGCTTCAAGCGCAGGTCGATACCTACCTTGTCCTGCTTTTATTTGTCGCTTTTTTTCGACAAACCCAACGCGTCTCACGACCTGACCGACGCTGGCTGCGCTTTCATCTTTTTGCGCGACAATGTCCCGACGCGTTCCACAACAAGAACCTGCGCGGCCGTTACCTCGAAACAAACCAGCTTGCTGCAACCTACACACAGTATCTCGATACGTTAAATGGAATGCGCCGCCTCAATGAAATCAGATGCTTCCGTTCGCTGGATTACGGTGCGAAAAGAGAGCGAATTCTCGCGCTGATGGACACCAGCGCAAGCTAGCCGGCAGTTGCGGGAGTGCGGGAAGCGACGATTACTCTCAAGGATGAGCACCTGTCCAAAGAGCCCGAAAGAGATGACGAAGGGGATGATGTATTTCCCACGAATGCTGGACAAGATTCGGTTGCACGCCCGCGGCGAGTTGAGCGCGGATTATCACCCCAACCTCGGCGCGACCAAAGCTGCCGACGGCGCCTGCTGCAATTTTCTGCGGGTGAATTATGCCGATCTGCGGGAGCGCGTACTGCAAGGCGGAACCGACGAGGAGATTCTGGAGTGGTGCTTCGAAAGAGGTCGGCGACTGAACGATGGCGACCTCATGATTTGGAACAGCTTCAACTCGAAGTTGGGCTGGAATGATTTCGCCACGCCAAGGCTTGAACGAGAGAAACAGAAACACGGCATCATCGATCGCGCCGACATCGTTACCATTTCGGACCTGATCGATTTCGACGAAGGACGAAAGAGCTAGACGCGGTTCGACGCGATTGCGCACTGACTGTTTTCCTGACACGGTGGTGCGTGTTTAGGTGCCGTCTTTCTTTGGCTTTTATCTGTGGGGCATTCGCGACGCAATTCGCGCAGGCCCGCCCATCGTCACCAAGTACAACTCCCCAATCTTCGCCTTCGCCGATGCCGATTATCTTTTCGCCGCAAACCCTGGCCGATTTGAAACGGTTGCAGCAAGCGGCGTTGAGTAGCGATTACGCATACAAGCAGGTTGCACATCTCGCGAACAACATCGGTCCGCGATTGAGTGGATCGGCGCAGGCGGCCAAATCGGTTGAATACGTCGCGAACGAATTGAGGGCCATCGGCTGTGACGTGCAGCTTGAGAGAGTGATGGTGCCGCATTGGGTGCGCGGTGAAGAAACAGCCGCGCTCGTTCAATTTCCGGGACAGGCGGAGAACACGACGCAGAAGACTGTACTTTGTGCGCTCGGGGGAAGTGTCGCGACGCCGGCGGACGGAATCACCGCCGAAGTGATCACGGTCAGAAATTTTGATGAATTGAAATCGCTTCCTCGCGACAAAGTCACGGGCAAGATCGTACTTTTCAATTATCCCTTCGACAAACAAATGGCCGCGGAAGGCCGTGGTGGAGAAGCATACGGCGAAGCAGTTGTTTATCGAAGCAATGGTCCAAGCGCGGCAGCGCGACAGGGCGCTGTTGCGTGCTTGATTCGTTCCGTCGGCGGCGCCGATTATAGGGTTCCACACACTGGGCAAACCGATTACGCACATGATGCACCGAAGATTCCGGCCGGTGCAGTCACCACGGAAGACGCAGACCTGATTGCCTACCTTGTCCGGCAGGGACCGGTGAAAATGAAATTGATCCTCACGTCCCAGCAATTACCGGATGTCGAGAGTTACAACGTTATCGGTGACATCAAAGGCAGCCAATATCCGGAACAAGTAATCATCCTTTCCGGTCATTTGGATTCATGGGATCTGGCCACGGGCGCAATCGATGATGCTGCGGGCGTCGCAGTTTCGATGGAGGCGGCGAATCTGATTCAAAAACTCCATCTCAAACCGAAACGCACGATCCGCGTCATCGCATGGATGAATGAAGAGAACGGCCAGGCCGGATCAAAACAGTACGGGAAAGATCACGAAAAGGAGATACCCAGGCATTTTGCTGCCATTGAAACAGATGGCGGCGCCGGCCATCCGCTCGGCATCAATATCAATGGAAAGCGGGAAGTGAAAAAGATGCTCGCGCCGGTCGCGGCAATTTTGCAGGAATCCGGCGCGGGCATGCTCAATTTCGTAGAACATTGTGGCGCCGACATCGAGCCTCTGGAGAAAGCCAATGTTCCTGCTTTCAGTCCAATTCAAGACAGTCGTTTCTATTTTAATTATCACCACACCGCTGCGGACACGCTGGACAAAATCGTGCCGAGAGAATTGGCGGAAAACTCTGCGGTCGTCACAGTCCTTGCCTATGCACTCGCGAACATGGAACGACCGCTGCCTCGTTGATAATTGTAGAGGCGCGTATGATGCCAAGACCGATAAGTACAGCCACTACTGACCGGAAGACGCCGTTTTTGTCTCGGGCTGGGCGCTGGGCGGCGGAACTGGTCTTGGTTTTCGTTGGCGTTTACGCGGCGTTTTGGCTGAGCAACTATCAGCAGCATCGACAGGATGCAGAACGCCGCGACCGAATCCTGGCGTCGATCGAGCAAACGCTGCGGGAAGGAATCGAGAGCGGAAAAATTAACCGCGCGAAAGAAGAACGCGAAGCCGCGCAGTTTCGGCGCGCGCTCGACGCCGGTGAGATGCCGCCGCTCCATCCGTTTGTTTTCACGACCGACTACAGCCCGGGCGACTTCGCCACGCTGCTTCAATCCGGCGGCATCCAGCTGCTCGACTTGCAGACGCTCACAGCTCTGCGCAACGACGAGTCGGTTATCCGCTGGGGACTGAGCCGGATGGCGCGTTATCAAAAGTTAAGCGATGAACTGATCGCGCCGAATCTCGACCAGGACATTTCGTTCTTTTACGATCCAGCCACCAATAAATTGCGAAAACGGTTCGAGATCTATCCCGAAGGTCTACAAGCAACTGTGAAATTTGCCAACGACCTGGAACACACCCACACCGAGTTGCTCAAACGAATTCAAGCCGAACGCCAACTCCATCGTTAACATGGTTCCAAGAATTCGCAGCCTGACCTTTGTCTCAGCGATCTTAACCGCAAGCTTCGTATTCGCAGCGGATTATCCCGCACCCACGGAAGGCGATTATGTCGTTCGCGATTTCAAATTTACTTCAGGCGAAACGTTACCGGAGTTGCGTCTCCATTATCGGACGCTCGGAAAGCCGGAGAAAGATGCGCAAGACAAGACGACTAATGCAGTTCTCATCATGCATGGGACAATGGGTAGCGGCGCGCAATTTATTCGGCCGGAGTTTGCGGGCGAACTTTTCGGAAAAGATCAGCCGCTCGATGCAACAAAGCTTTTTATCGTTCTGCCGGACGCGATTGGCCACGGCAAATCGAGCAAACCGAGCGATGGCATGCACGCCAAATTTCCCTCCTACGGTTACATCGACATGGTGGAAGCGCAGTATCGCTTACTCACCGAGGGGCTGGGCGTGAACCACGCCCGTCTGGTGATGGGCACGTCGATGGGCGGCATGCACACCTGGTTATGGGGCGAATTGCATCCGGATTTCATGGACGCGCTCATGCCGCTGGCGAGTTTGCCGACGCAAATTTCGGGACGTAATCGCGGCTGGCGTCGCGTGATCATTGATGCGATTCGCAACGATCCAGATTGGCATGACGGCGATTACACAGCGCAACCGCCGAGCCTGCGCACAGCTGCGGAGATGCTTTGGTTTATGAGCAGTAATCCGGTTCTACGACAAAAAGAAGCGCCCACCCTTACGAGGACTGATGAAGCCCTCAACAAATTCGTCGAAGACTACATGAAAACCGGCGATGCGAACGACGTGCTCTACGCGGTCGAAGCGTCACACGATTATGATCCCGGTCCCAATCTGGAGAAAATTCGTGCGCCGTTGCTGGTGATCAATTCCGCTGACGACTTGATCAATCCTCCAGAGCTCGGCATTCTCGAGCGCGAGATCAAACGCGTACCGAAAGGTCGTGCCGTGATCATCCCATTGAGCGACCAAACGCGCGGGCACGGCAGTCACACTCTCGCGGCGCTGTGGAAAGATGAGTTGCTGAAATTGCTAAACGAATCAACGAAACAGTGAGCTATTGCTCGGTCCAAGGCGGACTGACACTTTGCTCATTAATGACAGATGGGAATGAACAATCGTGAATTGTCCGAACAATTTCGCGAGCTTTCCACGCCGCTAATTGCGGATGCATCGCTGCGCCTGCGGGTGCCGATCTTTATTGCGCCGCCGGGAATTCAACCGGTCATTCCAGGACACCGCCTGGCCGGACGCGTCGTGCCGGCAAAGCATTTTGGGAGCGTGGATGTTTTCCTCGAAGCAATGGAATCGTCGCAACCGGGTGATGTTCTCGTAATCGACAACGGCGGCCGGACGGATGAAGGATGCATCGGCGATCTGACTGCACTTGAAGCGAGTGCAAGCGATCTCGCCGGGATCGTGGTCTGGGGAACGCATCGCGACACGCCGGAGTTAAGAGAAATTGGATTGCCGATCTTCAGCTACGGCTCCTGTCCGTCTGGGCCGCAACGGCTCGACTGTCGCGGCGAGGACGCGCTGCGAGTCGCGCGGTTTGACGCGTTTGAGGTAACAAAGAACGATGTCGTTTTTGCGGATGACGATGGCTGCATTTTTGTTGCAGCAAAATCCGTCGACCAAGTGCTGAGAGCCGCGCGTGATATTTCGCAGGTGGAGCGACGGCAAGCGAGTCGAATCAAAGCAGGGGAAACATTGCGACAGCAATTGGTGTTTGTTGATTATCTGAAGAAGAGATCCGCCGATCCGGCTTACACTTTCCGCCAGTATCTGCGCGATATCGGCGGCGCGATCGAAGAATAGCAACCGCACGCGACTGTCTTCAAACGGCGCCTTAAGCGCATCGGCGCACAGTTGCGTACACCGGTGCGCAACGAAGCAGTTCTGCTGATCAGTAGGAGTAGTAACTGCCGTAATAGTACGGCTCGTAAACGTGCTGGCCGGCGATTATGCGGTAACGCGGGCCATTAGACGAATCCGAATACGGTCTTCCGGTCGTGGAAATTACCGCTCAACCGCAGCAACTTTTGACCGCGAAAACCTTCTCCAGTAGGCTCGCCACTCAAACCATGTTTTATTCAAGTCAGATTGTTTTTTTCGGGCTTGCAGCATTGTCGATGCTGACGCCTTTGCTTGCCGCACAGCCTTTAACCCCATCGCAAAATCCAGCTCCTTTCGATGTCATCATTAAAGGCGGCGCACTTTACGATGGGACCGGCGCCGAGCCGAAACATGTCGATCTAGCGATTCGCGGTGATCGTATCGCCGGGATTGGCGATTTAAAAACGGCGAAAGCGAAGACTGTTGTCGATGCAAACGGCCTCGCGGTCGCTCCCGGTTTCATCAACATGCTGTCGTGGTCAAATGAATCACTGATTCAGGACGGCCGCTCGCAAAGTGAGATTCGGCAGGGTGTGACGACGGAGATCATGGGCGAAGGCGAATCGATGGGCCCTGTGAACGATCGCTTGCGCGAGCACATGTTGCGCCAGCAAAGCGACATCAAATACGAGATCAAATGGAACACGCTGGCGGAATATCTCCTTTATCTTGAAACCCGTGGTGTCTCCTGCAACGTCGCCTCGTTCATTGGCGCGACCACGATTCGCGAAAATGTGATCGGGTTCGAAGATAAAGCGCCGACTCCGGAGCAACTCGATCAGATGCGCGAGCTTGTGCGCAAAGAAATGGAAGCGGGCGCGCTTGGAATTGGCACGTCGTTGATTTATCCGCCGGCATTTTATGCGAAGACGGATGAATTAATCGAGCTCTGCAAGGTCGCAGCTAAATATCAGGGCAAATATATCTCGCACATGCGCAGCGAGGGCAATCAACTGCTCGAAGCGCTTGATGAACTTATCCGGATCAGCCGGGAAGCAGGAATTCCGGCCGAGGTTTATCACATTAAAGCCGCCGGCCAGCAAAATTGGGGCAAGATCGACAATCTCTTTTCGCGGATCGAAGCGGCGCAGAAAGAAGGACTTAAAATTACGGCAGACATGTACACTTATACCGCCGGCGGGACCGGACTCGACGCGTCTCTTCCGCCGTGGACTGAGGACGGCGGTTATCCGGCACTGTTTAAACGGCTCCGCGATCCGGCCACCCGCGAGAAAATCAAAGCGCAAGTCAAGACGCCAACGGACGAATGGGAAAACATGTATCTCGCAGCCGGAGGTCCAGAACATATCCTGCTGGTCGGATTCAAATCGGAGAAATTGAAACCGCTCACCGGCAAGTCGCTCGCCGAGGTTGCGAAGATGCGCGGCAAGGATCCGATCGACACGGCGATGGATTTGATCGCCGAGGACGAATCGCGCATCGGGACGATTTATTTCATGATCTCGGAAGAGAACATTAAGAAAGAACTCGCCAAGCCCTGGATCTCATTTGGCTCCGATGAAGCTTCGCAAGCGCCCGAAGGCGTTTTCCTAAAATCGAATCCGCACCCTCGCGCTTACGGGAATTTTGCGCGCGTCCTCGGCAAATATGTGCGCGACGAAAAAATAATCCCGCTGACAGAAGCGGTGCGACGTTTGAGCGGATTACCCGCAACGAACCTCGGGCTCGACCATCGCGGTTTTATTAAAGAAGGAATGTTCGCTGACGTCGTCATCTTCGATCCAGCGACCATCGCGGATCGCGCCACGTTCGACAAACCGCATCAATACGCGGTTGGCGTGAAACACGTGTTCGTCAACGGTGTGCAAGTGCTCAGAGATGGCGAGCATACGGGCGCCAAGCCGGGCCACGCATTATGGGGTCCGGGGAAAGTCCGCTAAAATTGCGGGCAAGATTGACACTTGCAAAGCCACCTCGCCCGACGAGTGCGCGGCACCGCAGCGCAAGCGTCACAATCGATGGTTGAGAGCCCGGGTTGAAAACCGAGCGTCTAGGCCGAGGTTTAGTTGTGATGGATCCGAACCGCAACATCAAACTGCGCTGGATACACGGCACGCTCCATAATGTGACTTCCGAGCTGGCGCGCTTGCAGTTTTCGAGGTTTGGCTCGCACACGTGGCAACCGGCGATCAACGCCTATCGTTGCGACAAATGTATTCGCGTTTGTGTCGATCTTGCCGGAGTTGAGCGCTCACGCATCGATCTCACCGTGGAGCCGGAGCGTCTGATCGTCCGCGGTGTGCGCGACGTGCCGGAGCCGACGCATGCCGAGGGTCGCGCCGTGCAGTTGCTGGCCATGGAGATTGATTACGGGCCGTTCGAGCGCGAGGTGCGTTTACCGGCATCAGTGGATATTGACAATGTGCATGCCGAGCAGCGCAACGGCCTCCTCTGGATTTCGCTGCCGTTAAAATCATGAGTGAAGAACCAGTCAGCGCTTTGCAACCGGGCAGCGATGCGAAGTCGGCTCCAGCAAATTTGACCGGAATGGGAAACATCGCCGAGATATCGGCGCCGCAGATTCCCGACGTGCTTTCGATTCTGCCGTTGCGCAGCTTTATTATTTTCCCGGGAACCATCCTTCCGTTGACCGTTGGCCGCGCTGCATCGATCAAGCTGCTCGATGAAACGCTGCCTCAGACAAAAATTATCGGTTTACTTACGCAGCGCGACGAAACCAAGGAAGATCCACAGCCACAGGATCTCTATCCAGTTGGCACCGCAGCGATCGTGTTAAAACTTTTACGCCAGTCCGACAATCACGTCGTGGTCGTGGTGCAAGGTCTGCGCCGGTTTGCGCTCCGGAAGATTGTCGCTACCCAGCCGTATTTGCGGGCCGAAGTCGATTTGCTCAATTCCAAACTCCCGCCGAAAACCAAGGAATGGGAGGCGACTTTCCGAAATTTACGCGATTCGGCCGCGAAACTTCTCGAGCTCACTCCGGATGTGCCCGAACAAGCGCGCGCGGCCGTGCTCAGCATCGAAGATCCCGAACAATTGGCGGATTTTCTCGCTCCGAATTTGAACGTCGAAATGGCGGAAAAACAGGCGATTCTTGAGGAACTCGACGTCGAGAAACGGCTGGCCACCGTGCAGACAAGTATTTCGGCGCAGCTGGAGATCGCGCAGATCCAACAAAAGCTGCAACAGGACGTGCAGTCGCAATTTTCCGAGGCGCAGCGGCGCGCTTATCTGCGCGAACAGATGAAAGCGATCCAGCGCGAGCTTGGCGAAGAGACCGGCGCGACGGATCAGATCGAGCGATTGCGAAAGCGACTCGAGGAGGCAAAACCGCCGGAGGAAGTGCTCGCGCAAGCCGATCGAGAGCTGCGGCGGCTCGATGTTATCCCGCCGGCGAGCCCGGAATATTCCGTGATCGTCAGTTATGTCGAAACGATTGCCGAGTTGCCGTGGTCAAAACTGAGCGAGGACAATCTCGATCTTGATCAGGCGCAGAAAATTCTGGATCGCGATCATTACGATCTGGAAAAAGTGAAACGGCGACTGATCGAATATCTCGCCGTCCGCAAATTGAATCCGCAGGGACACGGACCGATTCTCTGTTTTCTCGGGCCACCCGGTGTCGGCAAGACAAGCCTCGGTCAGTCGATCGCCGATGCGCTCGGTCGAAAGTTTGTGCGTATGAGCCTGGGCGGCATCCGGGACGAAGCGGAGATCCGCGGACACCGCCGCACTTATATTGCTTCAATGCCTGGCCGCATTATTCAGGAGCTGCGCCGCGCCGGCACGCGCAATCCAGTGATGATGCTCGATGAGATCGACAAGATCGGCGCCGATTTCCGCGGCGATCCTGCGAGCGCACTCCTAGAGGTGCTCGACCCTCGTCAGAATAATACATTTTCCGACCGTTACCTCGACGTTCCTTTCGATCTGTCGCAGGTGCTTTTCATCGCGACCGCGAATTATATGGATGGTGTGCCGGAACCGTTGCGGGACCGGATGGAAGTGATTTCGCTGCCCGGCTACACCGAGCGCGAGAAGCTCGAGATTGCGAAAAGATATTTAGTCCGGCGGCAGCTTGAGGAAAACGGTCTCAAGCCGGAACAATGCGAGTGGCAGGACGATGCCTTTCGCCTGATCATCAATGATTACACGCACGAGGCCGGGGTTCGCGAACTCGAACGGCAGATCGGCGCGGTCTGCCGGGCCGTGGCAGCGCAGGTCGCACGCGGAAAAGCTGAACGCGTTACGATTACGCCAGAACGCGTCGCCGAATTACTTGGTCCGGCCAAGTATGTTCGCGAGACAAAACTCAAAACGAGTCAACCGGGCGTTGTCACTGGGCTGGCTTACACGCCCGCCGGCGGCGAAGTCCTGCATATCGAGGCGATGCGTTATCCCGGCAAAGGCAACGTCACGCTGACCGGTCACATCGGCGAAGTTATGAAGGAATCGGTGCAGGCCGCGCTCAGCCTCGTGCGCAGCCGGGACGGCCAACTCGGCGCGAACCCGGAAGATTTTCGCAAGATCGATATCCACGTGCATGTGCCCGCGGGCGCGGTACCGAAGGACGGACCCTCGGCGGGAATCGCCATGTTCACTGCGCTCGCCTCACTCTTCAGCAATACGCCGGTGCGTCCGGATGTGGCTATGACTGGCGAAATCACATTGCGTGGACTGGTCCTGCCGATCGGGGGTCTCAAAGAAAAGAGCCTCGCCGCGATGCGAGCCGGCATTTCGACCGTCATCATTCCGAAACTCAACGAAAAAGATCTTGTCGATGTCCCGGAGGAAGCGAAGCAGAAACTCAAATTCATTCCGGTCGAAAACGTCGATGAAGTTTTAAGCGTCGCGCTCGAGAAAAAGGCCGCGCCGTCTCCCTCAGCAACGAGCGAAAAACCGCAAGTGGCGTCATAGAAACTGTAGGGGAAGCAGTCTGCTTCCCATCATTGTAGCGGTGCTTGTGTCAAACACCGACCTAGTTACGACTCGTTGGCGAATGCTTTCGGAGTTAGCTACAGCGACCGGTTAGATCTTTTGAAACCAACCGAAATACACGGCAACGAACTTGAGTAGCACTAGCAGCGCGATGAGCTCGAGCAAACCCGCGAAGGCTGCGAATGCTTTATTATTAGTCCACCGACTCGGCACGACGAACGACAGAGCCGGAATGAAGAAGGCGACACAGAACAACGCAAGAAATGAAATGTCAGTGCCGCGCGATCTTGCCACGCTAGCGCCGTCACGGACTATTCTTACGTCGCGCCATTCTTTGAAAACTGGAGTCAATGACAACTCAATGCGATCACCAATATCGCAGATGGAATAAAAGGCGCGCGGCACCGCTTCGCCATAATCAAATTGCCCCTTAGCGTAAATCATACATTGACCCGGGCCCCCAGAACTGGCGCTCTTGTCTGTGATAACGGCGGAATCGGGCTGTGGGGGGAGCAAGAAGAGGTCGCAGAATGCCAGACCGCCGACGACTGCAGCCGGTATAGCAAGAATTCGGATCGTGCGAAACAGCGTGTTCAACATCTCACAGACGGCGCTCCGCCAC
>Ga0193729_1001160_pt1 | contig 13519 bp, 10 predicted proteins | sample U1c2metaG_FD_143036 | JGI IMG/M metagenome (GOLD analysis project Ga0193729, IMG submission 143036) | Soil microbial communities from a riparian zone of the East river system, Colorado, United States - U1c2 | ecosystem: Environmental > Terrestrial > Soil > Riparian zone | place: USA: East River... | reverse complement strand
AGGCATTCGCGCTTAGTTAGCGCAGGTTCTTATCCAAGGCGCCGATCTTGCGAGTCTCCGGCCATCGCAACCCTACGCCCAACACCACCAGGATTGTTCCAATTCCTCCTGCAACGACGGAAATCACCGGACCAAACAACGCAGCCGTCAATCCTGATTCCAGCGCACCGAATTCGTTTGATGTGCCGATAAAAATATTGTTCACCGACGAAACGCGTCCGCGCATTTCATCCGGCGTGATCAGTTGCACGATGGAACCACGAATGATGACGCTGACGCTGTCGAAAGCGCCAACAAGAAATAATAAACCCAGCGATAACCAGAAGACTTTAGATAAGCCAAACAGGATCGTCGCAATTCCAAACCCAGAGACGCACCAGAGTAACGTTTTGCCCGTCTGCTTCATCGGCGGCAGATGCGCTATGACCAACGCCATCGCAAAGGCGCCGACTGCCGGGGTCGCACGCAACCAACCGAGACCAACGGGTCCGCAGTGCAGAATCTGATCGGCGAAAATCGGCATCAGTGCGGTCGCGCCTCCCAGCAAGACCGCGAACAGATCCAGGGTGATCGTTGCCAGGATCACTTTTCTCCGAAATACAAAGCGGAGTCCGGCCATGAGGCTTTTCCACGTGCTGGCCTCGCTCTGGTCGCGCCTCTGTTTGCTGCGCCGAATCGGAAGAATTAAAAGGAAAAAGCAAAGTGCGCACAGCGCATCCAACAGGTACACAAACGGAAACCCGATGTAGGCAACCAGCAATCCACTGAGTGCGGGGCCCAAAACGGATCCAATTTGAAAAACGCTGTTGTTCCAAGTGACCGCATTTGCAAAGGCATCGCGAGAAATCAGGGTAGGAAAAAATGAACTGCGTGCCGCCCAACTGAATGTGCGCGCCACGGCTCCAAGAAAAAGCAGAAGATAGATTAACGGAATCGATGCGTCGTCGAAATGGAAGATTGGATGATGCCGTTCAAAAATCCCGGCAATGGCCGCCAAGACGCGATTACTTCCACGCAATGGTGCAATCGCAGGAATGACAAAATGTTTCCAAGAAACCAAGGCCAGCGCTAGCGACGTCAGCAAGCTAAAAATTTGCGAGACCAGAATAATGCGTTTTCGACTGAAGCGGTCGGCCAAATGACCGGCGGGCAAAGACAGGGTCACGACAGGCACGGCAATAACCAAGCCAACCAGCCCAAGCGCGGTCGCGGAATGAGTGCGCGCATACACTTCCCATTCCACCGCCACCGCGAGCATCAAACGGCCGGTGATCGAAAGGACATTACCAGCTGTGAACAAGCTGAAATCCCCAAACCGGAACGCCGCATACGGATCATGCGCTCGTCGCTCCAATACGATTGGGGCGGAAACCGCCGGACGTTCGCCCTCAGGCGATTGATAGGAACTTGGATCGACTCGTTGCGGCATGGTCGAGCGCGTTCAGTAGAACACGCGCACGAGATTGTAAATTGAGCGGCCAGCGCCGCAACCTGCAGCATTGTACTATCTGTTCGCCTGAGATCGAAAGCTCCTGCACACGGTTGCCAGCCGCAGGGTGGCCAGCCATATCCCGGACTCCAAAGAATTTGCACAAATCCTGCCGATTTTTCTTCCATTCCCCAAAACGAATGCGGTAGAGTCGGCGCCTTCAGAAGAAAATGGATAACATCATCGAGGCGAGAGAACTGCAAATTGAGCGCAAGCATTTCTACGTGGAGCTCCGGGAAAACGAGCGCGGGAGATTCTTGCGCATCACTGAAGAAGCTCATGGCCGCCGCAACAGCATCATCGTGCCGAGTACCGGGGTCGATGACTTTACGGCGACGATTGCTGAAGTTCTGACGAACAACGAAGGCGCGCCAGCTTAAGCCGCTGGACACTTTCTGTAGAGGCAGCCGTGTCGGCTGCAACCCCCTCCAATTCGCAGGCGGCACGCCTGCCACTACAGCTTTTTCCACACGCGACACGCCCGCAGCTACAGCCAATTTTGTTTTCCGTTATTCGGCCACATCGTTGACAGGGCGACACCCGAAACTACTTTGGCCCGTTCGTTCCTTGTCGGTTTTTCGCATTCCTACGTATGACCAGAAGACGCAAATCTACGGTTCGAAAATCGCTTCGGCACACATCAAAGAAACCGAAACTGCCGGCGAGTCGCGGCGTTCGCGTGAAAAAAACGAAAAAGCCGCGTTACGTTTATTACTTTGGCGACGGCCAGGCGGATGGATCAGGCGGGATGAAATCGCTGCTGGGCGGCAAAGGCGCGAATCTCCACGAAATGACGCACATCGGTCTGCCGGTGCCACCGGGGTTCACCATCACGACTGAAGTATGCACTCACTTTTACGCTCATGACCGGACTTACCCGCGAGAGCTGGAGACGGAGGTCGCGGCCGCGTTGGCAAAGGTCGAAAATTCCGTCGGAAAAAAATTTGGCGACAAAGAACGACCTTTGCTCGTATCCGTGCGATCAGGCGCGCGGGATTCCATGCCCGGAATGATGGACACCATCCTGAACCTCGGGATGAATGACCAAGTCGTCGAGATTGTCGCGAAACACACAAACAACGCGCGTTTTGCCTGGGATTCATACCGCCGTTTCCTGCAAATGTACGGCGACGTAGTCATGGGAGTTCAGAAACGGCCGGGCGAAGACCACGAACCATTTGAGGCGGTCATAGAGCGTCTAAAGGATGAACGCTACGGCAAACACGACTTTCCAGACGTCAGATTGACGGTCACCGATCTGAAAGAGCTGGTGCAACGATTCAAAGCCCTGATCAAAGAGCGCGCGGGGAAATCGTTTCCGCAGGATCCGCAAGCCCAGCTTTGGGGCGCGATCGGCGCTGTTTTTGGATCGTGGATGAACGATCGCGCGATTGTTTATCGTCGCAAATATGGCATCCCGCGCGACTGGGGCACAGCCGTGAATGTGCAGACGATGGTGTTCGGAAACATGGGCCAAGCGAGCGCAACCGGGGTTGCATTTACGCGCGATCCGGCGACCGGTGAAAAAGTTTTTTATGGCGAGTATTTGATCAACGCCCAAGGCGAAGACGTCGTTGCAGGCGTACGCACGCCCCGCCCAATCGCCGATTTGGCGAATGAAATGCCGGCGGCTCACAAAGAACTGATGAAAGTCCGCGCGATCCTTGAACGTCATTTTAAGGACATGCAGGACCTCGAGTTCACGGTGGAGGAAAATCGTCTCTACATTCTCCAAACTCGCAACGGGAAACGCACAGGGCATGCTGCCGTCCGTATTGCTGTCGATATGGTCGGTGAAAAATTGATCACAAAGAAGGATGCGGTGCGCCGTATCCCCGCGGATTCGCTTGCTCATCTCTTAGCCCCGATCTTCGACAGGCAATCAGCGAAACAAGCCAAAAAGATCGGCACCGGTTTGGCTGCCGGCCCGGGCGCGGCTTGCGGGCGGGTTGTGTTTAGTGCGGAAGAAGCCGTCATCCGCTCGGAGAAAGGTGAGAAAGTCGTGCTCGCGCGCATTGAAACTTCGCCAGAAGACCTGCGCGGCATGATTGCCGCCGAAGGCATCCTGACGTCCCGCGGCGGAGTCTCGTCGCATGCGGCCCTGGTCGCACGGCAAATGGGAAAAGTATGCGTTTGCGGCGCGACGGGAATCCAAATCGATTACCAAAAGCGCACACTGAGCGCCAACGGCACGACGTTGAATCGAGGCGATTACATCTCCAGCGATGGAACCGCAGGAGAGGTGTTTGCCGGCGAAGTCGCAACTGCGCCGTCCGAAATCGTTCAGGTGCTGGTCGATCGTTCTCTCGATCCGAAAAAGAGCATCGTTTACCAAGAGTACGCAAAACTAATGAAGTGGACGGATCAATTCCGCAGCCTGGGCGTGCGCACAAATGCGGATACACCCGAGCAGGTAACAAACGCGGTCGCGTTCGGTGCGGAAGGCATTGGGCTTTGCCGAACAGAGCATATGTTTTTCGAGGGCGATCGGATTGACGCCATGCGTGAGATGATTCTCGCCGGTACGAAGGACGAGCGGGCACGCGCGCTGGCCAAGCTACTTCCCTACCAGCGTGCTGATTTCATTGGCATCTTCACGGCGTTAAAAGGTTTGCCCGCCACCATTCGTTTTCTCGATCCACCGCTCCACGAATTCCTTCCCAACGATCACTCTCAGCAAAACGAACTTGCGAACAAGCTCGGCGTGGCTGTCGAACAAATCGCTCGCCGCGTGCATGAGCTGCACGAATTTAATCCGATGCTTGGTCATCGGGGCTGCCGGCTCGGCATTGTCTATCCGGAAATCTCCGAAATGCAGGCACGCGCGATCTTTGAAGCTGCGGCCGAAGTGCAAGCCAAAGGCATCAAGGTCCGCCCTGAAATCATGATTCCGCTGGTCGGATTTCCGCGCGAGCTAAAGCTTCAAATCGAAATCGTTCGCCGCGTGGCTGGGGATGTCGCGAAGAAAATGAACACGAAATTCAATTACCTTGTGGGGACGATGATCGAAATCCCGCGCGCTGCGTTGGTCGCAGATCAGATTGCGCACGATGCCGAGTTCTTCAGTTTCGGCACAAACGATCTTACCCAAACAACACTGGGAATGAGCCGGGACGATTCGGGAAGCTTTCTTCCCGCTTACGCCGAGCTGGATATCGTCGATTCAAATCCGTTCGCGTCGATCGATCAAAAAGGCGTGGGCCGGTTAATGGAAATGACGCGCGACTTCGGACGCAAGACCCGGCCCAACATCAAACTGGGAATTTGCGGCGAACACGGGGGGGAACCGGCGAGTGTCAAATTCTGTCACCGGCTGGGCTTGGATTACGTCAGTTGCAGCCCGTTCCGGATTCCGATTGCCCGATTAGCAGCTGCGCAGGCAGCGCTCGAGAGTTAAAAGCTTGGTCACATTTCAGGACATCGAAGCAGCGCGCAAACGAATTGCGGACGCGGTTTATTATTCACCTTGTCCGCCCTCCATTCCGCTGAGCGACATCACCGGCATGAAAATTTTCTGCAAGCTCGACAACTTGCAGCGTACGGGAAGCTTCAAGGAACGGGGCGCGCGCAATGCGCTGGCACAAATGTCGCGTGACCAGCAGAAGCGTGGAGTCATTGCCGCTTCTGCAGGCAACCATGCTCAAGCACTCGCTTACCAGGGCCGATTACTCGGCATACCGGCAACAGTGGTAATGCCCAGATTCGCGCCCCTCATAAAGGTGAGCGCGTGTCAGCAGCTCGGTGCAACTGTTGTTTTGCAGGGGACGGATTTCGGCGAAGCGAGAGCGCACACACACAAAATCGCAGCGGAGAAAGGCCTTGCGTATATCAACGGCTACGATGATCCCGCGATCATTGCCGGCCAGGGGACGATGGGCCTGGAAATCGTTGAGCAAATTCCCGATCTCGAGGCCTTAGTTGTTCCCGTGGGCGGAGCCGGTTTGCTTGCTGGCGTTTCCTTGGCCGTGAAAACCTTGCGACCGCACGCGAAAGTTGTCGCTGTTGAAGCGGAGAACGTAGCGAGCTTTTCAGCCGCGCTTGAAGCGGACAAACCGATCAAGATCGCGATGCTCCCGACGCTGGCAGATGGGCTTGCCATTCCGCAGGTCGGCACAAATGCGTTCCAAATTGCGAGACCACTCGTCGATCTGACTGTCACTGTAAGCGAAGAACAAATCGCTCTGTCAATTCTCCGTCTGGTTGAGCTGGAAAAAAGCGTCGTTGAAGGAGCCGCTGCTACGCCACTGGCCGCGTGCGTGTCCGGCAAGTTAGAAGAACTCACCGGCAGACGAGTGGTTCTGTTGCTTTGCGGTGGGAACATTGATCCCAACGTTCTCAGTCGTGTAATTGAACGCGGCTTAGTCGCGGATGGCAGACTTGGTCGATTCACCGCTGTCATCAGCGATCGACCCGGTGGACTGGCCGACCTGGCGGCGCAGATTGCTTCGACAGGAGCAAGTGTTAAGCAAGTCGTACACGACCGCGCCTTCGCCAGCCCGGATGTCTCGGCCGTGAACGTTCTTTGCACAGTCGAAACTCGCGACCATCAACACCTGGCAGAGCTACGCGCGCTATTGAAAAGCCGCGGCGTGGAAATTCGCGACGCGACGTAAATGGTAGGGGCGGTTCACCGAACCGTCCGGGCGATTGAGAGCAATCGCCCCTAGCTTCGCCCGACTTGAAGCGCGATTCGCTTTCCGTAGTCTGCTCCCATGCAACGGCGTGATAAAATAATCGATCCGAATTCCTTCGCACGCCGCCACATTGGCCCGAACGAAGACGAAGTGCGCGCCATGCTCCGCGAGGTCGGCTTCGAAAGTCTCGATTCCCTTGTGGAAGCCGCCGTTCCGAAGAATATCCGGCTGGATCGAGAACTGAACCTGCCGGAACCGAAATCGGAGATCGAAGCACTGGCTGAGCTCCGGGCAATTTCCAGAAAAAACAAGATCGCGCACTCGTTCATCGGGTGTGGCTATTCCGATTGCATTACGCCGCCCGTTATTCAGCGAAACATTCTCGAGAACCCGGGTTGGTACACCGCTTACACACCCTATCAGGCTGAACTCGCACAGGGCCGGCTTGAAGCCCTCCTCAACTTTCAAACCATGATAACCGACTTAACGGCGCTCGAGATTGCCAATGCCTCGCTGCTTGATGAAGCCACTGCAGCCGCTGAAGCAATGGCGCTTTGTCATGCGGTCGTTCCGAACCGCAAAACGTTCTTTGTCGCCGACAATTGTCACCCGCAAACGACCGCCGTTGTGCAAACACGGGCGAAACCGCTTGGGATTACAATTAAGACCGGTGATTATTCCCGTTTCAAATTCGACGACACCGTTTTCGGTGCGCTAGTCCAATATCCGGCCACTGATGGCGCGATTTACGACTACACGGATTTCATTAAGCAGGCGCATGACGCCGGCGCGCTGGCGGTGGTCGCAGCCGATATCCTGGCGCTGACAGTACTGAAACCGCCAGGAGAATTTGGCGCCGATGTTGCGGTTGGTAATACGCAACGATTTGGCGTTCCGCTCGGATTCGGCGGTCCACACGCGGCATACTTCGCCACGCGCGACCAATACAAACGCCACATGCCCGGCCGGCTTGTGGGCGTTTCACACGATGCGGAAGGTCGCCCCGCCTATCGACTCGCTCTACAAACACGCGAGCAACACATCCGCCGCGACAAGGCGACGAGTAACATCTGCACGGCGCAGGTGCTTCTGGCTGTTATCGCTTCGATGTATGCCGTGTATCACGGCCCAAGAGGTCTGCGGGCAATCGCCGAACGGGTTCATCGCCTAACGAGTCAACTTGCGGATGGCCTGCGGAGGCTCGGCTTGAAAATCACGCGCGAAAATTTCTTCGACACTATCCGCGTCGAAGTCGAATCAAGCGCTCTCACCTTGGAACACGCGCAAAAAGCAGATTGCGACTTGCGCGCGCTGGGTCCGCACGCAGTCGGCATTTCGTTCGACGAAACCACGACGCCTCGAGACCTCGAGCTGTTAATGTCGACCTTTCGCGGCACAACCGTGCGCGATTTTGCCGATAACGATCTGGGAGAGCCGCCAATCCGCATTCCGCAATCCATAATCCGTACTTCGGAATTTCTCACTCACCCTGTCTTCAACACTCACGAGACCGAGACCGAAATGCTGCGTTATCTCAAGAAGCTCGAATCGCGTGATCTTTCGCTGACTACCTCGATGATCCCGCTTGGTTCGTGCACGATGAAATTGAACGCAACCGCGGAAATGTTTCCCATATCGTGGCCGGAAATTTCCAAGCTGCATCCGTTCGCCCCCACGGAACAAACCATCGGTTATGCAGAGATTTGCGAACTGCTCGAAAACTGGCTTGCCGAAATCACCGGATTCGATGCGATTTCATTGCAACCCAATGCTGGATCGCAGGGCGAATTCGCGGGTCTACTGGCGATCCGCGAGTATCACGCTTCGCGTAACGAAGGGCATCGAAATGTTTGTCTCATCCCGACCTCTGCCCACGGCACTAACCCAGCCAGCGCGACCATGGCTGGTTTCAAGGTTGTCTCTATCGCCTGTTTAAAAGATGGAGATATCGATCTTGCCGATCTGCGCGCAAAGGCAGATGAACACGCTCGCGACCTCGCGGCGCTGATGGTCACGTATCCTTCTACGCATGGCGTTTTTGAGCCTACGATTCGCGAAATTTGCGACATCGTGCACGCGCATGGCGGCCAGGTTTACATGGACGGCGCAAACCTCAACGCACAAGTCGGCCTTTGCCGCCCGGGTGATTACGGCGCAGACGTTTGTCATTTAAATTTGCATAAAACATTTTGCATTCCCCACGGTGGCGGCGGCCCGGGCGTGGGCCCTATTGGTGTGGCGAAGCATCTCGCGCCATATCTTCCGCGAGAATTCATTCTCGACCCTGAGACCGGTGGGATCCTGTTCGGCGAGGGTGAACATGGCAAGCGCCCGCCAAGCAGGGACGACTCCGATTACCGTCACGGCGGAGGAAAAGGCGGTAATGTGGCTGCCGCGCCCTACGGCAGTGCCAGCATTCTAACAATTACGTGGATGTACATCCGCATGATGGGCGCGAACGGATTGAAACGAGCAAGCGAGGTCGCGATCCTAAATGCGAATTACATGGCGAAGCGACTCGATCCCTATTTTCCCGTACTTTTCAAAGGCAAGCGCGGACTCGTTGCGCACGAGTGCATCGTGGATCTTCGCCAATGGAAAAGCGCAGGAATCGAGGTGGAAGATGTAGCAAAACGCTTGATGGACTACGGCTATCACGCGCCGACGGTTTCATGGCCCGTCGCCGGGACGATGATGATCGAGCCAACCGAGAGCGAACCAAAACACGAGCTCGACCGTTTTTGCGACGCAATGATCTCAATCCATGAAGAAATCGAAGCGGTTGCAAAGGGGAAAATGGATCGGGTTAACAATACGTTGAAGAACGCCCCCCACACCGCGCGACAAATCGCATCCGGAAATTGGGACCGCCCCTACACGCGTGAACAAGCAGCTTTCCCCGCGCCGTGGACGCACGAACACAAATTCTGGCCGACCGTGGCCAGGATCGACAACGTCTATGGTGATCGGAATCTCTTCTGCTCCTGCCCGCCAGTCGAGGAATTCGAATCCTGAGTCAGTCGTTATCCTTCTGGTGCAAGTTCAGGAGCGGCGACCACGCGTGTGGGAACCAGCCGTAAACCCGGGCCGCTTGTTTCTGGAGCCGTCGCAGGGCCAGCTTCGTGATACTCGGCGTCGCTGTTGACCTGCCAGAGATCGTAAAGTTTTGCGTCGGCGAGAATATTTTCGACGCACAACATCGCCGTCATCATGGCGTGGTCCTGATTGTTGTACTTGTGCATTCCGTTGCGACCGACGAGGTGAAGATTCGGATATTGGGTCTCAAGTTCCTGACGGATCGTCGCGACATGCCGCGCGTAATCGTCGTCATAAACAGGGTACGCCTTTTTCTGGCGCACGACGCAGCCGTCTATGAAGTCCCCTTCCTTCGATAGCCCAATCTCAACAAGTTCGCGCTTCGCGAGTTCAATTAGATCGCGATCGCTCGAATCCCAGAGGCCATCGTGCTCAAAGCAGAAATATTCGAGACCGTAACAGACCTTATCCGGCTCGGGCACCATCTCCGGCGACCAGGAGCGGAAGTTTTGGACGCGACCAACTTTGACACTTGGATCGTGAATGTAGATCCAGTTGTCATCAAACATGCGTCGATCTTTCAAGATCAGCATCACGGTGAGGAAATCGCGGTATTTGAGGCTTTCGGCAGCGTGCTTTGTCCGCTCACTCACGCTGGGTGACAAACCACACATGAGCTCCCGCATCGGCGCGGACGAAATGACGTGTTCTGCTTCGATTGCTTGCAGATCACCTTGTCGATCTTTGTATGCGACCGTCCAATTGCCAGAGGTTTCATCATAAGAACAGCGAGTTACCCTGCAGCCCATCTCCAGCCTGCCACCCAATGCCGTCATCTTTTCCGCGCATGCCTCCCACATCATGCCAGGACCTCTCCGCGGATAGCGAAACGAATTGATCAGTGTCTTAATTACTTTTGTGCGGTCTCCGTTATAACGCTGCGGAATCAGAGCATTCTTAATGGCACTGCCGAGCGAAAGTCCTTTGATGCGCTGCGCCGCCCAGTCTGCGGAAATTTCCTTGCAACTCATCCCCCAAACTTTTTCAGTGTAACTCTTGAAGAATGTGTTGAAGAGCCGTTTTCCGAATTGATTGCTTACCCAGTCTTCGAAATTGCGCGGATCGCGCACGGGAAACAGGCGCGCTTTCATCCACGAAAGAACACAGAGCGCAGACCTGAAGATGCCCAGCTTGAGTAACGCTTCGAACGGTTTCAACGGATAAGAGAAAAATTTGCCGTCGTAAAAAATGCGCGAAGAACGCGGTCGGACGAGCATGTCGTTAGGCAGAATCTCGGCCCAGAGGTCTTCGACTGCCTTGGATTTGGAAAAGAAACGGTGCCCACCGATGTCGAAGTGAAAACCCTTGTAAGTCACCGTCCTGGAAATTCCGCCGACGTAAACGGGATCGGCTTCCAGGACAACCAGATCGACTTCCTCCTTTGACAGAAGATACCCGGCCGTTAACCCTGCCGGGCCTCCACCGATAATGACGACTCTTGTTTTCATCTTCTTCTAAGCAACCCAGTTGCCTCGCATGAAATTCCAAACGTACCAGCCCTGTACGCACAACCCAGCGGCGCTAAGCAGCGCCACTGCCGCGATGCCGAACGCCCTAACGAGCACTGGCGTCGTTTGAAACTGACGCAGAAAATTCAAAAGCGCCAGCACGATCAGTGCGTGCACGAAAAATTCGTAGCGGAGCATGCTTTCCATATCTACGCAGGCCACTCCGCTGACGGAGAGATAATAGATCACGAAGGCGCAGAAATAGATGCCAGCGCGAATCGGTAAACCGGCCCACCTTCTAATCGACAGTTCGCAAATAGCGATACCGATAAACAGCACGGCGCCCAACGTCATCGACATTTGGCTCGCCTCCGTCGGATCGTTCAGCGCCGGGACGAACCAGCGATAGCTAGAAGGCCTAAACACCGCCAAATAATCGGGAGCAATTCCCCACCCGGCTGTCTGCGTGAGCATATAAATATCCCAGTGACCCCAGCGCAGTTGAGCATAAGTGAAAAATCCTATGGCGCCCAAGCTTGCCACCAGGGTCATAGCGATCGCCGGCTTTTCCTTGCGAAACCACGGCCTCGGCTCAACTAAACGGCGCCATCGAGTTTGAAAAACCGAGCGTACCAGCGGAAATGCCGTACATACAATTCCGACAATCCGCGTTGCCGACATGACGATACCGTGTATGGCCGCCCAGAATTTCGCGTATCGCCCTTCCGCAGTGCTCCAATAAATAAAACCAAGCAGCGCCATTAAAAACAGCGACTCTGAGTAGGCGGCAATCAGAAAGAATGCTGCAGGATGGGCGGCGATTAATAATACGCCGCAAATTTGTAGCCCAGGCGAAATATTCCACCGCTTGCAGAAAAGAAAGAAATAACTCCAAAAACCCCAGGCAGCGAGTTGAGCAGTGATCAACAGGGCTGTGCCCGTGTCGATGTTAAGTCCATAGCGAAACGCAGCCGCAATGGCAGGATAAGCTGGAAAAAACGCGACATTTGATACTTCCATCACCTTGTGATCGATGGGAGGCACAATGGTCTGGTAACCGCGATCCACGATGTTCATGAACCAATAGCTATCGTGCTGGATTAGCGCGGCGTAGCGCTCCGAAAGGGGCCTTTCTGGCGCAAGGAGGCCAATCGCCATCGCAAGCTGCAGCAATGTAATGATCAGTCCCGCGAGCAAAGGCTTAAGCAGCCGAGCCAAGCGGGTCATTACATCATAATCGCTGCGCGCTGCAACTTTGTTCGTGAAAGTCTGCCAGTGGGATGGACCCGTCCTGTGGCGAGCTTTAGCAGCAGGCAGAGCGCCACCGTTGGGAAGCGCCATAGAAACGGGGAGCATAGAAAGACTGCACGAGCGTGCGGAATTTTCGATAGAAGCAATCTCGGGTCGCATCGTTTTCAAACTGGGCACGCTGATTTGAGCAGCAGGGTTTGACGGCGGATGCGTCACATTTATTCGCAAAAGCGGCGCTGCCCTTCTGCTCTCTGCCGCGCTTGGCGACTGTCGCCGCTCTATTCTACAACGGTCAGTGCAACCATCACGGCGCGGAAATCACGAGTACGATCTCGCCTTTCGGCGGGTGAGCCTGGAAATGCGCAAAAACTTCATGGGCGGTACCGCGCCGAAATTCCTCGAACTTTTTTGTCAGCTCTCGCGCTATGCAAAGTTGCCGATCCGGCATGACATAAATGCAAGCGGCGAGTGTCTTGGTTAATCGATAAGGCGACTCGAAAAAGATTACTGTTTCACCCGATTCAGCAGCGGCTCGCAACTCGCGCTCCCGTCGTCCTGCCTTAACCGGTAGAAATCCGCGGAAAGAAAATTTCTCAGTCGAAAATCCGGACCCGACGAGAGCGGTCAGGATCGATGATGGCCCTGGGATGATCGTAAACGAAAGCTCCCGCTGAACGCATTCACGGACAAGACGCAATCCCGGATCGGACAGTCCAGGCGTTCCCGCGTCCGTGATTAGGGCGACGTTTTCGCCCGCCGCGAGACGTTCAACAAGCTCAGCCGTGCGTTTTGCTTCGTTATGTTTGTGATAACTGATGAATGGTTTTTTGATTCCGAAATGTTTCATCAATAGCCCGGAATGCCGTGTGTCTTCGGCTGCGACCAGATCGACTGATTTCAGTACCTCCAGCGCGCGCAATGTGATGTCGCCCAAATTGCCGATCGGCGTAGCGACCACGTAAAGCATCGCATATCATCGAATCAAAATTGGTCTTACGCTATCGAACGCAGGCAGAAGCTTTGATTTTCGACAAAGCCACCTGTTTGGCACAAAGCGAATCTGTAGGGGAGGCGTAAGATGAAGAGAAGCTCTTACCTATTAATATTGGTACCGCTAGCACTGGTCGGCTGCGCGGAAGAACCAACGACGGTAACGACGACTACGACCACGCAGGAAGTGACAACGACGGGGCCAGGTCGCGAGGTACTGGTGACGAGACCTCCGCCACTGGTTCGCGTTGAAACCCAGACAGTGGCACCCGGACCGGGATATGCGTGGACAACCGGCTATTGGCGGTGGACTGGAACCGACTACGTCTGGGTGCCGGGCAGTTGGGTAGTCCGGCCCAGAGCAGCCGCGGTTTGGGTGGGAGGTCACTGGGTACGTCGTCCTGGTGGTTGGGTCTGGATTGCAGGCCACTGGCAGTAAAAGCAAGCTAATCGATAACTAGTAACCGGGCGCTGCGCCCAGCGTCACCAGCCCAGAACCTTGGCGAAAATTAGCGGCGCGACAATCGTCGCGTCGGATTCGATGATGAATTTCGGTGTATCGATATTCAGTTTGCCCCAGGTGATTTTCTCATTGGGCACTGCCCCGGAGT
>Ga0193729_1001159_pt1 | contig 13523 bp, 11 predicted proteins | sample U1c2metaG_FD_143036 | JGI IMG/M metagenome (GOLD analysis project Ga0193729, IMG submission 143036) | Soil microbial communities from a riparian zone of the East river system, Colorado, United States - U1c2 | ecosystem: Environmental > Terrestrial > Soil > Riparian zone | place: USA: East River... | reverse complement strand
AGTTTCGATCATTCGTTCGTTCAAGAGTTCGCCGACAAAGCGCGAGACACTCATGCCTTGCCTGGCCGCGTAGACGCGGATCCAGGCGGCGGTCTTTTCGTCGAGTGTAATAGTGAGATTTTTCATGTCGGAGATAATTACACGAAAATCGTGTAATTAACAAGATGATCGACCCTGGCAGATGATCGACCCTGGCGTTATTGACGTGGACGCAAGAAATCTGCAGGCCTTAGCCGGCTGAGTTCAATTTGGCGCGCATGATAACCGGCGCAGACAGGGTCTTACCTTCCTTGAGAACGCCATGATCGTCCAGGCTGTCCCACCCCGAATTCGCGATGTAGTAGAAATAGCCGTCGACCATGACCCCATGCGTCGGATCGCCGAGCGTCGCGGTGGCTCGCTCGATGATGGATTCGGATAGCACACGGGTATTTGCGGCATCCAGAGCGAATCGCACCACCCGCTCCGGGGAGGTGCCGTTCTGGGTGGCAATGAGCGTGTTCCCCAAAGCGTAGAGGCCGTCGATGCCGCTCAAGGCGTGCTTACCTTCCGTGCGAATCCACGCCACGTGCTTGTCAGCGAGATTGAGCACCCCGATGCCGCGCACATAGTCCGGCACGAGGATATGTTTGCCGTCCGGCAGCACCACCGGCGTTTGCGGCGACACAAAATCACCGCCGTCGATCCGCTCGATACTCTGGGTCTTGCGGTTGACTCGGTACACGCCGCCGTGCTCGCCGTCCGATACGATCGCATCCCCGTTCAGGTCAAGCGTCATGTCGCCCAAAGCCGCTTGAGGCGGGCCTTCAATGCGGTGCAGAAGCCTGCGTGTGTGAAGATCGTACAAAAGGACGGCGGACCTGCCCCAATCCTTCTCGGACACGAGTGAAAACCCGTTCAAGGCTACTTCCGTGGCCCACAAAAGGCTGCGAGCCGGGTCGATTTTCAGCGCCATTACGGGCCATTGATCCGGCGCCTGGGCGAATGCCGTGACCTGGCCCGCCATATCGACCGCCACGATGTGTTTGCCGAGTACGCTGCTGATATAAAATCGCTTGGCGGCGGGATCGTAATCGATGTCTTCCGGGATCGGTACCGAGGATTTAAGCCGAAAAACCTCAGCCGCGTTCGACACGCTCGAAGCGTTGGCGGCCATGTTGTGCTGAAGCGCCTGAAATTTCGGAAGGGTGCGCAGCGGATCGAATTGCGCCGCCCGCAGTGCCTCCTCATTTGCCTGGCCCATGGCCACGAATTGAGCAAAGCTGTACAGCGCGTCGTCCTGTTCTCCGGCGAAGCTTTCAGCGCTCATGAGCTGCAGCGTTGCGCGCGGCGAGCCATTGAGAAATGAATACATGGTTTGCGCGGCGCCTAGGTAGGACGCGGTATCGCCGCTGGTATGTGCGCGGCGCATCGTGCCGCGCAACTGATCGAGTTGCGCACCGGCGCTTGGTGCTTCTTGCGCATCCAGAGGGATGGCGGCCACGGGAGCCATGCCAATGGCCGCGGCCGCCAGTATTCGTGTAAGAGTGTTCACCGGTTAAATGTTCGCGTTCTCTGACAGACCGCAACCATGATATGGGCGCATGGTAAGCCGGAACACTCACACAGGCCAGCGCCATGACAATCGAAGATCCGGAATTGCTGGAATTGCTGGTGCACACGACCGGTACCGTGGACGACGATGACGATCCGGCCGATGAGAATCCGAGTGAGAACGAAGCGCCGATACGCGAGACCAACGAGGCCACCGAAGCCCCTGAAGAGTTTGAAGTCGACCATGAGGATGAATTGGGCCGCCCTGAAGACGATGAAGCGGATGAGGATGATCCGGACGAGGACGGCGCGTAGTCGACAGTTTCCCCTCGGTTTGAGCGGCCTCCCTGAAGAGACGTGAATCGAATCACGCTTTTATCCGCAGGCACCATTATTCTTGTGGGCATGCTGTTTCTATCCGCATTCGCCCGTATCGTGCCGCAAGAATCCGAGCCCAACGACTTGCTGGCGCAATCCCGTGCCGCCCTGGGACACTTGGGTTTGACCATCATCGCGGTGGTCTTTGTCCTCGTCACATTCTGGAAAGGCTAGTTCCCGCCGAGGAGCCTGTCTGAGTATTCCACGTGAGCCGCGTTGGCTCTGCAAGGGAGCGGATGCAAGGCGCGCGGCGCAGGCCGTGGTGGGTTCCACGGGCAAGCCGCGCAACACCGCAGACGCCCCTTCCAGCGCCAACCCTTCGGGAGCGGACGGATTTGCCTTCATTCGTCGTTGTCGCCTCCTCATTGGGATCAAACCCAACTTCGTCGGCTCCGCCTCGACTGAAGGCAAATCCGTCACGCTCGCGGCCACGGGGAATACTCAGACAGGCTCCTAGCATTCGCTTAACCGCGCGGCCATGCCGGCCGGGATCCCGCATGACCTATTCCCTCGTATCCCGCTGAACTGGCGGTGATAATTGCGATAGAGTGCGCCGCACAGCAGCGTCTGCACGAGTCAGGAGATCCGGTGTGAATTCGAAATCCCTCATTGCCCTTGCCATGGTGTTGTTGAGTGCCGCCACGCCGGCAGTGCTCGCGGATTCCCCGCCGGTGTCCGGGATCCAAACCGCTGATATGAACAAGGCAGTGCGCGCTCAGAACGATTTTTTTGAATATGCCAACGGCGCGTGGCTGGGCAAGGTGCAAATCCCGCCGGACCGCTCACGCTACGGCGTCGATGTCATCATGGCCGAGCAATCGCTCGTTCAGCTGCGCGAGCTGATCGAGGGCGCGCGCAATTCGACTGATGCCGATGCGCGAAAAGTGGCCGACCTATACGACAGTTTCATGGACGAAGCACGTATCGAGCAGCAAGGCGTCAGGCCTCTGCAGCCCGAATTGGAATTGATCGACGCCATCAAGAGTGCGGATGATATTGGGCCGCTCATGGCGCAGCTTGACCGTCTCGGCGTGGCGACGCCCTTCGGCATATTCGTTGCGCCGGACGCGAAACGCTCCACCCAGTATGCGCTCTGGTTTTCACAGGGCGGATTGGGGTTGCCCGATCGCGACTACTACTTGAGCGATGACGCGAAGCTGCTCGGTTTCCGCACGAAGTATCGCGAGCACGTTGCCAAGATGTTGACGCTTCTGGGAGACGTGCACGCAGGCGATGAGGCGGGCCGAATCCTGGCTCTGGAAACCGCCTTGGCCAAGATTCAGTGGACTCGCGTGGCGAATCGAGATCCGCAGAAGACCTACAATCCGCAGACGCCGGCGCAACTCAAGGAACTCGCGCCGTCCATCGACTGGAACACTTACCTGGCAAAAGGCGGCGTACCTGATCCGCTGCCGACGATGATTGTGCGCCAGCCTGACTATCTCAAGGGCTTGTCGGGGCTCATCAAGAGTACGCCGCTGGCGACGTGGAAGGAATACTTCCGCTATCAGCTGCTGTCCGGCAGCGCTCCTTACCTGACGCGTGCGCTCGTCGATGAAGACTTCGCCTTCACGCAGGGTGTTTTGCGGGATACGCCGAAAAATCAAGAGCGCTGGAAACGCGGCTGCGAACTGGTCGACCAACTGATCGGCGAAGCATCCGGAAAATTGTACGTGGCGAAGTACTTCCCGCCAAAGGCCAAAGCGCGCATCGATGATCTCGTCGCCAACCTGTTGAAGGCCTACGCCCAGAGTGTCGATCAATTGTCGTGGATGAGCGAGGCCACCAAAGTGGAAGCGCGGGCCAAGCTGCGCAAGATCAACGTCAAAATCGGTTACCCGAGACGCTGGCGCGACTACAGCAAGCTGGTCATATCCCCCACCGACCTGCCGGGCAACGTGAAGCGGGCTGTGAAGTTCGAAAACGACCGCAAGCTGGCGCAATTGGGCGGCCCAATTGACCGCGACGAATGGCAGATGACGGCGCCTACCGTCAATGCGTACTACGATCCGCAACTGAATGAGATCGTATTTCCCGCGGGAATCCTACAGCTGCCGGTATTCAATCCGGATGCGGAGGGTGCGTTCAACTACGGCGCAACCGGGGCGACGATCGGGCATGAAATCAGTCATGGCTTCGACGATGAGGGCAGCCAATTCGACAGCGACGGCAATCTGCGTGATTGGTGGACGGCCGAGGATCATGCGAAATTCAAGGCCAAGACCGATAAGCTGGTCGCGGAATACAACAGGTTCGAACCGGTACCGGGTTTCCACGTCAACGGCGAGTTGACGCTGGGCGAGAACATCGCGGACATCGCAGGAATTGAGATTGCCTACAAGGCGTATATCGCTTCGTTGAATGGGCGCGCGCCGCCGGTCATCGATGGCATGAGTGCCGACCAGCGATTCTACATCGGCTATGCCCAGAGTTGGCTCAGCAAGACACGCGACGCGGCTCTCATCGAGCTGGTCAAATCCAATCCTCACTCGCCGGAAAAGTACCGCGTCAACGGCGTCGTCGTGCACATGCCGAGCTTCTACGATGCCTTCTCGGTGAAGAGGGGCGACAAGATGTATCTTCGGCCCGAGGACCGCGTAACGCTCTGGTAGGGGCTTTAGTTGCAGCGCCTGATCAGCTCCGGGAGGTCGCGCATGCACTCGAACGTGTAGTGCGCACCCGCCGCGATCAGCCGTTGTTGCGGCGTCAGAGCGCAATAGCCGAAAACGGTCATCCCGGCGGCGACGCCGGCGCGGACACCGGTGGGCGTGTCTTCAATGACCGCGCACGCCGAGGCATCGACGCCCGATTGCCTCGCGGCGTAGAGGAACACATCGGGAGCGGGCTTGCTCTTGGCGACCTCAGTGACGCTGTACATCTTGCCCTGAAATTTGGGCAGCAACCCGGTAACGCCCAAGGTGGTGTGCATCTTCTCGTGAGTACCGCTGGAAGCAACACAAAACGGTATGTCCATGGTGGCCAGCACCTCCTCAATGTCGGGCACTGCCCTGAGTTCCGATTTTAGAGCTGCCGCGGTGCGCGCTTGGAACTCAGGGAGGAAGCCGTCAGGAACCGGGCGCCCCAATAGTCCTGCGGTCAATTCCAAGCACTGCGGCATGGATCGGCCGACAAATTGCTCGAACATATCGTCCAGGGACACCGGAATCCCCATCTCGTTCAACATGCCGGCGAAGATGCGATTGGTGATCAATTCGCTGTCAACGAGCACCCCGTCGCAATCAAAGATGACCAAATCAAATCTACTTTTTTTCACCCTGTCGCCGCGAGTTGCCATGTTGGTATATGATTTTTTAACATTCTAGTACAAGCAAATCAGCCGCGCTGTGTCCGGCGGCATGGGCGGCTAAACGAGTCATTCTTGGAGGCGGTCATGGCGCGTTACACCGGGGGCTGTCTTTGCGGCGCACTGCGTTACGAAGCCACGGAGAAACCGACGTACGAGGGGCACTGTTATTGTGCGGATTGCCGCAAGGCGTCCGGCTCCGGTTTCATTCCCTTCATGTCATTTCCCCGAAGTGCTTTGAAATTCAGCGGGAAAATTCTCAAGCACCGCTCGAAGGCGGCCAGCGGGCGCGTGGCAGTGCGCAACTCCTGCGCTGTCTGCGGCGGGCTGGTATTTGGCGGTGAACTCGAGGATTCAACCTCTTTTACGATTTACGCGGGCTCCTTGGACGAACCGATGGCATTCCATCCGAGAATGGCCATTTTTACCCGCAATCGGCCGCCGTGGGCTGTCATCCCGCCCGGGTTGACCATCTTCGAAGGGCTGCCGCCGCAGTAGCTGCAAACGTTTCAAGGCTCATGCCACGGCTTCGCGCATGGCTTTGATGAAACTCCATGTGGATCGTCAGGCGTGCCGTTCAACAGGGCTCTGGCCGCATCGACTGCATAGCTGAAAGGATCGAATCTTGCGACGGTGCGGATACTCGCCGGCGCAAACGCCACCGGCAGCATGACGCCGGACAATATGACGAGAGGCAGCGTGAAAAAATTCGTCACGGCGGCCAGCGTGCCCTCGTCCTTGACGAGCAGCGCGATGGCATAAGACAGGGATGCGATGGTGATGCCGATCAGCATCATCAATACCGCGACGATGAGCGTTCCAACCGGGTCAATGCGCAGTCCGAAGATCAACGCCGTCAGAAGCAGCAGCGCGCTTTGCACGATCAGAACCACTGAATTGCGCAGTACCTCGATTGCCGGCGTTGATCGGATGTCGCAGCTTATGTCACCACACGCCCGGGGAACAGGCCGAAAACAGGGCAAAATCAGCCGTAAGCGTAGGAATATTCTTGGATTTCTCAGTAAGATGATCTGATGTCCGATACGGATCTCAACACCCTCATCCGCTCATCGGAAAACGGCGACGTGAAGGCCCGCGAGGAGTTGTTCACCGTTCTGTACGCGGAACTCCATAATCTCGCGCAACGTCAGTTGCGCCGCAATGCCTCGCTTACCCTGAGTCCGACCACGCTGCTGCATGAGACCTATCTGGACATGTCGAGCCGAGGCTCGGTTGCGTTTCCTGACCAAGCGCGATTCTTGGCGTACGCGTCTCGCGCGATGCGCGGATTGATCATCGATTATTTCCGCAGCCGTTCAGCGCAGAAACGCGGCGGGGAATTCGCGATCACCGTGCTGCCCGCCGAAATGCCGCAGCGCGCAGAATCGGATGCTGAATTGCAGCGACTCAGTGACGCTGTGGAAGCGCTTGCCAATATCGAACCGCGGCTTGCGCAGGTCGTCGACCTGAAATTCTTTTGTGGTTTGACGTTCCAAGAAATCGGCGCGGCGCTGGGTACCTCGGACCGAACCGTCAAGCGGGATTGGGAGAAGGCCCGCATCCTGCTCCAGCACGAGCTCACTGAAACTTGAGGAATTGCGTGGAACGCGTAGGGCGCTTCAGCGCGGAACAATGGAAGGAAATTTCCCCCTATCTCGATCAAGCGTTGGATCTGGAATCGCCTGCGCGCGAGCGCTGGCTGAGCGATCTTGAGGCCCTCAAGCCGCAGTTGGCCGCTGATCTGCAGGCACTTCTGGTGACGCACGCCGCAGTCGATGCCGCGCGGTTCCTCGAGCGCTCTCCCCTGAGCCCCGGCGAGCCGACGGCCGGGCAGCAGTTCGGCGCCTACACCCTGGAGACCCTGCTCGGCCGAGGCGGGATGGGATCGGTGTGGCTGGCGAGGCGCAGCGACGGGCACTTCGAAGCCAAAGTCGCCGTCAAGATCCTCGATCATCGAGGTGTGGCGCAGCAAGGCGCCGAGCAAATACGCCGCGAGGCAAGCCTGTTGGCGCGGCAATCTCATACCAACATCGCACGGCTCTTTGATGCCGGTTTCGGTGAGGAGGGGCAGCCGTTCCTCATCCTCGAGTACGTCGAGGGCATTCGCATCGACGAATACTGCGGCAGCAGAGCGCTGTCGCTGGATGCGAGATTGGCGCTGATTCTGCCGGTCATCGATGCCGTCGCACAGGCGCACGCGCAAGGAATCGTGCATCGGGACCTCAAACCACCGAACATTCTGGTTACCGCCGAGGGCGTCGCCAAGTTGCTGGATTTCGGTGTCGCCTCCTTGATATCCAAGTCCGCGTCGCTGGCCACTTCGGCGTCCATATCCAAAACGGCGTCCATCTCAAAAACCGCGCCTCTCGACGCGGCGCCCGACGCTCCGCCCGCGTTAGGGATGACGCCCGCTTTCGCGGCCCCGGAACAGATTCGAGGCGAGCCGGTCACGCCTGCAAGCGATGTGTACGCGCTCGGTGTTTTGCTGCATTTGCTGATTACAAATCGGCATCCGTTCGCATCCGACACCTCGACGCCCACCCAACTCATTCGTGCCGTGCTGACCGACGATGCAGGTTTGGCCTCCGAGTCCATCGCCTCCGCGTCATCGAAGCGCTGGGTAAGCGGAGATCTCGATGCCGTCATCGCCAAAGCCATGCAGCGCGAGCCCGAAAATCGCTATGCCACGGCTGCCGAGCTGGCCGCGGAGCTACGGCGTTTTCTGTCTTACCGCCCCGTGCATGCGCGTTCGCATACTTGGATTCGGCGCGCCGCCATGCTCGCGCGCCGTCACCCCGCGTCGGCACCGTTGATCTTCTCGAGCTTGCTGTTGCTGGTGACGATCACGGTGGGCGGCATTGTTTGGACTCATTCCAGAGACGCAAAATCCGCCTGGGTGCCGCCTGCGCGCTCCGTTGCCATCCTGGCCTTTGTCGACTTGAGCGAAAAGAGGGACCAGGAGTATTTCTCGGACGGCCTTTCGGAAGAGCTGATCGATCAACTGACCAATGTGCCCGATCTGGTGGTGCCGGCGCGCACCTCGTCGTTTTACTTCAAGGGAAGGCAATCGACGATTTCCGATATCGCCAGGACGCTCAACGTTGCCAATGTACTCGAAGGCAGTGTTCGCAAGGTCGGCACGCGATTGCGCGTTTCCGCGCAATTGATTCGCGCGGACAACGGCTATCATATTTGGTCGGAAACCTTCGATCGCAACGTCGACGACATTTTTAGAATCCAGGACGAAATCGCGGCGGCTGTGGTGAAGGCGCTCAAGAGCTCGCTGTTGGCGGGCTCCTCCCCGGATCTCGGCGGCACGCGCAACGTCGAAGCCAACGACCTGTTCGAACAGGCAAGCTATATCTACTCGCAGGGCGCCGCGAATGCCGGCGCCGACGCGGTGGGTTTGACGCGGCGCGCCGTGCAATTGGATCCGCAATTTGCCCGCGCTTGGGCGCTGCTGTCCCGCGTTCGGCTCTTCCAAGTCCGGCACGCGACGCTTTCAGATGCGGATCGCCAGGCCGCCGAATCAGAAGCTCGTGGCGCTGCGGTCAAGGCAGTTGCGCTCGAGCCGAATCTTCCCGATGCGCATGTGGCGTTGGGCCGCGTATTTACATGGATTGATCACAACACCTCGACGGCAGAGTTCGAATTCGAACTGGCCCTCAGGTTGAATCCGCGCAGTTCCGATGCGCTCATGCAACTGAGCAGCGTGGCTCGTGCCCGCGGCGAACCGGAGAAGCGATTCTCCTTGGCGCAGCGCGCGCTCGCACTTGATCCCCTGAACACCAATGTGCTGGCCATGACCGGTCAGTTGAACTATGAAGCCGGCAGGCTCGAGCAGGCCGAATCCCTGCTTCGCAAGCTGCAAGAGGTGTCGCCGCGGGATCAGTATGTTGCGCAAAGCTTGGGCAGCGTCATGCTGTTGCGGGGCAATCCGAGCGCCGCGTTGGCCGAATTCGAGCGCGGTCCCATCAGCAACGAGTACAAGTCATGGGGCGAAGCGCTTGCCTATCCTGCGCTGGGACGGCAGTCGGATGGGGACGAGGCGCTTGCGCGGGTGGAGAAGAGCAGCGACGAGGGTTCCATTCATCCGCTTTACATTGCATTGATTCATGCATATCGCGGCAATATCGACACCGCGTTCGACTGGCTGGACCGGCAATACCGTGTGGATGCCGAGGAGTTGAAGGATCTGCTGATTGCCGATGACCCCATGCTGAACAATCTCAAATCCGATCCCCGGTTCCAGGCGCTGCGTCAAAAACTCGGGTTGCCTACTGTATGATTCGCGCGTGCCGACAGCCCTCAAGATCATCCGCCAATCATCTTTCACGGCGACTCCCTGGAAGAATGGCGGCGGCATAACGTATGAAGCCATGCGCGTACCGCTCGGCGGCGATGCCTTCCTATGGCGGGTCAGCGTGGCGCACATCGATTCGTCCGGCCCTTTTTCAGACTTCGCAGGCTACAGCCGCAGCATGGTGCTGTTGCGAGGCGCGGGATTGACACTCAAATTTGGCAATGGAGAGCAGCGTGTTTTACAGAAGATCGGCGATTCGGCGGCGTTCGACGGGGCTATGCCCACTCGATGCGAATTGCTGCAGGGACCGTGCGTGGACCTGAATTTCATGTCGTCCAAGTCGCTGCGGGCCGACGCTCGCATCGTGCGCTTGGATCAGGGCCCAACGGCGCTGTCAGCGCCGGATTCTGCTTTGATATTCAGCCTTGAGGCCCCATTGTTGCTGGACGGCGATGCGGGCGATGCGGGCGATGCGGTGAGGCTGGAGCCGTGGGATCTGGCCGTGTTTTCGCAGGGCACGGTTCGCCTCCGCCGAATTGAGGCTGATCGATTATCCGCGCCCAGTGCCGTGTTTTTTGCGACGATTAGTCATTAAAATCCGAGACCCTTATGGCCGCCAACTTGCACCCATCTTTGCCCGGCGACTCACCAGAGGCGCTGCGCCAGACGATAAGAGACCACGGAACCTGGCCTGAAGAGCGGGCGGTGAAGCGCCTGCTGCATAGCCTGGAACTTACCGGCGGCGCGCGTCACCGCGCGGTTACCGTAGCGATGGGACTGGTCGAGGGTGCGCGTGCGCGGCGCGCTGAACGTCCATTCCTCGACGCCTTTTTGCAAGAGTTCGGTCTGTCGAATCAAGAAGGCATTGCGCTCATGTGCATTGCGGAAGCGCTGCTGCGTATTCCGGACGATGTGACGGCGGATCGGTTGATTGCCGAGAAGCTCAGCACCGGCGACTGGTCTTCTCACGCCGGCCGCTCGGAATCTCTGTTCGTCAACGCCTCGACCTGGGGATTGATGCTCACCGGCGGCATTCTGGATTTGGATCCGGCGATCAAGACCGATGCGGACGGGTGGATGCGCAAGCTGACCCGGAAAGCCGGCGAACCGTTGGTGCGTCTCGCGGTGCGCCGCGCCATGCGCATCATTGGCGGAGAATTTGTGGTCGGGCGCACCATTGAAGAGGCGCTGGCGCGCAGCGCTCGTGAAGCGGACGTGGGTCTGTGCTCCTTCGACATGCTGGGCGAGGGCGCACGCACGCTGCAGGATGCGGCGCGCTACCTCAAATCCTACCAGCACGCCATCGAGGTCATCGGTTCCACGGCGGCGGGACGCGCCGTTCATGACGTGTCGAGTATCTCCATCAAACTATCGGCCTTGGAGCCTCGCTATGGTCTGTTGCAGCGTGAGCGCGTCATGCAACGCCTCGTGCCGCAGGTGCTCGATCTGGCGCGTCAAGCCGCACGGCTCGGCATCCAACTCACCATCGATGCGGAGGAGGCGGACCGCCTCGATCTGTCGCTCGATGTCATCGAGGCTCTGGCGAAGGACCCGGTCACGCGGGATTGGCCGGGTCTCGGTTTGGCGGTGCAGGCCTACGGCAAGCGCGCCTTGGAGGTGATCGATTGGGTGGCGGCAACTGCTCAGGGTTGCGGCAGAAAAATGACGCTGCGTTTGGTGAAGGGTGCCTATTGGGATTCCGAGATCAAGCGCGGCCAGGAACGCGGTCTCGACGGCTATCCGGTGTACACGCGCAAGGTGACCACCGACGTGTCTTATCTGGCGTGCGTGGGCCGATTATTCAAACACGCGGACTCGATCTATTCGCAATTCGCCACGCACAACGCGCACAGCATTGCCGCGGTGCTGGAGTTGGCGCCGCCGAAAGCGAATTTTGAATTTCAACGCCTGCACGGCATGGGCCGGCTCTTGTATGCGGAAGCCGCCCGCCAAGTCGCAAATTTCCCGCGCGTACGCGTCTACGCCCCGGTGGGCGAGCACAAGGATTTACTCGCATATCTCGTGAGGCGTCTGCTCGAGAATGGAGCCAACACGTCGTTCGTGAACCGCTTCATGGATGAGCAGGTACCGGTCGCCGAGATTGTCCGCGACCCCATCTCGGAGCTGGAGCGTTTGGAGCCGTTCGCGCACCCGCGCTTGGCCGTACCCGCCGCTTTGTATTCCGACCGGCGTAATTCCCGCGGAATCGATCTCGGCGATCCGCGCGAACTCCAAGCCTTGCGCGGCGAGGTCTCGACTCACCGCTCCAAGAAAGCTGCCGATCCGCACACCGCGGGCCCCATCATCAATGGCGTGTTGCTGCCCGGATCCGCGCATCCGACAACAAACCCTGCAGATCGGCGCGAGCAGGTGGGCGTCGCGCGCGATGCCACTGCGAATGAAATCAGGCTGGCGTTCGATGCGAGCGCGGCGGCTCAGCCTGCTTGGAATCGAAGCGGCGGCGATGCGCGGGCGAATTGCCTGGAGAAGGCATCGGATATTCTTGAAGCCAATCGAGCGGAGTTTCACGGACTGTTGGTGCGGGAGGGCGGTAAGACCATCTCGGACGCCATCGCGGAAGTGCGCGAGGCGGTGGATTACTGCCGCTACTATGCGCTGCAGGCGCGCAGGCATTTTGCGGTGCCGGAGCATCTCGAGGGCCCCACCGGCGAAGTGAACGAACTGAGCTTGCAGGGCCGCGGGGTATTTGCCTGCATCAGCCCTTGGAACTTTCCCCTGGCCATCTTTGCGGGTCAGGTGACCGCGGCGCTCGGCGCGGGGAACACGGTGGTGGCGAAGCCGGCTGAACCTACGCCGTTGATCGCTGCGCGCTTCATTCGTCTGCTTCACGAAGCGGGTGTTCCGCCGCAGGCCGTGCACTTGGTGCCCACGCCGGGACGATTGTTTGGAGAAGTCGCGTTGGCGCATCCAGCACTCGCAGGCGTGGCCATGACCGGTTCGACCGCCACTGCGCTGACGATCAACCGTGCGATGGCCGCGCGTGACGGCATCATTGTGCCGTTGATCGCCGAGACCGGCGGATTGAATGCGATGATCGTCGATTCAACCGCACTGCCCGAGCAAGTGGTCGATGATGTGGTGAGCTCGGCGTTCATGAGCGCCGGCCAACGTTGCTCGGCGTTGCGTCTTTTGTTCCTGCAAGAAGAAATTGCCGACACCGTGCTGGAAATGATCGCCGGCGCCATGGATGAACTGCTGATCGGCGATCCGTCCGATCTTCAGACCGACGTCGGCCCCGTCATCAATGCGGCGGCACGCGACGGATTGGCGCAGCATGTCGAACGCATGCGCAAGGAGGCGCGGATCGTGAAAGCGTGCAATCTCGGCGAGGCACATCTGCACGGCAGTTTCTTTGCACCGCATCTCATTGAGCTCAAATCTGCGGCGCAACTGACTCGCGAGGAATTTGGACCGATACTGCACGTGGTGCGGTATCGATCGAGCGAGATCCAAGATGTGCTGCAGGCCATTCGAGACAGCCACTATGGATTGACCTTGGGCGTGCAAACCCGATTGGAATCATTTTGGCGCCAGGTATTTCTGGACACGGCGATCGGCAATACGTACGTCAACCGCAACATGATCGGTGCCGTGGTCGGCGTGCAGCCGTTCGGCGGCAACGGCCTGTCGGGCACCGGTCCGAAAGCCGGCGGCCCGCACTATCTGACGCGATTCGCGAATGAACGAACGTTGACCGTCAATACCACGGCGACCGGCGGTAACGCGGCGCTTCTCAATCTTGGTAATTAGGAGCCTGTCTGAGCATTCCCCGTGGCCTCGAGCGTGACGGATTTGCCTTCAGTCGAGGCGGAGCCGACGAAGTTGGGTATGCTCCCAATGAGGAGGCGACAACGATGAATGAAGTCAAATCCGTCCGCTCCCGAAGGGTTGGCTCTGGAAGGGGCGTCTGCGGTGTTGCGCGGCTTGCCCGTGGAATCAACCACGGCCTGCGCCGCGCGCCTTGCGTCCGCTCCCTTGCAGAGC
>Ga0193729_1001158_pt1 | contig 13534 bp, 9 predicted proteins | sample U1c2metaG_FD_143036 | JGI IMG/M metagenome (GOLD analysis project Ga0193729, IMG submission 143036) | Soil microbial communities from a riparian zone of the East river system, Colorado, United States - U1c2 | ecosystem: Environmental > Terrestrial > Soil > Riparian zone | place: USA: East River... | reverse complement strand
GCAGAAGGAAACTGTACGGGAAAAAGACGGCGGGCTTCACGGGACGATTGAGCCCGTCGTTGCGCGCGTCACCTACCACACCGATGATTTGGAACCAATCGTCCGGTTTTTGCGCCAGTAATAATCCGGGAAAGTCGGCTTTCAGCATCGGACTGCGCACGGCTTGGCCGATGGGATTCGCGTCCGCGAGGAATTCTTTGGCGAAGGCTTGATTGACGACGGCCAAGTGCGCGGCGCGCAGGGTCTCCGATTCGTCAAAGGTACGACCAGAGATAAGCGGAATGTGCAGCGTGGAAAATTCATGGGAGCTGACGACGCAGAGCATAGCTTGCGCGTCGGCCAACTGCGGCCGGCTCTGGATTTCGATTTTGCCTTTGAAGCCGCCTAAGCCCGGAAACCACGTGGTAGAGATGCTGGCGTCTTGGACGCCGGGAACCTCCGCGATGACTTTGCGCACGGCTTCCTGCGCGTTGAGGCGGCCTTCCCAGGTGGGATTCGCGCCCTTGGGGAAGCCCACGTTGAGTGAGAGAACGTTCTTTGGATCGTAGCCGAGCGGCGTGTGCAGACGCGCTTCGAAGGCTCTGAGCGCGGCGGCGGCGGAAGCGATCAGCAGTAGGGTGAGGGCGAGCTGGCCGGCGATCAGGACGCGATGGCTTTTGCGGCTGCTGGCGCTGCCGGTATGTTTGGAGCTGCCAGCCTGGACCAGCGCACCTATTCGAGGAGTGGAAAGTTGCCAGGCGGGCGAGATACCGAAGAGAATGCCGGTAAGGATAGCAACGCTGGCGCTGAAAATGAGGACGGGGGCGTTGACATGGATGGCGGCTTCGTGTGGAAAAGAAAAGATGGGCAGCGCGGCGACGATCCAGGTCACGCCCTTGTAGGCGGCGACGACTCCGAGTAGAGCGCCGGTGACGGAAAGCACAACGGACTCAGTGAGAAGCTGTTGTACGAGGCGTTTGCGGCCCGCGCCGACAGAAGCACGCACGGCGAACTCGTGCTGGCGGGCGGTCCCGCGAGCGAGAAGAAGAATGCTTACATTTGCGCAACCGATGATGAGAAGGGTGAGAACTGCACCAAAGAGCAAACCGAGTGTCCCTGCGAATTTGCCGAGGATTTGTTCATTGAGCGTAACGATAGCAACCCGACGGTTTTGCGGATATTCCTTGTCGTTTTTGGCGAATTCATCGGCGATGACCTGGAACTCTGATGCGGCGGCAGGAAATTTTACGCCGGGCTTGAGGCGGACGAAGGCAAGCCAGTAGTCGTGAGGGGCGCCGGTGGGTGCTGCGGGTAAGTAGACGTCAGAGTCGCCCCAGGTGAAGCGCGGCGGCACTACACCAATAATGGTGTAAAGCTTGTGATCGAGTTCAATCGATTTGTTGAGGACCTCGCGGCTGCCTCCGAACTGGTGCTGCCAGAAAAGATAGCTAAGCACGGCGACGGGTGCGGGATTACCGTTGGGTGCGTCGGAGGTAAAGAATTCGCGGCCGAGGAGCGGCGGGACGCCCATGAACTCGAACAGGTTAGGGGAATAGAGGCCGACGTTCACGGAGACAGGAATTTGGTCGCCGGTGAGATTTTGCTGCGCCCCTTGCTGAAAGAAGACATCTTCGATGGAAGAGGCGTTTCGAATGGTGGAATACCCGGCACCATTCGTTAACAACAGCGGCCCGCGACCGTCTTTGTCGTTGAGCTCGATGTGAACCATGCGGTCGTTATTCTTATAGGGGTAGGGGTCGAGGAGGACGCCATAGACCACGCTGAAGATGGCAGTGGTCGCGCCGATACCCAGCATTAGAGACAGAACGGCGGTGAGTGCAAAGCCCGGCGCTTTGCGGAATTGGCGGAAGGCGAAGCGCAGGTCCTGAAGGAAACTCCACATAACGAGTTGACCTCCCCCGGGGATGTTCTCTTAGACGAACGAGAAAGGGCCCCGATAGTTTCATGAAATTTGCGGTGCAGGGCAATTTTTTTTTGAATTGCGAACCGATGGAGATTGAACGGTAAAAGACGCTTCGGCATCTAAATTGATGCAGGTTATGTGGTTTTCACGGCGCTGGCATCGTATCGTACGCTGGACTTTACGTAGCTGATTATGAGCAAGATATTGTGTGTGGATGATGATGCTGAGGGAATGGCATCGCGCAAGGAAGTTTTGGAAAGCGCCGGGCATCAGGTCTGGCAGGCGCTTTTGGCTGACGAGGCATTGCGCATAATGCAGACCGAAGAAATCGAGCTAGCAATCGTGGACTATTAATAGGGTTGAATTATTTGCTTTTTGATTTTTGGCGAGTATCGGATTTTTTCGCGTCATTCGGGGCGGACTTCCGTGCCTGTGAGTCGTCCGCAGCGGGTTTTGATGTAGCGGGCTTTGGATCTTTGTCGGAATTTGCGCTCTTATTTTGAGCTGTATCTTGAGTGGCGTCCGGGCTTGCGGGTTTGTTCTGCCCGGTTGACGGTTTTTCTGTGGGTTGCTTTTCTGTTGCTTGTTTTTCTGTTGCTGGCACTTCTGTCTGGGGCTTTTCCGGTTCTTTGTTTTTGTTTTTTTCTTGGTCGTCCGTCTTTTTCGCAACCGGCGAAAGTAAATACTGCATTCTTGCGCGAGCCGCGCGCCATTTCACGCTGCTGGCGTTTCCAGCGCGATCCAGGTAAGGCGCCAGCTTTTCATCCGCGGCTATTCCTTGATCTTTCAAGAATTGCGTCAGAGCCAGCGTTTGCGTTTCCAGCGATTCGAGCAACGAAAACAGCTCGTCGAGTATCTCTTTGACCGGTTCTGGATTGTTTTCCATGGGCTCGCTTATCCCACGACAGTTTTGCCGCGAGTAATACTTTTGGCTGCGCCCGTTAAAAATGACAGGACGGCGCGCCGCGCTTTTGCAGATATTTCTGGTGATATTCTTCGGCGCGATAGAATGGGCTGGCAGCGGTAATTTCGGTGGCAATGGGGCGCTTAAATCTTCCGCTTGCCGCTATGGCAGCCATGGATTTTTTCGCGGCGGCTTCCTGCTCTGGTGAATGGAAAAAAATCGCTGTGCGGTATTGCGCGCCGAAGTCTGGACCCTGGCGATTTACCTGGGTGGGGTCATGAGCCTTCCAAAACACATTGAGCAGCTCTTCGAACGACACTTTCGCGGGATCAAAGGTGACTTGCACGACTTCGGCGTGCCCGGTTTCGTCGGTACAGACATCTTTATATGTGGGGTTGACGGTGTGGCCGTTGGAATAGCCCACCGCGGTGTCAATTACGCCGGGAACCTGTCGAAACGTCTCTTCTACTCCCCAGAAACAACCGGCACCAAAGGTTGCAATCTCGTTCATTTCACACCCCGCGGTCCATAATAGTGAGGACTGACCTGATCATGATAACGCAGGTTAGATGCGCCGGAGAGTGGTTCCGATTCAGCCTGACAAAATCGTGTTTCTTACGCAGCGCACAAAACTGATGGGCTCGTTGTGTTGATGCAACATCTGGAAGGGGAGACAATGAATTCGAGGGACACGAATGGATCTGGGATTGAAGGGCCGGGTGGCCATCGTGGCCGCCGCCAGCACTGGGTTGGGATTCGCGGTGGCAAAGGAATTGTCGATGGAGGGCGCGGATGTGGCGATTTGTGCCCGCACCGCCAGCGATCTTCAATCCGCCGCGGCGAATATACAGCGCGCAAGCGGACGTGAAGTATTCCAGCAAACTGTGGACGTGACTGACGCTGAAGCAGTCGCGGCTTTTGTTTCCGCGGTGGAAACTCAGTTTAAACGAATCGATATTTGCGTTACCAATTCCGGCGGCCCGCCGTCTAAGTTATTTGAGGATACTCGCAATGAGGAGTGGCAAGCGGCTATAGACCAGCTTTTGATGAGCTGCGTGTCCTTTGCCAGAGAAACTTTGCCGCGCATGAAGAAAAACAAATGGGGCCGGCTGATCACCATCACATCCTACGCGGTAAAACAGCCCGTCGATGGGCTGTTGCTTTCGAACTCGATTCGCTCGGCGGTCACAGGTTTGGCGCGCACGTTGGCCAATGAGTACGGAGCGCACGGCATCACCGTAAATAACGTTTGCCCCGGGTACACGCGCACAGAGCGTTTGGGCGATCTTGCAAACGCGATTTCGGGACGCACTGGCGCGAAGCCAGAAGAAGTATTTTCCGGATGGGAGCGGCAAATTCCGGCTGGACGAATCGGAACGGCGGAAGAATTCGCCGCAGTCGTTACGTTTCTAGCTTCCGAGCGCGCCAGCTACGTGAATGGCGTGTCCCTCGCGGTGGACGGCGGAATTGTCAGGAGTCTGCTATAGCTTCAATGCCTGCGGCCAAGCGGAGTTTTGAACTTTCCCTGTTGTCTCAGACGTTCGCTATCTGCCGCCTTGCTCCTGACGCCGCCGTGCCGGAGTGGGCCACGCAAGGGCAATTCTTTTCGATTACGCGGACCGGGGACGAACTTTCTGTCATTGCAGAGACGGGTTTGGTTCCGGCGAGATTGCGAACGGAAGTGACTTGGCGTGTTATGGAAGTTCACGGGCCATTTGATTTTTCTGAAGTCGGAGTGCTGGCTGCTCTGGTGCAGCCGCTGGCCGCCTCGGGAGTAAGCGTATTTACCATATCGACGTTCGACACGGACTATCTGCTGGTGCGGTGCACTCAACTGCGTGAGGCGGTGGCTGCTCTTCGTAATGCGTCGCACACGGTCCATAAAATTAAAAATTTTTCTTAAATTTATTGCCTAACTGGAAAGGGCCCAATGATCGGGGAGTTCAGCAGAGTTCGAAAGCCGGAGTTTGGCCGCTGGCGCCGGCTTATGGCCGCGGTGATAATTGTGTTCAGCGCCACCGTGTCCTTGCAGGCTGACGAGCCCTACGCGCGCAATCGCAATTACGACTTGCAGCATTCAAAGATTATTTTGCGCTTCGACGTGGACCAGAAAAAGGTAATTGGCGAGGTCATTCATACACTAACCACTCTTCGGGAAGACACCTCGAAGATTGAGTTTGATTCCGTGGGGCTGACGATCCAGAGCGTGATGGTAAACAAGGCTCCGGCAAAATTTGAAACTACCGCGGACAAATTGGTCGTTCCCGTTGCTGTTGGAAAGGTGGGAGACAAATTTGAGATTGATATTCGCTACGAGGGAAGACCTACCAAGGGCCTGTATTTTATTTTGCCGGATAAAGAATATCCGAATCGCCCAACGCAGATCTGGTCGCAGGGCGAATCGGAAGATACGCGCTACTACCTACCCACCTATGACTATCCGAATGACCGGTTAACGACCGAGACAGTGCTCACCGTGCCGGCTTCGTGGCTGACGGTGGGCAATGGCAAGCTGATTGGCGTGACCAATGCTGCCAACGAAATGAAAACGTGGACGTGGAGAGAATCGGTTCCCAGCTCGACCTACCTGATCACCGTGGTGGCCGGAGAATTTGACGAAGTGAAGGACAGTTTGCGCAGTTTGCCGGTGACCTACTACGCGCCTAAAGGCCGGCGTGATCGCTTGCCCATCAATTATTCTCGGACGCCGGCGATGATCGAGCTTTTCAATAAAAAATATGGTGTCGATTATCCATGGGAAAAGTACGCGCAAGTGATGGTCGACGATTTCGTTGCGGGCGGGATGGAGAATTCCAGCGCGACGACGAATACCAGTTCCTCGTTGGTGAACCCCAAATTGGCCGCTGAATACGCGACTGGCCAGGATGATTTGATCTCCCACGAGTTGACGCACCAATGGTTCGGCGATTATGTGACCTGCAAAGACTGGGGAAATATCTGGCTGAACGAGGGCTTCGCAACATTCGGGGAAACCGTTTGGACAGAAAACCACTTTCCCAAAGATCAAAGCGAATATCAGCGGTGGACGGATGCGCGGCATTGGTTTGCCTCGGTAAATCTGTATAGCAAGCCCATCGTCCGTTACGATTTTGACGATTCCAGTGAATTCGATGGCAACGCCTATGGCAAAGGCGGTTGGGTGCTTTATATGTTGCGGCACCAGTTAGGCGAAGAGGCTTTCAATCGCGCTCTGAAACATTATCTGGGGGTTAACCACGGCAAAAATGTGGTTACCGCTGATTTTGTGAAGGCCGTCGAAGAATCTACAAACACGGGCGTAGATCAATTCTTCAATCAGTGGGTGTACGGAGCCGGGGCGCCCAAGTTCGATATCAGCTACGCGTACGACAACACCAAGCATCAAGTTGCCGTTACGGTGAAACAAGTGCAAAAAGTCGAAGGACGTGTCGGACTTTTCCGCGTTCCCGTGGATGTGGAAATTACCACTGCGGCCGGAGCGCACCTTTACCCCATCATGGTGTCGAAGCAGACGGAAACATTTTCGTTTCCTGTCAGCTCCGGACCGCTAATGGTCTTGTTTGATAAGGGCGGGAATATTCTGAAAAGGGCGGAATTTCACAAGGAAAAAAAAGAATGGCTATACCAGCTTAAGAATGCCGCTGATCTTTCAGATCGCGCGGATGCTGCTGTGGCGTTGCGCACGCTGAAGGAAGACGCGGGGCATTCGGATGGTAAGCCTGAAGCGAAGAACGAAGATGGGATTGTGGCGCTGGCGGACGCCGCGAGTAACGATAAAGCCTGGGGAGTGCGAGCCGTGGCTGCTGAAAGTCTCGGCGAGCTTGGGGGGCCGGTTGCCGCCAAGAAATTAATTGCGGCTTTGGATCCTGCAAAAGAACCGTGGCTGCGGACGCGCATGGTGGCGGCCCTGGGGGAATTCAAAGATGACAAAGAAGTGCTCGCGAGACTACAAAACGTCGCGGAGCAGGATACTTCGTATCGCGCGCGGGCTGCGGCGCTGCAAGCGCTCGGAAAATTAAAAGCTCCAAACGCGTTTGCAATCCTAAATTCAGCGATCGTCGCGGATTCTCCGGACGATTTTCTACGTAATGCAGCCTTGCGTTCGCTGGGCTCCTTGGGTGACGAGAAAGCTGTTCCGGTTCTTCGCGAGTGGGTCGTTCCCGGGAAACCGATGGAGACACGAGAAGCGGCTATTTTCAGCCTGGCGCGGCTGCAAAAAGATAACAAGGAAATTACCACGCAGATTGCGTCCTATTTGCCCGAGCCACACTTCGGGGTTCGAATGGCCGCGGTGTCCGCGCTGGGCGCGCGCGGAGATGCTTCAGCGATTCCCGCTCTGGAACATTTGCTCAAAAGCGATGACCTGAGTATCGAGTTTGCTCCAATGATCAAAGAGCAAATCGCGCACTTGAAGCGGCCTGCGAAAGAAAAACGAGACGGCCATGGCACGGCGGGCGCCGACGATGATGATGACGAAGCGTCGGCTGACAGCAATCTCGGCGGCAACAGGAACATGTCCGTGGTCGATGAGCGTCTTGATAAACTTGAGCATCTTATGCAGGAGATGAACGAACGTCTAAAGACCATCGAAACGCGGCTTCCGACGGAAAAACATTAACGCAGATTTTGTCGTCAGAATTTTGAGGTTAAATTTCCGCAGGCGAAGATTCCGGGTCGGGCGCGGCGATCAAGACGCGCAAATCGCGCAAATTGTTTCCGGTCGGGCCGGTAATGATCGCATCGTCCAAGCGGTTGAAAAATGTGCACGCGTCGCTGCGGTCGAACGCGTGGCGTGGGTTGAGGCCGACGGCCTGTGCGCGAGCCAATGTTTCGCCGTCCGCAACCGCGCCGGCAGCGGGGCTGTTTCCATCGATGCCGTCCGTTCCGGCGCTAAGCACGGCGATATTCTTGCCCGCTATTTTCTCGACACAAGAAAGCACGAACGCGGTATTTCTGCCGCCGATTCCGTTTCCGCGTATTGGTGAACTCACTTCGCCATCGGCGATCACCGCCACGCGTCGCGTAGGATTATTGCTGTGCAATTCTTGGAGTTGCGCCAGCAGATATTCCGCAGCGCGCTCGACGGGCCAGTCATCGGTGACGTTATCGCAACAGGTTATGCAGCCGGCACCTTCAGCCGCGCCATGCGCGGGGTGAAAAAGATTATCGAGTCCCAACAAGATCGAAAAGTGTGCGTTCTTAAAAGCTGGATCACCGACTTTGGGGGTTTCTGGTGGAGCGCCTCTCGCAACCCAACGATGAAACGCGTCTGGGAATTTATCACGCAGAGCATATTCGTCCAGAATTTTACCCGTGTCAGACCACGTGGTTGGGTCGGGCAAAGTGGGGCCACTTGCCAGCGCCCATTCTTTTCCGGCGGGAACGTCGCTAACTGCCAGTGTTATTTTGGTAGCGCGATTCGCCGCGGTGGCTAAGCGGCCGCCTTTTACTGCGGAAATATGCTTGCGCACAGTGTTGATGGCCTCGATGGGAGCGCCGCAACCGATCAATACACGGTGTATTTGTTGCATGTCTGCCAAAGCAAGCAGGGGGTCGAGCGGCAATTCAACGAGGGCCGAGCCTCCGCCCGACAACAGAAAGAAAACCAGCGTCTGGCTGTCGCAAGCCGCTAACATTTCCAAGATGGCTTTCGCCGCATTCCAGCTGTCTTCATTGGGGATGGGGTGTCCGCCAATGAAATATTGAATGGCAGGCTGCGCGTGTGCCGGATTAACCGGGGCTGAAGCAATGCCGGCGAAGGAAACGTCGCGCGGCAAAGAAGTTCTTAGGCCGTCCAACATGGCGTGAGCAGCCTTTCCGATAGCCACCACGCGTATTGTCTTAAAATGCGACAGATCGATGGCTGTCTCGGCGCAATGCAGTAGCGATCCTTCACGCAGCAATTTCCGTTGCATGGTGAGCGGAATGTCGATGGCCGCCAAAGTTTCGTGGAAGATACGGCGGGCAAGTTGCTTCAAATCCGCCATGTGGATTACCAGGTCACTCGGTAGTTTTCAAAACTTCGGGATTCAAAATATTCGCGGGGCGCTTTCCATCAAAAAAATCTCGCACGTTGGTTGCCGCGATGCACGCCATCTTGGTGCGTGTCTCCAGCGACGCGGAGGCGAGGTGCGGAGCGAGCACCACATTCGGGCGTTTCAGTCCGGCATGGATGAAGGGCTCTTCTTCGTAAACGTCCAAAGCCGCTCCGGCAATTTTTTTGGTCTCCAGGGCGTGCACCAGCGCCGCTTCATCGACCACGGAACCACGCGCCGTATTGATGAAATAGGCGCTCGGCTTCATGCGCGTAAATTTTGCGGTGGTGAATAATCCTTGGGTTTGTGGCAGCAGCGGCACGTGCACGCTGATAAAATCAGATTGCGACAGTAAGGTATCCATGTCGCGGTAATCAGCGTTTAGTTCCTTCTCGATTTCTTCGGACACGCGCGCGACATCGGTATACAGCACTTTCATTTTGAATCCGCTCGCTCTACGAGCCATGGCGCGCCCGATGCGGCCGAAGCCGACGAGGCCCAACGTTTTTCCCCACACGTCGGCGCCTACCAGTTGATCCAGGTCCCAACCTGTCCATTTGCCGGAGCGCGCAAGGGCTTCGCCTTCACCGAGACGGCGCGCAACGGCCATCATTAATGTCCATGCAAAGTCGGCGGTGGTTTCATCAAGCACGCCGGGAGTATTGGTCGCGGCCACGCCGCGCTTGGTGCAAGCCGGCACATCAATATTGTCAAAACCCACAGCCACGTTTGCGACGATGCGCAGTTGCGGCGCTGCACGCAAAAAAGGTTCGTCTATGCGCTCTGTCAGCAGGCACACCAAACCTTGCTTGTCCTGTGCGCGTGCGAGTAATTGTTCTCGTGGGATGCGTTGTGGCTCAGACCAATATTCCACCTGGCATTTTTCTTGCAGGATGCGCCGTGCTTCCTCGAAGAGTGGTCTGGTGGCGAGAATTTTTGGCCGGGGCATCCGTTCTTCCTCTGGCGACTGGAAAAGTACACTAGCACAGGTCTGGCGCAGTGTGGCATCTGCATTGCATGTAAGCGAGTAGTGGCACCTTTGATTGCAACGCCGGCGGGAGCCTCACTATAGTGGGAAAGGAGGTTATGTAACTTGCTGGCAGAAGGCGCTGTTTCAAAACCTTTGCATCGCGAGGTTATTCGCGGGTTGCAAAACATTCTCGGCGCTTCGATGGTGCTTTACCGGCCGGAAGATTTGTTGCTCTATGAATATGACGGATCGGTGGAGAAAGGCCGTCCGGGCGCGGTGGTTTTCCCTACTACAACTGAGGACGTGTCGCGCGTGGTGCGACTCGCCGCGCAACACGATATTCCCATCATCGGGCGCGGAGCGGGCACGGGGCTTTCCGGAGGAGCGTTGGCGCGCACCGGCGGAATCATGATTGTGTTTGCGCGCATGAACCGGATTCTGGAACTCGATCTGGAAAATCAGCGCGCGGTTGTGCAACCGGGCGTGGTCAATTACGAATTGACGCGTGCGGTAGAGCATGCCGGACTCTATTTCGCGCCCGATCCATCCAGTTGGAAATCGTGCACGATCGGCGGCAACGTTTCGGAAAATGCGGGTGGGCCGCACACCCTGGCGTATGGAGTGACCAGCAATCACGTCACAGCACTGGAGCTGGTTCTGCCCGACGGCGAGATTTGTCGCGTAGGCAGCCGCCATGGTGATTCCCCGGGCTATGATCTGGCCGGTCTTTTTGTTGGCTCGGAAGGGACACTTGCGCTGGTCACAGAAATTACTGTGAAGCTTTCACGCAAACCCGAAAGCGTAAAAACTTTGCTGGCGATATTTGACCGCGTTGACGATGCTTCCGAGACCGTCGCGGAAATAACTGCGCGCGCGATTACTCCCGCGGCGTGCGAGATGCTCGACGGCTGGACACTGCGAGCGGTGGAAGATTTCATTCACGCCGGGTTTCCGCTGGACAGCGCCGCAGTGCTGTTGATTGAGCTGGAGGGTCTGGCGGAGGTAGTAGGGGCGCAGGTTGCAGCCGTAGAAGAAGTGTGCCGCGAGCATTATGCGCGTGAAGTGCGCGTCGCGCGTGACGAGCAGGAACGGGAACTGCTCTGGAAAGGCCGCAAGAACGCCTTCGGCGCGCTCGGCCGAATCGCGCCGAGTAATTACGTGCTCGACGGCGTCATACCAAGATCGAAAATTCCCCAGGCTTTACGGCACATCCAGGAAATCGGTGAACGATATAATTTCAAGATCGGCAATATTTTTCACGCTGGGGACGGAAATCTGCATCCCATCGTTTTGTTTGATCCCCGCGATGCGGGGCAATATCAGCGAGCCATCGAAGCTTCCGCCGAGATCATTCGTTATTGCGTGGAAATTGGCGGCGCACTCACCGGCGAGCACGGGGTGGGCATGGAAAAAAGCGAATTGATGCCGCTGCTTTTTTCGGACGATGATTTTAACTTGATGCGGCGAATTCATGATGCGTTTAATCCACGATCCGCGCTGAACCCCGGCAAGATTTTTCCGCTGAATAAAGGTTGCGGCGAAATTACGCCCAGGGCGCAGGCGGCCGTTCGCGCTGCTCAGCTATGAGCACCGCGGCAACGAACGTTGCTGCGCGGCTCGAGACCGTTATCGGCGCGGACCGTGTCAGCGGCGGGTCGGACTCTTGCGCAAAGTTTGCTGTGGATGGGGTGGCTCCCTCGGTTGTTGCCAGGCCAGCCTCGTCCGCGGAAGTAGTGGAGATCGTACGCTTCGCAAAGAGCGAAAAATTAGCACTTATCCCGTGTGGCAATTGCACCAAACTTGCAGTCGGGATGCCGCCCACGCGTTATGACATTGCGCTCGATATGACCGGCCTGAATCAAATTGCCTATTACGATCCGGGCGATCTCACTCTTAGCGTTGATGCCGGAATAAATTTGACGCAATTGGCCCACGTACTTGGCGAGCAACAACAATTCATACCGCTTGCTGTCCCTTTTTTTGAGGAATGCACGGTTGGAGGAACGATCGCCTCGAACATTGGTTCCTCTCTGCGACCCGGGTACGGTTCGGCGCGAGATTTTTTGCTGGGGGCTGAATTTGTCAATGGTGCCGGCACTTTTACGAAAAGCGGCGGGCGCGTGGTAAAAAACGTCACCGGCTACGATCTTCATAAATTGCTAATCGGCTCGTTGGGAACTCTTGGAGCCATCACGAGCCTCAATTTTCGGACATTTCCCTTACCCCACGGTTACGGCCATCTTGTGAGTACTTTTTCGTCCGTCGATTCCGTCGTGCGGTTTCAAGCCATGGTTGCAAAATCGCCACTGACGCCTAGCTCTTTTGAAATTCTTGGACCTGAGGCAGCACAGCGCGTTGCGGGATTTAAAGACCATCGGGATTCGGCGTTGCCTTCCTGGTTCACGCATGGCGCGTGGCACGTGTGTGTGGGATTTGAAGGCGTAGAAGCGATTCTCCGCCGATACTCTTCCGAACTGGCGCGATACGCGCAAGAATGCGGGGCGAGCAATTACCATTTGCTTGAGAAATCCGATGAAAAACCTCTGCGTGGTGGTCTGCGTGAACTGCTCAAGCTGCTTTCTCGTTCCACCCCACCTGCAACCATTTTCAGGATCACTACTGTTCCTGGTTTTTCGGCAGATGTCGTAAATCTACGTGGTTTGGCGCAAAGATTCTCTATTCCGTGCTGTATCTTTGCAAATTCATCCGGTCCTTTACATTTCGCGCTTCTGCCCGATGATTTGGACGATAAAACGATCGGCTCGTTAGCACAGATTTCTTCAAGCGTGTTTGAGTATGCGGCCACGCACAATGGCTCCGCTTCCATTCTCTTTTGCCCTACGCTCTTGAAACGTGTTGTCAATGTTTGGGGGCCCACCAGAAACGACGTTGCTCTTCTGCGCCGCGTGAAAATTGCCTTCGATCCCCTAAATATCTTTGCGCCTGGCAGATTCGTAACAGCTGTTTAATTTCTTGAAGTCTTCCAGGCTGCCTCTGGGCAAGAATCGTTCTGAAGGCGGGCGTAGATATAGTTTACAGGGAACGGCCGGGCGACATCGCCGTTGGCGAAGAGGCAGGGTTTGCCGGCGGACTCTGAGGATTTTGTACAATTCCATCAAGACCCAAAACATTGATCAGTGCTGAGTTCGCAGGCACGATGTATTTCGTATTTTGCGCCAAAGTATTGTTGAGGACTTCAAGCCTTCTCATCATTTCGGCACGTTCCTTGAAAAATGTTTCCGCGGCATTAGAGACCAACTTGATGGCCTCGGCCTCAGCGTTCGCGCGGGTGATGCGCGCCTGAGCATCACCCTCGGCTTTCAGGATTTCAGATTGCTTGGTGCCTTCCGCTTGTAAGATTTGACTCTGTGTCACACCCTCAGCATCCAAGATCGCCGCACGCTTGTCGCGCTCGGCCTTCATCTGCCGAGACATCGCATCGGTGATATCGCGAGGAGGATCGATTTTCTGCACCTCGACGCGTGTGACCTTGACGCCCCAGCCGTTGGTAGCTTCATCCAATACCTCGCGAAGGTTGGTGTTGATCATGTCCCGCGCCACCAGGGTCTCGTCCAGCGTGCGGTCCCCAATCAGGTTGCGAAGGTTCGTCTGCGCCAAGGTGGTGCAGGCATAGCCAAAATCCTGCACTTCGAATTGCGATTTCGCGGGGTCAACCACTTTGTAATAAACCACTGCGTCTACTTCCACGGTGACGTTATCTT
>Ga0193729_1001157_pt1 | contig 13546 bp, 5 predicted proteins | sample U1c2metaG_FD_143036 | JGI IMG/M metagenome (GOLD analysis project Ga0193729, IMG submission 143036) | Soil microbial communities from a riparian zone of the East river system, Colorado, United States - U1c2 | ecosystem: Environmental > Terrestrial > Soil > Riparian zone | place: USA: East River... | reverse complement strand
AACCGGCCCGCATTTGGCGAAAGGCTTTGCGCCAGTGGTGCACCGCCGCGACATCGAAATAGCCCGTGCGCCGCAGCGATTCTTCGCTCAAGAGTTCATCAACGAACTTCGCCTGATCCATGTGGAAACTGTCCAGCGGAGCGCGAAAGATGACCTTGTGGCGCCGGGCAATCTTTGGAGGCAGCCAACGCTCCGCCACGAGGCGCAGCAGGTGTTTGTCGCGGAATCCGTGCAGCTTCCAGCGGGGGTGCAGTCTGGCGGTGAAGGCAAAGACGTCCTCATCGAGGAACGGATACCGCACCTCCACCGAGGAGTGCATCGAGACACGGTCCCCCTTGGCCTGGAGAAGGTGCCCGGCCAGAGTAACGCGGGCTGCAACCCAGATGCCACGGTTCAGTGGATGCCAGCGCCTGGCACGCTCGAGATTGAGTCCCAGCTCTGCCCAAGGATGAGTCTTCTCCAGCACTTCCCGCATCGGCGCGGCATAGAAACGAAGCTTCGAGAGCCCGAGCAGTCCGTAGGCATCAATCCACGCGTTCGGGCCACCGATGGATTCCTCCACACCGCGTGTCATCTCAGGTGGGTATTGGGGCACATGATTGAGCCGGAAATACGCGCGTCGCGCCGCGTCGCTCAGCCGCATCCCAGGCACAAGATCCAGAACACCTAGCACCTTGGCGATCTTATACCAAGGATAGCCAGCGAGCCACTCGTCAGCCCCTTCCCCAGTGAGGACCACCTTCTGCCCGCAGGCATGAACGCGCTGGGCCAATTGCAGCAAAGCCGCGCACGACGTATCGATCACAGGCGACTCGGCGGCTTGGATCAGCCGTGGATAAGTCTCCAGTGCGTCGCTGGCGCGGAACTCCTGCACGATGGGCGGCTTGGTGCCGATATGCCGGGCCGAAAGGGTGGCCGCGCTGAGTTCGTCGAGAGCGGGATCGTCAACGCGAATGGTGTAGGTGTTAATCGCCGGACCTTTGAAGTGATAGGCCATAGCCACGATCATGCTCGAATCCAGACCACCCGAGAGATAAGCGCCCACCGGCACATCGGCCCGAAGCCGCATCTCCACCGCCTTCAGCAACACCTGCTCGAACTCATCCACCAGCTTGCGAGGGTCTCTTCCAGCGTCCTCGTCGCCCTGATCAGGGAAATCCATCTCCCAGTATGTGCGTTCATTGATGACGGGTGCCGCACCGCCTTCGTTGCCCGGAGTGATCTGCAAATAATGGCCGGCAGGCAGGAGCTGCACGCCTTCGAAACACGTCACCGGCCCCGGCATGGCGGTAAAGGTAAACATGTGGTCAATGCCGCGCAGGTCGGGTTTGGCCGGCACCATGCCCGAGGCCAGAAGGCCCTTGATTTCGGATGCGAACAGGAGCCAGTTTCCTTGTCGCGTCCAGTAAAGCGGACAGATGCCGAAGCGGTCCCGTCCAAGAGTCAATTGATGCCCGCGCGCGTCCCACAAGGCCACGGCGAACTGGCCGCGCAGGCGCTCGAACATGCCTTCCTGATTCTCTTCCCACATGTGCGGAATGATTTCCGTGTCGCAGTGGGTGACCAGGCGATGTCCTCGCGATGTAAGCTCCGCATGCTTCTCGGGGTAATCGAACAACTCGCCGTTGAAGACCACAAACACGCTCCGGTCTTCATTGGCGACCGGCTGCTGGCCATCCGCCAAGCCGACAATGCTCAGCCGCCGGGAACCCAGCGCCAGTCCAGGCCGCTGGAGGTAGCCCTCTTCGTCCGGGCCGCGATGCACTAGCGCCTGGGCCATCCGTTGGACGATGCCCTCCGGCACCATTCGCAGCCCGGCCAGATCCAGCACACCCGCAATGCCACACATTGGGCAATCCTTAGTTCAGACCTTATCCGCCAAGCAATCGTTTTCTCAAAACATTCTACGTTGCTCGAAAAGCAGCTAAGGACGAGTAGAAACAACTCGAGTATGGCGCAACTCGACTCCAGTTACGACTTATTCGACTCGAACTCCGCGCAAGAGGAGATCAAACGCGCGCAACTCCGCTCAAGTAACGCACACTCGCACTCCAAAGCAGACGAACCATAGCCCAAACGCGAGCAACTTTGCTCGAACTGTGGCCAACCTGATTCGAGTTGCGCCCAACCCGATGCTCATGAGTAGGCGGTCAGCACCTTTGTTGTTTCTTCACCGAATTGGCTAATGACGCGAACGGCAATCTTCTGGCGCTTCTTTACTGCGAAGGGGCGGCTTTGGTGTCCGTAGGCGCTCGCGAAAGCTTCTTCGTCGATCTCGAGTTTGAGGGTTTGCTCGGCTCCCTTTTTTGTCGCGGCCAGGGCGAGATTGTTTAGGCCTTTCTGCCAGTCGGCGAATTCATCTTTATCACCGCCACAGAAGAAGACCTGGCGGACGACGAAGTTTGAGCCGTCGTAGTTGTCGTCGAGCATCCAGTAATTGATGTCGTGCACGTCGCGGCTTTTCACTTCGTCGCGGATTGGATCGTAGATGTCGAGGCCGACGATCTCGACAGTGGCGGTGTCGCCGTCGCGATTCAGTCGAATGTCGGGCTCGCCGATGGTGACGAAGCTGGCGGCTTTCTTGTCGCGTTTCAGCAATCCTTCCTGCAAGAGATCGTCATGCATGCGGACGATGCTGACCTGGAAGTGACCGAAGTTGCGACTCAATTCGGTGATACCGCTCTCGAACGCGAAACCAAGAATTAGCAGCCAATCGGCATCGCGCTTGTCGCGGCAGGCTTTGATCGCTTCGGTGACAGCTTGCTTGCTGACGGTGCCGAATTTCGGGCCGATGTGCAGATAAGCTTTCTTCTCGCCGCCGTTCGCTCCGTAAAAACCTTCCGCGTGCAGCTCGGCGGAAGAAAGCCGCTCGATGCGGGTGAAGACGGCATTCTCGGCTTTATCGCCGGTCTTGATGCCGGCACTCTTGAGATGCTCGAACACAGTATTTTCAAAACCGGACAGCTCTTCAACGTCTTCGCGCTGGCGAGATAGCTCTTCCGGCGAAGTCGGCTCGTAGTTCTGTAGCGTTTCGACCGTGAACGGCCCGGCAACCCGCAGCCGCTTCTTATCTTCGATCGGCTGATCGTAAAGCGTCTCCTCGCCCGGGGGCTCGTTGCTCGCAATCGAGCCGAGTGTGATGTGTGGAACTTTCTTGTAAACGAATCCGTAACGTACATCGCAACCGCGTAAGGGCTGCGACTTCTCGCGCTCTTTAACAATCGAGTAGTCGCCGGGCCTACCTTTCCGTTCCGCAACCGCGCGCTCGCCTTCTTCGCTCTCGTAAAGCGTGTAGAACGGAAACGTTGCTGTCATCAGCCGCGTCTTGGCGATGTTCAACGCGATGCGCGAAGTATCGATTGTTATCCAACGCCGGCCCCATCGTTCTGCGACAAATGCCGTCGTCCCACTGCCACATGTTGGATCGAGAACTAGGTCGCCGGGATCAGTTGTCATGAGCAGGCAACGTTGAACGACCTTCGTAATCGTTTGAACGACGTAATGACGATCTTCGGCGTAGCCTCCGGTTAGCGTGTCGTCCCATAAATTGCTCAAAGGAGAAAACGGAAAATCGTTAGTAAAGCGTCGGTACGACAACGTCTCGCCGTAAGCCTCGAGGCGCTCTGCTTCCGCTAACCGCTTCAGACCTGGCAAATCAGTCTTGAACGTGCCTTTGCCGGGAGTGTAACTACGGCCTTTAAATTCGAATGATCGTACGTCTGTTCCTCCTGCTGCCCGCTGACTTGTCAGATTATCGCGTCGATAGATTCGTGCGCCTTTGGGAATGGATTTCCAGTTCATCGACTCTTCTGGGGTCATCCGGCGATAGATTCCGCCCGAAAGACGCACATAATTGTAATTCACCCATCCTTCGCCCGTTCGTTCGAGAAAGAGCGGGCGCACTTTCAACAGCTCGGAATCTTTCGCGTACCAGAGCAGGTAGTCTGAAATCGACGAAAGTCGTTCACCGGAAGAGCTCGTGGTTTTCCTGAAGTTGATTAGGCTTACAAAGTTTTCGCTTCCGAAGGTCTCATCCATTAGAGACCGGACCAAATGTACATTCTCGTCTGAAATCTGAACGAAGCACGAGCCAGACGCATGAAGTAATTCTTTGGCAACCAGCAACCGATTGCGCAGATAACCTAGATAGGAATGAATGCCGAATTCCCATGTATCCCGGTAAGCTTTAACCTGTTCCGGTTCACCGCTGAGGTCCTCATCACGCTCTGAATCGCTCATTGCACGACTGTTTAGTCGGATTTGCCAATTTTTCCCGTACTTGATGCCGTAAGGCGGATCGATGTAGATGCAGTGCACTTGTTCGGCCATGCCTTCGCGTTCGAGCAGCGAAGTCATGACCAGGAGTGAGTCGCCTTGGATGAGGCGGTTCATCCAGCCATCCGATTGAGTGTAATAGCTGGTGACTTTATCGAGTTCCTCGCGGGTCACGGCATTGCCGAAAAACTCTGGAGTGGAGAAGCCGGAAAGATCAGGGCCTTGTTTTGATTCCGTCTCCACCAACCGATAGAGCCCTTTGATGATCGCCTCCGGCGCGATGTGTTCGTGGCGATAAAGCGAGCGAAGATCAACAGCGAGCGCCGTGTCGCCATTATCTTCCTCATACTTGTTCAGCCAATAAAGCTCCGGGTCTTGCCCTCGATGAACGATCGGGTTTTTCGGGAACTCGCGTTTTGTTTTGGATTGAACGAGTGGGCTGGCCGCTTCGTAACCGGCTTCCTCACCGCTCGGAATGTGGGCGCGCTTCTGCCCTTTGTGCCGGATGCCTTTGACGGGCTTCTTCATGCCGGTTGCAATGCGGACTCTTCGAGCTTCGCAAGGAACTGATTCCGAGCGTCGCGGATATCTTCGCTGATTTCGAGAAAGTCCCATCGATTCCATTCATATTTTTCACGAATGGAGTTTGCCGCAGGTATCCACCGTTCTTTTGCGGCCCACACCTTTTTCGCCTTGTCTCTTTTTTGGCCGGTCACTTCGAGCAGCAGGTTGACGAGTTCGTTCGCGACGGTGCGTGTTCGAACAATAAAGTCCGGATAATAATGTTTCTCGTCACCTTCGTCATCAGCGTATGGGATGCGGAAATCAAGAAATGCGTTTTTCACCCACGATGTGACGCGATCTTCATCGGCGAGGTCGTCAAGCATCTTAGCCATCTTTGCTTCCCATCCGCTGTCGACCACGACGACATTTACGTGACTGTGTTTAGTCGGAAAAACTTCGCGAGTCGTTTGCCCATGAACAAACCGGCTGCTGCCGGTCGGGTTATAGTAGTTAAGGATAGGACGAATACGCTGCTCCGCGTCTCCACCGGGACGGATCGCGCGAGCGACATGAGTAATTACTCTTTTCGGATCTGCAAAATACAAAAGCTTCTTCCACTCTTGTCTTTTATGCAGAACGCGCACCTTCGTCGCATACCAATCTGCCACAATGGACGCTAGCTGATGAAAACGTTGGAATTGTGGATTGTTTTCATCATCGGAGAACCGATCACGCAAAAGATCTTTAGCGATGCGGTAAATGATCTGTTGCTCACGCATCGCGAGGACATCATCGATATTCAGTTCGACCTTTCGTCCATCCACTCCCGTTGCCATCACTGTTTTTGTCGGAAGATGTGAACCGTCGATCTCGTAATCTTCGATGCCATCAAAACTATAAGTCAGATCGCCTTCTGGATAATCCACGCGATAGCCCTCAATATTTGGAAACGAAATTTCGTATCGTTCCGTGCGTTCCCGGACTGCAAAGACTGGATGAATATCGGTTCGAGGAGGCGTTGGAGTTTTGCCACCTTTGAAGAGTTTGAAAGGAACACCGATGATGTGTGCGTACTCGGGCGGATATTTGTAGATCGTGATGCGTCGTTTATCCGTCGTCGGCTGACCGTCTTTATCGTAGCCTTGCAGAAAATAACTCTTTCGTCGTAATGCGCGCCCGGCGACTTGTTCACAAAGCAGTTGCGAGCCGAAAGCGCGCAAGCCGGCGATATGAGTTACCGTGTTAGCATCCCAACCCTCGGTTAACATGGAGACCGAAACGACGCAGCGGATGTGCGCACCGAGCGTATTGGGTTTCCCGACAGTATTAACGACTTCGCGAAGAATCTCCGCATCAGTAATCTGCTCGGCCGCGCCTTGGCCATGAACGCCAGCGTAGCCCCGCTTAAACTGTTCGATCTCGCTCGCGAACACCCGTTTAAAATCGACATCGACCTGACCAGAGTTTTCGAGCGCATCGCTATCGATCAAAAGGGTTGGCGGTTTTTCGCGCGGCTGATTAGTCGAGGGATCGAAGTTTGAGAAAAGCTCATAGACGCCTGGAGCGACGTTTTGAGGCTCACCGTCGCCATTACCTTGAACGTATCCCGCCGCGTATTTGAAAACCTCCTTTGAAACCGAAGTGTTGTTGCAAACGAAAATAAAGACTGGAGGTGTATCCGCCATTTCTAACTGCGAAGTCGCGCGCGCTTCCAATGAATAGCGAATAGCGACGCTCACGATACTCTCGTTCGTAATGCTCGTAGAATTGCTTGAACGCCGCTTTCACGATATCCGGCAGGCGCGGCGGCTCCTCTTTGAGTGTTTCACCTTCGGCTTTTGCGCGAGCGCGACGTTTCTTCTGTCCGGCTTTGGGTAATTCGTCGCGAACGTGGCGATAGAGATCCCGAAGCACAGGGAGCTCGATAGCCATCGTATCGTCGCTAGTTGGCAAAAACGGAATCTTTACCAGCCCAGATTCGATTGCTTCGATGAGACCGAAGTCCGTTACGGTCCACGGAAACAGACTGTACGGATCATAACCTGAGCCAGTGAGATAATATGGCGTCGCACTGAGATCGTAAATTGATCGCACCTTGTAACGTTGCGCAATCCCGCGAAGTCCGCTGAACCAAACGGCAGCGCGTTCGTTTTCTCTCTTCGCGTCCTCCCCTTCGGCGGTGCGCGCATCCTGTTTTGGTAAATAGCAGTGATGCGCTTCGTCATTGATGACGAGTAGTCTCGAATCTGGTCTGAACTTTCCGATCGTACGTTTGAGTACTTGCGCCAAATCTTCCTTGGCTTCCACCTTTTCGCCGCCTGGCCCAATCTTACCGTCAAAGGGCGAACGCTTGTTGCCTTGTAATGCGCGCGTCTGAAGCTGTTGAAAATTCACGATGACCAATTTGGCGTTTAGTTGCTGTAATTCCTTTCCCCAATTGGGAGGAACGAGGAAACGGGTGTGATAGTAATCTTCCGATTCCGTTCCTGCGCGACTATCGACTCTAAGCGTCGCCAGGCGGTCGCGAATGGTGATTCCAGGCGTGACTATCAAAAAATTATCGACGAAGCGAACATCGTTGCGGTATTCGAGCCGATTGTAGAAGTGATATACAATAAGCGCTCCCATTACGACAGTTTTGCCTGCTCCGGTGGCCATCTTGAAAGCAACCCGCGGGAGATTTCCGGTTTCCGATTGCGCCTTCGCTAAATCGCTGAGTATTCGCTGGCCGACATTAGACTTTTCGGCGACCTCGTTGAGATAAATCGCCGTCTCGATTGCTTCCTGTTGCGCGAAGAAAAGCGACTGCGTGAAGTCACGCTCTTCATTGGCAAACCAAAAGGTTAGTAGTTCGCGTGTAACGCGGGTCGTGTTCGGATAATGATTTTCACGCCAGGTTTTTATCTCGCGGCGCAAAACATTAATTAGATGATTGCCGTAATTTTGGGCCGCATATTCGTTTACTTCTATGAGACCAAGCTGCTCCTTTTGAGGAACGGGAATTGTTTGAACAACTCCGGCGAAGATCCGCCGACCTTTAACCGGTTTCTCGTAATCCAATTCTCCCTCGAGATTTGTTGCGTAGTGCAAACCTGGCTCCCGGTAGGGATTGTTGAGGATCGGATTGCTGTCTGTCATCTGGCTCAATTATTGGGCGAGACCCTATCTGAAACTTTTTCCGATAAGAAGGCGGGATTAGGGGAAAGCTGAAAAGCTGAAAGAAGAAAGTTGAGAAAAAGAAAAAAGCTCAGTCTGTGATTGTAGCCCTCTGCCCCGCTACCCGAAAGTCCGGTCTCGCTCTTTTCTCCAGCACATCGATTGTCCTGGTCAAAAAACAAATTAGGGCACTCCCGGAAGCAGACGTGGTTCCGTCCAGGGAGGATCGCTTCAAGAGACGTTCCGTAGTCGTATAGTTTCAATCCGGCTCCCAAGATTTTGGAAATGCACACGACACGCATGGTTGTTTCACGCCATTGCAATGGGCGAGCGCATGATGTAATTTTGATGCTCCCAAACGCTCCAAATCAGCAGCCGAGACGTCCTCATGCACGGAACCGTGAACCCATTTTCCCATAAAATCATTAGAGGATTGTATACTTCGCAAAGCGGCAAATGGCTGTCGTGAAAGATTGCGCCGCTCGTTACAGAAAACTCATAACGGCACGCATTGCAGTCGTATTGGTCGCGCTCCGCAATTGTCGAAATGCTTTTGCCCTTGCAGCGCGGACACGTAATGCCGTCCGGCCAGCGCAAAGCGTAAGATGTTCTCTGCATTTTTCGTCACTGCCGAAACGTTCGAATCAAGTTGACCAAATTTACGTCTAATTTACCGATGGTTTTTTCTTGGTTTTCATATGCCTAAACCGAACAAAGAGGGAATTGCCATCATCGGGATCGGCTGCCGCTTCCCCGGTGGCGCGAACGACACGGAATCATTTTGGAAACTGCTCGTGGAAGGCCGTGAGGCGGTTTCTGACGTGCCTCCCGACCGCTGGAACGTGGAGCGGTTTTACGATGCTGAACCTGGACTGGTTGGAAAGACCATCGCCAGGCGCGGAGGATTTGTGGATGGGCTTGACCAGTTTGATCCGCAGTTTTTCGGCATCTCGCTGCGGGAAGCGCCCTACGTGGATCCGCTGCACCGGCTGCTGCTGGAGACAACTTGGGAGGCGATTGAGGATGCAGGCCTGGTTTTGGATCTGGAGAAGGGCACGGACATCGGCGTGTTCGTCGGGATCTCCCACAGTGACTACCAGGGGATTCAACACACCGCCACGGACCGTGGCGGCATCAGCGCGCACACATCCACAGGCACCGCGCACAGCATCGCCGCTAACCGCATTTCCTACTGCCTGAATCTGCGCGGCCCAAGCATCGCGATGGACACCGCATGTTCGTCCGCGCTGACGGCGGTGCATGTAGCTTGCGATCACATTTTGGCGGGGCGTTGCAAAGCGGCGATCGCAGGCGGCGTGACAGTGCTGATTACGCCGGATGGGTTCATTGGATTTTCCCAAGCCGGGATGCTGTCGCCCGAAGGCAGATGCAAGGCGTTCGACGCCTCGGCCAACGGCTTTGTGCGAAGCGAAGGTGCGGGCATAGTGCTGATGAAGCGCCTTTCCGACGCCCTTGCGGACGGCGATCCGATCTACGCGGTGATCGTTGGATCGGCCGTGAATCAGGACGGCCGCACCAATGGTATCTCTCTTCCCAGTCTGGAGGCCCAGACGCGGCTCGTGCGCGAGGCGTGCGCGGACGCAGGGGTCATCCCATCGCAAATCGGCTATGTCGAGGCCCATGGCGCGGGAACGGCAGTGGGCGACCCAATTGAAGCTCATGCACTGGCTGAGGCGCTGTGCGCAAACCGCCCGGCCGATGCACCGCTCGTCATTGGGTCGGTGAAGACGAATCTCGGCCACTTGGAAACCGCGGCAGGTGTGGCCGGACTGGTCAAGGCGGCACTGGTGCTGAAGCACGGGCTCATTCCCGCCAGCCTCCATTTTGACACGCCCAATCCAAATATCGACTTCGCTTCCTTGAAACTCCGGGTGCCCGTGGAGGGCGAACCGTTTCCGGACACGAGTGGTGTTCGCATGGCGGGCGTCAATTCGTTTGGGTTTGGCGGTGCCAATGCGCACGTGATCCTGACGGAAGCGCCGTTACGTCCGCAGCCGACGCCTTTCGCCGTTGACGCGGAACGCGCATGGCCCTTATTGCTTTCCGCCCGTTCCGAGGAAGCGCTGCGTGCCGCAGCCTCGCAGTTAAGCGCATGGCTGGAGGATCATTCGAAGGTGAATGGCAGTTCGCCTCTGCTGCCGGACCTCACTTACATGCTCGGAGCGCGGCGCAATCACCACTCGCATCGGCTCGGTGTCCGAGTTGGCGCAGGAACTCAGCGCTTTCTCAGCAGGACAACCGGGACCAAAGCTGCGCACGGCCTTCACGCCGCGGCATGAGAAGGCGACGCGTGTAGGCTTCGTCATGAGCGGCCAGGGCCCTCAGTGGTGGGGCATGGGACGCGAGCTCATGCGGCATGAACCGGTGTTCCGTCGGATGATTGAGGCTTGTGACAAGGCAATGCGTCCTTGGGCGCGGTTTTCGCTGATGGAGGAACTCGCGCGCCCGGAAGCCGACTCGCAAATACAGCGAACGGAGATCTCGCAGCCTGCCATCTTCGCCATGCAGATGGCGCTCGCGGAGCTTTGGAAATCGTGGGGCGTGCAGCCTGCAGCCGTCGTTGGCCACAGTGTTGGCGAAGATGCGGCGGCGTGCGTGGCGGGCATTCTCAGCCTGGAGCAAGCAGCAAAGATCATCGTGCTTCGCGGGCGTTTCATGCATGATCACACACCGTCGGGTGGAGCCATGCTCGCAGTCGGCATGAGCGCAGACGAAGCGCGGGCGGTTATCGCCCGGCATGACCGCACGGTGAGCATCGCCGCGTTCAACGGCCCTCGTTCGCTGACGCTGTCGGGGTTGAAGACTTCACTGGAGATCATCGCCGCCGAGTTGGAGTCGCAAGGCATTTTTGCCCGGTTCCTGCAATCGAATTATCCCTTCCATCATGCGATGATTCAACCCGCCGCAGATACGCTCAAGACGGCGCTGGCCGATTTGTCGCCCCAGGCCGAAACCGTGCCATTTTTCAGCACCGTCACCGGTCAGCGGCTCGCGGGGGAATCTTGCGATGCCGGTCACTGGGCGCAAGGTGTGCGGCAACCGGTGGAGTTTGCTTCAGCGATCGCCGCGGTGTGGGAGTTCGGCGTTGATGCGTGGCTCGAAATCGGTGCACATCCGGCATTGGTGCGTTCGATTCAGGAATGCCTTGCCGAGGATAGGTCTAAGGCTCCCATCCTGGCTTCGGTGCGACGCGAACGCGAACACGAGTCATTGCTGGAAACGGCGATGGATCTGCATCTCGCAGGTGTAGTGCTTGACTTCACAGCACTCACGCCGTCGCGGCGGCATCTTGATCTGCCAGCTTACGCGTGGGACAAGAGCCGGTGGTGGCATGAGTCCAGCGACATGCGCGAAGGTCGTTTGGCACCGGGTGGTCGCGGACTGCTCGATGTCCGGCTGTCGCGGGCCGCCCCGACGTGGATCACTCGGCTTGATGGCCGGCACATGGCTTTCCTGAAGGACCACCGCGTCGAGAATCTCATCGTGTTTCCTGCTGCGGGCTTCGTTGAGATGGTGCTCGAAGCAGGAACACAATTGTTCGAGGGAAAATCGTTCGTCGTAGAGGACTTCGAAATCCGCAAGCCTCTCATCTTGCCGGACCCGCCCTCCGGGCTGCGGTTGGAGGTGACCTACGATCTTAATGAGCGCACGTTTGCCATCCAGAGCCGGTTTGAAAATGGAGCCTCGTGGTCGGTGCATGTCGTGGGATCGATGCGTGGTGAACGCACCGAATCGGCCTTTGCGGCATCGGTGTGGGAGACCGCTCAGGCGTCTGGTTTGGAAGCCGTGGGACTCGACACCTTCTACAGCCACATGAGCGATATGGGACTCTGCTACGGCGAGGAGTTCCGGCCCATCCGCGAATTGTCGGCTGGTGCTGGCAGGTCGGCGGGCAGAGTTTCGTTATCCGATGCGATTGCGCGTCGTGTGGGAGATTATCCGCTGCACCCGGTTCTCTTTGATGGCGCGCTGCAAATCTTTTCCGCCGCGGCTGCGACGATTGAAGGACGAACCGCCGGGCTGAGGCTCCCGGTGCGCTTCGCCAGAATTTTGTTTCTTCGCTCTCCCGGAGCCTCCAGTTTCGTGCGGGCCGGTGTGAAGCAAGCCAACGACGAATTCGTCGAAGGCGGCATCTATATATATGATGAGGCGGGCAGGCCCTGTGTCCGCGTTGATGGCTTCCGTGCGATCAGTGTGGAGGGCGCACGCCGCTCCGGCAGGACAGGAAAAGGTCGTGACCTGATCTATCACGTCGCGTGGGAAAGAACACTCGCGGCAGCAAAGCCCGCGCATCAAACACCGGTGCCTTTGAGCCGTCTTCATGACGTAGCCCAGCATGCACTGGATGAAGTCCTCGACATGCGGGGACGGGAGCATCTGCAAGCCGCCAGTGCAGCTGGAGATGAGCTGACAGCGGCGCAGGTCGCCCGCGGATTGCGGGAAATGGGCGCAGGGCTCAGCCCGGACGGAATGTTCACGGCGGATTCGCTCGGCGTGGCAGAATCGATGCAACCGGTATTCGCGCAGTTGATGGGCAACCTTGTCGAACACCACCTGCTGATCCAAGAAGGTGACGGCTATCGGCCAACCCCGGCGTTCATGATGGTCGCGGACTCCACGCCAGGGTTGTTTCGCTCGGGCATTACAACGCATCCAGGCCATCTGCCGGAAGCATTGCTTTGTGAGGCAACGTGCGCGGACCTCGGTCCCATCCTGCGTGGCGAGAAGGATGCTGTGCAGGTCCTGTTCACCAGCGGCGGGCCGGAACTTCTCGATCAGTTTTACGGAGACGGCCTCATCACCAGCCCATGGCTCGCGGCCATCGCCTGTGCAGTGGAGGAAGTCGCCCGCCATCTTCCCGAGGGGCGCGGACTGCGCATCCTGGAGATTGGTGCTGGCACGGGTGGACTGGCATCGCAAGTACTGCCGCTGATCGAGCGCGGACTGCACTCCTATGTGTTCAGTGATATATCCGCAGCGTTCTTTCCCGCAGCGAGACAGAAACTGGTGGCCTATCCTGAAGTCGAATGCAAAGTCTTCGATCTCGAAAAGCCAGGCACTGAGCAGGACTTCGAGACTGGCGCGTTCGATCTCGTCATCGGCACCAATGTGGTGCATGCGGTGAGCGATGTGCGTGTCGCGCTGCGCAACATCCATGACCTTCTGGCACCCGGTGGGAGTTTGTTGTTCGTCGATGTGGCCACACCGCATTTGTGGTTGAACGCGGTCTTCGGTCTGACGAGTGGCTGGTGGCGTTTCACCGACCGCGATCTGCGTCCCAACCACCCGCTGCTCCAGCGGTCGCAATGGGAAAAAGTGCTGCGCGATTCGGGCTTCAGCGAGACGGCGTCGCTGTCTGGACTGGTCCGCTCGCAAGGCGGCGAAAGCCTCATTGGCCTCATGGCGCGCAAGGCATGGATTGAGCCAGAAGCGATGGCGCCGGCTGCAGTGCAGACGCCAACGGAAAAGTCATGGCTCGTGTTTGCGGATGCGTCTGGGCTCGGTGACCAGCTCGCTGCGCAGCTCCGTGCCAGCGGCGTTCGTTGTCGCGTGGCTCATCGTGGCGGCTCATTCACGACTGAAGGAACTG
>Ga0193729_1001155_pt1 | contig 13555 bp, 11 predicted proteins | sample U1c2metaG_FD_143036 | JGI IMG/M metagenome (GOLD analysis project Ga0193729, IMG submission 143036) | Soil microbial communities from a riparian zone of the East river system, Colorado, United States - U1c2 | ecosystem: Environmental > Terrestrial > Soil > Riparian zone | place: USA: East River... | reverse complement strand
ACTTCCGCAGGTTGCCCATCTTGCGCATGTCCTGCTCATGATGCATGCCGTGAATAACTGAGCCCGCGCCGAGGAACATCAGGGCTTTGAAGAACGCGTGCGTCATCACGTGAAAGATTCCGATCGTGAAGGCGCCGACGCCGCAGGCGAGGAACATGAAGCCGAGCTGTGACACGGTCGAGTAAGCAAGAACTTTCTTGATGTCGTTTTGCGTGATCCCGATCGTCGCGGCAAAGATCGCCGTGAACGCGCCCACCAAAGCGACGACCAGCATCATCGTTTTTGAATGCTGAAAGATGACGTTAGTCCGCGTCAGCATGTACAAGCCCGCCGTCACCATCGTGGCCGCATGAATCAGGGCCGAGACCGGCGTGGGCCCGGCCATCGCGTCCGGCAACCAAACGTGAAGCGGAAACTGCGCTGATTTTCCGCAGGCGCCAATCATCAAGCCCAGAGCGATCCAGGACATCAGGCCCCAATGGCCCAGCGATTCGACCGGATAGTTCGCCGCTTGGGAAACGACACTCGTGTATTGCGCCGTTCCAAACGTCGCGATTAAGGCAAAGATCGCCAGAATGAAACCGAAGTCGCCAACTCGATTTGTAACAAAAGCTTTGCGTGACGCGTTCGCCGCTTCCTGTCGATTGAAGTAATAACCAATCAATAAGTAAGAGCACAGTCCGACACCTTCCCAGCCGACGAACATCATTACGAAATTCGATCCCATCACCAGGACGAGCATCGAAAACATGAAGAGCCCCATGTAGGCGAAGAACCGATAGAAACCCGTCTCACCGTGCATGTAGCCGGTGGCAAAGACAAAGATGCAGAGCCCCACACCGGTAATGTTGAGCAACGAGGCGCGCGGCGTCGCGACTTTGACCGGTTGATTCGCGATGGAAATCGTTGTCGAGGCTTCGGTTTGACCCAGGGTTTGCTTTACTGCACCCGCGGGAATCCAGTTGAAAGCAGTTTGAGTCGTGATGTAAGGATTGGGCCACTGAGCGTTGCCACCGAACCCGTATGAGTAAACCGCGGTGAGGCTAATTAAGAACGAGAGTGCAACCGAAGCAACCGCAATTCCGCCGATCAGCTTTTCTGAAAAGCCAAAGCGACGGCCGAAGATGCCGTTTAGCGCAGCACCAGCAAGCGGAAGCAAAGGAACTAGCCAGATGTATTTGTACATGAGAACGAGCTTAGTACTTCGTGCTTTGTACTTCGTGCTTCTCGCAAATGAATCCCGTTACTCTCAACGGAGTCCAAGTACGAAGAACAAAGCACAAAGAACAGCGCTTTACCACTTCATTAGATCAATCTCATCAACCCAAATCGTTTCGCGATTGCGATAGAGCGCGATCACGATACCGAGGCCGATGGCCGCTTCGGCTGCCGCGACGACTATGATGAAAACTGTGAATATCTGACCGGCGATCGGATCGCCGCGGCCGGTATCCTGCAAGTAACGCGCGAACGCGATGAAATTCAGATTCGCCGCGTTAAGAATCAATTCAATCGACATGAAAATGACGAGCAGGTTGCGGCGCGTCAAAACGCCGGCCACCCCAATAATGAAAAGAATCGCCGCGATGACGAGAAACTTCGAAAGATCGGGATGCTTGATACTTTCGATCGCGGTCGACGCACGGCTCGTTTCCTGGAAGATCAGCCCCAACGATGTCGAAAGATGGTTCATTGTTTCGAATTGTTTGGAGTTCCGCGTTCACGCGGAGTTCTCCGAATAATGCCGCCTAAGAGCGGGACTCCAAACTCACTTCAATTCATCCAGTATTTCCTGATCGACATCATCAGCGGCCACTTCCTGTTTCAACGTGCGCGCCAGCATTACCGAACCAATGATCGCGACCAGCAGGAGCAGGCTGGCGATTTCAAACGGCAGCGAAGCCGTAGTAAACAAAGCCATCCCGACCTTCTCTGTTTGCGTCGAGATACGGCTGACGCCGGTGGCCGCCGTGGCGAGATGGCTGTCCGCGACGTCGCGCTTAGCATTTGCCTGCTGCATCGCCTGCTCATCGCGCTTCTGCATTGCCTGATAGCCACGCGGGATTGCATAGATGACCAGTATTCCCGCGAGCAACGCGAGAAAAACCAGCGCCGCGGTCACCTGTGCCGGCCCATTGAAAATTGGCGCGCGCCCTTCTTCTTCCGCGCCCACATTGACCAGCATGATGACGAACAGAAACAGCACCATCACGCCGCCGACGTAAACCAGGATTTGCACGCCGGCGATGAATTCAGCACCCAGCAAAATGAAAAGAGCAGCGACGGAAACCAGAGACGAGATCAGAAACAGCGCACAATGCACCGCGTTGCGCGCCATGACGGTTAAAAGCCCCGCCAGAATGGCAGCGATCGAAAATATCCAGAAGAAGACGGACTCCCAACCTGAAAGGATCATGAATATTATTCCGAGAAGCGAAAACGACTATTTGTCATTTATCATCTGATATTTGTCATTTTTCATTTGCCAGACCGAATCCACGACGTTTGAAATGACAAATGAAAAATGTCCAATGAAAAATGGAAAATAGTTTTTAGCTTTCGTACTTAACCGTTTCCCTGCCCTGCTCAAGCATCTCTCGATTCCAGACGAACCCCGCCCGCGAATACGTCGCCAGCTCAAAATCCTGCGTCAACTCCAAACAATAAGTTGGACATGCTTCCTGGCACAGGGCGCAGAACATGCAACGCGAAGTATCGAAGATAAATTCATCGAGAACTTTTTTGCGCCGTGGTTTGCCGGCGACAACGATTTCCACGTCCATGGCAATGACATCGATGCAGTCTTCCGGACATGCCAGTGCGCAAAGGTTGCACGCGATGCAGAGCGTGTCATGCGTCTCCGGATCCATATTCAGACGCGGCGCGCCATGAAATCGCGGCGCTACGTCAGGACGCTCTTTCGGATATTGCTCGGTGTAGATCCCCTTCCCGGCGACCGAATCTCTATCAGTAAGCGCGCCGATATTAAAGCCCAGGGTCAGGCCCATTCCTCTTAAGAGATCAACCATGAAGAAGCGCTGCAGCTTCTGTACGAACGTTGGTTTGGGAACAGGAACTAATGGCATTTTGAAATCTCGAATCTCGAATTTGGAATCTGAAATCAAATACTACGATCGTTTAGAGTGGGGCTACTGCCCGACAATTCTCGGCGGGCGGTAGCCCGCCGCTAAACGGTTTCACTTGCTACCGGCGCCACCGCCGGCTTGCCTTTCGGCAAATCCACCAGCCGAATTTTGCGTCGCTGCTTCTTCAAATTAAAATCACGCGACCGCCAATTGATCAGAGACAGAATCCCCGCGGTCAAAAGCAGGTTTCCAAAACCAAAAACAATCGCGATCGCTTTTCCGCTCAGCGTCAGGGCCAATCCATCGGTTATCGATTTGATCGTGTGCATTCCACCCCAGCCGTCAAGACCCTGAATCAGGGTCACGCCGATGGCAGTGACGACGATATTGATGAGTGCCGCAGGCAGCATCCACTTCCAACCGAGATCCATCAACTGATCGTAACGAAAGCGGGGCAGAGTCCAACGCAACCAGAAATATAAATAAAGGAGCAAGCCCGCCTTGGCGAGAAAAACGAACACGCTCAGGGCCACATAAATGTTGTGAAAACCCGCGGTCTCGAGCTTGTAGACAAACGGAAAATACCAACCGCCGAGATACAGTGTCGTCGCGACTGCGGTGACAACGACCATCGCCGCATATTCCGCCATAAAGAAAAGCGACCAGCGAAAGCCGGAATACTCCGTGTGAAAACCGGCGACCAGTTCTGACTCGGCTTCCGGCAAATCGAATGGCGCGCGATTGTTCTCAGCAATGCCGCTAATCAGAAAGATGACGAACCCGATCGGCTGATAGAAGAAGAACCAGATCGAGTTAGAAGCCTGCGCGCCAACGACGCCTGACAAAGACAACGTGCGCGCGAACATCAGCGCCCCGATGATCGCCAGTCCCATCGACACTTCGTACGAAACCATCTGCGCGCTTGAGCGCAGCGCCCCGAGCAGAGCGTATTTCGAATTCGAAGACCAGCCGGCCAGAATCAAAGCCAGCACCCCGACGCTCGACACCGCGAGCACAAACAGCACGCCGATATTCACGTCTGTAATCACGGCCCAATCCGGACCGAAGGGCACCACGGCCATGACGATGAAGGCGGCGACGACAGCTATATAAGGAGCGACAAAGAAGATCCAACGGTCGGCATTCTCAGGAACGAAGTCTTCTTTGGTCAGCAACTTTAATCCGTCCGCGATTGGTTGCAATAAACCCCACGGGCCGACTCGCATCGGTCCGAGGCGCGCCTGCATGAAGGCCGAGATTTTTCTTTCGAGATAAGTCGCGTAGGCCACCCAGCCCGTCGTAATCACTATCACCAAACCGATTTGTATGAACGGCCAGATGACATAGTTCACCGTCTGCTCGCTGAAGAGTTTCAGGAGCAGGCTGTCGATGAATGTAGGTGCTGCTAGTAACGCGATCATGCTTTACAATTCGGCCACAGATGAACACGGATTTTCACAGATAACAAAATTGCTTTTTCTGATCGGTGTCTATCTGTGTACATCTGTGGAGACTTACTTATCTATCAATCTCTCCCAACACAATATCAAGCGTTCCGATAATAGCAACTACATCCGCCACCAAATGTCCGATACTCATCTGCTTCAAAGCCTGCAAATTAATAAAGGACGGCGGCCGCACGTGCACGCGCCAGGGCTGTTGCGTTCCGTCAGAAACCAGATAGCAGCCGATCTCGCCTTTTGGTCCTTCGATCGAATGATAGTAATCACCGATGGGCGGCTTAAGTAGTTTCGGCACTTTTGCGTTCACTGGTCCATCCGGCAGATTCTCGAGCGCCTGTTTGACGATCCGTCGCGACTGGCGCATCTCTTCCATTCGCACCAGGTAGCGATCGTAAGTGTCGCCGTTCTCGCCCAGCGGCACGTCGAAATCCATCTCAGCGTAAGCGGCGTACGGCCGGGCTTTGCGAATGTCCCACGCCACGCCCGAGCCACGCAGCGCCGGACCCGATAATCCGATTGCGATCGCTTCTTCGCCCGAAATCACACCAATGCCAACCGTGCGGCTCAACCAGATTCGGTTTTCCGACAAGACGGTCTCGTATTCATCAAGCCGGTTCGGAAAGTTGTCGACGAAGCGTTTCACGTCGCCGGCGAAATCATCGTAAGCGTCGTTCGGCATGCCGCCGACGCGCCACGCATGGCAAGTCAAACGCGCACCGAACTGGCGCTCGAAGATTTTCAGAATTTCTTCCCGCTCGCGGAACGCCCACAGCAGGATCGTGATGGCGCCAATATCGAGCGCGTGCGTCCCGAGCCAAAGCAGATGCGACGCGATCCGATTCAATTCAGTCAGAATCGTCCTTATATAATGGGCGCGGCGGGGGACATCGAGGCCCATCATCTGCTCGACCGTCTCAACCCAAACGAGGCCGTTCGAAACCGCCGCGATGTAGTCAAGCCGATCCCAATACGGCGCGATCATCGTGTACATGCGGTTCTCGGCAATCTTCTCCATGCCGCGATGCAGGTAGCCGACATCGCAATCAAGATCGATTACCGTTTCGCCATCAAGCTTCAGGATCACGCGCAGCACGCCGTGCGTGGACGGATGCTGCGGCCCCATGTTGAGCGTCATCTCTGGCGCATCCATCAGGGACTGTCGAGTGGTGGCGATTTCTACCTGGTGCATTCTTTACGTCTTCCAGTTCCCTCTCCCTCTGAGAGAGGGAGTCATCCCGTTAAGCCGCGGCTTGCTCTGCTTCATTCGGAAGATAACATCCGGTCACCTTCCACGGCTCGAGTACCAGTCCAATTTCCTTCACTTCGCCTTTTTCTTTCTGGTCGCGCAGCTTCAACATGAGCGACTGCGCGGCGCTGGCTTTGTTCCAGACATTCCGCGGCTCATGCGTTTCCGTCAGAGTGAAGCCGGCCGCGGTCGCCGCTTCCGGCGAGTCGAAAACTTTGGCTTCATAATGCGCGGCGATTTCCTTTGGACTCATAAAATCTCGTGCTTTGTACTTGGTGCTTTGTACTTTGCCGTCTACTCAAGCTGTCTTTTCAAAGCACAAAGTACAAAGCTCAAAGTACAAACAGACTGCTTACTGCTCACTGCCAACTGCCTACTTATCTTTCGGCATCACGTCTTTGCCGCTGCGAAACAGATTACGCACTTCACGTTCCTGCGGCACGGACAAAACCTCCAACCCATACGCGCGTCGTTGTTCCAACTGCTCTTTCTGCACGTCGGTGAATTCCGGCAGATGATTTTCGGTCCAGCGATTCTCGACAAATTCTAGCGGATAATCCTTCCGCAAAGGATGGCCCTCCCAATCGGGGGGCAAAAGAATGCGTCGCAGGTCAGGATGATTGTGAAACACCACTCCAAACAGATCGTAAACCTCGCGTTCCGGCCAATCCGCCGAAGGCCAGATGCTCGTGACGCTCTCAACCCCGGCGCCATTCGTGTCAACATTCAAACGCACGCGCTCGTTTCTTGAAATTGAATAAAGATTGTAGATGACTTGAAACGGCGCCCTTTTGTTGTCCGGATAATGAACGCAAGTCAGATCGGATAAATATTCAAACCTGAATTCCGCGTCGCTCTTCAGAGCATTACAGATTTCGACGATTCGCTCGCCCGCAACGCAAATTGAGAGCTGGCCCAGAAACTCAGACGATTCGAGCACCGCTTCCGCAAACTTCTCTTTCAATTTCTGGACAAGCGGATGATTCGCAGCATCGACCGGCTTCGGTCCTTCTTCCTTCTTCTTTACCGGAGGTTTCGGCGCGCCGGGCGCGGCAGCTCCGGCCTTTTGCGCCGCATCTTTCGCGGCCACTACGCGAGCTTTCGCCGCTTCGACTTGCGCGTCTTTCTCGGCGTCGGCTGAAAGAGAAGATGGGGAAGTTGCGCGCTCGTCCTGCGGGCGCGATTCGGTAGGCGCGTCAGTTGGTGATCCCGAATCCGGGGGTTTACCTTCCTGTGCCATAAAACTCAGTTAGTACACTCTGAGTTAGCAACGCTTCGGCCTTTCGGCCACGGGCGCGCGATCGAAACAGACGCAACGCTCACGTGTAAATGCAATTTAAGACAGGATTGACGAAGCTGACTTTTAGCATGCGATTTAGAGCATTGTCAATTTGGGTTGATGACAGTCACCAGTCGTGATTGACAACCATTCGTGGCTCACATATCTTGTCGCCTCTTCGCTTCGCGCCAGTCAGCTAGTCTCTCGCGACTCTATCTGGAGTAAGGTTCCATATGCCCTCCAGTTCATTACTTTTCTCCTCGCGGCTGTCGGAACTTTATATAAGAGCGTAAAAACGGACACCGAAGGCAATTATGTAAGATCGAAGCGCGGTCTTCCGGTTCCGACACGGGCCGGCACTCTCATCCTCATCTGCGTAACGTTGTTCTTTTTCTTATCGATCTATGTAACCTGGAAGAATTCCAACGAAGCCAAAGCAAAAGAAGCCCGATTAGACAGTGAGCTAACCTACGTGCAGGGTCAAAACGGTATCTTGCAGAGGGAACTGGATAAGGTTGTCAATCCAATAAAAGAAGTCGATGTCACGCTTCTTGTTGACGTGCCGCTGGAACATCCTGAGCTCAAATCTTACCAGCATCGCCTGCTGAAAGGCATCGAGGCCTACCTGACGGCGCCGAAGAATTCCCAACGGTCAAACCCGGACGTTGAAATGCCCGCCCAGACGGAGACAGCAAGGCCGGTGTACGTTCGGCACAGGTCTTCACTGCTCCCGAGGTCGAAGACAGAACCGTTAGCATATGCGCTGTTAAATGAAATTGAAGTATTCGTTATGTTCACAAAGACACCCATTGTCCCTCGGGATAACAAAATTGAAGTGAACGAAATCAAGATAGACCTCAACATTCAGACTCATCTGGATGTCAGTTTCAGTACCTCAACAACTGACTTCGTTTACGACCCGGACGAGAAGAGATTCACGCTCACTCACCATGATGAGAATCTAAACTATCGATCATGGATGGGAAGTGGGAAGATTGTTAGCATTGACGACCTGTTGGGAGCTCAACTGATAGTGCAAATCTACGGGGCGCCACAGGCATTCAACGACCCTGAAATGAATCATCGCCTCGTCGATATTTTCAGTCTTTGCAATTTGAACTATCTGGTTTTAGAGGTGGCCGGCAGGTACCGATTCAACTTTCCCGGCGGCGAGATGAAACGCTACCTCGACAGCGAAGGTTTCCCGGTTTACATCTATGACTTTCCCAAGACGATTGAAGAACTCAAGGCGGGGCATTAAACGAATTCCAGCGATGCCGACGTTCGAAGCCTTGGCTTGACGCTGCGCTCATACGACCCGTATCATGGTTGTTTGATTGAGGCATAGATTTAACGACTATATAAGGTGAAGAAGAAATGAAACCGGGGATTCATCCTGAATACAAAGAAATAACAGTGACCTGCGCCTGTGGTGAGACTTTTAAGACGCGCTCGACGCGCAAGGACGATCTACACGTGGAAATTTGTTCGGCCTGCCATCCGTTCTTTACCGGCAAGCAGAAACTGGTTGACACTGCGGGTCGCGTCGATCGATTTAATCGGCGGTATGGCAAAAAGACGGAGCCCGAAGCTGCGGCCGCAAAATAAGCTGATGACGATTAAGCATTAGCGAAATTGTTCTATCGATGCCGGCGTTACCGACGCTGGCCGTGCGAAGTGCATCAAAGCACCAACGGCCAGAATCAAGATCGCCGGCATTCTTGTAAGTAAGTGATTAGTTTCTCCCTCTCCCTTTGGGAGAGGGTTGGGGTGAGGGATTAGGCGATAGCGACAACTACACCCTCACTCTTGCCCTCTTCCAAAGGAGAGGGGAAAAGAGCTGGAAGAAAAATGAGTACTAACGAAAGAGATTTAATCGTCGGCGGTCAGGCCGTAATTGAAGGCGTCATGATGCGCACGCCGAATGCTTACGCGATCGCAGTGCGGAAAGCCGACGGCACGATCGTAAATACCGCGGCCGTCCTGCCGAAGTGGAGCGACAAGGCCCCGATCCTCAAGCTGCCAATTCTGCGCGGCGGCGCAGTGCTGATGCAATCGATGGGGCTCGGAATCAAAGCGCTGAATTATTCGGCGAGTGAAGCTTTCGAAGAAGCGCAGGAAGCGGAAGCCGCGGAAGTTCAAGTCGCGTTAACGCCCGCCGTGATCGAAGGTGAAGGTGACTTCGCCGGAATCACCGGTGGGATGCCTGGACTGTTTCCAATTCCCAAGCAGAAGCGATCGAAAGATGAATTAAAGAAAGGCGGAACCGCGGCCGCCGCAAGTTCGATCGTGTTTGCCCTGATTTTCAACGTGCTGCTGTTTGTCGCGGCGCCCTTGCTTTTGACCAACGCGATCTTCGTCGCCGCGGGATGGGCCAACACACCGGCAGCCAATTCAACCAGTATCTACGCGCCGGCGGCCGGAACGGCTGCTGCCGCTCCCGAGTCAGCAGTACGCAGGACGTGGAATTCAGTGCGCGGATATCTGCATCCGGTGCGGCCCACGGTCGGGTTCAATTTGATCGATGGAATGATCAGGATGAGTTTCTTTCTGATCATGATCGTCGGGTTTTCTTTGCTGAAGGACATCAGGCGCGTCTTTGAATATCACGGCGCGGAACACAAGACAGTCTTCACCTGGGAAAAAGGTTTGGACCTGACGGTCGCTAATGCGCGTCCGCAACCGCGCCAGCATCCGCGCTGTGGCACCAGCTTCCTGATGGTGGTAATGCTGGTTTCGATTCTGCTGTTTTCAGTGATCAAGTTCGATTCCCTGCTCTTTAATTTCCTGGTGCGCATCGTTTTGATTCCGGTGGTCGCCGGGCTGTCGTACGAAATAATTCGCCTGTCGGCCCGAAAAGAGAGCGGCGCCTTCTTCAAAGTGATTACGAAACCAGGTGTCTGGCTGCAAAACGTGACGACGAAAGAACCGGACGATTTACAATTGGAAGTTGCCATCGAAGCTTTGAAAGAAAGTTTGAAGTTGGAGCCGAAACCGAGTGAGCCTGAATTGGCGCTGCTATCTTAAAGCGGTTCATTTTCGTGTTCGTTCGTGAACGTTTCGTGTGTGTTCGTGGTTCGCTTGTCCGGCCAATAAAAACCGACCACGAAATCACACGAACAAAACTAAGAATTCTAAATGCTCGACAAACTTGCACAAATTGAAACGCGTTACGAAGAGTTGGCCAACGAACTCTCTTCACCAGAGTTGTTGTCCAATCCTTCCGCCTACGGCAAAGCTGCGAAGCAACATCGCAGCCTCGGCGAGGTAGTCGAAAAATATCGGACGTGGAAATCTCTGAACGAACAACTGACGGGCGCGCGCGAACTCGCGACCACCGAAGATCAAGACATGCGCGAGCTGGCGCAGATAGAAATTGAATCTCTGCAAGCACAGGTCGAGCAGACTGAAGCCGATCTCAAATTTTTGCTGATTCCACAGGATCCGAATGATGAAAAGAATGTGATCCTGGAAATTCGCGCCGGCACCGGCGGTGATGAAGCGTCCCTGTTTGCTGCCGACATCCTGCGCATGTACGCGCGCTATGCCGAGCGCCAGCGCTGGAAGATGGAAATCCTCGACGCTTCCGAAACCGGGATCGGCGGGATAAAAGAAGCAGTAGCGCTGATTGAAGGCGACAAGGTTTATTCGAAACTGAAGCACGAATCCGGTGTGCATCGCGTGCAACGCGTGCCGCAAACCGAAGCCAGCGGTCGTATTCACACTTCGGCGATCACCGTCGCGGTGCTTCCGGAAGCGGAAGAAGTTGACGTCAAGATCGATGCGAAAGACCTTCGCATTGACACCTTCTGTTCTTCCGGTCCCGGCGGACAATCGGTGAACACCACTTATTCGGCAGTTCGCATCACCCACTTGCCGACGAACGTCGTTGTCTCAATGCAGGACGAAAAGTCCCAGATCAAGAATCGCGAGAAAGCGATGCGAGTTTTGCGCGCTCGTCTCCAGGAGATCGAAGAGCAGAAGCAACACGACGCCATCGCGAGTGATCGACGCTCGATGGTCGGCTCTGGCGATCGTTCAGAAAAAATCCGCACTTATAACTTCAAAGAGAACCGCGTTAGCGACCACCGCATCGGTCTGACTATTCATCAACTGGATCAGGTCATGGACGGATCGCTCGACGCGATTATCGAAGGGCTCACCACTCACTACCAGGCTGAGAAGTTGAAAGAAGAAACTCTGGCGCCAGTCGGGGTATAACACGAACCCCTCGTCTCATTCACACCCGGCTTCAGCCGGGTGGTCGGAGCATTAAGATCCGGAAACCGTTTAAACGGTTTCTGATCTTGGCTTAAGCTAAGGTTCACCTGGCTAAAGCCAGGTGTGAATGAGATCGTTTGGGTGCTCCGCAAGTCTTCACTCCTCCAACCTGCACTTACTCTTTCAAATTGATTGCGTTTTCCTTGCACGGCCCACTCACTTCCCTTCTCAAGTATTCCTCAAGGATTGCTCAAGTACACCTACGTAGGGTGCTAGTAGTCATTCTGGGAAAAGACTTGAGGAGGGACGGATATGCCCCGGCATCCACTTAGCGGATCAACCTCGCGATATTTTAGAGCTGCGATCCTAATCATGGTTCTTGGCTGTGTTGCCAGTGCGTTGATCCTGACAACGCTGCATAGTTCCGCGGCGACGCCGCCCAACGGCACGCTGTCCGAAGCCAATCCGGTGCTGACCTATGATGCCGGGCCATTCAACGTTCCGAATCAATCACCATTGGGCCTGGGCCAACTCGACACCGGGCCACGCTGCGACAATAACGCGTTCCCGTGCGATAGCTACGCGCTGAATGTGTCATTGCCCAGCGGTTATGTTGCTGCGCATCCGAACTCGGGTCTTAAACTCACGATGTCCTGGACTGACACCGGTACGACTCAGTCTGACTATGATATTTACGTCTACAACGGAGTTGTTGGAGACCTGGGGGGAAATCAACCCGCCGATCACCAGGGAACAAATGGAACTAATCCGGAAGTTGCCATCGTCAATCCTTTGCTCGACGGCGACCATCAATACACCGTAAAAATAGTTCCCTTCGTTCCCAGTCAGGAAGTAGTGCATGTAAAAATCGAGTTGTTACCGGGTTCCGGTCCTCCGGGATCTCCACTCTTCGGGACTGCGGATCCAACCACACCGGGCGTTCCGCGTTATCAGATTTTTTCCGCTCCTGCCGGATCGTCCGCGGAAGCCAGTCAAGGCGAATTCAATATCGGTTTCAATCCGCACACCGGCCGTATCATGCTGATGAACATCGGTCCCGTGTGGCGCTTGACGCCGGGCGATGCGCAAACGCCGGCCAAGCCGGATTGCTGCGAAGGACTTTGGGAAGATAAATCCGCCAACTCGACAAACATTGGGCTCGACCCAATTCTTTGGACTGATCAAAGGACCGGCCGCACGCTGATTTCGAATTCCACCGCAGGCGCGAACGCGGTTTATGCATACAGTGACAATGACGGCGACCTGTGGGTAGAAGGCGGTTTCTCTCCGCCGAATGGCGGGGCTGATCACGAAACCCTAGGCTCTGGTCCATATCCGCTGGTTGCGGGACTGGCTAATCCGCTGGTGAATCAGGCTAATCAGGGTCAGGCAGTCTATTACTGTTCGCAAGCAATCGTCGGTCCCGCCGCCTGTCAACGCAGCGATACGCTCGGCGACACTTATGGTCCTGGTGTGATGGCGTACACCGGCAACAGTCTCACCAACTGCCACGGCCTGCACGGTCACGTTCGCGTCGCTAAAGACGGCAGTGTGTGGTTGCCGGTCAACCATTGCGGCGGCGCGCAGGGTGGCGCCGTCAGCACCGATGCCGGAATCACCTGGAAGGAATTCACAGTCAGCGGCAGCGCGTCGCAGCCTGAGGGTGCTGATCCTTCGGTCGCGACCGACTCTGACAGCACCCTGTACTACGCCTATGTGAATAACGAACCGGTTGCACCCGGCAGTCCTCCGGAAGGTCATGCTCACGTAAAGGTGAGTAAGGACCACGGGTTGACGTGGATAAATGATTTCGACCTGGGCGCTTCGCACGACATCAAGAACGCGGTGGAGATTGAAGCTATCGGCGGAACTTCGGGACGCGCGGCAGTGGGCTTTCTCGGCACAAATGTAAACGGTGACTACCAGGCAAGTGAATTTCCGGGTAAATGGTATGCCTTCATTTCAATGACCTACGACGGTGGCAAGACATGGACCACCGTGAACGCGACTCCGAACGATCCGGTTCAAAGCATGACGGGAGTCTGGCAGCAGGGTGGCGGTCATAACGATCGCAACCTGCTCGACTTCAACGAGATTACCGTAGACGACAAAGGTCGCGTGCTTTATGGCTACAGCGACGGCTGTGTAAGCGAAAAATGCATCGCTGGAAATGCGCCTAACGATTTCACAGCGAACATGCGCGTCGCCCGACAGTCCGGAGGCCGGAATCTATTCGCCTTCATGGATGGCACTGCGGACA
>Ga0193729_1001154_pt1 | contig 13561 bp, 12 predicted proteins | sample U1c2metaG_FD_143036 | JGI IMG/M metagenome (GOLD analysis project Ga0193729, IMG submission 143036) | Soil microbial communities from a riparian zone of the East river system, Colorado, United States - U1c2 | ecosystem: Environmental > Terrestrial > Soil > Riparian zone | place: USA: East River... | reverse complement strand
CCCGCAGGCACCACCTCTTTAACGGCTTTTTCGAACAGGGTATATGCCTCAGATGATTTCAGATCTGGCGGAAGGCGCAGGCTGATCTTGGCCTTGGCAACAGCAGGAATGACCGTTTTGGCACCTTCGCCGATAAAGCCACCAACAATGCCGTGCACCTCTAAAGTAGGACGTGCCCAAATGCGCTCCAGCGGAGGATATTCCTCTTCTCCAGAAAACTGTGTAACGCCCATCTCTTTCAATAGTGCCTCATTGATATGCAACGGATCATTGCGCCAGAACTCTTTTTCGGCCTCAGTCGGTTTGCGTAGCTTATCGGACAGCCCTGGAATATGGATATGACCCTCAGCATCCTTCAAGCGGCTGATAATGATGGCAAGCGCATGTAGTGGATTGGGCGCGATACCGCCATAAGTGCCAGAATGCAGATCTCTTTCCGCACCCTCTACCTCAACTTCGGTATAGATAATGCCACGCAAGCCATACGTCAGAGCTGGCATATCTTTGGCTGGCATATGCGTATCGCAAATAAAAGCGGCGTCACAACCCAGTCGCTCAGGATATGTTTTGACATAATGCTCAATCGACTCGCCACCAGCCTCTTCCTCACCCTCCAAGAGCACCTTAACGTTAATTGGTAGTGCTCCATTCACCGTCATCAGCGCTTCAAGAGCTTTAAAGATCACCATAACTTGACCCTTGTCATCGGCAGCTCCTCGTGCATAGATATTGCCATTGCGCACCGACGGTTCAAAAGGTGGCGTTTCCCACAGGTCAATTGGATCAACAGGCTGTACATCATAGTGCCCATAGATAAGCAGGGTAGGCTTGTCGTTAGCCTTAAGCCACTCGCCATAGACCAGAGGATGTCCCTGCGTCTGCAGAACTGCAACCTTTTCCAATCCAATATGCTTCATTTGATCGGCTGCGTACCCTGCTGCATGTATCACATCCTCTGCATGATTCGGTAGGGTACTAATGCTTGGAATACGAAGCCAAGCTTTTAAGTCATCCAAAAAACGCTGTTCATGTTCTACGATATATGTTTCTAGTCGCGCCATGTGCCCTGTTCCTTTCATATACTTTGAATGCTATGTTAGCAGGAACATTGGGGAATGTCTAGAGTAAAATGTCCTAGGCCCAAGCCCCTAGAAGCGCTATATTTTGCTAATAGCCAAGAGGATATAAATGGCTATTGACAAGAGAACTAACGAAATTGACAGTGACATTTCGTGTCAGGTTTGATCAGAAATGTGCACCATCTACCTGAAAAAGTCTAGACGTGTACGTCGTAGTATGGTAAGCTGAGAACTAACTATTTAGGCTCATCAATATCACGATGCCTCCTTATACCAAATACCAAAGAATAAGAATTTATCTATGAACTGACCACAGTCGGACATCACTAGTGTATAGGTAAGGATCCAGACATGCAAGAACGTTTCAACCGATACTATCTTACGAAGGAAATTGCCAGCAAACCCTCTGGGTCAGTCTATCTGGCTCATCGTATCAACCACGTTTCACAGAAAGTGGCACTTAAGATCTTCAAAGCCACCTCCTTCACTTCTGAGCAGCAAGGTCAGAACTTTCTCCAAAAGGTCGAAAGGATCAGACAGTTAAAGCACTCCTCTATCGTCCCGATCCTAGATCTTGGGGTAGTGCAAGGATACCCCTATGTGGTCAGGGAATATCTTACCACCAGTTCCTTACGCCATCGCCTCGATGGTTTGTCTCCACAACGTCTGGATCTGCAAGAAGCGCTCTCGATTATCTTCCAGATAGGACAAGCACTCTCCTATGCTCATGAACACTATATCATTCATGGCAATCTCAAACCAGAAAATATTTTCTTCAATGACGATGGTAAGGTCCTGCTCGCAGACTTTGGTCTTACCAGCTTCACCGATATGACAAAAACCGACGACCAATCTCATCGGCAAACCACAAGCTATCTAGCCCCAGAGCAACTTGTTGGCTCCATCACTGAGAAAAGCGACCAATATGCACTTGCTTGCCTTGCCTATGAGTTGATTACAGGATGTGCGCCTTTTTCTGCCCAAAGCTTCTCTTTGGTCGTCTCCCCTATCTCCTTTAATGGAGGACCAGCAAAAGCCATCGAGAGAAAGGAGAGCGACCATGGGGATCAGGCAGGGCTCGTTCAAGCAGAGAGTGCCTGTGAAAATAACCAATGCCCAGACTATGGGAAGGTAGGAGGCAGCAACATCCGCAAGTTCGGCAAGACACGCAAAGGAGTGCAGCGCTGGCAATGTAAAACCTGTCAAATGACCTGGAGTTCTTCCTCCATGTCGACAAAACAGCAGCGAGACCTGATCCCACTGACTGATCTGGTTCCTAACTTACCTGAACCGATCGAAGAAGTCGTGCTCAAGGCTATAGCCAAAGATCCCTTCGAACGCTATGCTGATATCTCTATCTTTCTTCGGACTTTTCAGGTAGCCTTGCTCTTACCAACACCTGCACTTACCGACTCCCTGATTACTCCTCTCCCAACGAGCATAATGATGCCGTTTGAGAAAACGCAAAGCGAAGCTCCCCTTACCATACCCCTTCTTGAACGCTGGAAGCATATGCAAAATGACTCCCATGCAAGCAAGGTTCTTGCCATACCCAATTCTGATACCTATCACCCAAACAAACCAACTGCCATACCTAATTCTAATACTTATCACCCAAACAAACCAACTGCCATACCTAATTCTGATACTTATCACCCAAACAGGCCTACACCTATACCCAATTCTGGCACCTATCACCCAAACAGGCCTACACCTATACCCAATTCTGGCACCTATCACCCAAATAAGCCTGTAACGGAACCTAAAATAGATGCTTATCGCGCAAACAAGGACCTAATTGAAACGCTGCCAGAAGGAAGACGCCCTCAACCTAGTCGGCCATTAGCTCCTACCCTCTGGTTGGCGTTTGCACTCTCTGGTATTGCTCTTTTACTCGGGACTGTGGTCCTTTACACTCTTGTCCCCTCACACTCACCAGGGTCAAGCAAGCATGTAAATAGTAATCCAACTAGTAGTCCAACGGTCAAACCTCCTGTGCAGATCACCACAGTTCCAATGGCCACCCCGACGACAGTGAGTACACAACCGAAAATATTGCCAAGTGTCTCAAATAATTGTAATAGATCAGGTTGGTCAAGGCCGTCCAACGACGCTAATAACGGTTATCCTGATAACGCATACCATGGGTGGTCTACCTGTTAAGTGTTGGTGGGCATGGCTACAGATCAACAAGGGGAGAGTTCGGAGAAAATTCCTACGTCAACAAAGTACCGTTAGATCTGTAACACTTTGCGTCTTCATACGATTTACTAAGTGTGGAAAGAAACGCCGTTTTAGGAATCAGCAATAGGTAAAGGTACCGAACTCCTATCTCGTCTCCTTTCCACCATACTTGAGAAGTCTCCGAATACGCTCTAACTGGCCAGTGCTATATAGGGAAACGGCACTGGCCAGTTCTTTCTAGCATTAAAATTTGAACGACGAAAGCCTTGACGGTTTGGCGTATGTGGGCTAAAATAGCAGTAAATACCTTCTGTAAATACCACTTTACAGAACCTATTTTGAGGGATACCATGACAGCAGAATTGACACCCATCTCTACCCAACTTGATCAAACCATCACCGATATTGCTGGTCAGCTGGCACCGTCTTCAAAACGCATCTACATGAACGATGCAAAGCATTTTGCCGACTGGATGCAAAAGCAAGGACTCACCCCGGCTGGCATGACCAGATCTGATATGATTGCGTACCATCTGCATCTGGCGGAGAGCACCTATGCAAAAGCTACGAAGCAGCGGATGTTTAGTGTTGCCTGCCGCCTGATGAATGAGCAGTATATAGCTGGTCGCATCAAAGAGAAGGTGACAGAGGAGGTCAAAGGGTTTAAGATAGATAGCGATGAGACGACCCATACAGCACTTACAAAAGCACAAGCAAAGGAAATGCTTAATAGCATTGACACTAGTACCAAGCAAGGCAAACGTGACTATGCCCTTATCCTGATGCTGATAAAAACCGGTCTGCGCCGTGCCGAGCTGGTCGCACTCAATCGGAGTACTATCCGCATGATGGATGAACACTATGTGGCTGTAATCGAACATGGCAAGAGCGACAAACGTCGAATCGTCAAGCTGAGAGTCGATGTCTACCGGGCGCTAGAGGACTATCTGAAGTCACGAGGGAGCGAGGGAGAGGCATTATTCGTAGCATTTCGTAGAGGTGATCACCCTACCTGCAACCGCATGACTGATAAAGCAGTTGAACTACTGGTCAAAAAGTATGCGCCGCTTGGAGTTGATTTGACACCACACGGACTCAGAGCTACCTGTGCATCCATTGCGCTAGAGGAAGAAGCTTCGCTACACCAAGTACAATATTTGCTTGGGCATAAGGACCCGCGAACCACTCAGCGCTATCAGCGTTGCAAACTCAATCTTGATTACAATGCTGTCGATGTGCTCAATTTTTGAGTCTGCAGACTCAAAGTTTGCCCAGCACTCCGGAATCGCGAATGCAGATGTGAAGATTATAGAAGCTGCTCTAGAATAAGTGAGTAAAGAAGATGATTATGCAAACTGAGATCTTAGACAAGCTCCAGACTCAAAGAGGTTACCAAGGTTGTCGCATACGTCCAGATCCTTCACATGATGGTTTGTGGCTGGCGGAGGGACACACCTTTAGTGATAAGGCAACAAAGACAGTCTGGCGCGTGTTACGTGATGAGAAGACACAGGATTACAGGACCTTTACGACTCCTGAACTAGCTTATACTGCTCTCGTCACATGGCGGATGTGTGACTTCTCTTGACACATCTACACATTTTACTCAATTTTTGATATCATATACTGTTGTATCTTTTATAGCAAAACACTTATATCGCAAATTATGGCGCAGAACAGCTAAAAGCGCTCTTAATTAGCACCACATTAAGCAGCAGGGAGAAAGCATGAGCAACATTGGAGAGAATTATGAATGGCGTCGCATCAGCGATTTCGTAGCCGGTGACTTCATAAACCGGTGGGGAGATGATTTTCCCGTAACTCAGGTAAAACGCACAGGAGTAAAGATTACTCTCTTCTATATGGATACCGACAACAAAGAGAAGGGCGTCAATGGGAGAGAGTCAGCAGAGTATCTTGCCAAGAAGCGGCAATGACTATTCTTTACTACCATTGCCAATTTCTTCCGTAATGGTTGAGAGTTGCTCTATTGCCGCCTGCAAATCTTCAATGATACTGGCAATCAGCACATCAGGAGAGGGCAAATCATTGGCATCCTCCAGACTCTTGTCTCGCAGCCAGAAGATATCCAGGCTCAATTTGTCGCGCTTGATCAGTTCATCGTAACTGAAACAATGGAACCGCTCGCTTTCCTGACGCAGATGACGGTTTTCTGGATTGTAGCAGGCAACGAAGTCATCAAGATGCTGACGGGTCAAAGGATTGGTCCGCAGTGTAAAGTTCGACTCTGTTGGCGAATAGCAAGACGGGTAAATAGAGCACACTTCTGTTCATATAGAACCTTTTTTACCCCTTCTGCTCGACCATTGGATGAGTATACAGCCAAGCATAAGATGCAAGAAGTGTAAAATAAATCAATTCGCGTGCATCTTCTGCCCGTGATTCCATTGGCCAACAGAGTCAAGTTCTGGTTGGTACGCAGGTCGTAAACCCATAAAGTTTCCGTTGCATGTTGGGCACCAGCTGGCTTCTTATCAAAAAAGAGCACATTAGCTTTCACTCCGTTGGCGTAAAATATACCAGTTGGCAGACGAAGCAGCGTATGCACATCGCAATCGTCTAATAACTTACGACGAATGCTTTCACCTGCCCCACCTTCAAAGAGCACATTATCCGGTACAACAACTGCCGCACGGCCATTGATCTTGAGCAGAGTATAGACATGCTGGAGAAAATTCAGCTGCTTGTTGCTAGTGCTGGCCCAGAAATCATCACGCACAACAAAACTGACTTCACGCTCCTCACGCCCTTTTTCGTTAATATAGGTCACACTACTCTTGCGCCTAAAGGGAGGATTGGTCAATACGACATCAAAGTACTCGCCTGCACTACTACGCAAACTGTCGGCGACATGCAAAGGTTCTCGACCTTCCTCATCGCTGCCGATCCCATGCAAAAAGAGGTTCATCAGGCACAGCCGAGCGGTATTATCAACAATTTTCCAGCCCCGTAGCGCATCAAACTTTAAGAAGCGCCTTTGATCGCGATCGAGATCATGGTGCTTGGCAATGTAACTATGCGCAGCAAGCAAGAAACCACCTGTACCGCTGGCCGGATCACAAATGTGCTCATCGGGAGCAGGTCGAACAACATCCACAATCGCCTGGATAAGTGGGCGTGGAGTGAAATATTGACCTGCACCGCTTTTGGTATCTTCTGCATTCTTCTGTAGCAGCCCTTCGTAGGCATCGCCCTTGACATCGGTATCGAGCGTGCTCCAGTCTTCCCGATCAATCAAATCCACGATCAGACGGCGCAAGTGAGCAGGATTTTGGATCTTGTTGAGAGCCTTGCGGAAAATAATGCCCAGCATGCCTTTCTGCTTGCCCAATTGCTCTAGCACATGCCGATAATGCGTTTCTAGCTCATCACCGTCACGCTCTAACAGACTCTGCCAGTTGCAATCTTTGGGGATACGCTGCTGCTGCTCTGGAAGATAATGCTCTCGCTCATGAGCCATTTTGAGGAAGAGCAGATACGTAAGCTGCTCTAGATAATCGCCATAGGACATGCCATCATCGCGCAGGACGTTACAGTAGCTCCACAGTTTCTGTACGACCTGTTGTGCGTGTGTACTCATACTCTTTGAGAAATCCTTTCAATGGGTTTTTCCATAATAAACTTCAGTCAAGATGGCGTGCAAAATGGTATGAGTTGATATGCAACCCCTGATTGAAATAGAAACGATGGGCAACCAAGCGTTGCGTCCCCGAATCGAGATGGAACTGATCGCAGCCCCGGCGCTTGGTCTCTGCGAATAACCACTCTATCAGTCGGCCAGCATGTCCCTTGCCACGAAAATCAGCGCGGGTGATTAGATCATCCACATACAGAACATGACCCCAGGCGAGGGTATGCAAAAAGCGAAAGCCAGCCAGAGCTACCGGTTCTTCCACATCATCTTCAAACGAACCCACCAATCGGTATCCTTCAGGCCGTTGCAACTGGTTAATTTGCTCAACCATAGCCTCGCACGAAGCAAAATGAGGTCGCAACTCGAGTAATGTGGCATAGGCCAGACTGGTTTCTTCGGGAGCAATTTCTCGCACTACTGACATTTTATTCCTCTTTCTCTCGTATATATCGAAAATTAGTTTAAATGGTGTCTTGAGCGACGCCAGACGATTTTATCAGGCAGAGCATCCTTTTTCGGTTTTCCTCGTTGCTGATAGCGTGCTTCCTCTTGTAAGGTGAAGGTAGCAACCAGCCAAGAAGGTTTCCCTTTCATCGCCACCTTCCCTCTGGTTATGCCGGGAACGCTGGTAACTGCTCCACTCACTCTCTATAGAATCTATATTGTTGGCACCTATTCCATTTTTTCCGTGAGAACTGACTGAAACAACCTCGGCAACCTCGGCGTTCCCAGCACTTATTTTTTGTAAGTACTGACTATTCGATGGCTTAAGATCGATGTTCCTATTATGCAATCATTCTCGTCAGAGTTGGCTGAATAGTTCTCTGCATTCTCTGCACCTTTTTACTAATTTAGGTGAGGCGGGGCTAATCCCACAGCGAAAACAACGGCATCTGCACCAGCCCCCCCAACTCTTCCTTATCCATCTCACCCTGCCCCACCTCACGCCTCTCCGAAGCACCATCCCCATGAGCACTCACACTGCTGAGAGAACCATCGATCAACCCTGACTGTTTAGCATCTTTCAGCAACTGCCATTGGGGAACAAAATCTTCTTCCCTGGTTTTCCTACCTCGTGCAGCCTTTACCCCTCCATTCTTGCCACGCAGCTTCCCTTGCGCTAAACGCTTCCCACGCTCCTCCTGGATACGCTCTAACAGCACACTGGCAGGCTCATCATGCGGATCTTGCGGGACAAGCCGACCCAAAAATGCCATCTCAAGAATGCTCTGGCGTGCCCGTTCGATACGCTTGAGACTGGTCTCGATAGCCACTTGTGCTTGTTCGATGATGGAGAGACAGCGTTCGACTTCGGTGACGATTTGCTGTTGTTCGGCTAGGGGCGGCAAGGGAAATGGCATACCATGCATCAATGTCAGACTGATATTATGCTGACCTGCAGACGATGCAGCGTGACTTTCGATAAAAAACCGACCCTGGTAACTACCTATAAACAAATGAAGCCATGTAGGTAACACTGTTGTCTCACAAAGACGAAACCTTAATAAGTAGGAGGCAAAAGTATGGTATGGCTCCAAGTTTCTTCTTACCTGTGCAGCCTTACCGATTAACCCAATGCTTCCATTTGTACGACAAACAAGAATATCCCCAACTTGTAAAGCACTATCCTCGGTCAAGTCAAGAGATTGAACAGAATACTTCATATCACTGAGATCAATCTCACCAGCAGCAATATTCGGGATGCGTAGAACAGGAACTCCCATAGCCTCATAATCACATTTTGTAGATATCCCATATTCGCTTCGTGCAACTACCTGATTCATTGTTACCAAACACCACTCTTCCGGCAAATCCAACAATTCACTCACATCAGGCCCAGCAGGCTCCTCATACCGCAACTTCCTCAGATCTTTCCCTTTCGCCAGTTGCTCAGCCTCCCACTTCGTACGACGCTCGACCAAGATACGCTCTAACAACTCTGATCCTGACTCGCTTGCAGGATGCTCGGCACGCCATTTCTCGGTGAGCTTTCCTTCAACTGCATGCTTCAGGACTGAGGCGCGAGCCAGTTTGAGCTTTTGCTTGTTCTGCTGCAATGCTGTGGCGACGGCATCAAGGATGGTGAAGCGTTCTTCAATAGCTGAGACAATGCGTTGTTGTTCACGAAGAGGAGGCAGAAAAATAGGGTATGACTTTAACATCCCTGTCTCAATACTGGAAACAGTTGTTCCATTCTTTGAGCAGCGAGAGCGAATATCTCGATCCGAACAGATAAGGTAATAAGCTGTGTACATTGGTTCAATGCCATTTTCAGGATAGATACCTTTCATATCCTGATTCATAGTTACAGGCGTCTGTGCAATGGCAACTGGTAAAGTTCGTTCAAGAATTCCAGAGCGAACAACTATTAGCACAGTTCCGACAGGACAGAGCTTTAACACAGTTTCTTCTAACGCATTTACAGATAAATGATCCTCTGTATCTGTGATTCTCAGAGTTTTCATATCTTTAGGAGATACCCAAGAAATAGTGCCATCAGTCCAAAACTGCTCTTTTGCCTTACTGGGTGTACCTCCACCAACCCATACGCCTATTATTCCTAGCTCTGTTCTTACCCATCCCTCCGGTAATTCCTGCTCTTCGTTCACGCTGCTAGCCTCTCGTTCAAGTCTTGTAGGATTGCGAGCAATTCGGCTCCGAATAGTTGACGGGCTTTGCCCAGGCCGCCACGCTGGATGAATGGGCTCTGCTCAAAATCGTCTGTCTCGATGGTGACCGATGAGGCGATGGTGTCGCGGACCATGGTCAGTGTCAATTCTCAGGATATTTTTCGCCATTCTCAGATAAAATTTCGCTGCATGATCGCACTCTAGCGGTAAAAGCAGCGGATTTTCTCGCATAACTTTTCCAAGTTGTCATTTGCGTCATTTCTCGCATACCAAGACCTCGCAAAACGGCGTTTTTCACGACATCGAGAAAATTTATGTGAGAAAAATGATGCCGCTCCTGGAGCGGACTCAGCCAGGGCCGCGAAAATTTATGTGAGAAAAATGGCGTATTTGCTCTTTTTCTCAGACGGCAACGAAGCCACAAAAACGCTACAGTTGAGCCTGGAAAAGTTATGTGAGAATCGCACAAGTCGCACATAACGTATGGATCACCTTCACAAGCCAATGCGCTGCATCGCTTGGAAAATTTATCTGATCCAAAAGCGAATCTAATTGTGAGAATTGACATTTAGTCTCTATTTCTATGCATTAAAAATAGGAAAATTAGCAATTGTAGTACCAATTAGCCAAGCAAATGTATTGGTTACCATCGGTTTAGCAGTCATTTTCCTCCAAGATGTGATCTACCCTCTGAAGGTTTTTGGCATCGTTGCTATTGTGGTTGGAGTCATCTTCTTAGGCTTCAATCTCAAAAGCATCGACAATACTCTTTCTCTCTATAAAGGAGTTTTCCCTGCTCTTATCTCAAGTATCGGGCTCGGTCTTTTTGCCTTTTTTTTAAGTATTTCATCGAGAATAAACGGCTGGTACTACACTTCGCTTGGCGTTAGAATTATCATTCCTTCTACCGTTTTAGTGATCCTCTGTGTGCAAAAAAGAAATATCATAAAAATATTTACTCATGTTCCCTGGAAATGGGTGATTCCAGCAGGTTTCTTTGATGTGTTAGGATTTTCTCTCTTGAACTTTGCTCTTGCTCGATACGAAGTTTCTTACGTAGCAGCAATACTAACTGCTGCACCCGTTGTTTCTACGTCATTAGCAATGATCTTCTTAAAGGAAAAGCTCCAACTCTATCAATGGATTGGATTTCTTTTGGTTCTTGGTGGCATTGTCAGCTTAAACGTGTAAGGAGATGCTTCACCTTATTATTGAAGAGCTATCCAACAGGAAGCAAGCAGGACACTCTTGAGGAGTTGGTAGATTGCCTTTTTGGACTTGCATGCGCACAGTATTTGCTTCATTAGGCAAGGTTGGGAAATGAGTTGAAAAAAGTGTGTGAGATCGCAAAATCGTACAAAACAGCACTAACCTCTACATAATCTTACTATTCTATAGCAAAACAGTGATACTTATCAAAAATTGAACCTTCCGTTCCGAGAAAAGGCGCATCCTGGACAGGGCTTTTGTTACCGTATCTCACCCAAGGTACCGTGGTTTTACCGTATCATCACCGAATTACAACTTGCTAATTTCCTCAAAAAATGTTATTGTGCTTATTAAGTCCGATATAGAACAGTAGTGTTATAATGGAGTAGAGTTACTAACAAGATGTTGACATTAGGAAGAAAGGACAGTGACTATGCTTCTCAAAACACAAGCCGCAACTGAAATTGCCCAGTTTCTTGCGCATCACCCAACGCCCGAACAAATCGTGGCATTCCATCCCTCCCCTGAAGTAGCCGAACGAGCCTATGAACTCATCCATACTGACCGTGACGGCTCGCTGACAGAAGAAGAACGCAAAGAACTGGATAGCTATCTGGTCATCGAATATCTGATGGAACTGATCAAACTTGAAGCCCATCGACAACTGAGACAGCAGGCATCATAGAAGGATGACTAAAAAATCCTCCATCCCTGAACGTTTACGACGTCAGGTTCAAGAGCGTGCACAAGGACGATGTGAATACTGCCTCCACCATTCCCCTATACAACTGTCCAGTTCGTTTTACGCGTTTAGATGATCTTCTATCTGCCAAAATTAATGGTGCCTATCTACGTTCTTCCTATACAAGTCCATAAAAGGTTGAAATGGGGTACGGCGGGCGCAATGAATTGCAGCCCCTACTCATGACGATAAATCGTGTGCAAGGTGTTCATTCTATTTTTAACTCAATACGCTTCTTTTTTACTGAAATGTTGAAGTGGCACGCCATTCATGGCCATCGGTAGGGGCGGCAATTCCATTGCGCCCTGCTTGCCCCACGCACAACGCTGCACTAAATAATGATACCCACCCACCTTATTCCTACACAAGCCCATAAAGGTAGAAACTATGCTATACTGTCTTTAATTCAACTGTTTCCCCATCCCATTCCGAGAGAAGGCACATTATGGAAGGAGCATATAATGAGCGAGGTGAAAGTAGATATGGAACATCCAGAGACTGATCATGCCCTCCTTGAACGATTGACAGCAGCCCTTGGTGTTACCCTCAGGAATGCAGAATATGATGAGCAAGGATATCTTATCAAGCTAGATCTCCCTCAGTCAGACATTACTCAGCTTCCTGAGGAAATAGGGCAATTGACTCACTTGCAGGAACTATACCTTGATAACAACCAGTTGACTCACATTCCCCCTGAAATCGGCCTGTTACCTAACTTGCAGGAACTGCACCTTGATAACAACCCTGGCCTTTTGACACCACCTCCCGAAATCGTGGCTCAAGGAACACAAGCTGTTCTCTCCTTTTTGCGAGAGCTTCACCGTGAGCATATCCTCAGGTATGAAGCCAAGCTGATCCTTGTCGGTGAAGGAGGCACCGGAAAATCTTCCCTCCTTCGTGCCTTTGGCGGCAAAGGCCTTGATGCTTCACTTGAGACGACGCATGGCATTGAGGTTGGTACCTTGATGTTACCTCACCCTTCTTTACCTAGGCAATCCCTTCAGCTCAACACCTGGGACTTCGGAGGTCAAGATATTTATCGGGCGACTCATCAGTTCTTTCTTACCCAACGGTCGCTTTACGTTGTCGTATGGAATGCGCGTTTGGGAGGTGAACAGGGCAGACTTGACTATTGGCTCAATAGCATTCGGGTGCTAGCACCCGAAGCTCCTATCTTGCTCGTTGCTACCCATATTGATGAGCGTGCACCAGATCTGAACATTCCGCAGTATCGCGCTGACTACCCACAAATTGTTGATGTACTGCACGTTAGCAATAAGACAGGCACGGGGATCGATGAGCTGAAACAGGCAGTGGCAAAGTATGCGGCAAAACTGCCATTCATAGGTCAGCCTTGGCCTACATCCTGGGTCGAAGTTGAACAGGAATTAGTGGCCCGTCCTGACATTTCTGGTGATCCTCAAAGAGACTGTCGATCTGATTTTGTCTCGCTTTGAAGGACTCCAGGTCAGCCGCGAAGTTCCTTGTATCTGTCATCTGCAAACCGGATCTGTAGACCCGTGTTCAAAAACATACCACTATGAGGAAGATCTCGTTGAACGACTCTATCAGGGTAGGGAGACGATCGAGTGTCGCAAGAGCTATCAGCTTGTAAAGGTTCGCGAACTGCTGTATGGCATTCACCTCAGTACGACTCAAGAGGTGCAAACGGTCGTCACGATTGGACAACAGGAAATTCTGCAGCACTTGCATATCATTGAAAGCAAAGAAGACCTGTTGCTGCATGATAATAGTATGCTATGGCAGCGCCTGAACCAGCTCTGTGAGTGGAATGTGCGTCAGTTCACCCGTCTGTGGAATTTTGAGATGCGGAAAATGGAGGCCGAGTGTCCTAATACCTTCTATATCGTTCCTGGCTCTACCACGCCGTTCAATCTCAAGAATTGGATCAGTGAGAATTATAAGCTGTTCTTGATGTGTCAGTTTCCTTCGGGACCCCATTGTATTCGTGAGTCCAAAGGCTATGATCTACGTCAAACAAAGGATTGGTGGGTCAAGGTATCACCCTGGCTCAAGCATCTTATCACGTTTCTGAAGTTTG
>Ga0193729_1001153_pt1 | contig 13567 bp, 8 predicted proteins | sample U1c2metaG_FD_143036 | JGI IMG/M metagenome (GOLD analysis project Ga0193729, IMG submission 143036) | Soil microbial communities from a riparian zone of the East river system, Colorado, United States - U1c2 | ecosystem: Environmental > Terrestrial > Soil > Riparian zone | place: USA: East River... | reverse complement strand
CGACAATGATCCTCTTCAAGGGCGGCCAGCCCGTGAAGACGGTCATCGGCGCCTATCCCAAGAAGAAGCTGGAGCAGGAGCTCGAGCCGTCGCTGACGGCAGCATAGGACGGAGACGGCGGCTAGGACGGCCGCCGGATCTTGCGCAGTGCGATCGTCAGGCGCAGGCCGTCCACTTCGATGTGCTCACGGTGCTCCATTGAGGGCGCCGCTCCAGGCTCGCCGACGGACAGGCTGACGGCGAGCGTCTCGCCGGCCACGTAGTCGCGGTTGGCGTCGACCGCGCGTAGCAGCGCGGGCTCGCCGTCGAGCGCCAGGTCGATGCGATCCTCGACGGCCAGCCCGGCGGCCTTGCGCGCGTTCTGCACCGCGTGCACTATCTCTCGCGCCTGGCCCTCCTCGCGCAGCCCGTCGTCGATCGCCAGGTCGAGCGCCACCGCGTGCGCCCCCTCGCGCTCGACGCTGTAGCCCTCGGGCGCGCGCATCGTCAGGATCACGTCCTCGCCCGTGAGCCTGTGCTCGCGGCCATCCACCGTGATGCCGACCTCGCTGCTGCTGCGGCCGCTGGTGCCGCTGGTGCCGCTGGAGGTGCTGGGGCTGTCGCTTGCCTCGCCGTCCCCGTTGCCGTCGCGCAGCGCCGCCGCGACGTGCGCGGGGTCGAGTGCGGCGATCGCGTCGGCCGCGAGCGGCATGTCCTTGCCGAAGATCGGGCCGAGCCGGCGGTAGTTGGGCTTCACCTCGTAGCTGCCAAGCTCGTCGGCGGCCGCGACGAAGCGCACGCGCCTGACGTTCAGCTCGTCGCGCACGATCTCCACCAGCCGCTCGATCGCCTGGCGCTCGCGGTCGTCGGCGACGACGACCGCCTCGCCCAGCGGCTGGCGCACCTTGATCTTCGCCTTGCCGCGCGCGCCCAGACCCAGGCGGACCGTCTCGCGCGCCAGCGACATCGCGCGCTCGAGATCCTCATCGCGCGGCGGCAGGCGATCGTGCGCCCGCGCGCCGGCCGGCGCGGGCCTGGCGTCGGGGAAGTCGCACAGGTGCACGCTCGCCAGCGTGCCATCCAGGTTGTCGTAGATCTCGTCGGCCATGAACGGGCAAAAGGGTGCGAGCAGCTTGGCGACGGTCAACAGGCACGTGCGCAGCGTTCCAAACGCCGCCGGATCGCCGTCCCAGAAGCGCCGCCGCGAGCGGCGCACATACCAGTTCGACAGGTCCTCGACGAGCTCCGCGATCGCCCGGCCGGCGGACGTCGCGTCGTACGCATCCAGTCGCTCCGCGACCAGCTCGGCCGCCGCGGCGGTGCGGGACAGCGCCCAGCGGTCGAGATCATCGGTGGGCGCGGGCGAGCCCACTCCGGCGCCCTGGGCGTCGCCCGGGCCGGGGGCGTCGCCCGCGCCGAGGGCGTCCCCCGCGCTCCCTCCGCCGGCCCCGCGCAGCTGCTCCGCGCCGGCGTGCGCGTAGAGCGAGTAGAAGAAGTACGTGCTCCACAGCTGCTTGAGGAACAGGCGCACGCCCTCGCCGATCGTCGCGGCCGAGAAGCGGTAGCCGTCCCACGGCTGCTTGGAGGTGAAGAAGTACCAGCGGAAGGCGTCCGCGCCGTAGGTGTCGAGCACCTGCCACGGCTCGACCGTGTTGCCCTTGGACTTGGACATCTTCTGGCCCTCCTCGTCGAGGATCAGTCCCAGGCATACGACGTTGCGGTACGGCGGCGGCTCGGACAGGAGCGTCGCGACGGCCAGCAGCGAGTAGAACCAGCCGCGAGTCTGGTCCTGCGCCTCGCAGATGAAGTCCGCCGGGTAGCGCTCGCCGAAGCGCTCGGCATGCTCGAACGGGAAGTGGTGCTGCGCGAACGGCATCGCGCCCGAGTCGAACCACACGTCGATCACCTCCGGCACGCGCCGCATCGGCCGCCCGCAGTCCGGCTCGCCGTCCTCGTCCTCGTGCGGGCACGCGAACTCGAGCTCGTCGACGAACGGGCGGTGGTGGTCTGAGAGCTCCTGGCCCGAGCGCTCCTGCAGCTCCTCGAAGGAGCCGATCACGTGCACGTGGCCCTGCTCGCAGCGCCACACCGGAAGCGGCGTGCCCCAGTAGCGCTCGCGCGACAGCGCCCAGTCGACGTTGTTCGCCAGCCAGTCGCCGAAGCGCCCGTGCTTGACGTGCGGCGGGTACCAGTTGACCGTCTGGTTCGCGTCCAGCAGCTCCTTGCGCAGCTTCGTCGTCGCGATGTACCACGATGGTTTCGCGTAGTACAACAGCGGCGTGCCGCACCGCCAGCAGTGCGGGTAGGAGTGCTCGTACTGCTCCACGCGCAGCAGCAGCCCGCGCGCGTCGAGGTCCGCGATCAGCTCCTGCGTCAGCTGCGGGTCCTTCACGAACCGGCCCGCGAACGACCGCCCCTCGCTGGCCGATCTCTGATCGGTGAGCACGCGCTCGTCGAACGTCCCGTCGCGCTTGACCGGGTTGTACAGCGTGCGCGGTTCGTCGCCGCTGAAGATGCCCGCGGCCGCCGCCACGCGATAGTCGTCCTCGCCGAACGCCGGCGCCAGGTGCACTATGCCCGTGCCGTCCTCCGTCGTCACGAACTCGTCGGCGAGGATCGGCAAAGGGCCCGCCTCGCGGTCGCTCGCAGCGAAGATCGGCCCGACATAGGAGCCATAGCGCTCCACCAGCTCCGCGCCGCTGAACCGCTCGACGATCTCGATCGCCTCACCCAGCACCGGACCGACACGATCCGACCCGAGCACGAAGTGATCATCGTTGATCCGAGCCCTGGCGTAGCTGGCACGCGGGGATACAGCCACGGCGACGTTTCCGGGAAGCGTCCACGGTGTCGTCGTCCACACCAGCAGCCGATCCTCGCCGCCCGAGCTCTGATAGCCGCCCGAGCCCTGGTCGCTCCACACGGGCAGCTTCAGGTACACGCTCGGGTCGACCACGTCCCTGTAGCCGAGCGCCACCTCGTGCGAGGACAGCGTCGTCTCGCAACGCGGGCAGTACGGGCCGACCTTGTGGCCCTCGTACAGCAGCTCGTGCTGGTAGATCTGCGCGAGTGCCCACCACACCGACTCGATGTAGCTCTCGTCGAGCGTGCGGTACGCGTCGTCGAGGTCCAGCCAGAAGCCGATCCGCTCGGTCAGCCGGTTCCACTCCTCCAGGTACGTGAACACCGACTCGCGGCAGCGCTCGTTGAACTCGCCGATCCCGTACTCCTCGACTTCCGCCTTCGACTTGATGCCCAGCTCCTTTTCGACGGCTATCTCGACCGGCAGGCCGTGGCAGTCCCAGCCGCCCTTGCGCTCCACCAGGTAGCCGCGCATCGTCTGAAAGCGCGGGTAGATGTCCTTGAACACGCGCGAGAGCACGTGATGGGAGCCAGGCGGCCCGTTGGCCGTCGGCGGGCCCTCGTAGAAGACCCACCGCTCGGCGCCCTCACGCGCGCGCAGCGACTCCGAGAACACGTCGCGCTCGCGCCACCGCTCCAGCACCTCCAGCTCGAGCGCCGGCAGCTCCTGGCGCGCGTCGACCTCGCGGCGCGGGATCAGCGGATGTCGGGGCGGCGCACTCACGAGGCGGCTCATTGTAGGTGCGCGCCCCGGCCCGATCCGCCGCGCGGCCGGCGCCCCATCGCGCCGCCCGCGAGGGGCGCGCCGTGCAGGCGAGCGAGCAAGGCGCCCGCCGGCGCTCAGCGCACTCGCGGCGTGCGCGCGAAGAGCGCGCCGAGCCGGCCGTTGCGCCGATCGGCCGCGCCTCCGAGCGCCGGCAGCCCGAGCGCCTGCTCGATGCTTCCGAGCACGCCGTAGTGGTCGATCGGCGTCGACGCGCGCGCACCCCGACGCACGTCCGGCCCCGCCACGATCGTCGCGATGTGCCCACCCGCGGCCACCCCGCAGCACCCGCGGTCGCTGCTGCCCTCGTCCCACGTGAGCACGAGAAAGCCGTGCGATCCGAGCTCGCGCAGCAGCGCCGGCACCGTCCGCGCGAGGAACCGGTCTCCCGCGCCGACCCCGCAGTCGTGCCCGTCGTCGCACAGGTTCGGCGAGATCCAAACGTACGTCGGCAGTCGCCCGTCGCGCAGGTCGCTCGCAAGCCGCCGAAAGCCGACCAGCCGCGCGCAGCGTGCGGGCGAGCGCACGATGTCGGCGTAGTACGCGAACGGGTTGTGCTTCTTCGCGTACCCGCCCGCCTGCGCGCCGAGGAAGCACGGCGACGGCACGTCCTCCAGATACGCGCCCCAGCTGATGTGCGCGCGTTCGAGCCGATCGACGACGTTCGTCGCCGACACGCCGCAATCGGTGCAGTCCGAGCCGATCCCGTGCGTGGACCCGCTCGTCAGCGCGAGGTAGTTCGGCAGCGACGGATGCCTGATCGCAAAGCTCTCCGTCATCAGCCCGTAGCGTCGTGCGAGCGCGTTGACGTATGGCGCGGCCGAGCTGCCGATCACGTCGCCGTACTCGGCATTCTCCATCACCATCACGATCACGTGCGAGGTGCGCGGGCGTGGCAGCGCCGAGCTCGCGCCCAGCGACAGCGCCTTCCCCGGGCTCGCCTCGCCACAGCCCGTCGACAGCGCCATCGCCGCGAGCACGATCGCCGGGAGCATTCGGCATGCGCCGCGCGGGCGCGCGCCGGCCAGGCGTTCGCCCGCCCCACGCGTGCGAGGCGAGTGGCGGGCGTGGGGGCGGACGGTCATCGCGCGGATCGCTTCGATCCTACGATGCAGCCATGCGGCTGCGCCTCTACCACCACGCCGACGGCACGCGCGTGGCCTATCGCGAGCTCGGCACCGGCCCGCCGCTCGCGCTGCTGCACTCCGGGCTGCTCTCGCACAAGGAGTGGGAGCCGGCCGTCGAGTCGCTGGCCGACCGCTTCCGCGTGGTGCTGCCCGACCTGCCGCTGCACGGCGACTCCGAGGATCGCCCGAGCCACCCGTACACGCTCGACTGGTTCGCCGAGGTGCTCGGCGGCTTCTCCGGCGAGGTGCTCGGGCCGCGGCCGCTGATCGCCGGGCACGACGCGGGCGCGGAGATCCTGCTGCATGCGGTGCGCACCGGCAGCGTGCGCCCGGCGCGGCTGGTGCTGATGAGCAACCGCCTCCACGGGCCGCCCCGGCGCTCCGGCCTGCGCGCCGCGTGGCGCATGAGCACGCGCATGGCCGCCGTGCCCGGCCTGGACCGTCTGCTCTCCTACGGCACGCACGCCGTGTTCACGCCCGAGCGCGGCCTGCGCCTGTCCGTGCGCGGCAACCCCGCGGCGGCCGATCTCGTGCGCCACGCGTTCGCCGACGTGCCCGGGAACTCCAACCTGGCGCGCTCCTGGGCGCGCTGCGCGCGGGCCTGGCCGCGCGGCGCGCAGACGCACCTGCTCGACCTGTATCCGCGCCTGCAGATGCCCGTGCTGCTTCTGTGGGCCGACCGCGACCCGCTGTATCCACTGGCGATCGCCGAAGAGGCGCTCGCGCTGCTCCCGCACGGCCAGTTGCGCGTGCTCGAGAGCACCGGCTTCCTGCTCGCCTACGATGACCCGGTGGGCCTGGCGCGCGAGCTGTCGGCCTTCTGCGGGTAGGGTCTCACGCTGGCCGGGCCAGCCGACGCAAAGGAGAACGAATGCCGCAAAAGCAGCTGTGGGGCGGGGAGACCGCCAAGGCCGTTGAGAACTTCCCAATCTCGGGCGAGACGGTTCCAACCCCCGTCATACGCTGGCTGGCGCGCCTGAAGGGTGCCGCCGCGGCCGTCAACGGCGAGCTCGGGCTGCTGTCCAAGCGCAGCGCCGCGCGGATCGAGAAAGCCGCCGCGGAGATCGCCGCCGGCAAGCACGACGAGCAGTTCCCGATCGACGTCTTCCAGACCGGCTCGGGCACCTCGACGAACACCAACGCCAACGAGGTGATCGCCAAGCTCGCCGGCGAGGGCACGCACGCCAACGACCACGTGAACATGGGGCAGTCCTCCAACGACGTGTTCCCCTCGGCGGTCCACCTCGCCGCGCTCGACGTCGCGCAGAATGAGCTGCTCCCCGCGCTCAAGCAGCTCGAACGCTCCTTCGCGCGCAAGTCGAGGAGCTTCCAGAACGTCGTCAAGGCCGGGCGCACGCACCTGATGGACGCCGTGCCGGTCACGCTCGGGCAGGAGTTCGCCGGATACGCCGCCCAGATCGCGCTCGGCTGCGAGCGCGTGCAGTCGGCGCTCGTGCACGTCGGGCAGATCCCGCTCGGCGGCACCGCCACCGGAACGGGGCTGAACACGCATGCGAAGTTCGCCGAGAAGGTGCGCGCGCGGCTGAAGAGGGAGACCGGCCTGAAGCAGATCGCCCCGCCGCTCGACCCGTTCGAGGCACAGGCCAACCGCGACGCGCTCGTCGAGCTCTCGGGCGCGCTGAAGGTCATCGCCGTGTCGCTCACGAAGATCGCCGGCGACCTGGCGCTGATGGGCTCGGGCCCGCGCGCCGGCATCGGCGAGATCCTGCTGCCCGAGCTGCAGAAGGGCTCCTCGATCATGCCCGGCAAGGTCAACCCGGTGATCTGCGAGGTCGTCCTGCAGGTCTCCGCGCAGGTGATCGGCAACGACACGGCGATCACGGTCGCCGGCATGCAGGGCCAGTTCGAGCTCAACGTGCGCATCCCGCTGATCGCCCGCAACCTGCTGCAGTCGCTGCGCCTGCTGTCCTGCACCGCGCGCGTGTTCGCCGAGAAGTGCGTCGACGGGATCGAGGTCAACAGGGCCCGTGCGCGGGCCTCGGCCGGCGCGACCCTGGCAGTCGCCACGGCGCTCAACGGAGCGATCGGCTACGACAAGGGCACGGTGATCGTGCAGAAGGCCACCGCCTCCGGCCGCCCGCTGCGCGAGGTCGCTCTCGAGGAGGGCGTCGACGCGAAGCTGTACGACGACACGATCGACCTGCGCAAGATCGCGCGCGGCAACAAAGGCTGATCGGCGGGCAGATGGGGAGGCGTCGCGGGCGTCGCGCAATCTCGATCGTCGCGGGGGCGCTCACGCTGGCGGGCGCCGCGCTGGCGGCGACGATCGTCGCCTCCTCGCCCGCCGCGCCCAACGTCGCCGCGACGCCCTGCGGCCCGGCCGCGGCGGAGGTGCTCGCGAGGACCGCCGGGTCGGTCGCGGAGCGGATCTACGCGGGCGAGGTGAAGAGCTCGGCGACGCTCGGCGACAAGCACCAGATCGAGAGCGACGGAGCGCTGCTGAGTGCGGTCGCCGGCGGCGACCGCGCGGCGATCAAGGCGGCCGTGCACCGCCTCCTGTACTCGCACACGCACATCGTTCGGCTGCGCATCAGCCGCGGCTCGCAGCTGCTGGCGGACGAGGGTGGCCCGTACATCCTCGCGCCGATCAGCGGGACGCTGCGCTCGCACGGCCGCACGATCGGGCGCTTCGTCTTCTCGGTGCAGGACGACGTGGGATACGTGAAGCTCGTGACACGCTTCATCGGCGCCCCGCTGATCCTGCGCACGGCCGCCGGCCAGGTGCCGGTCGAAGGGCTGCTCAGCCCCGGCCCACCGAGCATCCCCGATCACGGGCCGGTCGAATACCGGCATACGGCGTACGAGGGGTACTCGTTCAACGCGCGTGCCTATCCGAGCGGCCGCCTGCGCGTCTCGCTGCTGCTGCCCGTCCCGCGCTCGCTGGCCTCCAAGAGCTGCGTGCGGATCAAGGCCGCGGAGCTGGGAGTCGTCGCGCAGCACATCTCCCGCCGCTTCAAGCTCTCGCCGGCGAGCTTCCCGCCGTACATCAAAGTGACGCACACGCTCACGGATGCCCTCGTCTATGTGCGCTCGGGCTCGCGCGAGCTGGCCGGCAGCAGCCGGCCGGGCCCGTCGCGCCTGCCGTCGTCCGGCCCGCTGCGCCACCGCGGCGTCGACTACGAAGTCTCCTCGTTCGCCGCGCCCACGTCGGTCGGGCAGGTGCGCGTGTACGTGCTCGTCGGCCGCTAGTCGCCGGGCAGCGCCTTGAACAACCGCGCGACCGCCGACGCCGCAGGCTTGGCGGCGCCGCCGTACGTGAACAGCCCCTTCTGGTTCATGCCTTCGATCAGGCGCAGGTGGGGGAGCTTGAGGTGGATCAAGCCCCCCTGGAAGGTCGGCGTGATGGCATAGTCGCGCAGGGTCCACACGAACATGCCGGTGAGCTGCGGCTCGGCGGCGTAGACCGCGATGTGGCGCGCGAGCAGGCTCGACTGAAAGCCGTAGCTGCCGGGCGATCCGGGGCGGTTGAGCGTGTTGGATTCGGCGCCGAACTCGCTGATCACGAGCACCCTGCCGGAGAACGTCCGCTTCATCGCCGCCAGGCGCGAGCGCATCATGCCGTTCTGCCGGGAGCCGCTGAACTGAGGCGAGTCATACCAGCCCGTGTAGTCGGTCTCGGCGATCGCGTCGACGCCACGGTAGAGCGCGCCCGCCCGCACCGGCGGATGGTCTCCCCACACGTCGACGGCGACCATCCGCCCGGGGTCGTGCGCGTGCAGCCACTTCGTGAGCGCCTGAACGTAGTTCACCTCGAATGCGTTACGGCCGTTGGCGGCGACCTCGTTGACGAGGTTCCACGCGAAGATCGACGGATGAAGCTGTGCGGCGAGCACCGTCGTGTGCGCCTGCTGTTCGGCTTCGCGCTGGAGCGTCGGGCTGTTCGAACGCCAGTTGGCCGCGCCTTCGACGGGGCCGACGCCCTGCCACACGAGGATCCCGGCGGCGTCGAGGCGTTCGAGCAGCGCGGGGTCGAGCGGGTGCTGCGTGCGAATGGCGTTCGCGCCGATCGCCTGCAGCTCGCCGACCAGCGTGTCCTGATCGCCGGGGCTCAGCACGTCTCCGTGGCCTTGCGCATCCTGTTGGATGGAGGCCCCGCGCAGCTTCAGCCGGCGGCCGTTGAGGTACAAGCGCCCGGCGTTCCACGTCAACTGGCGCAGGCCGATGCGCGCGGAGTAGCCGCTCTCCTGGCCGACCGACAGGGATAGCGCATAGAGGTTGGGGTCGCTGGGCGACCAGAGCGCGGGCGCAGAGATAGTCACGCTCGTGCTGAAGCTCGCGGTGTCGCCGTGCGCGACCATCTGCCCGGGGAACGCCACGGGAATGCCCTGGGCGCCGTTCGTCAGCGTCCCCCGTGGCGCGATGACGCGGTCGGGTCCGTTGTTGCGCACGCGCGCGCCGAGCTGGACCGTCGCCTGCGCGGCCTGCGGCGAGTCGGGTTGCAGCGTCGTCTGAACGGTCGGTTCGAGCAGCTCGCTCGCGCCGATCGGGCGCACGCTGACCTCGCCGTTCAGCCCGCCCCAGTTGAACCACGTGCGATGGAAGCCCTGCCGGCTCTGCGCGCCTGGGTCGCGCCAGTCGATGCGCACGACGAGCGTGTACGCGCCGACGGCCAGGTCGGCGCGGCCTTCGAACGGCAGGTAGGAGCCGCGGTGGGAGACGAGCGGCTTGCCGTCGAGGAAGGCGCTCGCCTTGAAGCTGGCCGAGCCGAAACTGAGCGCGTACGTGCCGGCGGTGGGCGCCTGGAAGCTCGTGCGGTACCAGGCGACGGAGCCGTCGTAGTTGCGCGTGCCCGCGCGTCCTTTGACGTGCAGCGGATCGACGTCGCTGGGAACGGTCACCTGGCGCCCGGCGAACCCGCCCCGCTGCCAGCCGCGCGCGAGCCCGCGGTCGGCCGGATCGAGCGCGAGCGTCCAGTCGCTCAGCGCGATGCGCCCGGTCGGGCCTTCTGTGATCGGCGCGCCGGCCGGTGGTGCCTGCGCCGAGGCGGCGGCCGTCGCGAGCGCGACGCACACCATCAGGGCGGCGAGCGCCGCCTCCTTTCGCCGGGAGAGCATCGCTCTGCCTTCAACAACGGGCGATCGCGTTCGGAGCGGCGGCCGTCCGCCGGCTCCGCGGGGCGGGGGTCACCCGGCGATCGCCCTGGCCGCGTCGGGCGGCGCGTCGGCGCCGGCGGCCGCGTCACCCGCACCTCCCGCGTGAGCCGCTCCACCGAGCATGCGCTCGAGCAACAGGCGGGCGCCCGCCTTGGAGAGCGGCTCGTTGAGGTTGCCGCACTTGGGCGATTGCACGCAGGAGGGGCAGCCGCTGGAGCAGGGGCACTCGGAGATCAGTGCGTGGGCGTCGCGGCAGAGCTCCTCGAAGCGGGCGAAGGCCGTGCGCGAGATGCCGATGCCGCCGGGGTGGCCGTCGTAGAGGAAGATCGTCGGCGAGCCGGTTTGCGGGTGGAAGTTGGTGGACAGCCCGCCGATGTCCCAGCGGTCGCACATGGCGATCAGCGGGAGCACGGCGATCTGCGCGTGCTCGGTGGCGTGCAGCGCGCCGAGCAGCGCCTCGAGCGGGATCTCGTTCTCGAGCTGAGCGGAGTCGAGCTCGAACCACAGCGCCTGCGTGGCGAAGCTGGTGGGCGGCAGCTCGAGCGCGACGAGCTCGCGGAAGGAGTGGTCTGCGACGCCCTTGCGCTGGTAGGCGAGCACGGTGTCGGTGACGCTGACCTCGCCGAAGGAGAGCGTCACGCCGAGCGCCTCGCGGCGGTCGAGCAGGCGCACGATGTCGGTGTCGGTGGTGCGCTTGGGCTGCGTGTACCAGTCGCCGCCGAACGGCGCGACGAGCGCGCGGCGGCGCTCGAGGTCGAGCTCGCGCACCTCATAGGAGCGGCCGAGATGCAGGTAGATGGCGCCCTCGTGCACCGTCGAGTGCGCGCGGGCGGCCTCGGTCGAGCCGAGCAGCTCGCCGGAGGACACGTCGACGATCGCGTACTGCTCGGGAGATGCGGAGCGCAGGGACACGTCCGCGGCGGGATATCCGCCGGGGCGTCGGGGGACGTACGTGCCGCTTGCGGCGCCCGGCCTTCTGCGAAGGTCGCCGGAGCTCAGCAGGATCTCGGCGTGAGCCTCCCAGCGTGGCCCGAGGAACTCGGCGTCGTCGTGCGATAGCGGGCCCTCGTGGGCAGAGCAGAGCAGGTGCTGGCGGTAGATGAGCGGGCTCTCGTGGTCGAGGATCGCGGCCTCGACCGGCCTTTGCAGGAAGTCCTCGGGGTGGCGGCAGAAGAACTGGTCGAGCGCGTCCTCGCCGGCGATGTACAGCGCCAGCCCGCGCCCGCGGCGCTCGATCGTCGAGCGCCCGGCGCGTCCCCACATCTGGCGCAGCGAGGCGACGGTGCCGGGGAAGGTGACCACGACGGCGGCGTCGAGCGCGCCGATGTCGATGCCGAGCTCGAGGGCGTCGGTGGTGATCACGGCGCGCAGCTCGCCGCGCGCCAGGCGGCCCTCGAGCTCGCGCCGCTGCTGGGAGGTGTAGCCGGCGCGATACGGGACTACGAGCTCGGCGAGCTCGGGGTGCGTGCTCTGCAGGTCTTCTTTGACGAGCCGGCTGAGCAGCTCGACGGCCTTGCGCGACTTGATGAAGCAGATCGTGCGGGCGCCCTCTCGCACGAGCCGCGCGAGCAGCTCGGCGGCCTCGCCGAGCGCCGAGCGGCGCTGGCCGAGCGCCTCGTCGGTCAGCGGCGGGTTCCACACGGCGATCCGCCGGGCGGGCGCGGGCGAGCCGTCGTCGTCGATCAGCCTGACGTCCTGCAGGCCGGTGAGGCGCTCGGCGAGCTCGGCCGGGTTGGCGATCGTGGCGGACGTCAGCAGGAAGCGCGGCTCGGTGCCGTAGGCGGCGGCGATCCGGCGCAGCCGGCGAAGCACGTTGGCGACGTGCGAGCCGAACACGCCCCTGTATACGTGTGCCTCGTCGACCACGACGACGGCGAGGTTGGCGAACATGTCGGCCCAGGCGGCGTGGTTGGGCAGGATGCCGACGTGCAGCATGTCGGGGTTGGTGAGCACGACGTTGGCGCTCTTGCGGATCTCCGCGCGCGCCTCGCGCGGGGTGTCGCCGTCGTAGATCGCCGGGCGAACGCGCTTGCTCAGGCCGAAGGAGGCGAGCGCGCGCGCCTGGTCCTGGGCGAGCGCCTTGGTCGGATAGAGGTACAGGGCGCGTGCGCGAGCGTCGCGGCAGAGCACGTCGAGCGCCGGCAGGTTGAAGCACATCGACTTGCCCGAGGCGGTGCCGGTCGTGATGATCGTCGGCCCCTGCCAGGCGCTGTGGAGGGCCTCTGCCTGGTGGGAGTAGAGCCGCTCGACGCCAAGGCGCTGCAGGGCCGCGAGCACGTCCGGATGCAGCTCGCGCGGAGGCTCGACGAGCTTCGCCCGTCCGGGCCCCTCGTGGGCCTCGCGCACGAGCCGCCCGTCGGCCAGCCCGGCGTCCAGAAGCGCGCTCCACGGCTCGGTCTGGCGATCTTGGGCCACGGGTTGCGATAGTAGAGGCGATGGCTCCTTGCACCGAGCGCCACGGCGACGATTCCGCCAACGAGCGGTCGAAAGCGGATACGCAGGCGCGCGTCTTCCACCACAGCCGCTTCACGCCGGAGCGGATCGCCGACGAGCGCGCCGGACGCGGGCTGAGCGTGTCGGTGTGCCTGCCGGCGCGCGAATGCGCGGAGACGGTGGGGGAGATCGTGACGGTGCTCGCCGAGCTGCGTAGTGCCGGCGTGATCGATGAGCTGGTGGTCGTGGACGCCGCGTCGGCCGACGGCACCGCCCAGGAGGCATGGCGAGCGGGGGCGGAGGTATGGCAGGAGGCCGATCTGATGCCCTCCTACGGGCCGGTGCTCGGCAAGGGCGACGCGATGTGGCGCGCGCTGTCGGTGCTGGGCGGCGAGCTGGTGTGCTTTCTGGACGCCGACACGCAGGGCTTCTCGGCGCATTTCGCGACCGGCCTGCTCGGTCCGCTGGTGTGCGAGCCGGCCGTGTCGTTCGTGAAGGCCTTCTACCGACGTCCGCTCGTTCACGGTGCGGACGGGGAAGGCGGAGGTCGCGTGAACCACCTCACGACGCGCCCGGCGCTGGAGCTGTTCTACCCGGAGCTCGCGCAGGTGCGCCAGCCGCTGGCGGGCGAGGTCGCGGCGCGCCGCGAGCTGCTCGAGCGGTTGCCGTTCGCTACGGGCTACGGCGTGGAGATCGCGATGCTGATCGACGTCTGGCGCGAGGTCGGGCTGGCGGGGATCGTGCAGGTGGACCTGGAGGAGCACCGCAACCGACACCAGCCGCTGTCGGCGCTCGCGCCGATGGCCCTGACGGTGCTCGCGACGATCGCCCGGCGGCTCGAGCAGGAGGGACGTCTGGAGCGCGTGCCGCTTGAGCATGCGCCGCTCGAGCGCCCATCGCTGGCGAGCATCAGGGTGACGTGAGCGTCGCGGTCGCATGAGCACGCGTTGCGCGTACGTCGACCTGGACGGAACGCTGCTCGGGCGCGGCGCGTCGTTGCTGCACGACGGGGAGGGAGCGATCTCGATCGATGGCGTGCGCGCGGTGCAGGCGTGCCTGCGTGCCGATGTCGAGGTCGTGTTGATGTCGGGAAGGAGGCGTGCGCAGGTGTTCGAGGATGCCCGGCTGCTCGGCCAGAGCTCGTACATCTACGAGGCGGGGGCGTGCGTCGTGCTGGACGGGGAGGAGCACTGGCTGACCGGCGACCGATGGAACATCGGCCAGCAGCCGGGCGAGCTGACGATCGCCGAGCAGATCGAGGCCTCGGGCGCGCCGGAGTTGCTGCTCGA
>Ga0193729_1001150_pt1 | contig 13616 bp, 9 predicted proteins | sample U1c2metaG_FD_143036 | JGI IMG/M metagenome (GOLD analysis project Ga0193729, IMG submission 143036) | Soil microbial communities from a riparian zone of the East river system, Colorado, United States - U1c2 | ecosystem: Environmental > Terrestrial > Soil > Riparian zone | place: USA: East River... | reverse complement strand
CGGCAATGCCACCAGCCGCAGGCTGATGCTCGGGAACGCCGGGATCGGTCAATCTGTTCGGCTCAGTCATGCGAATCGTCATCCGCCCACGATGGCACCGTGGGGCCTTGAAGGGGAGCCTTCATACCAGGATTGAAGGGCATATAGGGGCTTGGCGGCGGATTTGACAGGTTTATCCCGTCGCCCTCGCAGGAGCTAATTTCGCCATCCAGCCTCCATTTTGTTCCCCGCGAATCAACATTTTTCAGTTCGCTGAGCGCCCGAACCTACGGGGAACATCTGTTGCAAATGTGGATTATTTCCGCGGCTGCTGCGCGATGCTCGCCGTCGCGCTGATTTTGAAACACAAGGTGGTGTCATGCTGAGCTGGGTCGTTACGTTTTTGATCATCGCGCTGATCGCGGGCATTCTGGGTTTTGGCGGGATTGCCGGAGCGTCCGTCGAAATCGCCAAGATCATCTTCTTCATCGCGGTGGTGCTGTTTCTGGTTTCGGCCGTGGTCGGTCTGGCGCGCGGGCGGACCCGCATCTGACGCGCCTTTCGCATCGTGCGCTATTTCGAGGGCATCGCGACTTTCCGGCCGATGCCCTCGGGCCGCGGGATGGTTGCGTGGGCGTCGGCCAACGCTGCGATGCGGGCGCGAATATCAGGCGGAAACGGCGCGGTCTTGCGCGCGGCCATGTCGATATGAATGGTCATGTTTTCCGAGGTCGCGGACAGCCAGCCCGCGGTGGCATGGCGCAATTCCTTGAAGGTATGCAGCCGCTTTTCGTCGGCGGCGACCAGCAGGATCGAAACCTGCGCGGGATCGCCGAGATGAATTTCGCGCAAGTACCGCACATGGCATTCGGCGGTGAAAGTCGAGCCGTTGCGCTCCTTCATGTATCCGGGTCCGATCCCGATCTTGAGCCATAATTCGTCGATGGCGCGGTCGAACATCACATTGTAGTAAGCCATGTTGAGATGGCCATTGTAGTCGATCCATTGCGGCTCGATCTGCATCACCGAGGCCCGAAACGGTTCAGGCCGGAGCAGCACATCGTCGCCGGCAGTGAGCGCCGTCATCGTTGATCCCAGTCGGTTCGGTTCATGATCCCTTGACCCTTTATATATCCTTTGCCACGGTCTTCCGCCGGGAGGATATCGCGTGGGTCTCACCATCACCAACAATTTGAAGCATCCGGAGCCGCAGGCGCTGGCGAGCACGGTCGAAGCGCTCGCCGCGCGGTTCGGCAACCGGCTGATTACCTCGCGGGCGGTGCGCGAGCAACACGCGCATACCACCACATGGCTGGCATCGCAGCCGCCCGACGCGGTCGTCATGGCGCAGGAGACATCGGATATTCAGGACACGGTGCGGATCTGCGCCAAATACGGCGTTCCCGTGATCGCGTTCGGCACCGGCACCTCGCTGGAGGGACAGGTCAACGCGCCGGCCGGCGGCGTCTGTATCGATCTGCGCGACATGAACCGGGTGCTCGAGGTTCACGCCGAGGATCTCGACTGCGTGATTCAGCCCGGCGTCACCCGCAAGGCGCTGAACGAGCATCTGCGCGACCAGGGATTGTTCTTTCCGATCGATCCCGGCGCCGATGCGTCGCTGGGCGGCATGGCGTCGACCCGGGCGTCCGGCACCAATGCGGTGCGCTACGGCACCATGCGCGACAACGTGCTGGCGCTCAAGGTGGTGCGCGGCGACGGCGAGATCATCACCACCGGGACGCGCGCGAAAAAATCCTCGGCCGGTTACGACCTGACGCATCTGTTTGTCGGCGCCGAAGGCACGCTCGGGATTATTTCCGAACTCACCATCAAGCTGCGCGGCATTCCCGAAACCATTGCGGCCGCCGCCTGTTCGTTCGAAAGCGTGCGCGGCGCCTGCCAGGCCACGATACTGGCGATCCAGACTGGCATTCCCGTCGCGCGGATCGAGCTGCTCAACGCGGCGCAGGTGCAGGCCTGCAATTCCTATTCGAAATTGTCGTTGCCGGAGACGCCGCTGCTGCTGCTGGAATTTCACGGCAGCGCCAACGAAGTCGCCGAACAATCGAAGAATTTCAGCGAAATTGCGCAGGAGTGCGGCGGCGGCGATTTCACCTGGACCACCAAGCCCGAGGATCGCACCAAACTCTGGCAGGCGCGGCACGACGCCTATTGGGCGGTGAAGGCCCTGCGTGCCGGTGCAGGCGTGGTGGCGACCGATGTCTGCGTGCCGATTTCGCGGCTGGCCGATTGCGTGACCGAAACCGAGGCCGACCTCAAGCGCCTCAATCTGCAGTCTCCGATCGTCGGCCATGTCGGTGACGGCAATTTCCACTGCTCGCTGTTATGCGACGTCGACGATCGCGACGAGATGGCGCGCGGCGAGGACTTCATGCATCGCCTGGTCGAGCGCGCGCAATCGATGGGCGGAACCTGCACCGGCGAGCACGGCATCGGGCAGGGCAAGCAGAAATATCTTGAGGCCGAGCTCGGCCCCGAGGCGATCGACGCCATGCGCGCGCTGAAGGCGGCGCTCGATCCGCAGAACATTTTCAACCCCGGCAAGATATTGTCGGCGGTCTAGGGTCTTTATTCGGCGCCAAGTCTCGATCAGCGATCAATGCCCCGAATGAACCACGCTGGCCGCGCGCGCATCTGACTGGCGAAGATCAATTCCGGTGAGTGAAGCTACCCCGCAGCCTCAACCTCTGGTACCGTCCATGGCGTTCCAGAGGAGCAGCCGGAGAAAGTCGGTTAAGGTGAAACCCTGATCGCTGGTGGGCGGCGGCCGCGCGAAATCGCCGCGGGATTGCTGTTTCAAAACATAAAGCAAAAGGGGGAAAACATCATGAAACGTCGTGAATTTCTGCAAACGGCAGGCGCCGGGCTCGCCGCGTCAACCGCGGTCGCCGCACCCGCCATCGCGCAGTCGATGCCCGAACTGAAATGGCGCTGCACCACGAGCTGGCCGAAGTCGCTCGACGTTCCCTTCAGTGCGTCGGAGACGATCTCGAAATACGTCGCGGAAGCCACCGACAACAAATTCCAGATTCAGGCTTTCTCCGGCGGCGAGGTCGTTCCGGCCTTGCAGGCGGTCGATGCGGTGAGCAACGCCACGGTCGAGATGTGTCACACCGCCGCCTATTACTTCATCGGCAAGGATCCGACCTTTGCGCTCTATTGCTCGATTCCGTTCGGGCTGAATTCGCGCCAGCAGAATGCCTGGTTTCAGGATCACGGCGGCCAGGACATGCTGAACGAGTTCGGCAAGAAGTACAAATTGTATGGCATCTCCGGCGGCAACACAGGCACCCAGATGGGCGGCTGGTTCCGCAAGGAGATCAACACCGTCGGGGACCTCAATGGGCTCAAGATGCGGATCGGTGGTTGGGCCGGCAAAACCCTTTCCAAGCTCGGCACCATTCCGCAGCAGATCGCGGGCGGCGATATCTATCCCGCCCTGGAAAAGGGCACCATCGACGCCACCGAATGGGTCGGTCCCTATGACGACGAGAAGCTCGGCTTCTACAAGATCGCCAAATACTACTACTATCCCGGCTGGTGGGAGGGCGGCACCGCGCTGCACTTCTTCATCAATTCGGACAAGTGGGATGCCTTGCCGAAGGCCTATAAGTCGCTGCTCACGATCGCCTGCGGCTACGCCAACCTCGATGTCCAGGCGCGATATGACGCGCGCAATCCGCAGGCGATCAAGCGCCTGGTGGCGAATGGGGCACTGCTGCGGCCCTTCAGCCAGGCGATCATGGAAGCCTGTTTGAAGGCCTCGAACGAGGTCAATGCCGAGACCTCCGCGTCCAACCCTGACTTCAAGAAGATCTACGATTCGCAGATGGCATTTCGAGACGACGGGAATCTCTGGTGGCAGGTCGCGGAATACTCCTACGAAACCTTCATGATCCGCACACGGCCGAGGGGGTGAGGGAAAATGATCGACGGTCAGAAGCGCGGGTCAACGCGGTAGCTCGGCTTCGGCTTTGGCTTCTCAGCTGTGAAGAACCAGTGATTAACAACTGCGGCTCATTTCCACCGCTTCCAACGGAGTTTCACCCGCGGGGGCACTTCGATTCGGCCAGCGCCGATACGCTGATCCGGTGGCGCCGGTTCTGGCGGGAGCGGAAAGGCATCATTGGCTAGAACTCCAGCGCGAGGTAGCCGCAGATGGAGCCGCCCACCCGTTGACCGCAGGATACGCCTGCGTATTGGCCTCAACGTCGGGGAGGTTATTTCTGAACCGGAAGACAATTTCGGGACGAGCGTAAACGAGCCGCCCGGCTCGAGCAGTTTTCCCCGCCCGTTGGTATTGTGATTTCGGGTGCCGTTCTCGCCTTCGTAAAGTCAACCAAGGAGGTTTCGGTCGAGTTTCCGGGTCTATCTTGAATTACACGGCGGGAGATGGAACGTGTCGATGGTTAATCGACCCAGCGTCACAATAACTAGCCTATTCCACGATGTGGTTCAGCGATCGTCTGTGTCGGTTATCTGGGGTGACAATCTAGAAATGCGCTTGGATCTGCCACTCCCGTACGGCTGCGCTCTCGAGGACATTCAGGCCGAGGCCAAGAAGGCCTTGCGCGAACTATCCAGGATCAGCAGGACTATCCCGGTCCCAAATCGCCAAGATGATGGGCTGTTCGCCGGGCGGCCCCGGTTCGGAACATCGTTGGAAGCCGGGGCCGATCCTTTCGGCGACCTTCATCGCGTCTCCGCATTTGGCCTGGGCACGGTCTGTGCACCGCCGCAAGGACCGGGGATTTGATGCCCGATAGCTAAAACCGCGCCGCGTCGCACGTCGCAATACCAGCTGAAAAGCTCCGATTTGTGTCGCCTTCCGTACACAAACGGAGTTACAATTGGTCATTATCGCCCCATTCGGCTATCGGTGACTGAGAGCATTGTGCTCCCGCCTAATCCAAGGGATTTCTCACTCCGCCTCAGGAAGAGATCGTGTAGCGGCCTCACCGGGTAGTCCGCTCGTGCTTCGTTACGGGCCGTGCGCGTCCAATACCTGGAATGACGTGGTGGGCTACAACCAAAGTGTGATTATGCTCCCGGTGCCGGGCCGGACGTCACCGGTGTGAAGGAGATCATAGCACGATGCCCCCCGCAGGGTGCTATCTCCCAGCTGGGCAAAATCAATGGTTGAGCAGGGAGGAGCACCATGTCAGAGCGCAAATCAGTGATCGTTACCTTCAAGCCGAAGGATCAGCGTCCCGACCAACAAATGGATAAGCTTGAGATCGTGCGAAAGGCTCTAGCGAAGGGAACACGTGCGCATTTTTTTGATGCCACAACGCTAGCAATAGGTGCTGGCCGGCCTCCGATCGAAGACCAGGTAGTCGGATATGACGTGAACCAATATGAAGCGCCGATCGTTAACGCGCAGCTCACCGAGAGCGAAATAGACGCCCTGCGTGATAATGGCAACGTCGCCAATGTCGAAGACGACGCACCTTGTTATGCCGTCGGCTTCGGACCCTTCCCGCACTTGCAGGTTATTCAAGATCACTGGTCTGTAACGCCTGTAACGGCAGAAACGATCCCGGATGGCGTGAAGCAGGTGAAGGCGCCTGAGGCATGGGGCACGTCAATGGGCAAAGGAATTCGTGTCGCTGTCTTGGATACGGGCATTGATTTCAATCATCCGGACTTGAAGCCCAATTATGTCAGTGGTGCGACCTTCGTGCCAGGCACGTCTACGCCGATGGACGACCACTATCATGGCACGCACTGCGCGGGCACCATAGCGGCTGCCAAGAAGGGCGCCGGTGTGGTCGGCGTTGCTCCGGAGGCATCCTTGTATGCGGTCAAGGTGTTGGACAAGAACGCCACCGGGCTATTCAGCTGGTCGATCGCAGGCGTCGATTGGTGCATTCACAACAAAATGCATATCATCAGTATGAGCTTGGGCTGTGACTCTGTGCCCACCGCCCTAGAGTTGATTTGCAACACAGCGTGGTCCAACGGGCTATTGATTGTGGCGGGCGCGGGAAACCAAGATGGAAACCCGGTCCCCCCCCAACAGTCAAACGTCTTTTATCCCGCAAAGTACAAGAACGTTATTGCTGTATCCGCAATCGACTCAACCAATGTGATCGCGCCAAACAGCAGCAGGGGACCCGAAATCGACCTCTGCGCGCCGGGCGTGGATATATTGTCAACGATGCCAAATGGCGGATATGGAACGTTATTCGGCACGAGCGTGGCTTGTCCGCACGTGTCTGGGGTTGCGGCGTTGATCTGGGGAGCATACCCGCCGTCCAATAATGAGCAGATTTGGAACCTGCTCGCCTCGACCGTCGACAACCTCGGCATACCGAGTCGTTATGGCTATGGCCTGGTCAACGCGTATGCGGCTTCGGGCGCGCCACTTCCGCCGCCGGTAATCCCGAAGAGGGGTGTCTGATCCGACGCTCGCCTCGAGCAAAATAGAGGAAACAAAAAGTCCGGGATCGTAGCGCGCATAAGCTCTCGCGCGCCGGAGCGTTTCGCAAGCTTAACCGCTGAAGCCGCGCTGCACGGTGTCAGGGCCTCGTCAGTGCATGTGACTTGGTGTCGAGTTCAATCGACTTTACTTGGGACATACGAGATATGTCTCTGATTTGGTCAGCGGTGAGAACCGCGGAAAACGCGGGCATATTTTGATTAGGTCAGGCTTAATGCCTTTATGCCTTTGCTCGTCAAAGGAGCGAGGTCTTCGCGATGTTCCAGAGTTATAATGACTCCTAGACGTTCGCCGCCACGAGAGCCTTCCATCTCCCTCGACAATGCTTCATCTATTTTCATGGTGACCTCGTTAGCTACGCAAGCCACCGCTGCCTGGGCAGAGCGATCGCGCAAAATACTAGGGTTCGAAGCGCGATTGGGCAACTCATCGACTCTTTGCCCCGCTAACCGACAGGACTGGCAGGAGGTATGAGACGAATAAGCAGGATCAAGCGGGACAGACGCTCTGGTCGAGACCGCCAAGCTCAACGATATCGATCGCCAGACCCGGCTCGCTGCGCTTGACGACGGGCAGCCGCCCGACGCGAATCACTTTGGCGAGGATATGTTGGCACCTCTGGCCTATGGCGAGCGGCGATGGCTGTACGACCCATCCTCGCTCATGAGTTGACCCACCGGCTCTCGAGACTCGCCCGGTTGCCACGTAGCAAGCTGCACCGCTCGAACTATCCAGTCTAAATAACAGTACTCCGGTTGTTCCAGTTTTTTAGAGCATCCAAGACCGTAACATTGGGAAGCTCATTAATTCGATGGCGAGGCGAGATTCCAAGTGGATCGCACTCGAGCGTATCTTTAAGAAAGAGAGCCGCTAACATGTCTTGGCCAAGCTTCCGGAAACATAATCCCGCCATGTATCGACCAACAGCACTCGCTGGTGGTCCAAGCATTGCTGCCGTTGCGTACGCTTCGGATGCCTCCTTCCACTCCTGTCGAAGGTAACGGATCTCGCCAAGCTCAGCCCATGCTTTTGAATCGCACGGATCGACCTCGATTACCTTGAGAGACCTTGAGAGGGCTTCATCCTCATCGCCGAGCCAGAGGGCTTCTTTTGTGCGACTCTCCATCACAGCATGTAAGTTTTCGCGGTAGAGAAGATACTGTGCAGGTGTGCTGGGCTTGATATTTCGCGCGTGACTTTCCGCCAAATCCATCGTGCGCTCCATTTCGTTCGTATCACCGGCGAGCTGCGGCAGAAAGCCCAGGGCCCGATAGAACCTGCTGGTGAAAAGACCGGCGGTAAATTCGTCCGCGCCGGCAATTGTGCGCGCGAGAACCCTTTCGAACCGATTGCTCCACCCTATAAGGTCTGCAATTTCACAACGATTCTTCGCCTTATGAACAAAGACCTTCGCTGTTGCATTGAAACATTCGGGAACGGCTGTGGACGCGTTAAGGGCGATGTCCTCGAATACTGACATATCAGCAGTCCGATAGTCCGAAGTTCGCTCGGGCAAATTATGAATGAAATGGGCCGACGCGCGCCAGAACGCGAGCCGTAGTGTGTCAGGGTCAGCGCGACCGGCCTCAAAGTGGTCATGCGGGATAAGGGCGAGGAGAGGCTGGTAGAGGCACATCGAGTGAAGTAAAGAAGCCAACCGGGACTTTTCATCGCCGGGCAACATGTTCCATTCGTCCAAAGCAACGCACAAACGTCGCCAACGATCACTGCGGAGACTTTCGGACAGCCCACGCGGATCCGTTACAGCGTATGCATGTCCTGCTTCCCGGGCGAGTTGAATACGAAATCCGAGGGAGAGCGCCCGTTGCGGAATAAATGGCGAACTGTCCGGCTCAACAAAAGAGCGCCAGCACTCTTCCAGATTCTGCGCATGAAGTGGCCCGCCATTAAAGTCGGCAAGATCAAGATAGGGACGAAGCAGCCACGTTGAGAAGCGCGAATCCAAGGCCAGCAAAGTACTACCCGAACAGCGCGTGCATGCCACCCTTTTCACCCGTTTGATATCGCTCGTCCTTGAACTTAAGCCATTCACTTTGTAGCTTGCTCAAAAGTCTAAAATTTGCCGCGTAATCAGGAAACTCTTCGCCAATTATCTCGATAGCGTCATTCAACTGAGTAAACATGTAGAGCACGGGTGTGATCTCGAAGATCAAGTTTTTGTTCTTAATCTTGAGAACCAATACCGAAATCGTTTCCCAGGTGTTAATCAGGAGGGTGATGGCACCGTATTCAGCGGAACTCTTATCGGCCCTAGCCATTGCCGACACGTCTTTGCTCAGTTGGCGCTTCGCCTCTGCGAGCTGATACGACGGGTTGCTGCGGATCTCGTATAAAGTAGTAAGGAGTTGAGTCTTGTTCAAAGTCGCCTCCTGGTTCGTTGGATGAAGTACTTTTGTTAAAATTTACTCGCGCATGAAGATGTTCACAAGTGGCTCATCCCAGAATTGCAACTGCATCGCATCTGCCAACGATGCTGCCGATGAGCGGTGAACTGCCGACTTTGATGGCTGACATCCCGCTTCTAGGATCTCAGCTATGCTGCGGTGGCAATGCGCTTCTAGTGCACGCACTCCTGAAACCCGTGACAACTGCAGAGGTTCTTGAAACCTAGCTTCCGCCGCGGCCGCCCGGAAACAGCGTGCGTCGACCATACCTTGACCCTTAATGCGTAGGCTTCGTTGGCGCGTTCACCGGGTTCGCGTGCAAGCGCCACGGCTCGCGAGCAGGTCGCGGCTGCATCGTCATTCCGGCCCGCGGTCAGATAAGACTCGCTAGGGTAAGCAAGGCGCAAAGCATGACGAACGACAAAACCCCTAGACTCTGCAACTTTTACGCTTTGTTCAAGGATCGGAAGGCCCTCATCAGCACGACCTGAGAGAGCGAGAGCATGGCCCAGGTGCAAGGAGACATATGCAAAGCCCACTGGGCTGTCGGCGAATGGTCGCCCCCTTATGATTTGAATAATTTGAACGATCCAAATGATCTGAACGATCCAACCTTTTTATTCTACTCGCGCACGTTGGGGTTCACAAGTGGGTCGCCCCAAAAACGCATTTGCAATGCATTGACTAATTCTGAAGCCGCATCGCGGTGAGCCGCAGCATCCGCTGACCGGTGTCTCAATTCGAGAGTATCAGCTAGGCCGCGGTGGCAATGAGCCTCAAGTGGGCGCATGCCCAACTCCTGCGATAGGAGTAGCGAGGCGCGCAACCGTGCCTCGGCCTCGTTTGACATGCCACAGCGCGCCTCCACCTCCCCAAGTATCCTGAGCGCGTAGGCTTGGTTGGCCCGCTCATCGTGTTCCTGGGCAAGCTCCAGGGCGCGGTGGCCGGCCGCACGTGCTTCAGAATCGTGGCCAATAATAAGGTAAGCCTCACTGACATATGCGAGTCGTAATGAATGGCGGGCAACAAACCCTTTGTCCTCGGCAACCTTGATGCTCTGCTCCAGAATCGGAATGCCTTCATTTGTCCGACTCGCGAGGGCGAGTGCGTAGCCAAGATGAAGTGCCACGAATGCAAATCCCACAGGGCTATCCGCAAAAGCGCCGGCCGCCATTGCGCGCTCAAAGGACCGAAGTGCGCGGCGCAGATGCCCTTGGCGCAGCGCTACCACGCCAAGCCCCAGATGCGCGTAGCCACAGCTGAACGGATGCCCGGCGTCTTCAGCGATGCGCAGCGCGGTCTCCCCGATGTCATATGCTTGTGAGAATTCTCCGAGTTCGGCCATAGCCCACGCTATGAAGCTGCGCGAGAAGGCTGAGGGTAATACGAACATGCCAAAACGTTCCTGAGTAAGCTCGCCCTCCAATCGTGTTGCGTTCCAGCCAAAATACTTCATCGCCTTCTGATAGTCGCCGCGCGTATGATGAGCCAAACCTAAGGGCAGGTTCGTAACGACTTGTAACGGAACATCGGAGAGTTGTTCCGCGACTGCAAGGGCACGCTCGCCGGCGGCGGAAGACTCCTTATATCGCCCGAGCATCCAGAATTGCTCCGTCAAATATGACTGTACCCAGCCAATGCGTTTCTTATCGCCAAGACGTTCCGCTAACTGCTCGGCTTCGCGGAGATAGCCGGCGATACGTGGGCGATCCCCAAGGGGCTGAAGGACATTTCGTATATCGAAACGTATGTCGATTGCCTGTTCCAGCGTATCGCGGCTCTCCGGCAGCTGTGCCAAAGCGCTCAAAGCCTGTTCGAACAAAACGACCGCTTCACGATAAGCCTCCCGATCTGCAGCCTTCGTTCCCGCTTGCCTGAGATAATTGACAGCTTTCCCTGGAAGCTGGCCGCGCAGGGCATGGTCAGCCAAACGTTCGACTTGTTCGCTAAGTCGGCCAGCATAAAGCTCTTCCATGACGTGGACGACGCGGGCGTGGATTTCACGGCTTCGTTCGCGACGCAGCCCGGCGTAAGCAACATCGTGAGTCAGAGAGTGCTTGAAAGTAAATTGTAGATCTGGAAAGAGTTGTGTCGCATATAGAAATTCGGCGGCTTGGAGATTACTGAGCATACCGCGAAGCTCATCGTCTCCTAGCCCGCAGATCGCATGCAATAATGCAAATGGGACGTCGTGTCCGATGACCGCCGCCTCCTGCAAAAGTCGCTTTTCGGGTGTTGGTAGCGCGTCAATACGCGCTGCCAGCACCGCTTGCACGGTAGGTGGGACGCTGGTGCTAGAAAACGGCTTCGCCAAGCGATAGTTGCCTCGTTCGCCCTGGAGTACTTCGGTATCGACCAAGGCTCGGACAATCTCTTCGACGAAAAACGGATTTCCACCGGCGCGATCCAGCAAGAAGCTGTTCAGGCTCGGCAGGCTGACGTCTGATCCCAGCAACGCCTGAAGCAGCTCCGCAACGCTTTCGCTGGCGAGAGGATCGAGACGCAGTTGGCGGTAGTTCGGTCGGCCTTTCCATTCGTCTTGGTATTCGGGACGATAGCTAACCAGAAGGAGTAAGCGAGCATCCTGTGCGTCGACTACGACTTCGTTCAATAAGCCTATGGTAAGGGAGTCGTTCCAGTGAAGGTCTTCGAACACTGCGACGACGGGCTGGACCCGATTTTCGCTCAACAACAGGCGGCTGACTGCCTGATAAGTGTGTTGCCGATGCTGGAGGGGATCTAGCAGCTGAAACGGATGACCCGCATCAAGCGCGTCAAGGAGATCCAGCACGGGCGGGATTACATCCTGCAACGAGGGATCGAGCGTTAAGATCTTGCCTGTTACTTTCTCGCGGATTGATCTTTTGCTGTCGCGAACGTTGATCTTGAAATAGTAATGCCTCAGCAGTTCGATGACGGGAAGATAGGACGCTGCGTGGCCATAAGAAGTCGAATTGGTTTCTAGAAGCAGACAGCCAGCCGTATGCTGCGAGTTAACAAATTCGTGGATCAGGCGCGATTTGCCAACGCCGGGCTCGCCGACGACGGCGACAACTTGGCCGTGGCCGTTGCGTGCCCGGGCGAGCGCTTCACGCAGCTGATTGATCTCGCCATCACGGCCGACAAAGCGCGTCAAGCCGCGCCAAGCGGCTGCCTGTAGCCTGGTCCGTTCCGGACCTCCCCCGGTAACCTCGTAGACCTCAATGGGATGGGTCAACCCCCTCACCGGCACAGGGCCAAGCGACTTCACCTCGACATAACCCACCACTAAGCGAAAGGTATCGGCCGTTGTGAGCACGGAGCCAGGCATCGCCATTTGCTCCATCCGCGCGGCAAGGTGGGCGGTCTGACCTATGACAGTGAAGTCCATGAAAAGATCACTACCAATCCCGGAGACGACGATCTCCCCCGAATTGATCCCGACGCGAATCGTCACGGGCACCCCGAGCGATCGCTGAACGTCGTCCGCATATCGAGTAACTGTTTCTTGCATCCTGAGGGCAGCGTAGCAGGCGCGCACAGCATGATCCTCGTGGGCGAGTGGAGCGCCGAACAAAGCCATTATTCCGTCCCCCATGACCCGGTTCACCATGCCCTCGTAATGGTGGACCGCCTCCAACATATGGTCGAGTACAGGGTCAAGAAGTTTCTGTGCCTCCTCCGGATCGCGATCTGCGATTAGCTCCATCGAGCCCTTTATGTCAGCAAACAACACGGTGACTTGTTTGCGTTCGCCTTCGAATTCATTTTTTGAACTTAGGATTCGTTCAGCCAGATGCCTTGGGGTGTAGGCTTGGGGTGAAAGAAATCGTAGATCCGCGGGAGCGTCCTGCGCCGGCCCAATCGGATTCCCGCACTCGGAACAGAACTTTGCGGTAGCTGAGACTTGATTGCTGCATTTCGGGCACGCGCGCGCCAGCGGCGCCGCACACTGCTCGCAAAACTTCGCCTCGGCGCGATTTTCGTGCTGGCACCTCGAACACTTCATCACGAACCGTCTTTGGTTGGAAGAAGCAGCAAGTATGTTTGAACTTAGCGCCGCGCATGACTGGCAACAAGATGCAAATCGCTTCCTCGGCCTTGCGACTGCATTAATTGCGGGGCGCTGGGTCGAGCGTTCTAAGCGTCAGTATGGCTCGCGATCACGACGCCACGCTTGAGGAGTAATGGGGAGCTTAGTTTCGCCTTGAAGGCAAACGGAAGGGTCGAATGTGTTGGCTGGGCCTTTGCGCTCCAGTTCGGAAGTCGTGACGCCGCTGAGACCGGATGTCTGAGATACTCCCAAACGGAGAGGTCGGCCGGCTACACTTGGAAGGGCGAGGTTTGAAGTCTGGCGCGGCGAAAACTCACCGCACCAAGTGCGCCTGCGACGCAGGTACTTTTGACCCTTCACTCCCAGATGGTCCGAAGGACCGGATTTAGAAGTTCCGTCAATCAAAGCGGAGTTCGCTCCAAAATTACATGCCGCGCAATCTAATACGGCTTCCCTTCGTTTGAGGCCGGATCATCGTCGCCGTACCCTTCGTTCTCCCGCAATATCCCACCGTCCGACAGACCCTCTGGACAAGTCCTCCACATCAGGCTCAAATTTGAATTGCAAAACCAAGTTTCGGCCAAAAGCCGAAACCGGGACGCCCGCGGCCAAGACGGGCGCCCGCAAAAGGAAACAACGGGAGCACTACATGGCCATTTCACGTCGTGACGTTTTATTGGGCAGCGCGGGTGCGCTCGGCGCTGCAACGTTTTCATTTCCGAAACCGTCTATA
>Ga0193729_1001149_pt1 | contig 13627 bp, 11 predicted proteins | sample U1c2metaG_FD_143036 | JGI IMG/M metagenome (GOLD analysis project Ga0193729, IMG submission 143036) | Soil microbial communities from a riparian zone of the East river system, Colorado, United States - U1c2 | ecosystem: Environmental > Terrestrial > Soil > Riparian zone | place: USA: East River... | reverse complement strand
ATCGCGCGGCCGATGTAGCTGGCGGTGGCGGGGCCGATGGCGCCGTCAATCCGGATCAAGCCGGCCTCCGCAGCGCGCCCTTGCGTCGCCAGTATGGAAGCCAGCGCCGTCATCAGAATCGCCGGCCAACAGCTCATAATCCTCGTCCAGGTGCAGCGTACCAAAATCGGCAATCGGCGCAATGCGTATTCGTGGCACCGAATAGTTAGGGGGGCCAGGGCTGGTTTTGGAATAATCTCGCCGCGATGCTTGGCGCGCGCAGCGTCAAGTTCGAGCAGCGCGACAACTGCCTGCGCGGCTTCCTCGACCGTGCCGAGACGACCAACGGGGTGGACGCTTTTCAGCCAGTCCCTTTGGGGGTTGTTTGTCTTCGCCTCCCCGACGAAACCCGGATTGATTTGGGATTCTCGCGCCCGCTGCCGCCAGACCGCCGCTCCGAATTTGAGGAAGAAATGGTTTACACGGATCATCTTATGATGGCATTGCCAGCAATCCATCGCCTCGCGAAGCAGAAAACTATCCGCTTGAAAAGTCTCGCCGGTGATCCTTTTGTACAGTTCCATCGCCAGGGCGCGCCTTCAACGCGAAGGAATTCGAAGCGATCGCGGCCCACTAACCGGTCTGGTGCGCCGATTCCGCCGCGTTTACGGCGCAGAGCGCGGAACCGGCTCCATCTCCTCTCCAGGCCAACCGGCCTCTTCCCACAGGGACTCCTGCAAATCCCTCTCTCACTCGTAAAGGCTTTTCTGAGGGGTTGCTTTAGCTCCCTCCGGATCGGGCGGCTGGCTGCGAAGCACTTTTACCTCTTCCGATTGGACCTCCAGTCCCACATTCCCGAATGAATTATAAACGTACGTGAGGACGTAGGAGATATCGTCATCGCCCAGCGGAAACTGAGGCATGCTATTGTTGAATTTCCGGCCATTGACAATCAGTTCGCCCTGCCGGCCATTGATTACAATTTTTATCGCCCTGTTCTTATCCGCATTCAGGAAATCCGAACCCGCCAAAGGCGGGAACACATTCGGCAGTCCCTGGCCGGTCGGCTGATGACAGGCTGCGCAAATCGAAGTAAATAGCCGTTTCCCCAGCTCAATTTTCTCGGCTTTGGATTTCGGAGCGCCTGGCGGCGGTGGAACACCACGAACCGCTCCATGAGCCACCCAATTCCGAATGATAAGACGTTCCTCGTCGGTGATGGCCAGCGATTCAGGACTATTCGAGATGGGCATGGATTCTTTGTAATAAGTCCCGTGCCAACTGTCCCACACCCGTCTTCTGATTTCCCAACGGTCGGCAAACGCGGTCCGGTAATCCAGCCAGTTGTAAACAAACCGAGCCTGGCTGTTGTGGCATCGGGAGCATTTCCCCATGATGATGGGCAATACGTCCCGGAGATAAGTGGGCGCGGCGTCGCTCGATTCTGTCGCGGCGCAGGCACTTTGAACTAATGCCCAGGAGCTCGCCAGGCACCCGAGAATTGCCAGGAGGCGAGCCCGAACTAAACGCGACGGCTTGCGGCTATGGATTATGAATGTGTGCATGGTAATTATCAGGTTCGATTTTTATCATGAAGCTCTTTAAAAACCGTAGGAAAGCTGAAAGACGAACTGATCTTTCTGAGTGGGATCATTGCTGTGGAGAAACATGTAATCGCCTTCAAACAGCAGCGTGTTCGAAAAATAGTAAACATAGCCCACGGTGTACCGCCGCGTCCGGCCCCCGAGGCCGTCGTGGATACTGTCGAAGCGATTCATCACTTCCAGGTTATTGATTACCGGCCAATCCAGGTTCAACCCCGCCAGCTTGTAGCCCCCCTGCAGCCACCAGCCCTCGGGCCGTACCATTCCGTGATCGTCGCTTCCATACCACGTATGGATATACTCTCCTTTCACCTCGATGTTCGCTCCCAGGTGCAGACTGGCGTCGAGCACGAACGCCGACCAAAGATGCCGTCCCGCGTCATCCCATTCACCCGACTGGCCCGAAAGGCCCAGTTCCAGATCGTAGTGAGGCTTGAAAGGCATGAATGCGGCGACGCGAGCGCCGCCGCTCAACTGCCCGTGCAAATTCGCCACGGCATTGTCCGAGCGCAACCCTACGTTCCCGCCCAAATCGAGCGAACCGGCGTTGCCCAAGCCATCCGCCGAGCCTGGCCCGTTAACTCCCCACACCGAATAGTTGACCAGGTTGCCCGTCTCCCCGATCGGGATTGCTCCCCGCAACTGCGCTCCCACTCCAGCGCCGGGCAGCAGGTCCCGCGGCATGGGATCAGCGGGAATCTTGTTCATCCAGCCGGCGGTCCGCTCGCTATAGGTGCCGAGCGGCAGCAGGATGTCTCCGGCCGCCAGGGTCACGTAATCGTTAATCAGGTAATCCAACTGGGCAAAGCTTAGATTCAGCGTCGTGGTATAGCCGCTGCTGCCCGGAGCGTTATTCTGCAACCCGAAATCAAAACCGGCCTCGAAGAGGACTTTATCTCCGCCGCGATAGAGAAAAATAGGCGCAAAATCCGCGAACACAAACGAGCCGTGCTCACCCCTGGTCTTGGCGTATTGAACCTCTGCATCGCCCAGAATCGAGAAGTTGTGGTTGACGGTGGCCTCGTCCAGCGGCACTCGCGGGAGCGGTTCCACCGGGCCGGCCGTGGCCGCCCTTTGTTGGACGTCCGCGACCGTGCGTTGTGTTTCTCCCAGTTTCTGCTCCAGGTCCCGAACTTTTTGCTGGTCTTGTTCGTGAGTTTTCTGGTCTTGCGCATGGACCTCAGCGTCCTGCGCGTGGGTTTTTTCCATTTGATCGATCCGTTGGTCCTGCTTTTCAATCTTCTGGCCAAGCTTGGAAACCAGATCTTTCAACTCGTTGAACTGCTGCTCGTCAATGGCTGCGGCGGTCGCGAGTGGCAGGACGGCGAACAACGCGCAACCGGCGACAATGCATCCGAAAGCGAAGGAACATGTTTTCATGGTCATTTTTTATTCGTTTAGCCAGTTTCAGCCGCCTAGCGTCCGCTGTTGTCCTGAAGGTATTTGAGGATCGTCCGCGCCTGTTCGGCCGGAAGGTTCGCGCGCACACGCATGTGGAGCAGGATGGTTTTCCATTGCGCCGCGGTCCTCTCGGTGGGATAGCGCTCGGGGTGGCACCGGTTGCAATGCATCGAATAAAGCTCCGCGCCCGTGAGCTTTTTCGGGGCGGGCTTCGCCTGTTTAACGCCCGATTCGGCATTGCCTTTCTCAGGCTGCGCCGTCTTCGCTTCTACTTTCTTTTCCGGCTCGGTCCCTTTTTCCGGTGGAGAATCCTTTTCCGGTTTGGCGTCTGCGCCTCCAACCAGGGCGATGGACATGGCGAAGGAAGCAACCGCGATGAACAGGAGGCAGCAACGGTTGCGCGGTCTCGGTTTCAGTGAGTTGAGGCTATTCATAGTTTCTCGCTTTCGCTGAATGATTGAATTCTTCTTTGTACAAGTACGCTATTCAAACTGTCTATCGGGGATATCCCCGATGTGCGCGACTCGCTCGTTTCCAACCGGCGGTAAGATTCATCATGGATTTGCTAAGTTCCGTTTTGTTCGGTCCGAATTCCGCTTTCATCGCGCTTCGGCCAACGTTTGCTTGAGAAGCCATTTGGCCTTTCTTCATTCACTGATTCCAGAGTTAGTTTGAGAATTTCGTTCTCGCTCAACCTTGCTTGGCATATCCTCACCCTTTTTTGCCGCTTGACTGCTCGGCTCGGACGTTCGGCCGATTGACCGCCTTGTTGACATTGACGAATCGTGGCGCGATCATTGCCTATGCCTGAAGAGCATCGAGGACTTGAGCAGTTCAGCATGAAAACATCATGAAACGAAGAACGCTCCTGAAGCTGCTGTCGACGACGCTCCTTTCCCGCCGCGCTCACCGAGTGGTCGCTTGTCAAAGTTGTCTGAATTGCCTACCCTGAACACGAACGACGGGTTGCCCCCGTAGCTCAAATGGATAGAGCAATTGTTTCCTAAACAATGGATCACGGTTCAATTCCGTGCGGGGGTACCACTTTTTCTTGATCCGAAAAAACCGGAGAAAAACCTGATGCCGCATCTGTACCATTTTGATGTTTTCGGGCAAAAAAGGAGCAAAACGCAATCAAACTCGGCGGGCAACGGCGGGCAAAACCGAAGTGGGAAACTGCCCCGGGAAATAAAAGTCTCGCCTTCCCGGACCGCCCTTCATACGGTCCCGCCGTTCCTGCGCTAACGATGCCATTACAGCCGTTGCAAAGTGATGAGGGCCAACGCTCCCTGGTCAAATCAATTTCGTCCGGGACGCGCGGGATTATGGCTGGGTGAATGTGGTTTTGGCGGCCGTTCTCATGCTGGCGACCTTGCCGGGGCGGACGCAGGGTTTGGGGCTTATTACCGAGCCCTTGCTAAAAGATTTGCACACTGGCCACATCGCTTATGCCACCATAAATCTTTGGGCCACGCTTCTGGGAGCCGCTTTTTGCTTCCCGGCCGGCTGGCTCATTGATCGGATTGGCTTGCGGACGGTCTCCACCGCACTGGTATTGCTATTGGGGGTTACGGTATGGCGGATGAGCGTCTTTGCCGGAGGTGTCGCTGGCCTGTTCCTCCTGCTGTTGCTGACGCGCGCCCTTGGGCAAAGCGCGCTGTCGGTGGTGAGTATTACGGCGGTGGGCAAGTCGTTTGGCCGGCGGGTCGGTTTCGCGATGGGGGTTTATTCATTCCTTCTGAGCATCTTCTTCGTCATGGCGTTTATTGTGGTGGGCGCTTCGGTGAGTGGCCGGGGATGGCGGGTAGCATGGGGCCAGATTGCGGCCGCCCTGGTTTTTGTGATCGCACCGCTGACCTTGCTTTTTCTGCGCGAGAATCCGGGGGCAACTGCCGCCGTTGAACCAGCCGCAATCCAGCCATCGGAAGTGGGGAATGCCTCGATAAGCTTCGGTCTGCACCAGGCATTACGCACAGCCGTGTTTTGGATTTTCGGGCTGGCAACGGCGCTGTTTGGGATCGTTTCCTCGGGATTGGGACTTTTCAATGAGGCTGTGCTGGCCGAACATGGGTTTGATCAGAAGACCTTTCACATTTTTCTGGCGGTTACCACCTTTGCGGGGCTCCTCGGGCAATTGCTTTGCGGGTGGCTGGCATTGCGCCATCCAATGCAGAAGCTTATGGGAGTGGCTCTGCTGATATATTCGCTTGCGCTTGGAATGCTGCCTTTTGTGAAAACATTCGCGCACCTCTGGAGCTTCGCGGTTTTGATTGGCAGCGCGGGCGGGTTTATCACGGTGATTTTCTTCGCCATCTGGAGCCATGCTTTCGGACGCGCCCATTTGGGGCGCATTCAAGGAGCGGCGCAAATCCTGACCGTTTTGGCTTCTGCGATCGGGCCGTTGCTGTTTGCCCGGTGCGTCGCGCTGACCGGTTCCTATACCCCGTTGTTATTGGGCCTCGCCCTGGTGGTACTCGTGCTTGGGATTGCGGCATGGAATGTTTCCATGCCAAAATTGGCGCCGGCTGTGGACGAGACCATTCCGAATCCATCGTCGGTTCAATTGCGATCGTGAAGGGTATGCCGCCAAATCAAAATCAGCAGCCGATCGAAATAGCTCCGCCGCTTGATAAGGAAACATCCGACCGCCTCGCGCGCCGGGCTTTGTTTGGTTTCGTGCTTACCTTTATTCTTTCCCGCGCGCTGGTCTTCCTGATCATGTCCGGCCAAATTCCCAACCTGTTCCTCTTTCTGCAAGGCACCCACGTGCACCATTTGAACTATGGCATCTTCCTGCTTTCGGCCGTGGCCGGCTATGCTTTGTTTGGCCGGCCGTGCGGCCGCGCGGCAGAAGGTGCCGCCCTCGCTTACGGGTTTGCCATGGCCCTAACCTTCGATGAGTTCGGAATGTGGCTGCACCTGGGAGGCAGCTATTGGCAGCGGGCGAGCGTGGATGCTGTCATTGTCGTGGCCGCCCTGATCGGCCTGGTGGCATTCGGGCCCTCGCTCAAGCGCCTCGAATCTCACCATTTTTGGGGCTTTGTAATTGTGCTCGTCGCCACCGTCGGGTTTGGGTTCGTGATAGTGGCCGCCGGCGGCTACCTTGGCGGCCTCATGGGACCAACCCTCCGCGACCTGGAACTTTCTTCTTCGCCCTAGAATCAAGGTGCTTGCTTAAAAACTCATAAACCTCAACATTTTCTGCTCTTCTCGCGATGAATCAGGGCAGCCAGGATGGTGTCAAGAATATGGTCCAAATGTTTGCCGACATCCTCCGCCAAGAAACGCAACACGAAATATCCATTCTGTTGCAGCAGGGCATCTTTCCGTCGATCCCGGCGGTAGGCCTCGGCGTCAGCCAGATGCTGTCCGCCATCCAACTCGATAACCATACCGGCTGAATCGCAAAGGAAGTCCACCTCCATCCGTCCCCGACCGTCAAAAAGGATCGGCAACTCAACATTCAGGCGGAAACGACCGACCGTTTCCGCCAAAGTTTCCAATCGCCGAAATAAAAATGCTTCGCTGGCGCTCCTGGCGCGATCTTCTCCGACAGCGTTGATATCTGGAGACCGGGCGACATGCACGAATAGATTTGCCAGGGGCAAGTCCACTCCGTCGCGGATGAGGCGGCGAACACTGGCGGCGTAATCCCTTTTCCATTCTGGATCAATCGGAAGCGGAACCTCGGGAGGCCAACCGGGCAGAGCGCTCCCGGGCAGCAGAATCGTGTAACCGAGCGATTCGTATCCGCGACAGCGTTTGTCGAACATCCTGGAAAGCATGGAAACATTCAGATCCGCGTAGTCATAGACGCGCACTTCCCGTTTACTCTCGTGGAGGCGGTGAAGTCGTCCCACATACTGGGCAATTGTTCCACGCCACGAAACGGGGAGAGCCAGGAACAAGGTGTCTAATCGCGAATCATCGAACCCTTCACCGATGTATTTTCCCGTCGCGAGAATCACACGCGCCGAAGTCGCCGGAAGTTCCGCCAGGCGCACGTTCGCATTCTGCAATTCTTTTCTGCTTTGACCTCCCTGCAAAAGAATCAAGTGCGCAATGTCCGGCGACAGCATTTGAGCCAAACGCTGCAAGTGTTCTGTTCGTTCAGTAAGAACCAAAGGTGAACGGCCCTCATTGACGGCGCTCACGATGTCGCCGCAGATCAATCGGTTGCGAGCCTCGTCAATCCGCAGTGCCTCATACAACTGGTGAAATTCAGCACGCGGATCGGGGTCCGGCACAAAAGGTGCGCGAAACCCTGTCGGGCGCACCAGGACATGATGTGTAAAAGGTCGCGCCGCAGCCTGGGTCTTCGCGTCCACCCGATGCCGAACCGGGCCGCACTGCATGAAAATGATCGGGTGGTGGCCGTCTTTGCGACCGAGCGTCGCTGACAAACCAGTGACAAACTTCGCTTTTGCCCGGCGGGCGACCATTTCAAAACTGCGCGCCGAAATATGGTGACACTCATCCACGATCAGATGGCCGTAATTTCCCACGCGATCGTCCACGACTCCTTTGTGAATGAGGCTTTGCATGAGTGCAACGTCCAATATGCCAGTCAGTTTTTTGCGCCCACCTCCGAGCCGCCCGATGGTCTTGGCGGGTAAACTGAGAAATGTGGACAAGCGTTCGATCCACTGTTCAAGCAGTTGCTGGCGGTGAACTAAAATTAGTGTGTTCACGCCACGCTGAGCAATGAGCCATGCCGCAATCACGGTTTTGCCAAATGCCGTAGTTGCGGCGAGCACACCCGTATTGTGCTCCAATAGCGCATCGGCTGCTGCTTGCTGATCCGGTCGCAGGACGCCGCAAAAAGAAACATTCATGGAAACACCTCCGAACCGCTCATCACGGATGATCGGCTGGATTTTGAGCGCCTCAAGCGTTTTTCGCACGTCGTCCAAACACCCGCGTGGAAGGGCAAAATGCTTTGGATGATCCTCCGCGCAAGCGATGATTCTTGGCTTGTCGTAAGTCGAGAGGCGCATTGCTTGCGCGCGGTAGAACTCGGGATTTTGGAACGCGGCCAAACGTAGCAACCGGTTGCGTAGCCCGGGCACAAGAGCTTCTTTGCGTATGTAAATTTGGTCGCCCAGGATTAGTTCCAGCTTTTCCGGTAAGGGGCCTGGTATCGGAGGTTCCTTTCGACGCCGCGATGGTGGCGCAATCCAGGGATCGTCATCGTCCTCGTCCGGAGCGGCGATGCGCACCCCGACGATTCGGCCCTTGGATTCTGCGTCACGCACAAGGGCCTCGACTTGCGCCCGGTCTATCCGCCCCACCGAGGCCAGGAATGCCCATTGATCGACGTAAGGGTTGAATTCATCGTCGAGAAAAACAGTATTGCTAAACTGTCTCGCTTGCTTTTGTAGAGGGAGTGCGATCAGGTTTCCGAAGCCGCCCCTTGGCAGTGTGTCCTGATTGGGAAATAGCCGGTCATAAGAATTGAGGCCAATTTCCGGGCGGTGTTCCATTGTCTCGGTGAGAATGTGCGAACCAAGTTTGCGCCCGAGACTCGCGGGAATGGGTTCTTCAAAGAAGAACCAGACATGTCCGCCATTGCCAGATCGCGAGCGTTCGAGCACTGCGGGTACTCTAAGCCGGTGGCAGGTTTCGAGAAAAGCGGCCGCGTCACGCCGCCAATCTTCGCCGTCGAAATCCACCGCCAAAAACAAACAAGTTTCGTCCTGCAACATGGCATAGACACCCATGACAAAATCGGAGCCTCGATCGTCATGTCCCGACAGGTGCCAGCCGATCACCTCGTCAGTGATCTGTAAAAAGCGGCGATTGGGACAATCCATGCACTTGATTCGCGGTTTTTCACAAACACCGCGAATCCATTCATTGGCGCAGGCCGGAGCATAACCGGCTTTTCCGGTCTTTCGGCTCTCGAACCGGCGGGGATATACATCTTCTCGCCCTCGGAAAAGAGATCGGAACAACTCTATCTTGGCAGCGGGCGGCGAATTGTTTGTGACGGCGGAGTTGGGAGCCGGCGAGTCCGCTTTCGGCATCAAAGCCAGCACTCGATTGCCGCTGTGTTGATCAATCTTTTCCACCCGGCAACCATAATATGGCTGCGATCGCCCTGGCGAATGTGTTTTTGTGACAAAAGGGGCGCAAGGGCTTGTCAAGCTGAGGATGCTAAACAAACGGTATCAGATTCGCTCGCTCTTGCGCGGGTTTGCTATTATTTGATTTAGTCTAAACGGTTCAATTCCATGCGGGAGTACCACCTGGTTGGATTCAGTTCGCTATTGCGCCTAGACTCCGTCTGCCCCTACGATGCAATGTCATGTGGCTTCAACCCGCAAGTTTCCATTGGCGCAAACTTCGTGCGCAGGGAAGATTAGTCGCGATGACGTGCGAGTTCAGCCGGATTGGAAAACCCGCTTAACCAGGATCCATGTTCCAAAATATTGGTGAAATGATCGTGCTGTTCTGGCGCGCCTTATTGGCCATGCCCCTGGTCTGGCGGCAGCGTCAGAAGGTTTTTGATCAATTCTTCGAGATCGGCAACGCCAGTCTCCTGATGGTCTGCATCCTATCCTTTTTCATTGGCGGCGTGATCGCCCTCCAGACCGGGCCTTTGCTGGTCGAACGGGGACTGGCCAGCGCAGTTGGAGGCGTCGTCGGCATTTCGATCTGCAAAGAACTTGCCCCGGTCATGATGTCCATCCTGATCGCCGGCCGCATCGGCTCCGCGATGGCGGCGGAAATCGGCTCGATGCGGGTGTATCAGGAAATTGACGCGCTCCGGACCATGAACATCAGCCCGATTCCGTGGCCTTGCCGTTGTTGGTGATTTTCGCCGTGCTGGTCGGCTGGCTGGGCGGCGCTTTCGTGTGCCTGGCCAATAACCGGATTGATATTTCCTTTGCGGCCTTTCTCTCCACCCTGCGCGATGTCGTTCAGATTAAGGACGTGGCCAACGGCGTCTTTAAGAGTTTCATCTTCGGCGTGGTCATTGGGGTGGTGTCCTGCCATCAAGGGCTCATTACTCGCGGCGGTCCACGCGGCATCGGTCGCTCGGTGACCAAGGCCGTGGTTAATTCCATCGTGTTGATCGTGATTCTGGATTATGTCCTTACCCGCGTCCTGCTGACCTGATGAATGACGCCGCCTCCAATCACTCTGGGGTCAGCCTTTCCGTCCGGGGGCTGCGCAAGAGTTTCAACGGACAGGAAGTGCTCAAAGGCCTGGATTTTGACGTCAAGGCCGGGGAGATTTTCGTCATCATGGGTCCCAGCGGCAGCGGCAAAACTGTCCTGCTCAAGCATCTGATTGGTTTGGAAGATCCTGACGCCGGGGAGATTCTGATCGAAGGGCAGCCGATCCAGTCTCCCGAAGTGATGGCCAAATACCGAATGGCCATGGTCTTTCAATCCGGGGCGCTCCTTAATTCCCTGACCGTCGGTGAGAACGTCGGCTTGTATTTGACTGAGCATCAGCTCAAATCGCCCGAGGAAATTGCCCGGATTGTGGCGGAAAGCCTTGAAGTGGTCGGCCTCAAAGACACCCAGGACAAAATGCCGAGCGAGCTTTCCGGCGGGATGAAAAAGCGTGTGGCCATCGCCCGCGCCCTGGTGATCGAGCCGCAGTTGATTCTCTACGACGAGCCGACCAGCGAGCTTGACCCGTTGTCCGCGGTGGTCATCGGAGAAGAAATTCTGAATTTGAAGGAACGCATCCAGGTCACCTCGCTGGTCGTGTCGCATGATCGCGATTTGGCTTTTGGGGTGGCCGACCGCATTGCGGTCATCAACGAGGGCCAAATTCTGGCCATTGGCACGCCGGACGAGGTGAAACGCATGAGCGATCCCCTCATTCACAAGTTTTTGTACGCCGACTTCAAGCCTTTGAAACGTCATGAGAAACCAGGACCTCAAGCCCTGGTCAAATAAATGTGAACAAAGCCAAATCAACGTGAACTTATGAAAAACACTCTCGAAACCCGACTCGGTATTTTCGTCGCCCTGGCCGTCATTGCCGCCGTGCTGATTCTCGAAACGATCGGCGGCGTCGAAAGCTTGCGCCGCGGTTACCATCTCAATGCCGAGTTCAATACGGTCCAGGAACTGAAAGTCGGGGATCGCGTCAAAATGGCGGGGGTGGAGGTTGGTCGCGTCGAGAAAATCACGCTCGACGAGACCAATAACAAGGTTCTGGTGATGATGAAACTGCACCAGAAAGTGATCGTGCGGACCGACAGCACCGCCACGGTGAAGTTTACCGGCCTGCTCGGTCAAAACTTCATTGCCGTGGATTTTGGTTCGCCGGGCTCGCCGCCGGCTGCCGAAGGAGCGTTCCTCACGTCCGCCGAACAGCCCGACCTGAGCGCCATCATGCAAAAAATTGACAACGTCGCCTCGGGCGTCGAAAACATCACCAAAACCTTTACCGGCGACAAAATCGAAAATCTGCTGGGCCCATTTACTGACTTCCTTAAGGCCAACAAAGGACCGCTGACGGCGACGATCGCAAACATGCAGGCGGTTTCCGGCCAGATTTCCTCGGGAAAGGGGACGGTCGGCAAACTTATCTACGACGAAACACTCTACAGCTCCGCGCTTTCCTCAGTCACCAATTTGCAGGATGCGGCCGCTGAAATCAGAAGCACGATCGCGGATGCGCGGGAAGTGATCGAGCAGGCGAAATCAGGGCAGGGCACGGTCGGAAAATTACTCAAGGACGATACGCTCTACCGCGAAACCGCCGCCTCGATGACCAATCTGAGGGAAATATTGGAAAAAGTGAACCATGGGCAGGGCTCGGTCGGAAAACTAGTCAACGACAAGGAATTTTACAACAACGCGAAGCTGACGCTTCAGAAGCTCGACAAGGCCACCGAAGGATTGGAAGACCAGGGCCCGCTTAGTGTGCTTGGCATCGTCGTCAACAACCTGTTTTAAAACTGCAGATAAATCGCTTTCAAATACTCGGCCGCTTCAAAAGTGGCTGGGTGATCCTCCGGCTGCCGCGAGGTTTGGAGCTCGTCAAACTTTCGACCCGACTTTAAGGCGGCTTTGCGGGCGGCCTCAAAAAATTCCACCGCCGTCACGTGCGCGGAACACGAACAGGCCACCAGAATTCCTCCTTGCGTAAGATGCTCGATCCCAAGAGCGGTCAATTTTTCGTAGGCCCCGAGCGCTCCCGCTCGCTCGGATTCCCGCTTGGCCAGCGAAGGCGGATCCAGAATGACGAGGTCAAATTTGCGGTTTGAACCTGCTGCCAGCCACTTAAAGACATCGTCCTGAATCGTCTCATGGCGACAGGCAGCAACTCCTGCGGCAGATCGATTACGCTCGAAGTTCCGGTTTGATCCTGCCAGGGCATGCGCGCTGAGGTCCAGATCGGTCGTCGTTAGCGCTCCTCCGCGGGCCGCGTACAGCGAAAACCCGCCCGAAAAGCTGAACGCATTTAACACCTTGCGCCCTCGCGCCAATGATTCCACTCGTCGCCGGTTCTCGCGCTGGTCGAGAAAGAATCCTGTCTTTTGCCCGCGTAAAACGTCAGCTTCGAAAAGCAAACCCGATTCGTAAAAGATGACCGGGCCTTCGACGGGCGGGCCATGCATGATATCCCCATCACTGAAATGCGGGCGGACTACCCTTTTGATGTTGCGACTGAGCCGGAGCACGATTCGTTCGGGCGCCAATTCATCCCGGATTAAACCGGTGATTTCTTCCAGGCGCGGAAGCCAGGCGGCCGTGTACAATTTCATCACCAGCGTCGAGTCGTAACGGTCCAGAACCAATCCGGGCCAGCCGTCGCTTTCTCCATTGAGCCATCGGAAACCGCTCGTTTGCTCGTCAAGCAAATCGCGCCTCCGCTTCAACGCTGCGCGCAAGCGCGCCATCCACCAACTGCGATCGATGGTTTGCGGCTTGCCCGCTTGAAGAATCCGGACTCTGATGGGTGAATCGGAGTCGAACAACCCGACGGCGAGAAAGCAATCCTTGCGATCATAGACCACCGCTAACTCGCCGGTCGTTCCGGGCCGGTTTTGCGAGCGGATGCTATCGGCAAACAGCCAGGGATGGCCCGAGCGCAACACCGATTCGGCGGTGGCGGTCACGCGCAGGCGCAGACGCGGGTTCGTCTTAGCAAGGGTATCCATCTCCATTGATATTTGCCTTTTATCTCCACCCGGGTAAACACTGATGCATGGCGGAAAACACAATTCCTCACGTGGTCGTGCTCGGCGCAGGTTTCGGCGGTCTTACCTTCTGCCAGCATTTTCGCCATACCAGAGCGCGGGTCACCATCGTTGATCGCACGAATCATCACCTGTTTCAACCCCTGCTTTACCAGGTGGCAGCGGCGGGCCTTTCGGCGCCGGAAATCGCGCAACCGGTACGCTCCATCCTTGCCGCTCGCCCGAATGTCACGGTTTCGCTCGCCGAGGTTTCCGACATTAATCTCCAGACACGGCAGGTGGCCCTGGACAGCGCCTGGTTGCCCTATGATTACCTGGTACTGGCTTTGGGTGGGCGGACGAGTTACTTCGGCCATCCCGAGTGGGAAAAGTATGCGCCCGGCTTGAAAACGCTCGATGACGCGCTTCGGATCCGCAGCCAGGTGCTGCTCGCGTTTGAGCGGGCGGAAAATGCGTCCGATCAGGCTAAGCG
>Ga0193729_1001148_pt1 | contig 13629 bp, 11 predicted proteins | sample U1c2metaG_FD_143036 | JGI IMG/M metagenome (GOLD analysis project Ga0193729, IMG submission 143036) | Soil microbial communities from a riparian zone of the East river system, Colorado, United States - U1c2 | ecosystem: Environmental > Terrestrial > Soil > Riparian zone | place: USA: East River... | reverse complement strand
GTCCGGGTGGATTTTAAAACCGGCGCGCTCAATTTTTGCAGCGACGATCTCAACTGTTCTCTCAGCGTGCCGTATTCGACGAATCCGCCGGCTAACACCGGCTATCCGTTCATCATCAGTTGCCGCGGCATTATGCCGGGCGAGACCAAAACTTTCAATGTTTCGCTGCGATTTGGGCCCGCGGGTTCGCGGGTGCAAGATTTAGCACATGACGTTCTGAACCGCTACGCAGAGAAGTATCCGTTCCAAATAAAATGGACAGACCGCCGTCCGATTGGCGCGATTTTTCTCGCCAGTTCGGGAATTAAAGCAGCAACTAATCCGCGCCGCTGGATTCTGAACTCGGGGAAGCTCGACGTCACTACCGAGGAAGGCAGAGGAGTTTTTCGCGCCGCGCTTCTCGAAATGGCCGATAACAGCATCAAAGTGTTAAAGGACGCAAACGCACAGGGAATGATTACTTGGGATCCGGAAGGAGAAGAGTTTCTGGAAGCCTGCTATTACGGTGATCCTCGGCTGACGCCGATGCTGGCCCCTGAAACGGACTTTAAGGGTGCCGGCGAGAGAAGCGCTATCGACGATTATTTTGAAAAGTTCCGCGTCGCCGGACTAAAGGTTGGGGTCTGCATTCGTCCGCAACAAATCACCTTCATTGACGGTAAACCGGTGCAACAAGCTGCCGATAATGAGCACGCAGCGCAGGTTCTTAAAGACAAAATTGGCTACGCAAAACGGCGGTGGGGTTGCACACTTTTCTACGTGGATTCAACCGCCACCCTGAGCGGCCCTATTAATCCGGACGTCATTAAGACTGCTGCCGAAGCGTATCCTGATATTCTGTTGATTCCTGAAAACGAATCGATGCGTTACTTCGCGTATTCCGCGCCGTTTAATTCGTATGTGCATCATAAGGTGACCTCCACGCCGGCGGGCGCCCGAGCTGTTTATCCAAAAGCATTCAGTGTCCTGATGGCGCCTGATGGCGACTGGCCCGAGGATCACAGCGCTCTCGTAAATGCCGTCCGCAATGGCGACATTCTCCTTTTCAATTGCTGGTATAACAATGCCGGAGCCGTGAAAATCAAAAAGCTCTACGAAGAAGCGACGCGGTAATCAGAAGGCAGAGATCAGAATTCAGAAACCGCTTTTATTAGTCGGCGCGACAGAGTCTCGCCCTACCGAAATATCATTGCCAGGCGATGAAGTCCCACCCTAACGCCAACCTGGAAGCCATCCCAGAGGGCGACACTGTTACAAATGGCATCGCAAACGCGCCTCAAATCCGGCCCATCGGCTCGCGGGAATTCGCTTCGACGCTAATCACCAACGTTGTGATTCAGGCCTGCACACTTGTTCAGGGAATTTTGGTCGCGCGGTTGCTCGGCCCCGTAGGGCGCGGCCAATTTGCCGCCGCCATTCTCTGGCCAACTTTATTTGCAGCGATGGGCGGCATGGGTGTTGGCGTCGCGCTCGCCCGGCGAGCTGGACGCGCTACCGATCTGGCCCGAGTCATTCGCACCGGCTTGGTGCTTACGCTGCTGACCGGAACAGTTGTCGCAGCGCTTTGTGCTGTGGCTATTCCGTGGCTTCTGCCGGGCAGCGACACAATTGTCCGAAACGCCGCCTACATGTGTGTGCCGTACATTATTTTTAACCACGTCTCTCTCGCGATGATCGCGATCGATCAGGGCGCGGGCTGGTTTCGCCAGATGAACTGGACACGACTGATCGTTAATCCGGTTTACCTCGTATTGGTTATCGGGCTTTGGCTTGCGGGAATTCGCGATGTTTTTTGGTTCGTCGTTAGTTTGCTGATCGCAGGCGGCGCGGTTGCATTGGTTCGCGTCGGACTGGCGCTCCGGCGCGCCCCGCTCCCCGGGCCGATGGAACCGGTTAAAAGCGTTTTTCGCGAAGCGCTCCCGTTCGGTTTCGCCGGACTGCTGAACCCGCTTGCGGCATCCGCAGACAAAGCGTTGCTGCTTTATATGCTCGGCACCGCGCAGCTCGGCTTTTACGCCGTCGCTCTTACCGCAGCTTCCGTCGTCAACAGCCTCGCTGGCGCAGCGGGGACAGTGAGCTTTGGCATGTCCGCTCAGGTAAAAGATCGCGAAGGTTTCGATCGTGTCGCGCGAATGTTCCGGTTCACTGCGTGGACATGGCTGCTTGCCGGTCTTGGCGTAGCGGTCATCATTCCAATCGTGTTGCCATTATTATATGGAGCTGTGTTCCGGCCGGCGATCTGGCCGGCGATTCTACTCATTCCCGCGGCAGCATTGACCGGGCAGGCGAGCATTCTGGAAGAATCAATGCGTGCGCAGGGTCGCGCGTTCGTTGGCTTGGAAGCCAGAGCGGCCGGTCTGGTGGTGATGATTGCCATGAGTTGGTTGCTGGCGCCGGTGGTCGGGATTTATGGCGTCGTCTTTGCCGCGATCGGTTCGCAGGCAATCGTTTTAATTGTGATGATGTTCGCCGCGCGATGGCATTTTCATCGGGCTTTGCTGAACGCATTACTGCCGCGAATCAGCGATCTTTTGGAATTGAAAACTCGATTGCTACGGTTTTGAACGAGACATACCAGGAATACAGATTTTCCACCGGGGCCGCGTCGCACATGCACGCCCGCTTCATGCCGCACGTGTTTGCGTTTGCGGATGATTTGATGCCCGGCACACGGGTCCTTGATGTTGGTTGCGGAAACGGTTTTCTTTGTGGCGAATTCCTGAAGCGCGGCTGCGAAGTTGTGGGCACTGATTTAAGTGCGCAAGGGATCGACTTGGCGCGCAAGACATACCACAATGGACGCTTTGAACTTCTCGCCGCAGATACGGACGTCTTGCAGCAACTCGGCGAACCGCTGTTCGACATCGTTATCAGTACTGAGGTTGTCGAGCACCTCGACGCGCCGCGCGCGTGGGTCAAAGCCTGTTTCGAGGCTTTGAAGCCAGGCGGACGTTTCATCTGCACGACGCCGTATCATGGTTACTTCAAGAATTTGATGATCTCATTACTCGGGAAATGGGACACGCACGCTAATCCGTTATGGGAGGGCGGGCACATCAAGTTTTGGAGCAAGCACACACTCGGTCGACTGCTGAGGGAAGCTGGCTTTAGGAATCTCGAGTTCCGCGGCGCCGGAAGAATACCGGGACTCTGGATGACAATGATCGCAAGAGCGACGAAGCCGCTATGAAAAAATTTATCGTAGCTCAGATTGGCGCGCGTGGCGGTTACGCCGTCCCGGCGATTCTTGAAAAAGCCGGAATGCTCGAGCGATTCTACACCGACATCACTGCGGATCTCGATCTTGGAAAAGTGCTTTCTGCAGTGGCCATGTTGCCGTTCTCACCTAACCCCGCGCAGCGATTAACGGGACGCCGTCTGCCCTCAAACATTCGCGCCAAGACAACGACCTTTCCGTGTCTGACTCTCATGCACATCTTGCGTCGCGCGTTCATCAAGGCCAACCCGGTCGAGAGTTTTCGTGGGGCGATGCGCTTTTCGAACGCATTGGGTCGTGCGATGGCGCAACAGGGCTTTGGCAACGCCACGCATATCTACTCCATGCAGGCCGAATGCGGGCCACTGCTCGCCGCGGCAAAAGAGCGTGATCTTACTGTTGTATCCGAGGTTTACATTCGGTTGAGCACAGAACGCATCCTCGCCGAAGAACGAAAAAAGTTCCCGGATTGGGAAGCAGATGTTCCCGACTTTTCGGCGATCCGGCGAAAGCTTGGCGTTGAGGATACGCTCCTCAGGTTTAGCGATTACTTCATTTGCCCATCGGAGATGGCCCAGGACGATTTGATTGCCAATTGGGGGATTCAGAGGGAACGCACCGCTCTGGTGCCTTACGGAGTTAATCCCGAATTGCTTTCCGTCCGCAATGAACCGGTGAGGGGTCGCGTTCTTTTCGCCGGCACTGCAGAGTTGGGCAAGGGCATTCATTACTTTGCGATGGCCGCGGAAAAACTTGTTGCGTGGGGAATGCGTTACGAGTTCCGAGTGGCAGGCAACGTCCAACGGTCGGTTGCAAACCAGAGACAGTGCCGTCATCTGACATTTCTTGGCCGCGTTCCGCGGACGGAGATGGCGAGAGAGTTTGCCGCCGCCGATGTGTTTGCGATGCCGTCGCTGTCCGAAACCGGACCTCAAGTTAATTACGAAGCCCTTGCCTGCGGCGTGCCCGTTATCACAACGCCGGAAGCAAGGGCAGTTGTGCGCGACGGCATTGAAGGCCGCGTCGTGCCGGCGCGCGATCCTGAAACGCTGGCCAACGCGATTGCGGAGATCATTGAAGATCGAGAAAAGCGCGATCGGATGGCTCGCGCATCGCGCGAGCGGGCACGGGATTTTACATGGGGACGCTACGGTGAGCGTTTGGTTTCCGCGCTCAAATCATTCGCCGCGGGTGAAAATGACTCGGCAGGCACATGAAAACTTCGATCATGATCAGCACGCGCAACAGGCGCGAAGAATTGCGGCGAACGCTTGGCAAATTGTTCGGACTTCAGCCGGCAGCCGATGAAATTCTCATCTGTGCCGACGGCTGTACGGATGGAACAAGCGAGATGGTGCGGCAAGACTTTCCCGGTTGCATATTATTAGAAAACGATTCCGCCCGTGGCTCGGTCTTTTCACGTGACCGCTTGCTGCGCACCGCCTCTGGCGACATCGTTCTCAGTCTCGATGACGACAGTTATCCGCTCGATCGAGATTTCTTCGCGAGATTGCAGCTTGTCTTCGGGCAACATGCAGATGCAGCCGTGATGACATTCCCGGAGGTCCGCGATGGCGGAGCATCGGCAGATCCCACCAAGTTACCATCCTCGCCAGCGCATCTCGTCTCTGCTTATCCAAATTGTGCCGCTGCGATGCGCCGTGAAACCTACCTGCGCCTTGGTGGTTATCCGATTTTTTTTGAGCATGCTTATGAAGAACCGGATTACGCGCTCCAATGTTATGCGGCGGGTTATACTGTTTGTTTCGATCCTCGCTTGAGTATTCGTCATCATCTGAGTCCACAAAATCGGGGCAGATTAGCCAGGCATCCTTTGAATGCACGCAATGAGCTTTGGAGCGTCTTAATGCGCTGCCCGTTCCCGTATGTCATCGCCGTGGCTTTGTTTCGCATCTGGCGGCAGTTCCGATATGCATGCAACACGGGCCCGACGTGGGCGATTCGGGAACCAGTCTGGTGGTGGTCGGCCTTTCGTGGAATTCCAACCTGTCTGCGGCATCGGTCTCCGATTGAATGGCGCGTTTATTACGCCTGGATGAAGCTCGCGCGCCAGCCGGTCTCGTCAGCATCACAATTGTTCGACAGAATGGGGTGCGGTGACAGCTGACTATCTGATAGTAGGTTCCGGCCTTACCGGTGGTGTGATCGCGCGGCTGTTATCCGACGCCGGATATTCTGTGCTGATCCTGGAGCGGCGATCACATATCGGCGGCAACGCTCACGATCATTGCCATCCCAGCGGAGTACGGATACACACCTATGGTCCCCACTATTTTCGCTGCAACGACGAAAACGTCTGGACCTTCGTGAACCGTTTTAGTCGGTTCTACAAGTATGAGGCTGTCTTGAAGTCATATGTCGATGGGGAATATGAGAACTGGCCCATTGCAGCGAGTTATGTTCGGCGCGTCGCGGGCGCGAATTGGCAACCGGCTTTTACCGGGACGCCACGGAACTTCGAGCAAGCGTCCCTCGCAATGATGCCGCGAGCCATCTACGAAAAGTTTGTTAAAGGATATACGGAAAAGCAGTGGGGAGTCCCGGCGGACACCCTTTCAGTTCGTCTCGTTCGCCGCTTTGATGTCCGTTTGGATGATGAGCCACGTTTGGTGCGACATCGTCACCAGGGACTGCCCGTTGACGGTTATGCGGCTCTGATGCGCACCTTGCTCACAGGAATCCCGGTCGTGCTAAATTGCGACTATCTCAAGACCCGCGATTATTTCTCCGCACGAAGGAAAATCATCTTCACCGGGCCAATAGATGAATATTATGGCTTCGATCTTGGGAAACTGAAGTATCGCGGTCAGAAGCGTTCACACGAATACCTCCCGGACGTCCGTTATGCGCAACCTTGCGTCCAGGTAAACAGTCCTGCTCCCGAGCTAGCTCATATCCGTAGCATAGAATGGAAACATATGATGCAGCCCGAATTCGCCGAACGAATTCGAGGCAGCGTTGTGACAAAGGAAACCACGGTCACACCCGAAAACCCGAGTGATTATGAGTACCCATTCCCTGATAAAACGAATTCCGAGCTCTACGAAGCTTATCGTGGGCGTGCCCGCGCCACGCCGAACCTGCTGATCTGTGGACGCCTCGGCGATTATCGTTATTACGATATGGACCAAGCAATTGCTCGCGCGATGTTTTTGGCGGAGCGCATTAAATCAGACCCTCCTTTGTGATGGCTGGTGCATTCTCAGTCGTGCTCTCACTTGGGCCGGATCCATTCGAAATGGAGCGGCTTCACTATATAGCTGGTGCGCTCGCAAAGGTTGAAGGTAACAACCTTGTTTCATTAATCGTTCTGGACGATTGCAAGCCTGCGAGGGATTACGAATCTATAGGAACGTTGCTCGGAGATAAGAAGCTTCAGATCTATCCGAGTCCGAGGCAGTTTCGCGGCCATCATTGGCGCGGTGGGCTGGCTACTAACTACTTCTTTGGTTTCGAGGAAGCTTTTGGCAATGGCTCTCCGCAGTTCGTCATTATGATCGATTCGGACTGCCTCTTGTTGCGCTCATTTGCCGGCGGCCTTTCGGACCGGTTTAGTGCAAATGCCAACCTTGGAATTATCGCGTCTGGAATCAAGGCTGATCCAACGGGTCAGCCCGCTCCAGAATGCACCTGGCGAGACCATTTTTTTAAATGGTCCCGAAGGCTTCGGTTTCGCCGCACGCCATTCCCTCGGCTCGAGACTGCGTTCTTCGGCGACAATCGAACTATTCGTCGATTACTTCTGGATGCAGTTAGCAATGGGTGGCATAAAGTGGCATCTCCGCAGGGAGGCGCCTTCGCGGTGAGCGCATCCTTTTACGAGGCGTACGTTCAACATCAGCTAGCGGGAAGGCACGGTCTCTGGCTTAAAACTGACCTGACTTATGATCTTATTTTCGGCCTGTTGTGTGCTGCGTTCGATCTCCAAGCTGTCGACGACAATGGGCCGGGAGGGACATTCGCCGTAACATATCAAGGACTGCCATTTCCTCCAGGAGAGCTAGTTCGCAGGGGATATGCGTGGGTCCACAGCCTAAAGTGTAAGAGCGTGGAGGAGGAAAGAGCATTACGAAACGATTTACTGCACACGGCCGGACTCAAGCCACCGGTCGGCAGATAAACTGGAGCCACGATGAAGTTTCACGCGCTTCTTCCTGTTCGCGACGAAGCCGACATTATTGGCCCATGTCTGGAGCAGACGTTAACCTGGGCGGACGCGATCTACGTTTTCGATACCGGCAGTGTCGATAACACTTGGGAAATTGTTCAGGACATTGCTTCACGCGACAAGCGGATTGTGCCGATTCGCAAGGAGCCGGTTTATTTTTCGGAGACACGTCTTCGGAGTTACATGTTTCACGTCGCGAGACAGAGCATGCATAACGGCGATTGGTTTTTGCGCGTCGATGCAGATGAGTTTCATCACGTTGCGCCTCCGGAATTCGTACGAAGTTGCATGCGCAAACACGAGACGGCCGCATATCACCAATATTACGATTTCCGTTTGCTCCAGTCGGAAGTGGACGCATGGAATGCTGGCGAGGAGACTTTAAAAGATCGACGGCGTCCGATTGAAGATCGTCGCCGGCATTACACGGTAAGTGAATACAGCGAACCCCGGCTTTGCCGTTATCGCGAAACGATGCAGTGGCCGGTTACAGTTTCGTTTCCATTTAATGCCGGTTATGTTGCGCGCGAGCGTTTGCCGATCCGGCATTATCCGTATCGCGACCCAGTGCAGATCGAAAGGCGCTGCAGGCTGCGCGCGATTATGATGGCCGACGAAGAAAATCGGAGCAACTGGTCACGCCCGGAATTGCATCATTGGGCCGAGTGCGAATGGAAGAAATCTATCACCCCGGACAATCTGCCGGGGTTGAAGCTTTGGAAATCCGGAACGGAGTTACCGCTTGTGCACGAGACAAGTCATCTCAAACCGTCTCACATTCGCGTTGTGCAACGATTCATGCATGCGTTTTGTCTCCCAACGCTGGACCGGTTACGTCCCAGATTTCCACCAGACAGCAGACCGCAGTCGATTCCAAAGGAAATTGTCGAGCTGCTCCAAGAAAAGCTGAATACAGTTCCTGGCGAGTAAATGTTGGAGGTCCACAACCTTGTCTGCCATCGAGATATTTCGATCGCGCTCATTTGCCTAAGGAGTCTCTTGGCGACAAGCCAGGAGAAGCTCCAGATCGTCGTTCACGATGACGGTTCCCTTACCGATGAGGATCAGACGTTTATTAGAGCTCAGCTGCCTAATTCGACATTAATGTCTCGCGACCAAGCCGATCGTGAGTTGGCCATCGCCCTAGATCGGCTGCCGACGCTAAGAAAAGCACGGCTGAAGCTGCCGCACTTGCTCAAAGTTTTGGATGTGCCGATGCTTTGTCGCAGCGACAACGTATGTTTTGTTGACAGCGACGTCTTTTTCCTCCGGGCGCATCGGGGCTTGTTTGAAATTTCAAAGACGAGAAGCGTTTGCGCCCGCTTTATGTTCGACATCCGAACCTGTCACGGATTTCGGTTGAAAGACTTTTGGCCCCTGGGTCCTGTTTCCCCAATTGCGCGGCTGAATTCCGGTCTTTTTTGTATTAAACGCAACGTGATTGACTTCGACTGGGTCGAGGCTGTTTGCAGTCGAGTTGGCCTGCCGCAAATCCTTCAGCATCGTTCCTGGTTTGAGCAAGGGTTGTGGGCGGCAATCGCGGGACGTATTGGCTGCGAAATGGTTGATAGTTCTCAGATCACCACAGCAGAAATCGTTAGCCAAATCCCGCAGGATCCGATCGCGTTACATTTCATCACGCCGGTGCGGGGCTCGCTGAAAAACTACCTAGCGAACGCGCGACCTTCTCGCTCCGCCGAAAAGATTCGATCCGTGCCGGCTGCACATTACACAATCTTGCACGCGGCGTGGGCTGCGGGATTGTTTCGGCTTCATCGGTTATTCCATGACCATTAGCGTAGTCGCCAAGCTTGCTCGAAAGCTCATTCCCGCTCGGTTCCGGCCGATTGCGCATATCGAACACCTTGTTCGCTCACGCACAAATGGGTGTGTACACTCTGGTCCATTCAGAGGAATGCGTTTCATCGATGGCGCAGCCGGCAGCGTGCACATCGCAAAGCTGCTCGGTATTTACGAACGCGAATTGAACGCGTGTCTCGAGGAAGCCTGCGCGCTCAATTTCCCGCTCATTGTCGATGTCGGGGCGGCGGAAGGTTATTATGCTGTCGGCATGGCGCTGCGAAATCCAACGGCGAGAGTGACTGCTTTCGAGATAGATGCAAGAGCCCGGGGGGCGCTGGCGGAGAAGATAAGGCTAAACGATGTCGGAAATCGTGTGGAGATTCGCGGTAAGTGCGAGCCAGACGATCTCGAACGTGTTTTGGCAGATACACCGCGGCCATACGTTATTTGCGATGCCGAAGGAGACGAGGCAGTGCTGCTCGACCCTGCGACTGTACCATCGCTCCAACGCGCGTGGATTCTCGTGGAGTTACATGAATTTATAGAGCGAGGGATTAGCGAGAAAATCCGAGAGCGGTTTGTGGCGACTCATAAGATCGCTCACGTCTGGCAGCAAGAACGGACAATCGCCGACTTTCCTTTCAAGGATTTCTACACGCGGTGGCTGCCGGAATCGTATCTTCGTTGGGCCGTTAGCGAGTCACGACCCGAACGAATGTCGTGGTTTTGGATGACGCCGATAGATACTACCACTTAAGATTTTCTTATCATGCAGTCGTGTGGACATCGTGATATTGGGATCTCTAGTGCCAGGCAATCCATTAAACGTGGATCAAAAAATATTTCAATCCGGGATCCTTTGAACACCAAACCGCGGGAAATTCTCCCAGAGGCAGTCACACAACTGCGGCAGCTGCTAGAAGCTCGACACTGAGGCGTTTCGTATGTTGAAGCATGTGATTCGCAACGTAATTCCCTTCGGCTTGATGGAAGGTCGTCGGATGAAGTTACGATTGCGTCAGCTCGGGCTTCCTACCCGCGATTCAAAGAGAATTCTCAGAGCGGCGGAGAGTTGTCGCTACGAGCTTTGGCCGCTCTCAATCCGGCACAGGCCGAAATTTTCACTTATTGATGTTGGCGCTAACAACGGAGATTTTATTGAAGCAGCTCAGCGTCTAGTCGAACCCCACACGATCATTGCTATCGAGCCCCAATCTCAGTGCTGCGAACTGCTGCGGCACAGGTTCCCAAAGGTCCAAGTCATCGAAGCTGCCCTTGGCGCGTCAGACGGTATTGTTCAATTTCACCGCTGTGGTGACGATAAGCTCAGCAGTGTCCTTCGGCCCGCTCTGCAATTTATCCACAAGTAGCCGGCCGATGTGTTTAAGACAGCTAGTACGTTTTCTGTAGTCATGCGAACGCTCGATGCTATCGTGCCGGTCGATCTCCAGGTTTCTCTCCTAAAGATTGATGTGCAGGGCTTGGAGCAAGAAGTTTTATCCGGTGCATCCGATGTTCTCAAACGAACGCGCGCTCTGTTATTGGAGATTAGTTATTGCTTACGCTGCGACGGAGATTCCAGTTTCACATCCGTGCATCGGATGCTCGATCAAGCCAAGTTTCGACTCTACGGCATATCTCCACCGTTTTTTGCCGGTCGCGAGCCGGTTTGGGCGGATGCCATGTATGTGAACACACGCTTTCCGGCCGACGCTTGAATTGGTAGACTGCATCGCCGAATCACGACCCGAACGAATGTCCTGGTTTTGGATCGAGGCGAAGGTGAGTGGTCCGGTACTCTGAAAGTCAGTAGTGTTTATGTTTGCGGCCGAGGACCGCCTCTACAGTTGATCCGTGCATCCCATCAAAATCTTTTTCTCTTGTAGCGGTATCGGGATTATCGACCGCGGAATCGAGACATTTGTTCGAGAAGCGTTCGATGGGCTGCGCGGGGCTGACGGGCTCGATATCACACTCTGCAAGGGTTCGGGCGAAGAGAAATCAGACGAGCACGTCCTCTGGAACGTGCCGCGAACGGGTCGCACCGCGCGATTACTTGGCGCCTGCATTGGCCGGAACAGCTACGTGGCAGAGCAACTCTCGACTTTCCCGTCGATGGTGCGCGCCATCTGCAAGCGCCGGCCCGACATCATTTTTTACAGCGATTCGAACTTGGGTTTTCAGCTTTTTCGGTGGCGAAAACAAATCGGCGTGCCGTTCCGTCTTTTGTTTTCCAATGGCGGACCGTGTCATCCGCCGTTTGAGCGCACGGATTATGTTCAACAGGTTGCGCCATTTTATCTGGAGGAAGCGCTCGCCGCGAGAGAACCAGCAGATCGACATCGAATGGTCCCGTACGGAATTTGCGTGCCTGATGGCGCGCCGGACGTAAGCGAAGAGGCAAAGCGTCAGATTCGACGTCAGCTTGAGTTGCCAATCGATCGCGAAATCATCTTGTCGGTTGGATGGATCACAGCGCAGCACAAGCGCATGGACTATGTCGTGAATGAACTCGCCGCGATGTTGGACTACAGGACTACAGGAGATCACGGGACTGGTCCGGTGGTCTCGTCGTCAGAAGTCAGTGGTCAGTCAACTCCCTATCTTGTTTTGCTCGGCACGATGGACTCAGAGAGCGCCGCGATTATCGCGCTGGCGCGAAAAAAACTTGGTGAGGGGAATTTCACCGCGTGTTCGGTTCCGCACGAGCAAGTCGCAGATTATTATCGCGCAGCCGATCTGTTCGTTCTGGCTTCGTTACAGGAAGGCTTTGGTCGCGTTTTTCTTGAAGCGCTCATTTACGGACTGCCCGTGATCGCGCACGATCATCCGGTGATGCGGTTTGTCTTGGGGAGCGAAGGCACATTTGGCGATTTATCAAAACCGGGGGTGCTTGCCACGCTGATACGCGAGAAGTTGGGCAGAGAAGATTCAGAGGCCGACGCGATCCGCCGCAGAGAAATGGTCCGAGCGCGATTTAGTTGGGTCGTGCTCGCGCCCCAATATCGGGAGATGTTCGTTGATTGTTTTCAGAAAGTCCCCTCTGCCTTTTGACCCCTGATCCCAGATGTTTCAGGACGCTCGTACACTTGCGGATAATGCGCCGTTAACGGCTGACGTTTGCATCATCGGCAGCGGTCCCGCCGGTTTGACGTTATGCCAGGAACTCGGCAGGGCTGGATTTCGCATTCTCCTTTTGGAGAGCGGTGGAATGGATTTTGACCCGGAGCGGCAGTCGCTGTTTCGAGGTGAAGACACAACGGGCGAGTATTTCGATCCCGTTGGGGCGCGGCGGTCCCAATTCGGCGGGACAATGACGATGTGGAATATGGAGCTGACGGACAAGTCGTTGGGAGCGAGGTTCGTGCCGCTGGATGCAATTGATTTTGAAACCCGTGACTGGGTTCCGTACAGTGGTTGGCCTTTCTCACGCGCTTACATAGACCCTTACTACAAACAGGCAGAAGAATTGTGTGGGCTTGGTTCGAATACCTACGAGGCCGCGGCTTGGGAGGATGAATGCAATCGTTGTCTCAAACTTCCAGCGTCCGAAGCGATAATGCGTATTTATAAGCTTCGATCCAGAGAGCCACTCCTGATGGCCGCGAGGGAACTGATCGACGCGAGTACAAATATCGACTGTCTTTTTAGAGCCACGGTCACCGAATTAGTTCCTGATCCAGGCTCTAATCGAATTGAATATTTGCGCGTGTTGACTTCGAATCGGAAACAGGCGCAGGTTCGGGCGCGCATCTTCGTTCTGGCGGCAGGAGGGATTGAGAACGCCCGCCTGCTACTGCTCTCAAATACAGTATTCTCGGCGGGCATCGGCAACGCCAGAGATCTCGTGGGTAGATTCCTGATGGACCATCCGCTGTACTATTTTTGCGAGTGGGTTCCCTCGTCGCCTGCACTTTTTCCTCTGCTCGGTCTGTATGATGTGCGGACGGTTCAGGGACAGTGTGTACTCGGGCGGTTGACTTTGCCGGAAGCAGTTTTGCGGGAAAACCGTCTGTTGAATTTATCTGGCGTGCTTTGGCCGAAACCGAAGGGCTACCGTTCTAAAGGGATCGAAGCTCTCCGCGAAATGCGCTTGCTCACGCGGCAAAAGCAACTGGGAAGATCGCTCGCGCTCGCGCCTCGTGCTTGCGTAAACTGTGGTGATATTTTGGCATACGCCTGGCGGCATTTCCGCGCACCGAAGGAGACTTCCTTGAGCTTTTGGTCGACGCTGCCGAACACGGAAAAAATGTTCGGGAGCATGGAACCGGAATTCTATCTTGAGCAGCCGCCTGATCCTTCGAATCGCGTTTCTCTCTCGACGGAATTGGATAGCGTCGGATGTCGGAGAACCTTGGTAACCTGGAGGTGGGGGCAGCAAAGCCGGGACAGCGCACACCGCGCCGGCATACTGCTGAAT
>Ga0193729_1001147_pt1 | contig 13630 bp, 6 predicted proteins | sample U1c2metaG_FD_143036 | JGI IMG/M metagenome (GOLD analysis project Ga0193729, IMG submission 143036) | Soil microbial communities from a riparian zone of the East river system, Colorado, United States - U1c2 | ecosystem: Environmental > Terrestrial > Soil > Riparian zone | place: USA: East River... | reverse complement strand
TTTGCAACGCGCGCTGGAACACTGGCAACCGGCGTATATGAGCTGGTGGTACGACATGGGCCCCACGGAGAGCCACAATTACGAAGTGTATTTGCGCACCGCGATCACCGTGGAGCCCGATGGCTGGGCGAAATTTGGTTATGTGCGCATGCCGGAATATCGCTGGGGCATTTTTTTGCAGCCCCGCAGTGTCGAGCGCGCGGTAAATTTCGGAACCCATAAAGGTGACCCGGCGTGGCAGGAAGTTCCAGGGGAATACCGCTCCACGCTGCGCCGTGTAATTGTCACCCAGGGCGACACGGAACCTGCTTCCGTGGAACAACAACGCATGCTGGGGATGTGCTGCCCCTCGTTGTATGACCTTAGAAATATTTTTCAGGTGAACGTGGAGGAAGGTCGCCATCTATGGGCCATGGTGTATCTATTGCACCGCTATTTTGGCCGCGATGGACGTGAAGAGGCAGAGGCTCTCCTCGAACGCCGCTCGGGAGACGTTGATAATCCACGAATCCTCGGAGCTTTTAATGAGCCCACCCCGGACTGGCTGGCCTTTTACATGTTTACATTTTTTACCGACCGCGACGGCAAATTTCAATTAAGCGCACTCGCGGAATCCGGATTCGATCCCCTGGCGCGTACCTGCCGCTTCATGCTGACCGAGGAAGCGCACCACATGTTTGTCGGCGAAACGGGCGTGAGCCGCATTCTTCAACGAACCTGCGAAGTAATGCGCGAGCACAAGGTGGAAACTCCAGCCGATGTGCGCGCTCTCGGAGTGATCGACCTGGAAACGATGCAGAAATATTTGAATTTTCATTACAGCGTGACCATCGATCTGTTTGGCTCAGATGCCTCCTCCAACGCGGCCACCTATTACACCACCGGCCTAAAAGGTCGCTACGACGAAACTAAGATCGAAGATGATCACGTGCTCGCCGATGAGGTTTATCCGGTGTTCGAGGTGGCAGGGAATAAGATCGTGGAGAAAAAAGTCCCTGCGTTGACGGCGTTAAACGAGCGCCTCCGCGACGATTACATTCATGAAATTCAAGCGGGCGTGGATCGCTGGAACCGCGTAATCGAGAGTGCGGGAATTTCTTTCCGCTTGCGGTTGCCGCACAAGGGATTCCACCGCGCCATCGGAAATTTCGCCGGCCACTTCATCAGTCCCGACGGGGAAGTCCTGACCAAAGAAGCCTGGCACAATCACGAGCGCGATTGGCTCCCTGCGCCGGAGGATCACGCCTTCGTACAATCCTTGATGATTAGACGCGTTGTGGAACCCGGAAAATTTGCCAACTGGATCGCGCCGCCCATTCGAGGAATCAACGGCCAGCCGTTAAATTTTGAGTATGTGCGGTTTAATTAGCCTGACCACAAGCAGTTATCCCCAACGCTAGTACCAACGGTCATTCCGCCTGCCCGCCTGCGGCGGGACCGAAGCAGGCCGACGCTTTTTCTTCTCGTTCGTCCGCGAACGAGTCGGCCTGCGCAGTGGAATCTCTCTCGCGTAGCATTCATCACAACGACATTTCAGTTATTCCGTGTCTTCTAGCGGTCCCGTGTGCGTCGCGGGTTGTTGGCCCAGAATGGATTGCCAATTGATGACCGCGTTCCAAACCAGCCGGTGGTCGCCACGATTCAGGTCGCGATGAAACGGATTGAAATTAAACGCCACCACATGCCCTTTTCCCGCGGGCATATCCAATACCGCTGGACGGCCGACCAAACCCGCGTCGCCCCAGACTTGCCCACTCACTAAAAGCGGAGCACCTTCGCGATCGCCCCATTCCAGCACGATGCCGCTGCGATCCAGCGGCCCGTCCAGGCAAGTCGTGCAATAGGCCATGCGCAGCCACCGCCGCGGAGCATCGTAGAGTGGAAAGTTCTGCCGGAACAAAGTGGTTCGAACCGGATAGCCGTAGGCTATCGGGTGATCCGGGCGCGCGAACGTCGCCCGCACGTGCGCTCCGGGCGTGCGCGTGACCGCTTCCATTGCGGCTGCAGCAGCGTCGGAGCCGCCGCCTGCGCTGCTACGAGGGACGCCGCCCGACACGCGCCGCACCCCGCGCACCAATCCTCCTTCAAGCGCCAGCATGGAACCGCTGCCCAACGTAATAAGCAGGCCGCCATCGTTCACAAAGGATTGCAGCTTGGCGAGACCGTCCCACCCGATGCCGCCAGTAATGTCGTCGGACTCCGCAGGTGTCCCAAAGCTGGGAGTCTGCGGAGTTTTCTTGAAGGGCATTGGCCCCCAGGCCTTTGGTAAGCCCTGGATTTGTTCCGCGAGTTCGAGATCGACGTGGCCATAGATCAGTACGTCAATGTGATCGCGCAGCAGTCCGGCGCGAATATCTTCATCACGAATATAAGTGTAAGGAACTTTGCGTTGATCGAGCGAATAGCGAATCCAGCCGATAGAATCCGTGTCCGCCCAGGGAACCCAGACGCCGATGCGCGGCGCCTTCGTTTTGTGCCTGGGCACGTCGGGCGCACTTGCAACGCTCGCAAAATCCAATCCCAGTTCGCTCGCGGTGTTACGCAGCGCGGGCAGCAGTCCATCTTGCGATCGCAAAATCCAGGAGCCGGCAGGATACTCGCGTTCTCCTACGCGAAAAGATTTCTCGGCGATCTCTATTTCGAACCCGGCGAGTCGGTAGCGAGCGGCGAACAAACCTTCCTGGCCGGTGTCTTGCAGAATAAATATCGGGCCGGACCCGGAAACATTTCCTGCTGGATGCGGTTCGTCTTTCAAAGGCGTCAGCGCAGCGTCGCGGATGGACGCGTCGGCAATCGGCAGGGTATTCAAATGGTAGTGTGCCGGCAATTCCCAGGAAACATCGTCATAAGGCTCGCCGCCTCCCTTGGGGAAATTTTGAGGTGTAAGCAAATCGACGGCATAATTCCGATAAGGCTGATCGAGCCGAACCACGTAAGTGCCTGCGGGATAATTTCCTTCTTTCAGATTTAGAGAATTTTGCGCGCGCCCAACCTCGATGTGTTGCGCGAGCAAACGCCCGACCATTTGCGCCACGCGCGTGCGATCGCCCTGATCTTCCCGAATGACGAATGCATACGGCGGCTGATCAAGTCCTTTGCGCCAGGAATCCCAGCCTTTTGTATAAAAATTGCGAAGCATCTCTTTCGCGTTGCGGGCGCTGTAGTCCAAAATGGCGAGCGCCCCAGTTTCCTGGTAATTCAGATTATCGCGAGCCGACCACACCACCTCGGCGCTTGGCGGAGGAACCGGCCGGTACCACTCCATGGTAAGAGCGCTCTTGGGCACGGTGCGCTCCAGTGTCTCCGCAGTGCCATTTCCCCACGTCTCATACCCCCGGCCGATGCTGTTGTGATTCATGGCCACAGAATCAAGATAAAGATGACTAAACGCTTCGCCGAAATTCCAGGTGGAAACTCCCGGCATCCCCATGGCAGTCATCACTTGCACCTCGTGAAAACTCATCTCCAGAAATTCGCTGTAAGTAATCGGATCGATGTTGGGGTTGTAGGGGCCGGTGCCATTCCAGGTCATCATGAACGGCGAGCCCTCGTGAAGATCGTGAACGACCGTGGGATGCCATTCGTGAAACATACGGTGGACGGCCTTGGTGGTCTCGTGGGTTTGCTGATGAGTGTCGCGATTGATGTCCACGAAAGCGTATTTGGACCAATACGGCGGTGACATGCGCGGAAGACTCCCGCGGTCGGTCTTACCCTTCAAGTAGCGATAAAACCATTCGACCACTTTGTCGCGGCCGTCGGGGTTGGAAACGGGATTGATCAAAACGACGAGCTTGCTGCGAATGCCCTGAATCATCGGAATTTCCGAGGCTGCGAGACGGTACGCCAGCTCCAGCATTGCTTCGGTTGAGCCGGTTTCATCGGAATGCAGAGCCGCATTGAAATAATAAATAGGCCGCGCGTTGGCGATGAGTTTTTCCGCCGCAGCTTGATCGGTGCGACGCGGGTCAGCCAGAGCCGCAGTTGCGGCTTTGAGGCGATCTAAATCGCGGATGCCGGCCTCGTCAGCGATGGCCAGCATCATGATGTCGCTGCGGCCGATGGTGAAGACGCGCACGCGAGGCGAAGAGGCCGCGAGTGCCCGACAGTAAGCGTAAGCTTTGCCGCTGTCCACGAATTCCCCGGGTGCTCCAGGAATGCGCCCGAAAAATTTCTGGGGCGATACGACCGTGGAGGACTGGGGTAGATAGGAGACCCAAGGCGAGAGAAAATGTGGGTCGGTAGTCGCTTTGGCGATGGCTTCCATGGAACCGGGTTCAGGAATATCTGGCGCAGACTCGGTTGTGACAGATGCCGCTGCGAGGCCCTGAAAGAGTGCCAACAATGCAATCAGGAAATGGTTCATGAGATCTCCGGAGTGCTAAGGAATGCGAAAGTCGGTTCGGTCGAATTGAAAGCGCGGAGTTTAACACGAGGGCGAGAGTCAGGAGTTGCCGAATCCGGACTGGCATTTTTCCATTTCCTCGCGTCCCGACCTACAAGAATTCCGTATCCGGTCTGCACGATTCTACTGAAACGCTTTTCTCCCCGCTGCGCTACACTCGACCCGTCCGAGCCCACATCCTAACTAGTAGGAGGGGGAAATGGCAGCCAGTTCACGAAGCAGATCCGCTGGGCGGAGATACGGTAAAGCCGCCAGCAAGAGTGTGAAAAGCGCGATGCACCGTGAGAAGCGCGGCACGCTGAAATCCGGAAAGGGTGGTAAAGGCGGCACGGTTAAGAGTCGCAAGCAAGCTATCGCCATCGGTCTTTCCGAGGCGCGTAAGAAGGGCGCCAAAGTTCCAAATAAAAAATCCAGCTAGAATCCCAAACGAATTTTTATCGCTTTGCAGGCCGCCCGAACTGCTCGAGCGGCCTCCTTTTTTGAGATCGCCCGGAACATCGCGCTCCCACCGGTTTGCATTGCTTGATTCACCGTATCGAAAATCGATCCTCAAAAATAGAAGTTGTATAATGACGGCGAAGCGAGCGCTGCGACCCCAGGTGTTAAACGGCTACATGCCGGATCCCATGTGATCGGCACCTAATGCAAATCTACTATTGACCCTCTAGCGCCGCGCGTGGGATGGTACGCAGAACTGCCGTAAGTTTAGTGTTTTCTGTTTGAAGGAGAGTCCATGGCTGTGTCCGCTCCGAGCCTCGCGAGTACTCACGCGCACGTTTCCGGCGACTCGATTTACGACAAGTTAAATTCCAAATGGCATAAACCAGCGCTGTTGGGCTTCATGGCCGTCGTGCTGGCGCACTGGGGCGAACACCTGGTGCAGGCTTACCAAATTTATGTGATGGGCTGGCCGCCCGCGAAGGCCGGCGGCATTTTAGGTTTGTGGTATCCGTGGCTGATCAAGTCGGAAGTTTTGCATTACAGTTACGCGTTGGTGATGCTCATCGGCATCTGGGTGTTGCGAAAAGGTTTTACAGGAACCTCGCGCAAGTGGTGGACTGCCGCTCTGGTTATTCAATTTTGGCATCACTTTGAACACCTGTTACTCATCACGCAAGCAACCATGCATCACAACTTTTGGGGCAAGCCGGTCCCGGTAAGTATCCTCCAGTTGGTTATTCCGCGTGTTGAACTCCACCTTTTCTATAATTCCGTCGTCTTTGTGCCGATGGTGATCGGCATGTACTACCACATCTTTCCGCCGGTGGGTGAGGAGCAGGCGGCGTGCAACTGCTCGTTGCATCAGCACAGTCTCGCCGACGCGCAAGCCGTTTAATGAAGGCTCGGCGGCGAGCCGCGTGAACACATTAGCCTGAAGTTTTACAAGCGGACCAACACGTTGTCGACCCCTCCCACCCTTGCGCCTGCCGCACATTCCCTAACATCTGAATTCGATTTATTGCGAGTGCCTGGAGTGGGCCATTTTTTGAAATGGCGGCATTCCCGTACCGTGCTGCAGACTCCTCTGCTGCTGATCAGCGTGATTATGATCCTCCAGGGATTGTTTGGGCCGACGCTGGCGCCGAAAAATCTTGCGACGGTTCTGACCTGGGTGCATTTTCGCGGTGCCCTGGTGCTCGTGCTCCTTTGCGCCGGTAATTTTTTCTGCCTCGCGTGCCCGTTCATGCTGGTACGCAATGCGGCACGGAAATTTTTTAAGCCCTGGATGAATTGGCCACGCGCGCTGCGTAATAAGTGGGCTTCCATCGGATTATTCGTGGGCATATTGTTCCTCTACGAGCTGTTTGGTTTGTGGAATTCGCCGTGGTGGACCGCTTGGCTCATCGTTGGCTATTTCATTGCCGCGCTCGTGATTGATGGCGTTTTTAAACACGCCACCTTTTGCAAATTTGTTTGCCCCATCGGGCAATTTAATTTTGTGGCTTCCACCGTCTCGCCGCTGGAAGTAAAAGTGCGCGACCATCGGGTTTGCGCGCACTGCCACACCAAAGATTGCATTCGGGGCCGACGCGACCGCCCGGTCGGGCCTGATTTTGTGGTGCTGCAACGCGGATGCGAGCTCGCGCTTTTTCAGGAGCTCAAGGTGGGCAACATGGACTGCACCTTTTGCCTCGATTGCGTGCACGCCTGTCCCCACGACAACGTCGGAATACTTAGCCGCGTGCCTGCCGCGGAATTGATGACTGATCCCATGCGTTCGGGAATTGGTTTGTTCTCCCGCAGGACCGATATAGCGGCGCTGGCGATGGTGTTCTGCTTTGGAGCGTTGGTAAACGCGTTCGGAATGGTCAGTCCGGCCTATGCGGTAGAAAAATGGCTGGGCGGAGGATTGCACGTACAGGCGCAAGCGCCCGTTCTCGGAGTAATCTTTGTATTGTTTCTGATTGTCGAGCCTGTCGTGTTGCTGGGGCTCGCCGCCTGGCTCACTAAAATTCTAGATGGTAGTTCACGGCCAATGCTCCCGTTAGTGGTGAGGTATTCGTACGCTTTAGCGCCACTCGGTTTTGGTATGTGGCTCGCGCATTACGGATTTCATTTCTTCAGCGGGCTTTATACGTTTATTCCTGTGGCGCAAAATGCTGGCGCTAGGCTCGGCTGGCCAATCTTGGGCACCCCTGCCTGGCGGTTGACCGGGATTCCAGCGCGCTTTATTCAGCCAATGGAGCTCGGCTTTTTGTTGCTCGGATTGGCGGGATCGCTGCTGGTGGCCTTTCGCCTGGCCGAAGAAGACTCGCCGGGGAAAGTTATGCGCGCCTTCGCGCCGTGGGCTTCGGTCAGCGTGATTATTTGGCTCGCATCCGTGTGGCTGATGTATCAGCCCATGGAAATGCGCGCGATGTTGATGGGCGGCTAAGGTAAAAAAGATTTGGGATGATGAGTTTATCGACACGGGAGCAAAGAGGGCCATTGTTAGCAAGGTTGCTCAGGCATTGTACGATTTCCATAGTGATGCTTGCCGGGTTCACCGCGGTGTATACGCCATTGGCACGCGGTCACAACGGCCCGCCATTTCCGATCATCGTGGACCAGCGCGTTGGGCCATGTATTGTCTCGTTGTGGACCCATCCAGACATTGGTGTTGGAACTTTTTTTGTCATGGTCGATGCAGCGCCCGGGACCGCGATTCCCGGCGACTTAAAAATCGATCTCGGGATACAGCCGGTCAGCGGGCGGCTCGCAGAAGTCATTTATCCCACGCGGCGCGAGAATTTGCGCGGCCAGGTGGAGTACAAGACCGAAGTGAATTTCGATCGCCAGGAATTTTGGCGCGCGCGCCTGATTTTGCATAGTTCCCAGGGTGACGGCGAGTCGACCGCGAACGTGGAAGCCACGCCGGCAGGATTTGGCCGCTGGGACCTGCTGTTGTACTTGCTCCCCTTCGCGGGCGTGGGATTTTTATGGTTTAAGGCCGTCACCGCTAAACGAAGCTACAGAAGAAAACAGCTACAGTCAGGGAAGCCACCCGTCGCGGTTTGCGTCCTGGCGATTTTATGCGGTGCCAGCCTGATGTTTTCTTCCGGGTGCGGAAACAACAAGTTACCGCGAAAATCTTCAAAAGAATACGTCGCGTTCGTCTCGATTTTTTATACCGGACTCGCCGCGCTGCAAGTAGGCGATGATGTTCGAGCTGAAAATAAATTGGGGCAAGCCACGCAAATGGTGCCTGGTGAGCCGGCGGGCTGGGCTGATTGGGGAATACTCGCGCTACGCCAGCGAAATTTTGACGTCGCGGCCCAGAGACTGGCGGCCGCGCGCGACCTCGCGCCGAAGAATGATCACATTTACTACCTCCTCGGACTCTTGGAAAGCAATCGCGGACGCTCCGCGGAAGCCATCGCCGACTGGCGCAAATCTGTGGAGCTCAATCCGCAAAATCTGCGCGCCACGTATCAATTGGCTGAAGAGATTGAACGCCAGGGTGACGTGAACGGCGCCGTGGAATTTCAAAACTTGGTGGAAAAAATCCTGGCGGTCCAGCCGGATAATTTGGCAGCCCTGCTGGAATTGAGCCGCATCGCGGCAAAGCGCGGCGACGCCGTCACACTACGTGCCACAGTGGATCGCATTGCGAAGCTATCTGTCGGCTGGGCGCCCGAAGCAAAGCAACAACTGGCAGCGTTGCAGGCCGCTGTCGCTGGTCCGGACACTCGTCCGGCGGCTACGCGCACCGCCTTTTTGCGAAATGTCTTGATGCGCGATTCGAATTACCGGCAAAGTCTGGCTGCCATTAAAGCGTCGGCAGGAGAAGAAGCCGAGCCCTTCACACACTTTGTACGATTGGAATCGCCGGCGTTTGCGCCCGCTGCGCCGGACACCGCTTTAACGTTCGAATCGAAACCCCTGGAAGTAGCTTCGTCCGATCACGCTGCTAGCGAGCGATGGGATTGGATCGGCGCGGTGAGCCTCAGCAGCGAAGCACCTGCTACCGTTATCGTGGCGAATGGCCGGGAAACGAGGGTAAGTAGTGGAGCAAAATGTGCTTTCCCCGGAGGCGCGTCCAACGAGCCGCCGTTTCCCGAAAGTATTTTGCCAATCGATTTTAATTATGATTTTAAGACTGACCTGGTGGTCGCTGGCGCCGGTGGAGTCCGATTCTGGCGGCAGGACAGTCCCGAGAAGTTCTCGGATGTCACGGCACAAACAAAATTGCCGAGTGCAATCGTCAATGCCCGCTATCTCGGCTCCTGGGCCGTGGACATTGAGGCTGACGGGGATTTGGATGTGGTGATGGGCGCGAAAGAGGGCAAGCCTTTGGTTTTGCGAAACAATGGTGACGGCACATTTACCCCGATTCATCCATTCGAAAATGTGAATGGGGTACAAGGGTTCGCGTGGGCGGATCTTAACGGTGACGGGAATCCTGACGCTGCAATTATTGATGGGGTCGGACGGTTGCACGTTTTCATGAACGATCGCGCCGGAAAATTTCACGAGCGAGCGCTACCTGGTAACCCACCGCACATCAAGACCATCAATGTCGCGGACGCCAACAAGAATGGAGTCTTAGATTTGTTGGCGGTCCAAGAAGACGGAAACATTATTCGCTTGGCCGACAAGTTGCCCGATGCCGAAAAGAATGATGGATCGGATTGGGATTCAGCAGTAATCGCGCAGGTGCCCAACCCGGCCAACAATTTGGCCGGCGAAGTAAGATTGCGGGTCGCCGACCTGGATAATAATGGAGCGTTCGATTTATGGCTGGCGCGTACCTCTCCGGACGTTGCAAAGACAAATCCTGGCGCATTGGTTTGGCTCGCGGATCAGAACGGAAAATTCACTCTGATGGCCAAGCCTATGGGCCCGCCGCGAGTATTTGATGCATCCGATCTGGATGGCAAAGGTCGCATGGACATGTTGGGCCTTTCCGCGGATGGACAAACAATGCGCGGCGTGAATCGCGGAACACAGAATTATCACTGGCAAACAATTCGCCCGCGCGCTAGGCAAGCTACAGGCGACCAGCGCATCAATCCTTTCGGCGTTGGCGGTGAAATGGAGATTCGCTCGGGGTTGCTGGTGCAAAAACAACCTATCACCGGCCCGCAGCTGCACTTCGGACTGGGCGAACAGAACGGCGTTGATGTGGCCCGCATCGTGTGGCCTAACGGCTCGCTCCGCGCGGAATTTGATCTGAAAGCGGATCAGCAGATTGTTACCGAGCAGCGCCTGAAAGGTTCCTGTCCATTTCTTTTTGCGTTTGACGGGCGCGGAATGCGTTTCGTGAAGGATGCCGTGCCATGGAGCTCCGCGCTGGGTCTGCGTATCAACAACACTGGAACCGCGCGTATTGCCGCGACTGAAGAATGGTACAAAATTGGCGCCGACCAGCTCGTCCCACACGACGGTTTCTACGACTTGCGAATCACCGCGGAACTTTGGGAAACATATTATTACGATTATCTGGCGCTCATGACCGTCGACCATCCGGTGGGCACGGATATTTTTGTGGATGAGCGTTTTGTGGATCCGCCGGCGAAGCTGGTGATCACCACGGTCGAAAAGCCGCACAAGATTGCCCGAGCGACCGATGATCAAGGCCAAGACGTTACCGACATTGTCGCCACGCTTGATGGCAAATATCTGGATACTTTTTCGCGCGGTCAATATCAGGGTGTCACGCGAGATCATTACGTGGAGGTGGATCTTGGCGATGACGCTCCCACCAGCGGCCCGCTGTATTTAATTGCGAAAGGCTGGATGCATCCGAGCGATTCGTCTATCAACGTGGCCATCACGCAGGGCCGTCATGAGCATGCGCGAGGATTGAGCCTGGAAGTACCGGATGGTCGGGGTGGCTGGGTTGTTGCCCGCGACAATTTGGGTTTTCCCGCCGGGCGCAAAAAGATTTGCCTCATCGATCTTAGTCATGTGTTTCGCGCTGGGACACCGCGCAAGGTGCGCCTGAGAACAAATTTGGAAATATATTGGGATTCCTTTGAGTGGGCGCGCGGTGTAGATGGTGCGTCGACGAAAACGACCCGGCTGGTTCCTGATTACGCCGATTTACATTATCGCGGTTACTCGGCGATCCATCAGGCCGACCAGTCTTCACCGGAAATTCCCGATTACGATCATCTGGAAGCATCTAAACAAAAATGGCGCGATCTGGCTGGCTATTACACGCGATTCGGCGATGTGCGACAGCTTTTGGCCAAGGTTGATGACCGCTACATCATCATGAATGCGGGCGACGAGATGAGTTTGCGGTTTGCGAAGCAGGCGCCGCCGCGCGTTGGTTGGAAGCGTGATTTTGTGATCGTGGGCGATGGCTGGATCAAAGACGGCGATTACAACACTACTTTTTCAAAGACTGTCACCCCGCTGCCGTATCACGCCAAACAGGAATATCTCACGCCACCAGGCCGGCTTGAAGATGAGTGGGTATACCGGCAGCATCCTGAGGACTGGCAAAATTATCACACGCGTTATGTCACACCTGAGATTTATCAAAACGCATTGAGAACCGGAACGCACCAGTGAAGCGCGGGCCAACGGCACGAGTAATTCTGGCGATATTTTTTGTGGCCATGGTCGTGAGCCCGCTGGTTATCAAGCGAATGGCTGCCCGGCGACATGTCGCCAGGTCCAGGCTCGATTTGCAAACAGCATTGGCGCGGCATGGTTTTTATCTTCAGGAGGTTTCGCGCGCCGACGGAGTGAATTTCGTTCACCAAGGGCCCAAGCTGGATCACAAGCTGGATCACATCATGCCGGAAGTGGCCTCCATGGGAGCTTCGGTTTCCATTGTGGATTTTGATCGCGACGGTTGGCCGGATATTTATGTGACCAACAGCGCGGAAGGCAGCCACAACGCGCTGTATCGCAACCAGCATGACGGCACATTCAAAGACGTCGCGCCCGAGATGGGCGTAGCGGATGTAAATAAACCTGGCACTGGCGTTTCGATGGCCGCGGTGTGGGGCGACTACGACAACGACGGCTACGAGGATTTGTTGTTGGTGAAGTGGGGGCGCCCCGAGCTTTACCACAACGATGGCGGCCACGGTTTCACGCGCGTGACCGACACGGGATTGCCCGCGTGGGTGAATGCGAATTCGGCAATCTGGCTTGATTACGATGGCGATGGGCTGCTGGATATTTTTATCGGCGGATATTATTCGGAGGACCTGGATCTGTGGCATCTGAACAATACGCGCATCATGCCGGAAAGTTTTGAATACGCTAAAAATGGCGGCCGAAAATATTTGTTTCACAATCTTGGCAACGGCAAGTTTGAAGACCTCACCGACAAAATGGGGATTAATTCGCGGCGATGGACGTTGGCCACATCGGCGGCCGATTTGCGTGGCACCGGGCGGCCCGATTTGTTTGTTGCTAACGACTACGGCGTCTCGGAATTATATTTCAATGAGGGGAAACGGTTTCGCGAAGTAGGCGAGAAAACGGGTGTAGGGTTCGCGCCGAAGAGCGGCATGAACGTGGCTTTTGGCGACATTGGGAATCAAGGGAAGTATGCGATTTACGTGTCGAATATCTCCGAAGAAGGGGTGTTGATTCAGGGCAATAATTTGTGGGTGCCTAAAGAAGGAGCGGCGGGAGATGAGCTCAAGTATGAAAATCTGGCGCGCGACATGGGCGTGGAGCTTGGCGGGTGGAGTTTTGGCGCGCAGTTTGCTGATTTAAATAACGATGGCAACCTGGATTTGTATTTGACCAATGGAAATGTGTCGCTCGATCACTTCCGGAATTACTGGTATGACTTCTCCAAAGTAGCCGGCGGCAACACCGCCATTATCGGCGACGCCAAAAATTGGCCGGCGATGGACGGGCGAAGTTTGTCGGGCTATCAGCAAAAGCGCGTGTGGATAAATGATGGTGCGGGAAAATTTGTGGATGTGGCTCAAGCGGTGGGAGTGACGGACACCTATGACGGCCGCTCAGTGGCGATGGCCGATTTGTGGAATCGCGGCGTGCTGGACGTGGTGGTTGCCAATCAGCGCGGCCCGTTGCTGATTTATAAAAATACGGTTACGCCTGAAAATAAGTGGATTGAGTTTGAGCTTACGGGGACGAAGAGCAATCGCTCCGCAATCGGAGCGCAGGTCACGGTGTTCTGGAATGGGCAACGGCAGGTGCAGGAAGTTTCCGGCGGCAGCGGATTTTGCGCGCAAAATCAACGACCGCTGCACTTTGGTTTGGGGAAAACCCCGCAGGTTGAAAAAGCGGTGATCCGCTGGCCTTCCGGGAAGATGCAAATCATAGAAAAGCCCAACGTGAATGAAATTCACAAAGTGAAGGAGCCCGCGTGAGCGCTTCAGCCACAAGGCCCATGGAAGCGCCACAGTGGAAGCGATTCGTCAGCCTGGAGAATCGTTATATTGCGCCGATTTTCATTACTTTGATTTTGCTGGTCGGGCATTTGTCGTTCGGGATTCTCGAGAGTTATCAGAAGACGCTGTTGGCCATCGTAACCAGCATCGGAACCGAGCTTATTCTTTTTCGTTTATTTTTTGGGAAGTGGCCGAATATCGCTAGCGCGTATATCACCGGCATCAGCGTGGGTATTTTGATTCGCTCGCCGGCATTCTGGCCGTACGCGGTGTGCAGCATTGTGTCGATCACCTCGAAATATGTTTTGCGCGTGAAAGGCCGGCACATCTGGAACCCATCGAATTTTGGTATTTCGGTGATGTTGTTCCTGGCGCCCGAGACGGTGGCAAGTCTGAGCATTCAATGGGGAAA
>Ga0193729_1001146_pt1 | contig 13646 bp, 12 predicted proteins | sample U1c2metaG_FD_143036 | JGI IMG/M metagenome (GOLD analysis project Ga0193729, IMG submission 143036) | Soil microbial communities from a riparian zone of the East river system, Colorado, United States - U1c2 | ecosystem: Environmental > Terrestrial > Soil > Riparian zone | place: USA: East River... | reverse complement strand
ACGTGGTTTTGCGTCGAGTAGTCCAGGAATTCAGCCCCGGTAAAGGCTCCACGGCCGCCCGGATTGCTCTGGTCGGTGTCATGAATTACCAGGGACATCAAGCGTTGCGCTGCTGGATAGGGAAACGGCTCCAACAGGATATTGTCAATTACGCTGAAAATTGCTGAGGAAGCGCCGACACCCAACGCCAGGGTGATAATCGCAATGGCGGAGAAAGCGCTGCTTTTCCATAGCGTGCGGGCCGCGAAGCGGAGGTCCGAACCGAGAGACTCCAGCATGATGGTTTCTCCTTAAAGTCGACCGGCTTTCCGTGCGCCCCGCCGGGCGGTTATGTTGACTATCTTTGAGACGAATAGCTGGGAAAAAGGGTTGGTGCGGGCAATCTTATCTCTCTTTTTTGTAAACGCACAGAGACGCAGGAAAGTTCCCGGTAAAGAAGTATTACTCGGAAGAAAGAAGGCTAGCGCGTGCTGATAGACACGCGGCGCGTCACATAGTCGTCGATATACGCGTTGAAGAGTTCATTAAGCCGACCGGGCCCGGGGAACGGGGGATCTTGTGACCGGCGATCTCCCCTACCCCAATAACATTGCGATTGGTTGAAGAAATGAAAACTTCGTCCGCGGAATACAAGTCCTCGGGGTGCAAAGATTGCGCCGCAACGGACACGCCGGCTTCAGGAGCAATTTCCATCAAAATTCCGCGGGTCACGCCTTCAAGGCAGCCGGAGCTTAGCGGAGGAGTCAGCACCTTGCCGTTCTTCACCGCGAAAATATTGGCGGAGGTGCATTCCGAGACTTCGCTGCGTTCGTTCAGCAGCATAACCTCATCAAAGCCTTCCTTTGCAGCTTCCGCGACGGCCCAGACGTTATTCAGCCAGGAAATAGTCTTGACGCCCGAAAGCGCCGCAGCCGCGTGGCGGCCGTGGGCACGCAGCGCCAGGCGGGCACTCTCGGAATGCTGAGGAAGCCCAGCCGAACAAATCAGGAGATCCACTTGAGGACGCGGTTCGTCGCTCTGCCAGAAGCCCACATTGTTATAGACAAGATAGATTCTGGCGCAGCCTTCAGTGACCTTGTTGGCGCGAATTACTTCATGGAGATGCATGCGCACTTTGGCCGCCGCGTAGGGCATCGGTAGGCTAATCATTGCGGCATGTTTATCCAGACGTCGCCAGTGGCGCTCGTACGCGAAAGCCTCGCCACGCGCAATACGTATGGTAGTAAAAATGCCCCACCCGCAGATCAGCCCAGCCTGACCCATGGAAAGGCGGGACTTCTCGATGGGTAACAGGCTTTCGTTATGGAAGACGTGGCGATGAATCAACGGTTCCTCGCGGTGAGCTGCACGATCACTGCACGATTATTGTAACCGATAAAATGGCGCAAAAATTTCGAGTTGCTGCTCGTCGAAATGGGAGGAACAGGTGGCACTCAGTTAGGGATCAGCTCAATGAGTCAGCTATTTTGACGATGAGGTGTCGCAGGTCTCCGGCACCGCGAGCACTTGCCCGGTATAGATGCGGTTTGCGTCGCGAATCACGGGGTTAGCTTTTGCGATGCAGCCCCAAAATTGGCCGAAGCCCAACTTTTTCTGTGCAATTTTCCACAAACTGTCGCCTTTGTGCACTGTCACCGTGGAATCCGAAGGCGCAGTTGGGGCCACCTGGGCGGTGCCGACGACGTTGATTGGCGTGCCTGGGACAATGTGCTGGGGATTGACGATGCCAGGATTAATGGCCGCCAGTTCGTGCCAGCGGTGGCCGTCACCCAAGTTTATTTGCGCCAGCTTCCACAACGAATCGCCATACTTCACAATGATGCTGCGTGGCCCTGCGGCATTCGAAATCGCTGGAGCCGCCGGTGCTGGTTGCGTAGTCGGCACAAGCGCATTTGGCCAGGACGCAACCGATCCCATTTCCGGCGTAGCAATCAGTTCCGCGTTTGCGAAGACCGGAGCGATTGGTGCTTCGTGAGTTGGTAGTGCGAGCACGTTCGGCCCTGAAACAGCGAACTTCGACTTCGGCGCAACTGCCCCCGTGGTAGGCACCCGGTTAGGCATTGGCGCGGGCACAACTGGTTTTGGCAGTATCAATAACGTATTCAACTTTAAAGCATTCCACTCCGTATTTGGGAAGTCCGGCGCCGTGGGTGTGTTATGCGGCATTGTCTCTACTAGGTTCGGTTTCGGCATCACGAATTCGGGCTTAGCTGATGCCAGCACCGCATTTGCAACAGGCAAGTGATATTCCGCGAGCTCGCCTGTTTGCGAATGATTTAACTCTTTCATTGCGCGGTACATGCGAGCCACATCGCCAAGCGGAAGATGTTCCAGCGCTTGCGCTTCTAAGGTCGTGGAGGCTTCAGCTCCGGGTACCACTGCGTCCCGCTTCTTAGCGGCCAGCAGCTCCTGATCTTCGCGAGTAAGGATTCGCGCGCGCTTTAAATCTTCTTCGGTATACACGTGTTTCTTATGCTTGGTTTGATGATGTTTGAGGGCTTGGGCCTGGCGCGCCACTTCCGCGACATCCTGGGCCCAGGCCGGCGCTCCGGCGGCAATCGCGCAAGCTGCCAACAGAACAGCTCCCGCGTGAAGGCGCTGCCTGGAGCGATTCCATGTGGTGATATTAAATTCCGGCGAACTCTGGCTGTTGTCTTCGTAATTTTTCATGGCATACCCCAAGAATTGAGCTTGGAGCCAGTTTATCGAAGGCCGGACAGCGTCAAAAAATCGATTCGCGAGAGTGCTCTGTTCGATATGGAAACATTCGACACCAGAATTCCGCATTCGGAACTCAAGGCGGCAAGCCATTTTTACAACTCGCCATCAGTGCCATAGCGGCACCGCGGCACGGGCGGGAGCGTTAGCCATGGCTGCACGGATAGCGAACTTGACGTAACATGTCTCCGCCCAATTACTTTCACGAGGATCACAAATGAAGGATGAATCAGCCGTGGACGGCGAATCACCGTTGCGCAAAACTTCGTCGTCGGACAAACGCCAAAGTCAAAACGTAGTCGGTCCCGAAATTCCTGCGCGCAGAAAATTTATCCAAGTGAGTTTGCTCGCTGGAGCCTCCGCGGCGGTGTTGTCTCCACGCCCTGCACTTGGCGCATCTCCGGACATTTCACCGGCGTTTCAAACAAACGGTTCGTCCGGATCGTTCGAACTTGAGGAAATTACCGTCGGCGAACTGCAAGAGGGCATGACCTCTGGCCGCTTCACCGCGCACTCCATCACCGAAAAATATCTCGCACGTATTGAGGCCGTCGACAAACACGGCCCGGCCATCAACAGCGTCATCGAAGTAAATCCCGACGCGCTCAGCATCGCCAAGGGGCTGGATAAGGAACGCAAACAGAAACATCTCCGTGGACCGCTGCACGGCATCCCGGTGCTGATCAAAGACAACATCGATACTTCCGACCGCATGATGACCACGGCCGGTTCGCTGGCAATGGTGGGTGCAAAGCCGCCGAAGGATTCCACTGTGGCGCAAAAGCTGCGCGAGGCCGGCGCGGTCATTCTGGGAAAGACCAATCTTAGTGAGTGGGCCAACATCCGTTCGAATCAATCCACCAGCGGCTGGAGCGGCCGGGGCGGGCAAACAAAAAACCCCTATGTGCTGGACCGTAATCCCTGCGGCTCAAGCTCCGGCTCGGGAGCGGGTGTTTCCGCAAACCTGTGCGCGATCGCGATTGGAACGGAAACTGACGGTTCCATCGTGTGTCCGGCGTCGGCTAATGGTGTGGTGGGCTTAAAGCCAACCGTTGGGCTGTGGAGCAGGACCGGAATCATTCCCATTTCACACAGCCAGGATACCGCCGGTCCGATTTGCCGCACGGTGCGCGATGCGGCCATTTTGCTTGGCGCACTCACCGGCGTAGATGACGAAGATAGCGCCACCGTCGAAAGCCGCGGAAAATCCTACGCCGACTACACGCAATTTTTAGTTGCGGATGGCTTGCGCGGCGCACGCATTGGTGTGGTTCGCGGCACTTTTGGTTTTAATGCCGCAGTGGATGCGCTTATGGGGACGGCACTCGACCTACTGAAATCGCAGGGCGCCGTACTCATTGATCCCGCGAGCATTGAAACGCGTGGAAAATTTGACGAGTCCGAATCCACGGTCTTCATGTACGAATTGAAAGCCGACCTGAATGCTTACCTGGCCCGACTCGGCCCGCGCGCGCCGGTACACACGCTGCAGGAGATTATTGAATTCAACGAGAATCATCGCGAACAGGAGATGCACTATTTCGGGCAGGAGCTTTTCCTGAAAGCTCAGCTGAAGGGTCCGCTGACCAGCCAGGAATATCTCGACGCATTAAAGAAAAACCACCAGCTAGCGCGCACCGAAGGAATTGATGCGGTGATGGATAAGGATAAGTTGGACGCGCTGGTGGCGCCGACCGGCGGACCTGCGTGGCTCACGGACTTGGTGGCCGGCGATCACTTTGGTGGCGGAAGTTCGAGCTTCGCCGCGGTCGCCGGGTATCCGAATATCAATGTTCCCGCCGGAGAGGTATTCGGCTTGCCCGTAGGCATTTCATTTTTTGGGCGCGCCTGGAGCGAGCCGGTGCTTATACGGATCGCGTATGCCTACGAACAAGCCAGCAAACTAAGGAAGCCTCCTCAATTCGTGCCTACGCTGGGCCCCAACCCCAAACCTTAGTTGGACAGAGTAATTGAATGGAACGACGCTAGGCGTTGCGCGTTTTACGCGAGCCCGCCTGAGCGCGCGAGCTTCAGCGCTTCGATAGCGGCGCCGCGTGCGCCAGCTGTGTCGCCGTTGGGCATAATAAAAATGGGAATGTCGGCCTGCTCTTCGCGCTGGGCAGGCATGCCCGCATGGATCTCTTCGATGAACCAGCTCTGAAATTCGGGGGTCGTTTCGATCGCGCCGCCGCCCACGATCAACGCGTCGGGGTCAAACGTGTTGACCATTTCATCGAAGAAAAGTCCCAGCGCGTGCGCCTGCACGCGGAAAATTTCGCGGCACATCGGATCGCCTTTGTCAGCCAGGCCACGGACCATCTTGGCGGCTCGATTTAGATTCGCTGATTTTCCCAATTCGTGTCCCGGATATTTCGGCAGGAAAAATGGCAGAAAATCTCTTTCGATGGCGGTCAGCGAACATACCGACTCCAGGCAACCGATGCGTCCGCAATTGCACTTGGGTTTCATCCCGGCGATTCCCGCGATGCTCTGGTAGGGAATTAACACGTGGCCCAACTCACCGCCGAATCCCTTTCTACCTTTAATAACGTTGCCATCAAGAATCACACCGCCGCCAAGGCCTGTTCCGATCACCACCGTCACGGAGGTTTCTTTTCCGGTGGCGCCGAAGATATTGAAGTGCCCCCACAACGCGCCGGCATTTCCGTCATTCAGATAGCTTACGGGTTTGCCGAGCCGTTGCGCCAAACCCTCGCGAATATCGTATTCCGCCCAGTTAGCGTGCACGAAATTCGTGGAGCCTTTGGCACTAAGTTTTCCCGCGGCACTCGCTGGCCCGGGCGTGTCGAGGCCCACAGCCACAATCTCGGACATCTGAATGCCAGCCGGTCCGCGGCAATCTTCAAGCCATCTTCAATTTGTTTGAGACATACGTCTGGCCCCTGCTTCGCCAACGAAGGGTGTTCGCACAATCCGTCAATCAAAAATTTTTCTTCGCGATTTACCAACGTGTAGTTAACAGCGGTTCCGCCCAGATCCACTCCGGCCACGACTTCCACGTTTTTTCTCCGTTCCGTTCCGCGCTGTGATATCGCCGCAGTTCGCAAAAAGTTCGTTAAGTCGTTCTATACTTTCCCGCCCGCCCGAGGAGGGATCGTGAAAGTGTTCGGCACATTGTGCTTCAGCATCCTGTTGTATAGCACCAGTTTGTTATTTGCCAAGTCCGTAGATCAGGGTCAGACGGAATCGGAGCGTTATATTGTTGCGAGCGAGCGTCAGTGGGCGGAATCCGTTGCCAGCGGAGATACCAGTGCGATCGAACGGATACTCGCGGATGACTTCCTGGGCGTCAGCCCCGAAGGGGATATGTACGACAAGAAAACTATGGTTGCTGACACGCGAACTGCCCCGCAGGTGTTTCTCTCAAACCATCTGAATCAAGTGAAAGTCCGGTTCTTTGGCGATACTGCCGTGGCGCATGGCAGTGAGTCGTGGGAAAAGCGCAAAGGCGAACCGCGCTACGGCCGATTCGTTTGGACCGACACGTGGATTCGACGCAAGGGCCAATGGCAAATTGTAGCCGCCGAGGATTTGACCGTGGCGGAAGCAGCGCCAGCAAAATGAGTTTTTATCTGTGATGAAAAACAGTTGTGTTTTCTCGTCGTTGGTTGAACAAAAGAAAGGAAGCGAGACCATGGGAATTCTGGAGACTGCAAAACCTGTTGCGATCATTTGCACTAGAGACCGCGCTCGCGCGGCAAAATTTTATCGCGATACGCTGGGGCTTAGAATGAAATTAGAGGACGATTACGCGGTTGTTTTTGATGTTGCAGGAATTGATTTACGGGTCTCTACCGTTCCGGATTTCACGCCGCATGAACACACCGCGCTTGGATTCAGCGTTCTGGATGTGACCGCGGCCGTAAAGGCGCTGCGCGAAAAGGGTGTGACCTGCAATATCTACAAAGGTTTTGATCAAGACGAACTGGGTATCTTCTCGCTGCCAAATTCGCCGCTCCGCGTCGCATGGTTCAATGATCCCGACGGCAATGTCCTGAGCGTGACAAACGCGTAAGCTAGGCGGCTGCTTTATGGAAACCCATACGCGTCCTATACATTCCTTTGACAATATCCGACGCATGCTCTAACATTTACATTTGTCTCTACAGGGAAAGGTGTGACCGTTTCAATGAGGACGTACGTAGCCAAGGGTGAGGAAGCCGAGGCCCTAAAAGTAGGCGCCAACTGGTTTGTAATCGACGCGACGGATATGGTTCTGGGCCGGTTGGCCACCAAAGTGGCCCGCATTTTAATCGGCAAAGATAATCCGAGTTTTACGCCCTATCTGGATTCCGGCGATCACGTGGTGGTCATAAACGCGGACAAAATCCGCATGACCGGGAACAAGATTGAACAGAAGGTTTATTACTCGCACAGCGGTTATCCCGGTGGACTGAAGGAAGTTCCGGCCAAGCGGCTTCGCGTGGCCAAAGCCGACTGGATGGTGCGCGAAGCGGTGCTGGGCATGCTGCCGAAAAATAAATTGCGTGCGCGACGCGCCAAGAAATTGCGCGTGTACCGCGATGCCGCCGGTTTAGCGCGTCACGCGGGGCAAAAGCCGCAAGCGATGGCAAGTTAGTTGTTGAAACCGTAAGGGTTCGGGGATTGTTGTTCTGGTGGGTGTAATAACCTGCAGTATTCCAGTCTCCAGGATTTTTCCATCGGGTTTTTGAGACACACGCACTAAGTGTCTGCGAAATTGTTTTCATCAATTTGTTTTGGAGTTTAGGAGGAAAGTTGAGTTCTACTGGTTCGCCCCTCATGGGCAAGCAAACTTGGATTCTGGGTACCGGTCGCCGCAAGGAATCTGTTGCGCGTGTTTTTCTGCGCGCGGGTTCCGGCAAGTTCAAGGTAAATGGCAGAACGGCGGAAGAATATTTTCCCAACGTTGCCTGGAAGCACGACGCTACGGAGCCGCTGAAGTTCACGAACCTGCACGATCAGGTGGATGTGGTCATCACCGCTAAGGGTGGCGGCGTTGGCGGGCAGGCTGGAGCGGTCCGCATGGGCCTGGCTCGCGCCATTTCCGTGTTCAACCCGGAACTGCGCCCGGCGTTGCGCAAGAATGGATTTTTGACTCGCGATTCGCGCATGAAGGAACGCAAGAAGTACGGCCAGAAGGGCGCACGCAAGCGCTTCCAGTTCACTAAGCGTTAAGCGATGCCGGATCCCTGCGGTCTTCGAGCCGGGGGAATTCGCGAGTTGTTTTGAGATTTGCTGGGTGCGGATTTAAAAGCACTCAGCTTCGAGCTCCGGCGGTTTCGCGCAAGCGATCCGCCGAGATCACGGCCGGCTAGGAGCCGGCAAAAAGGCTGTTCTTCCGCGGGAGTATTTCGCTCGCGAGCGCAAACAGCAATCCTTAAAGGAGGAAACTTGGCAGTAGAAATTACCATGAAAGAGTTGCTGGAGGCCGGAGTTCACTTCGGTCACCAGACACGACGCTGGAATCCGAAAATGAAGGAGTACATTTTCGGGGAACGCAACGGCATTCACATTATCGATCTTCAAAAGACGCTGAAAATGTTCCGCGAAGCGAGCCGCTTCGTTGGCGAACTTTCCGCGCAAGGCAGAAACGTTCTTTTTGTGGGCACTAAACGCCAGGCCCAAGAAGCGGTCGCCGAAGAAGCGAAGCGCTGCGGCGCATTTTTCGTGAACCACCGCTGGCTGGGTGGCACGCTGACCAACTGGTCCACGTTGCAGAAATCCATCAAGCGTCTGAAGCTGCTGAAGGCCATGACCGAAGATGGCCGCATGAACGAGCTTTCAAAGAAGGAAAAAGCGCGGCTGGAGCGCGAAATGAAGCACCTCTTTCAAAATCTCGAAGGCATCGAGAATATGGCGCAATTGCCTGACGCCATGTTCGTGATCGATTCCAACGCTGAAGAAATTGCGGTCAAGGAAGCGCGCCGCATGGGTGTGCCGGTCGTTGCGGTAGTGGATACCAATTGCGACCCCGACGTGGTCGACTGGATTATTCCAGGTAATGACGACGCTTTGCGCGCCATTCGCCTGTTTACTTCGAAAATTTCCGAAGCCGTGCTGGAAGGCCACAACGCCTACCAGCAATCGCAAGTGGCGGAACAGAAAGCCACCGCGGACCAGGCGCTCGTCGACGGCGTCGAGTATGTGGACACCAGCGCCTACGAACAGTACGAAAAGCAGGAAGGCGACTTCGTGGAAGGCGTTGTGGAGACGCCCATCGATGCTCCTGCAGAGCCCGCGGAAGCTACCGAAGCGACCGTTCCCCCCGACGCAGCAGAAGCACATCGCTGACGGATAGCCCTGAAGCGAAGCATGGAGGTAATTTCCAGGCCGGTGCAAAACTGGCGGAGGAGATACCTGTATCACCATCCCGGTCATCAAATGATTGTGAGAAGAGAGCACGAATGAGCACACAGCCAACACCGAACAGCAATAATATTCCCGCGCAACTGGTGAAAGAGTTGCGCGAGCGCACCAATGCGGGCTTTGCCGATTGCCGCGCGGCTTTAATCGAGGCCGGAGGCGACATCGAGAAAGCCATCAGCGTCTTGCGCAAAAAGGGTCAAGCTGCTGCGGCAAAAAAAGCTCAGCGTGAAGCCAGTGAAGGTTTGGTGGGCAGCTACATCCACGCGGGCGGCAAGATTGGTGTGCTCGTGGAGATTAATTGCGAGTCTGATTTTGTGGCTCGGACTCCCATTTTTCAACAGCTTAGCCACGACATCGCCATGCACATTGCGGCGCTCGATCCTCGTTATGTACGTCGCGAAGAAGTGACGCCCGAGATGCTGGAGAAGGAGCGCGAAATTTACAGCGCTCAGGCGCGCGCCACCGGGAAGCCCGATGCCGTGATTGAAAAAATCGTCAACGGCAAAATGGAAAAGTTTTACGAAGAGAACTGCCTCTACGAGCAGCACTACATAAAGGATGAGAGCGTTACGATCGGCGAAATGGTCAATCAGGCCATCGTTAATCTCGGCGAGAATCTGGCTATCCGACGCTTCGTCCGTTTTAAGGTAGGCGAAGTGAGCGGCGGCGCGTCTTCGAGTTCGGACAACGGCGCATCGCCGGCTTCCGCATAACGAACAACAACTACGAAAAAGTGCTAGAAAGCGTCCCGACGGAAATTCGGGGCGTTTTTTTTGCTTCAGGTGCCGTGCGGCGACTAAGATAGTTTGTTACAATTTCGAAGCTTTCAGCGCATCCACCGGAGATTCATGCCAGCGAAGATCGTGAAACCCAAAATTGCCGCTCGGTTACCAGCCACAGCAAAGCGCGTTTCATCGCCCTCGGCTAATCATAGTCAACCCATTTACAAACGTATTTTGTTGAAGCTTTCTGGAGAATCTTTCCAGGGGCCGCAGGGCTTCGGAATTCACGGCGAAACGATCCAGGCTATAGCGCGAGAGTTGAAGGACGTGCACGCTTTGGGCGTGGAAGTGGCCATCATGGTTGGCGGCGGAAACATTTTTCGCGGCGCGCGACAAAAGGGATTCGAAATCGATCGGGCCACCGGCGATTTTATGGGCATGCTTGCCACGGTCATAAATGCGTTGGCTTTACAGGATGCGCTGGAAAAAGAAGGCGTGCATACGCGGGTGCAAAGTGCCATCGAGATGCATCAGGTGTCCGAGCCGTTCATTCGCCGCCGAGCAATTCGACATCTGGAAAAAGGCCGCACGGTAATTTTTGCGGCCGGCATTGGCAATCCGTATTTTTCGACTGACACTGCTGCGGCGCTTCGAGCCATGGAAATCAAGGCCGACGTCATTTTAAAGGCCACGCGGGTGGACGGTATATATGACGCCGATCCCGAGTTAGTTAAGGAAGCCAAACTGTACACCGAAGTGACTTACCGCGACGTGCTGCACAAGAGTTTAAAAGTAATGGACGCCACGGCGATTTCTCTGTGCATGGACAATGGCATGCCTATCGTGGTGTTTAATATGAATCGTCACGGAAACATCAGGCGCGTGCTATTAGGGGAGCGCGTTGGTTCAACGGTGATACCCGCGTAGAATCTGGCTGCAACGTTGCGGATTCTGGCGAGGCGGACGTAAACGGCAGCGGGAATCAGAAAACAAAACTAATATTGATTCACCTTTGGATTTCATAAGAGGTGTATATGAGCGTGATTGCTAACACAAAAGAAGCTCTAGCCGCGGCGAAGACCCGCATGGAAAAAGCGGTTGAGGATTTTCGCAAAGAGTTAGGCACGTTGCGCACCGGCCGCGCCAATACCTCCCTGCTGGACAGCATCCGCGTCGATTATCACGGTTCGCCCATGCCCGTGAATCAGCTTGGCGCGCTCACCGTGCCGGAGCCCAGCATGATCGTTATTGCTCCGTGGGATCCCAGCGTGGTGCCGTTGATCGACAAAGCCATCCGCACCTCCGAACTGGGGCTTAATCCGACGAATGACGGCAAAGTCGTCCGCGTGCCGATCCCTGCCCTTACCGAAGAGCGCCGCAAGGATCTCGTGAAACAACTGCACAAGATCCTTGAAAATCATCGCACCGCTCTGCGGAACGTTCGCCGAGACTTGAAGGAAGCGGTCGAAAAGCTGGAAAAAGACAAGAAAATCAGCGAAGACGAAAAGAAGCGCGGACTCGACGAACTCGAAAAAATCACTCACGCGGAAACCAAGAAAATGGAAGATTTGTCAGGCACGAAAGAGCGAGAGATCTTGCAGGTGAAATAAAGCCACTTCCGTTAGGTGGAAAGCTGTTTCCATACGGGCGGTAGAAGACGAATTAAGGCTTCGTTTTTACGGAAGTCTTTTTCACCGCGGGCTTCGCATGATCGTCTGTGGATGCTGCCCGTTCCAACGTAAAATCCTGCGCTTCGTCGTTCTGCACCGCGTGCACGAAGGCCTTGTAATCCATAACGCGTGAAGCCGGGACTTCCCTCAACAAAAAATGAATATGCCGCGACGCGGTCAGGATTACTTTGCCGGCAGAATCCGGCCCCTGTATCGTGTATTTCGACGCAAAAGTTGCGTAGTCGCGTTCCACAGACGTCCCCGTAGGCGGGCGAGCGGTCGTTCCGGAGGGCAATTGCAGCGTGGCGTGGGTACCCACATCAAGCGGCGTGCCGAGATCAATGGGTGACGCCGCCGCGCCAGCGACAACGTTGGTGGATGCATCGGGCAAGCCTAGTTGAGGAAGCAGCGCGGGAATGCGCACCGGCTTTTTGGACCAATCCACAAACTTCGGCACATCGATTTCGTAATCCACGGAAAAAGGCTGCCGCGTATTGGACGGGTCCGACACATTCACGTTTGTAACTTGCCCTCGAAATCCGTCGGAAATGGAGAGCAGTTGGGCCAAATCCCGCCATTTTTCTTTTTCGGTGTGATGAAATGCCACGCGCAACAGTAATTCATTGTCGCCGCGCAACGAATAATGAACCTTGGCGCTCAGTTGACCGTCCGCAGCCAGAACCGCGTCCACATTCACGTGCTGCGAGGCCGCGAACGGTAAGTCAATGGGCACCGTCACCCATGTCGTCAACGAAGCGTTTTCTTTTGTATCGGGCAAAAGTAAAAAAGCCGGCTTGCTTCGCAGATTGGCGCCAACCATGCGGAATGGCGCTACTTCCATGCTGGGGTCCAGCCATAACCCCGGTTCATCTTTGCCCGTCCCGGTCCACACTAGCGCATGGCTGAACAGGGAAGGGCGGGGAAGCAATTTTTCGGCTCCATCCGGAGCGCCTGCAAGCGCCACGATCGCGGGCATATGCGCCGCACGTGTAAGTGCCGAGAATAAAACCATTTTGTCTTCAGGGGTGGCGTAACCCGAGGTGAGAATTTCCGCCGGCGGACGCGGCCGGAAGCCGTTTGACTCCAGCGGCAGCTCCACCGTGGCAATTTTCTGCGAAACAAAATCATAGATGGCTTCGAGTTTTTCTTCCGGTTTCAAGCCTGACTTGGTCAAGTCGTTCGATTTCTCGATTACGGGCGGCGCAATATTTTCTGTCGCTTCAAATTTTTCCGCCAGCCGCGCGGAAAGCTGCTTCCAGGAAGTAAAGGTAGTGAGCGCCACGTCGGGTTCAGCAGAAATATCTTGCGAGCTTTTCGCCTTGCCTTCCGGGGAGCTCCAGCGATATTCCCATCGGCGAATTACGCGCAATTGCGATCCCTCTCCGGTTTTTCCTTCGAAGCTCGGTGCTGTGGCAGGATTTACCCTCAGTTGCACGGCACGTGAGGAAGGCAGCTGCAGTTCAAACTGTTCCTGCGTAACGATGGCGTCCTTCGCAAACGTGTGGAACAAATAAAAATCCGGCGCGAGCGGGGCATGCGCGGTGGTAACCACGCGATATTCCAGCAGGTCCGTAGGCTGCAGCCCGAGAATTCGAACCGTTTTGCGTCGAATATCCTGGTAAGCATTGGCATCCACTACAGTGGGATTCGGTTGATCGGTCACTGCGCTGGGCAAAATATCAGCCGTGCCACCGCTGGCATGGGTGATGCGCACCAGCGGAATTTCCACCGTTTCGAAGGCGCGATTGTAGTCAAAATTGAGGCGCGCGAATTGCCGCGTCCCCAGCTCCGTATTGATGCGCACTCGCGCATGCACTTCTTTGCGGCTTGCGCCATCGGGCTCAAAGCGGATGTGCGTTTCGAGCACCTCGATTTGTGCGGGAGTTTGTGCGACCGCAGTCGCAGGCTTGTTGTCGGCTTTTTGATCGGACCCGACCGGCGTCTTGTTGGACGGGGCGGCGGGCTGCTGTGCCGATAAAACCGGCAAAGTGGCCGCGAGTATGAAAAACGCCACTGGAGCGAATCTCAATTTGATCGAAATGAATGATCGATTGACGGACACACTTCGCAGTTTAGGTGCTCCCGCGAAAAGACGCAAAGAAGAACGTGTGCCGCCACGATTCGAAATTGTCGTACTCACGACGAAATTTATCGTCAATCGTAAACC
>Ga0193729_1001145_pt1 | contig 13646 bp, 15 predicted proteins | sample U1c2metaG_FD_143036 | JGI IMG/M metagenome (GOLD analysis project Ga0193729, IMG submission 143036) | Soil microbial communities from a riparian zone of the East river system, Colorado, United States - U1c2 | ecosystem: Environmental > Terrestrial > Soil > Riparian zone | place: USA: East River... | reverse complement strand
CCTGACATGGCGCGGAAAGACGCAATTGAAGTAGAAGGCACTGTCGTCGAGCTGCTTCCGAATACCATGTTTCGGGTCGAGCTGCCGAATGGCCACCGGGTTTTGGCCCACATTTCCGGCAAAATGCGTCTCCATTTCATTCGTATCTTGCCCGGCGACAAAGTTATGCTAGAGGTATCTCCCTACGATTTGTCGAAGGGGCGGATCACCTTCCGCCAGAAGTGACAACGCGGAAATGGCTCCGCGTTTTTTGTTTCGACCAACATGAAAGTGCGACCGTCAGTTAGAAGACTTTGTGAAAGCTGCAAGATTGTGAAGCGCAAGAATGTGGTGCGCGTGATTTGCAAAAATCCGCGCCACAAACAGCGCCAGGGCTGATTTTTAAAGGATTACCAATGCCACGATTACTCGGAGTTGAAATCCCAGCGGACAAACGCATCGAAGCGTCACTGACCTATATTTATGGGATCGGATTCAGCACCGCGCGCAAGATTTTGGAGCAAACCAACATCGATCCCAATCTGCGTGCCAATAAACTGACTCCTCAGCAGATCAACGAGATCATTCACGCGATCACCAACAACAAAATCAAAATCGAAGGCGACCTGCGGCGCGACATTCAGGGAAATTTGAAACGGTTGCAGGCGATCAATTGTTATCGCGGGCAACGACACCGTCGCGGTCTACCCGTGCGTGGACAGCGAACATCGACAAATGCGCGGACGCGCAAGGGGCCGCGCAAAACGGTCGGCGTGATCCGTAACCCTGAAGCAAAAGCAGGCAAGGTTTAATCAAGATGGCTGAACACAAAAAACCAGCGAGGCCCAAAGCGGAGAAGGCAACGAAGAAGCCACAAGGGGAAGAGCAGTCTCCGACAGCCGACGTGAAAGAAGAGGCAGCGCAACCAACGCCCACTCCTGAAACGGCGGCGCCGGTCGCGGCTGAGGCAAAACCAGCGAAAAAGCCGGCGAAGCCAAGTAAACCAGAAACAGCGCCGGCTGAAGCCCCGCGCGAGAATCTTTCGCTAGATGCCGACGACGTCGAGAAGCCGAAGATAGTTAAGGCAAAAGGGGCCAAGAACATTCATTCCGGCATCGCCCATGTTTACGCGACCTTTAACAACACCATCGTCACGATTACGGATTTGAACGGAAATGTGATCGGCTGGTCGAGCGCCGGGAAAGTTGGTTTTAAAGGTTCGCGCAAGAGCACGGCGTATGCGGCGCAATTGGTCGCACAGGATGCATCGCGACAGGCGATGGGCCACGGGCTCAAAGAGGTCCAGGTCCTTGTTAAAGGTCCCGGTGCCGGACGCGAGTCGGCAGTGCGTGCGTTGCAGGCGATCGGCCTCGATCTCACCTTGATCCGCGACGTCACGCCGGTTCCGCATAACGGTTGCCGGCCGCCGAAACAACGCCGCGTCTGATTTTTATGGGTAGATACACCGGACCGAAAACAAAGATCAGCCGCCGTTACGGCGTGCAGATTTTTGGACCGTCGAAGTCGCTCGAACGAAAGAATTATCCACCCGGGATGCATGGGCCCAAAGGCTCGCGGCGCAAACAATCCGATTACGCGATCGCGCTCGGCGAGAAGCAAAAGCTGCGTTATCAATACGGCCTGCTCGAAAGACAGTTCCGCCGGATTTTCCAAAACGCGCTCCGCAAGCGCGGTGTCACCGGTGAAACGCTGCTGCAACTGCTCGAAACGCGTCTCGATAATGTGATTTATCGTCTAGGTCTGGCCAACACTCGCAACGCGGCGCGCCAGCTCGTTTCGCATGGGCACGTCCAGGTCAACGGTCGCAACGTCAACGTCGCTTCCTTCAATGTGAAAGCCGGCGACGAGATCGCGATCAAAGACAAACCGAAATCGCGGCAGCTCGCTCTCCGCAATCTCGAGCTCACTCAAATTGTACCGGTGCCGGATTGGCTGACGGTCGATCGCGACGCTCTCAGAGGAAAAGTCGCGCATATCCCGTCGCGTGAAGAAATGCAGCCGATCGTCAACGAACAGTTGATCGTCGAGTTGTATTCGCGCTAAACGCACTCTTTAGACACGGTTGTTTTCCAAGAATTCCAAGGCTTTGTCGTAGCTTTTGCGCTGGAGAAAGTGGGCGAGCTGCGGATCGATTGGTTTTGGGATCGCGGCTTCGAGCTTCTCGATTTTCTCTGAAACGGCTCGCAACCGGGCGGCGTGCGCTTCCGGGTCGCGCCGACTGTTTTGGTCGCTGATAATGGCAAGCCGCTCTCGTAAGGCGGCGGCAAGATCGGCAGTCGGCTTTTGCATTTTGTTAATCACGAATGGACACGAATTTACACGAATAAATGCGAGTCGCAGAAATTCTTAATCAATTCGTGTTCCTTCGTGTAAATTCGTGGTTAATTTCGGGCCGTGGCGGCCGAGCCGAAACGCATTTTGATGGTAGACGATGATGTCGCACTTCTGCGCGTCGTGCGGGAAGCGTTGATGGCGTCTCTCCAGTGTGAGGTCGATACCTCGCCCAAGCCGGAGTACGCGTTCGAACTGGCGCTCAAGAAGAAATACGACCTGTTTATCTTCGATTTCCAAATGCCGATGATCGACGGCTCGATGTTATTTTTTTTGATCGGCAAGGTTTATCAAAATATCCAACCAATTAGGGAGCTGCCGCAGCTTATCCTTGTTTCCGGCAAGGCTGAGGAAAAGCGGGCACAAGAACTCCTCAAGGAGCCTGGCGTAGCCGGTTTAGTGGCCAAGCCTTTTGCAATCAATCGCCTGCTCGAAAAAATCAAAGCAGCTGTTCCTGCAATCTAGTCGGCCACATCGTCCTAGCCGGCGAACGTTTCGTCCCCCGGCGGCGGACGCGGCTACAACGCTAGTGGCGTGTTTCGGATAGAAGCTGTCGCTTGGCTTCGAGCCAATCGGAATTTGCGTCGCCCGGAAGGTCGAATCGGCGGCGCCGCTCGGATATGAAATAAGCCCGGGTCTGGATCTGTTCATCCGTTGACTCGGGGCCGAGCTGAGCTGCTGTTGGCTGGTCTGTCTTCTCAGGAGCCAGCTTTTTTCGCGGCGGAGATTTTTTCCTTGGAGAGGTCGATCTTCCGCCCGCCTTGATTTTGTCCACTTTGCCGTCGCCGGCCATCGAGACCACGTCAGGCACCAATTGTTTTCCGATTCCGTTTTTCCTCTTCGCCACAACTAAAATTCCTTCCCAAAATAACGCTTTAGCGAGGGGCGTTTGCTTGACAAGCGGTTTCTGAACTCTGCTTGGCGAAAAGATAAACTTCCAATAACGTGTCCCATGCGGCATTTCGTTTTTCGCTGGTTCGTCACGGCGTTTGCCGTGTTTGTGGCGGCGCCAATCGTGGGAATTGATTACACCGGGATCGGCTGTTTGCTCGGCGCATCGCTGCTCTTGGGAATCATCAACGCTTTTGTTCGACCGATTCTACTGTTCCTGAGTATTCCGTTGATTCTGGTAACGCTCGGCTTCTTCATTTTGATCATCAACGCGCTGATGTTGAAGTTCGTGAGCGAAATTGTGCCATGTTTTAAAGTGCATGGGTTTTGGAGCGCGATTTTTGGCGCGATCATTATCTCGATTGTGAGCTGGCTGCTGAGCGCATTCTTTCGCGGCAGTGACGGACGGGTCCACGTCCTGACGCATCACAGCCAAATCAAACAGGTTCGCGGTCGGGTGATCGACCCCGGCGAATAATCGCGAGCATGTTTGGCGGTAAGTTACGCTCAGGCGGCCGCGTTCGCGTCAAAATCTGTGGGATCACGAATGAGCCAGACGCGCTCGCCGCGATCGAGGCCGGCGCGGATGCGCTCGGATTCAATCTCGTTCGCAAAAGCAAGCGTTACATCGACATTCAGGCGGACGCCGGCTGGATCGACAAATTGCCGAAGGAAATCTGCAAGGTGGCGGTGACGGTGAACCCGAGTTGGGACGAGGCGTTTCAAATTAGTCATCTGCCTTTTATCGATGCTTTGCAATTGCACGGCAATGAATCGGCGGAGTTTTGCGGGCGTTTGGCCGAAGCCGGAATCCAATTTGCCAAAGCCCTGCCAGTGGAAGATTCCAAATCGCTCCTCAACGTGCCCGAATTTTCGACGGACACGGTCATTTTGGATTCCGCTTCGGGCCGCGAGTTCGGCGGGACCGGCCAAGTGTTTCCGTGGAAATTAGCGCGCCAATTCGTCGAGATGCGCCCGAATCTGAATGTAATCCTTGCCGGTGGGTTGACGCCTGAAAATATCGCCGAAGCCGTTCGTCGCGTCCGTCCCCATGGGGTCGACGTTACCACTGGCGTCGAAGCCTCTCCCGGGCGCAAAGATCACCGGCTGATTGAGGCCTTTATTCGGGCCGCTCGTCGCGTCGAGGGCTAAACACTTCCGGATAGCGGCTAGTTTGGCCGATCCACTGGGGAAACTTCCCCAAGGCTGGTCTGCTTCCTGCTTTTATCGCGGCAGCAGTTATCTCACTCCTTCTAATTATGGTTACTTCTCTTAAGCAACGGGGATGCGTCGCGGCGGTGGCGCTCCTGGGCATGCTTTCCCTGTCACAAGCACAGACAATTCCCGCTCCTGCTGGCCCAGCTCAGGCACCCGAGCCGATCAAACCCGCTGACCACTCGCCGATGTTGCTGGTGCAAGCTCCGGCGCAGGGCGCTTCTCCAGCCGCCCCTAAGTCGACCACGGCTGCTCCCGCCCTGACTGACGCCGATGCCGCAATTGAAAGCGGCGGTGTTGGCGTACGCGAATTTCAAGGCGACGACGTCGGCCAAGTGCTCCGATTGCTCGCCCGCCAGGCCAAGGTCAACATGGTTGTGAGTGATGCCGTTACCGGCACGGTAACGATGCGGTTGGAAGATGTGACCGCGCTTCAAGCGATCTCCATTATCGTTAAAGCCAAAGGGCTTTTCATGGATAAGATCGACAACGTCTACTACATCAAGACGGCAACTGAGCGGACGGCCGAGCCTACTGAAACTGACAATTACCAATTCAGCTACGCTCGCGCGAAAGAAGTTTCGCCGCTGGTCGCGTCCCAACTTGCGAGCAAAGATCCACCGCAAATCGACGAACGCACCAACACCATTTTCTTCCGCGAGACCCGGAGCAACATCGACAACATCCGCAAAATGCTGCTCCAGATCGACAAGCCGACCAAGCAAGTCATGATCGAAGCTCGCTTGGTGGAAGTAACGGCAGATCCAATCCAGGCCTACGGAATCAACTGGGCCGGAACGGTTGGAAGTTTTACGGCCCCAAAGACAGTGACTTACGGGGGATTCAATAGTGTAACCCAGCCGAAACCGGGTGAAAATATTCCAACGAACGGTTTGGCCCTTGGCGACCAATCGAATAAGAATTTCTTCGGCGGCCTGGGCCAGTTGTCGGGCGTAGCCAACAGCGCATTCGCTATTTTGTCCGTGCCGCAGTTTTCCGCGACGTTACAAGCGCTGAACGAGGACTCGGACGCCGAGTTTCTCGCCAATCCGCGCGTGGTGACGGCCGATAATCAACAGGCGAAAATCGAGATCATCCGCAATCAGCCGGTGCCGCAACTGAATTTTAACGAACAAACCGCCACCGCGGTCTTCGGCGGCTTTCAAGACAAGACTTTTGGCAACCTGCTGATTGTCCGGCCCTCGATAAACAAGGACAACTTCATTACCCTCTCAGTGAAGCCAGAAATAAGTAACAAGGTAGGGGATTTTGATTTCATATTTAATGGCGCAGACGTCAAGAGCCCGATCATCGACAAGCGCTCGCTCGATTCCAGCGTTCTGATCAAGAGCGGCGACACTCTCGCGATTGGCGGATTGATTTCCGATCAAGTGGCCAAATCGAAAACGAAGGTGCCTCTACTGGGAGACATTCCAGTGATTGGCTACGCGTTTCAAAGTCACGCCAATGAGCGGCACAAACGCAATCTCTTAATTTTTGTCACGCCAACGATTATCGATCAGCACTATGGGACTGGTTTAGAAGATCAGGTTTCCGGGCTCCGTCACGTCGGCGAAGAATACGCTGATCCGAACGGTTGGCGAAATAACGCCAAAGGCGCGGTGCGCTTGGTTCCAACGTCCCATCGTCAGCTCGCGGCCGACTACGCCAAGCCGGGGTCGCCTCCAGCGGTTGAGGAAGCCGCCCAAGTCCAGTTCAAGAGCGACGTAAAAGATCGCGACGAATAAATTTCGGAATGTGGGGTTGAGAGGGGGCGGGCGCCCGCGAGGGTCCCGCCCTCTTTGGGTTTTATCGCCCTAGGTAATCCTTTAAACGCTCGCGCAATTCCGTTCGCGCGCGAAAGAGCAGACTCTTCACTGCCGGGACGGACAGATCGAGAACGTCCGCAATTTCTTCATAGCTCAACTCTTCGTATCGTCGTAGCACGATCGCCATGCGCTGCGTTTCCGGCAGGAGCGTGATGGCATTTTCAATCGCGGCCTGTAATTCGGCTTGAAGCAGCGTTGCGTCGGGGGTGGCCGTTGCCTCGTCCTTTAACGGTATCTCGTCCGCTTCTGGTTCGATTTGCACCGGCAAATGCGGATGACGCTTGGCCCGGCGCATTTCGTTAAACACTAGATTGCGCGTGATCTTCAGTAGCCAAGTGGTGAGCTTCGCGCGCGCGATGTACCGGCCGGCGCTTTTCCAGACACGGATGAAGACCTGCTGCGCGATGTCTTCCACATCCGAATTGCTGCCGAGCATGCGGGCGACGGTGCCGGCAACCAGGCCTTGGTGGCGTTCGATCAGTTGTTCAAGCGCGGTAGCATCCCCGCCTGAAACCAATCGCATCAGGCGGACGTCCTCGGCGTCATCCTCGGATCGCGCCGGTACTTCGGGATCGGCCATTGATAAACAGACGGTGGTTGATGGGCGCGGATTCGAAGGTTATTGCGCTATGCGCCGGCACGCCGTTTCCGCCGCCCCCGCCACAGTGCTTTTTGTTGCAACTCGTGAGTCGTCTGTGCATGGTAGGCGATAGACTTTCAGCGTCGGCTCCGGATGAATTACACACTTATTCCACAGGAACTTAGACCGATCGCTGAGAAAATCGAGGCGGCCTCGCGTATTTCGGAAAGCGACGCTCTCATATTGTATCGCTCAAACGATCTTAACGCGCTCGGAATGCTGGCCAATGTCGTGCGCGAGCGAAAGAACGGAAATTTCGCCACTTACATCCATAATCGTTACATCAACTACTCAAACATCTGCGTCTTATCGTGTCAGTTTTGCGCGTTTGCCGCCAAAAAACGGGACGCTCATGCCTTCGAGCATGCCGCCAGTGAAATTATTCAGGCTGTAGCGGAAGCCCTGCCGCTCGGAATTACCGAAGTGCACATGGTCGGCGGTTTGCATCCGACCTTGAAAAAGGAGTGGTATCTCGATCTGTTGCGCGGATTGCGCGCTCTCGACCCTGATCTGCAGATCAAAGCGTTTACGGCGATTGAAGTGCGCCATCTCGCGCAGCGAATCTTCAAGATGTCGATCCCGGAAACGCTCGAGCTTCTTCGGGATTGCGGATTAGGATCCATCACCGGCGGTGGCGCCGAAATCTTTGATGCGGAAGTGCGGGACCGCATTTGCCGCGGCAAAGAAACCGCCGAGGAATGGCTCGATGTTCATCGGACCTGGCATCGGATGGGCGGCCGCAGCACTTGCACCATGCTTTACGGTCACATTGAAACGCTTGAACAGCGCGTCGATCATTTGCGACAACTACGCGGCCTTCAGGATGAAACCTCCGGCTTCAGCGGCTTTGTCCCGTTTGCCTTCGAGCCGCAAACCACAGTGCTTGCTCATATCAAACGCGCCTCCGCCATTGAGCAACTTCGCAATCTCGCCGTCAGCCGGATTTATCTCGATAACATCGACCATCTGACTGCTTATTGGGTAAGCTTGGGTTTGCCGCTGGCGCAGGTGTCGCTCAGTTACGGGGTAGACGATTTACACGGGACGATCATGGAAGAAAAGATTTTCCATATGGCCGGCGCGACCACGCCGCAGCAGCAAAGCATCGCTTCGCTGGAGCACGCCATTCGCGAGGCTCGACGAATTCCGGTCCAGCGCGACAGTTATTACCGGCATCTCAATGGCTCAGAGCAAAGATCGACGTCGAGCCAACCGCGCTCTGAAGCGAAGCTCGCCTGCGCCTAAAGAGTGCCGGATCGACAACCGCTGCGAATTGGCTGCGTTAAATATCTCAACGCGCGTCCGCTCGTTTTCGGCGGCCCAGCCGATGTTGTGCTCGATCATCCATCGGTTCTTTGCGCGCAGCTTGCCGACGGCGAGCTCGACGTCGCGCTTGTTTCCAGCTTCGAGTTTCTTCGGAACCCGATTTACCGGATCGTAGATGGCATTTCTATTTCATCGGATGGCCCGGTTTACAGCGTTGTAGTCGCGCACGTCGGCGAGATCTCCGCGGCAGAACAGATCGAGCTCGACCCGGCCGCGGAGACTTCCGGCAATTTGCTGCGCTGTTTGCTCAGCGAATTGAAGCTAAGGCCGCGGTTCGTCGCAACGTCGACATCCTCTCTTGCGAAAGAAAGGGCGCGCTTGCTCATCGGGGATCAAGCCATTCGGTTCCGGCAACAGCATGGAAACGAATTCCAGTTTTGGGACCTCGGCGAAAATTGGCAAAACCTTGCCGGCCTTCCATTTGTCTATGCGCTCTGGCTCGTTCGACCGGAAGTTGTCGATCCAAAATCAATTGCGAATCGGCTGCGGGCGCTGCGCAATAAAAATCTCACCAACATCGACAATCTGATTGCCGGCGAGAAGGAATTCGACCGCGGTTTTTGCGACCGCTATTACCGGGAGCATCTCCGATTCAGTTTTGGAAAGCGCGAGAAGGAAGGCCTCCGCGCCTTCCATCAATTATGCCAAAAACACGATCTGCTGCCAAAACGCGACATCGCGTTCAGCGTCGTGTAATGCGCCGAAGCGCTACTGCCTAGTCTGTTTGGGCGCGTTCATGTTCGGTCCGGTGGCACCGCCGGGCGGCGTCCATTGTCCGACGATATCGGCGCCGAAAATCCAATCATCTTGAAGAGTTCCGTTCACGGAGATGGTTTTTTCGTAATACTTTCTCAGATTAATCTGCTGTTGCGCAAACTCGGTTTCTCTGCGAGCGCGGGTGAGACGCAAAAGCGTGTCCGGATCTTTCAAAGGACTTAAACGATATGCACCATCGACCAAGACAACTTTTCCAGTGAACACCTCCGTCCTGCGTTCGAGCTTGGCCGATTGTTTTTGTGGCAGTCCGCTTGGCTGCTCCAACATTTTTTTGCCAAGTGCGCATCCGGACAAGGCAAACAGACCCACGGACAACATGATTGCGATCGATTTCACAGCCCCTCTCTATTTAGTGCCCTAGCGCGAGTCAACTGATTATGGACGCGTCTTCTCCGAGTTGTCAGGAAATGTCCGGCAGATAAAATAATCAGTGCAAACCCGATGGATCCTTCTTCCGCCTGAGGAACTCAATGGCGGTCCAATTTCCTGGAGCGAGATCTGCGGCTGCGAATCGGTCGCCCGCCTCTTGTTTCGAAAGGGTTTCAACACGGTCGATGAAGTCCAGGCGTTTTTACAGCCGCGCCTGAAATCGTTGAGCGATCCATTTTCACTGCCGAACATGAAAGCGGCGGTGACGCGGATTCTCGCGGCTTTGGATCGACGTGAACGAATTGTTCTTTTTGGCGATTACGACGTCGATGGAGTCACGTCCCTCGCCCTACTCGCCGAAACGCTGCGCGCTTACGGTGCCATTCCGGATTTGTTTTTGCCGTTGCGGATGGAAGAAGGCTACGGGCTGAGTCACGACAGTGTTCAGCGCTGTATCCAGCAATTTCACCCGCAGCTTCTCATCGCGCTCGACTGTGGGACATCTTCGGGCGCGGAGATTGTCGATCTTCGGAAACGCGGCGTTGAGGTAATCGTGCTCGATCATCATGAGCCGAAATCGGCCCTTCCGGAATGCGTTGCAGTCGTAAATCCAAAAGTCGATCCTGGATCGCCTCTTCACTATTTGTGCAGCGTGGGAATTGTCTTCAAACTTTGCCACGCGCTTTTGAAAACGCGGCCGATCGATTTCGATCTCAAATCAAAACTGGATCTGGTCGCGCTCGGAACTGTGGCTGACATCGTGCCACTTCGCGGCGAGAATCGGACGCTTGTCCAGCGCGGAGCGATCGAGATTGCAAGGTCGACCAGACCGGGATTAAAAAAGTTGATTGAAGTCAGCGGCGTGAGGCCGCCAATTTTTACCGAGGACATCGGTTATCGGCTCGGACCCAGATTAAATGCGGCTGGACGCTTGAGCACCGCGGAAAAATCACTCCGGCTTTTGCTGACACGGGACGAAACGGAAGCCACGGAGCTCGCCGCATTTTTGGACAAACAAAATCGGGAGCGGCAGGAAGTTGAGAAACGAATTTTTGCGGCCGCGGAAGAGAAAATCGCGAAAGAATTCGACCCGTCACGCGATGCGGCGATTGTCGTGTTCGAGCGTGACTGGCATCCCGGTGTTCTCGGAATCGTGGCCTCGCGCATAGCGCACAAGTACCATCGGCCTGCGATTGTGATCGGTCTTGATGAGAATGGCGTCGGAAAAGGGAGCGGCCGCAGCATCGAAGGTCTCAATCTCGTGCAGACATTGAGTCGTTGCGCGGACAAGATCGACAAGTACGGCGGACACGAAATGGCCGCAGGGCTTACCGTTCAGGAAAAGAATCTGGATCTTTTCGCGAAACAATTCCATCAGGTAACGCGTGACCTTTTGTCCGAAGAGGATTTGCAGCCGCGGTTGCGGCTCGATCATGAGATCAGTTTCGCGGAGTTGAACTTCGATTTTCTGGGGTGGCACGAAATGTTGCAGCCTTTTGGTAATGGCAACCCACAGCCCCTTTTTCTTGCGCGCGGCGTCGAGTCGGTCGCCGTGCCCCGCATTGTGGGCGAAAAACATTTACAGTTGCGTCTGCGGCAACACAATTATCATCAGCGCGCGATCTTCTTCGGCGCAGCAGCCGGTGCGCTTCCGAAGCAGCCGTGGGACATTGCCTTTCGGATTCGACCGGACGAATACCAAGGCGAAACGCGTTTGGAGATACGAGTGGAAGCGGTGCGCGAGGCCGCGCCGAGGAGTTAATGGAAATCGCGCAGCCGCTCGAAGAACTCGATTGGATCCCGCGTCCGAAAATTCTGGCGCTCCGAAGACTTGGGATCACGACCGCGGAAGATTTGCTAACTCATTTCCCGCGACGACACGAAGATCGACATCAGTTTCCGGAATTCCCGCGCGATGAGAGTGACGTGCCGGTCTGTTTGTCTGGAGAAGTGATCAAAACGTCGCTCCGGCGTTTCGGCGGCTGGAAAAAGATTTTTGAGGCGACATTGCAGGAACCGAATGCGAACGCGCTCAGTCAGCCGCTCATCTGCCGGTGGTTTAATTTGCACTACGTCCAGAAAATGATCGCCACTGGACAACAACTCGTCGTCTTCGGCAGGCCGCGGCTCCGGGGAAACCGAATTTGCATGGATCATCCTGAATTTGAAGTGATCGAGAACGACGAGGAGAAATCGATCCATCTTCGCCGAATCACGCCGATCTATCCCGCCACCGAAGGTCTTTCGCAGCGGATGCTGCGCAGCATCATTTATCGACTTCTTCAGGACCTCGACACCGCGCCGATTGAACCATTGCTGCCGGAGGACCTGAAGGACGGCGACCGCGGCGAAGCGATTCGGGCGATTCATTTCCCCGAGTCTTGGGAATCGCTCACTGCGGCACATGAGCATTTGGTCCTATCCGAATTCTTCGCCATGCAAATGCTGATCGCGTCCCGGCGAGCCGACTCGCATGCGCGCGTGAGCGCCGCGCATTGCGGGCGAGGGGACGTCCTCGAGAAATTCCTGCGCACGCTTCCGTTTGAAATGACAACTGCCCAGAAAAAAGTGATCGCCGAGCTCGAGCAGGACCTGGCCGCCAAGCATCCGATGAATCGGCTTTTGCAGGGCGATGTAGGCTCGGGAAAAACGGTGGTCGCGATCGCAGCGATTCTGCTCGCGGTTGAGGCAGGTTATCAGGCGGCGTTCATGGCGCCGACGCAGATTTTGGCTGAACAGCATTACACTGTTTTAAGGCGCTGGCTCGAACCGCTCGGCGTCAAGTTGTCGATCCGGACTGGGGCCCGCCGGGAGGAAAGTTTTTTGCCATTGGTTGAAGGCAACGAAAAGGCAGACGTGATCATTGGGACGCACGCGTTGCTCTACGAGAAGGTTTCATTTGCGAATCTCGGATTGGTGGTGATCGACGAACAGCACAAGTTCGGTGTGGCGCAGCGTGCGCGCTTGACGAGCCGCGAACCCGCACCCGACGTGCTGGTGATGACAGCCACGCCCATTCCGCGCACGATCACCATGACCGTTTACGGCGATCTCGATGTTTCGATCTTGGACGAGATGCCGCGTGGTCGCGGCAAAATCATCACCGCCGTCCGCGATTCCTCAAAACTCGGCGAAGTGCTGAGTTTCCTGCGCAAGCAATTGGAAGCCGGGCGGCAGCTCTATGTTGTTTATCCGCTAATTGAAGAGAGTGAGAAACTCGAGGCAAAAGCGGCTGCGACGGAGTACGACCGCTGGCGCGAGCGTTTGCATCCGTACTTTTGCGAATTGTTGCACGGACGAGTTCCTGGACCGGGAAAGCAGGAAATCATGGAGCGATTTCGCCGTGGCGAAACAAAAGTTCTGATCAGCACCACGGTGATTGAGGTCGGGGTTGATGTTCCAAATGCGACGGTGATGTTGGTAGAAAATGCGGAGCGATTTGGTTTGGCCCAACTCCATCAACTCCGGGGTCGCGTCGGCCGCGGCGAGCACAAATCATATTGCATTTTGCTCACCTCCGAACCCTCGTCAGAAGCGGCCGCCAAATTGGCCGTTCTCGAGAAGACAAGCGACGGCTTTGAGGTGGCCGAAGCGGACTGGGAACTGCGCGGCCCGGGCGATTTGCTGGGCACGGCCCAGAGCGGTCTGCCGGCCTTGAAAATCGGCAATCTGCGACGAGACGCGGAATTGATGCGTCGCGCTCGGAGGGCAGCGATGGCGATCTTCGCGGCCGATCCCAAGTTGGGGTCGGCGCAGAATCAACGTTTCCAGCAGTTGATTGTCGAAAAACAGGGACGAACCTTTTCGAACGTCAGCTAAATGAAGAATCTCCTGAAATTTTTTGCCTTTGTCGCGTTGCTTAGCCTAGCAATTTCGGCGTTGTACGACTACCGCTTGAAACATGGCGGTTTGAGCACACTGCAGCGCACCACTCCGGAAAAATACACGCTCGCCTCCTCGCCCAATGTCGATCCGAAGCAGGTCGCTTCGCTGGAAGCGTTGAATCGTGAACGCCGCGTGCTGGTCAGCGCTGTCGTGCCGTCGGTGGTGGCCGTGAAGACGACCAAGAAGGTCGCGATAGAGCGTCAGAATCAGCTCGATCCGTTTGGTTTTTTCTTCCGGCGTCCGCGCGGATTTCAGAACCCAAATGACGAGGCATTGGTGCAGAATTCTTTAGGTTCGGGCGTGATCGTTACCAATGAAGGTCACATCATTACCAACAATCACGTGGTCGATCAGGTGGACGAGATCGAAGTGCAGTTGAGCGA
>Ga0193729_1001144_pt1 | contig 13652 bp, 14 predicted proteins | sample U1c2metaG_FD_143036 | JGI IMG/M metagenome (GOLD analysis project Ga0193729, IMG submission 143036) | Soil microbial communities from a riparian zone of the East river system, Colorado, United States - U1c2 | ecosystem: Environmental > Terrestrial > Soil > Riparian zone | place: USA: East River... | reverse complement strand
TGACCGGTTGGCTCCTGGCTTCCTGGGTCTGTTTTTTTCGTCAGTGTGAAACCGATCGCGTTGATTGGGAGAGCCGGGTCCGATATTAGGCCAGCTGCGACGGTGTGAATGTGAATGCAGCCAAGATCACCCGCCAGAGCAAATCGAATCTGGCCCTGGCATTTGTTTCGTTAGGCCGCGAGCGCCGTCACGACATTACGATCTTTTACGCGTTTTGCCGCGTGATCGACGACATCGCAGACGATGTAAATCTTATTGCCGAGGAAAAAAGACGACGACTTGCCAAATGGCGCGGGTGGTTGCGGAGTGCGACTCCCGACGAACCATCACTCGCTCTTGACCTGCGAAGTTTGATCGACAAATACTCACTCTCGCCCGGCATGCTTGAGGAAATTATTGCCGGAGTAGAGATGGACTTGAGCATCTCGCGATATGCGACCTTCGACGATCTTTGCGTTTACTGCTATCGCGTCGCCAGTGCCGTAGGTCTCGTTAGTATCGAGATTTTTGGATATCGCAATCCCGCCTGCAAAGAGTATGCGATCCAACTCGGGCTGGCCTTGCAAATAACGAACATCATTCGTGACGTCGGGAAAGATTTGCGGGACGGCCGGATTTATCTGCCGCGGGAAGATCTGGCGCGGTTCGATTATTCCGAAACGGAACTGAAAGACCGGCAATATAACGCGCGCTTCGTTCGCCTGATGGAGTTCGAAGCGGCCCGGGCGCGGCAGTTTTTCACCCGCGCGGCAGCGTTGCTTCCGCGCGAAGATCGACAATCGATGGTCGCGGCCGAGATCATGGGTTCGGTTTATCGCGGCCTGCTTCGACAAATGGAGCTGGACAAATTTCGCGTTTTCGAAAAAGAATACCGGCTCAACAAACTGGAGAAAGCCGGGCGGATCGCGGCGGAACTGCTTAAGTCATTGTGAATTTTCCGCGTCAAGCATCCGTCTGACTTTTTCATTACGAAAGCTTAATCATGAATATGAAAACGAAATTGGTCACAGTTGTTTCTGTGGTGGCGGTGAGTTGGCTTGCTCTAATTTTCTCCAACAGGGCGGTGGGCCAGACGAGAAGCGGAGGTGGAGGTGAATACGCAAGACCACCTTCTGGCGCAAACCAAGCTGGCGCAGTGCCGTCTCCTGGATCCCAGGGTACCGGTGGCCTCCCCGTGGCAACGCCGATCACTCCGGAGGAAGCTTCGAAGAAGTATCCGGCACCCAACGGAAGATACCCCGTCGGCGAAAGAGATCCCCATAAAGGCTCTGGCGTCATCACTAGCCCATATCCGCCGCACAAGGAGTTTGACTGCTCGAAAGTCGCGCACGGTGGGCTTGTTCTCGACACACGTGCGAACAAGGTCTTTGTCAGGCCATAAATTGGGATTCGGCGATCGGTCGGGAAGAAAAGACGTCGAGATCTTTTAGTATCGCCACACAACCTCCCTGAACTGGCGCGGTTCAATTCACCAACGAAGATGTTTGTGAAATCCGATTTTCTTATAATCGTCGCCCTGAGTTCTCTGGTTCTTAGTTCGTGTGACACCCCGGTCGGTCAGGGCGCCGGAGCCGGTGCTGCGGCCGGCGCAATCATTGGCGGCGCGGCCACTGGTCATGTTCGCGGCGCGGCCATCGGCGCCGCGGCAGGCGCCGCGGCCGGCGCGTTAATCGGCGCAGCGGTCGAGGAGGATCAAGCTGCACGCTACCATCCGCCGCCGGGCGGCTTTCCGTTCGCCCAATTCAGCGGCAGGCCGGGGTTGTTCTATAGCCCGTACACCGATCGTCTCTACGATCTCCGCGGCGTTCCGCGCGGCGGGCTCACTCGCGACGTCGACACTGGCGAGCTCTTCCGAAAGCCGTAATTGAGCGAATAGTTTGTTTGATGAGGGCGCCGCGCTGTAGGAACAATCAGCGCGTTCGCGCTTGCAGCGCATCCACGAGCGCCTGCACTTCCTCCGTCATTTTCAGCAATTCTGGCCACGGGCGGTGATAGTTCTCGCCCGGTAATTTGCGCGTGGCGTCAAGACCCATGTGCGAGCCGATGTTCTGTTCGGTCGGCGCGTGATCGAGCGAGTCGCTGGGGTTCTTGATGACGGTGGTGTCGCGCGCCGGATCAGTGTTGGCGCATAAGCGAAAGAGCACTTCACTCGTGTTGTGGACGTCGCAGTCTTCATCGACCACCACGATGTATTTGCTGAACATCATCTGGCCCATGCCCCAAAGCCCATGCATTACCTTGAAGGCCTGATACGGATATTGTTTCCGAATGCTGACGAAGACGAGATTGTGAAAAACGCCTTCCGGCGGCAGCGTCATGTCCACGATTTCCGGAAAGTTCATTTTGAACACCGGTAGAAAAATGCGCACGCTGGCGTCGCCTAAATAATAATCTTCCATCGGCGGCACGCCCACGATGGTCGTCGGATAAATGGCATCGCGCCGATGCGTGATCGCCGTCACATGAAAAACCGGATAATCCTCGACCGCGGTGTAAAAACCAGTGTGATCGCCAAACGGACCTTCCGCGCGCATTTCCCCTGGTTGCACATAACCTTCCAGGACCAGATCGACCTCCGCCGGCACATCGAGATCGATTGTTTTGCAGCGCACGAGTTCGACGGATTTTTTTCGCAGAAAACCCGCGAAAAGAATTTCATCCAAGCCGTCCGGCAATGGCGCAGTCGCAGCGAAGGTATAGACCGGATCGCCGCCGAGTGTTACGGCAACCGGCATGCGTTCGCCCCGTTCGTAGTATCGCTTCCCGTGGCGTGCACCGACCTTGTGAATTTGCCAATGCATCCCCGTCGTCCGCTCGTCATAAATCTGCATGCGATAAACACCCACGTTTCTCGCGCCGCTCTCCGGGTCGCGCGTATGCACATTCGGCAAGGTGATGAAACGTCCGCCGTCTTTCGGCCAGCATTTTAAGATTGGCAGATTCGCCAATGAAAAATCATTTTCATTGTCAATCTTGTGAACCACTTCCTGACATTCGCCTTCTTTTACCTGTTTCGGCCGTGCATGCAGCAGGTGAATTCCCTGTTTGAGTAAACTCCAGCCTTCGCGCAGGTCAGTGGGCGGTTTCGCTTTGAGGATGAGCTGAATCTCCTGAGCGACGTCTGCTACGTCCCCGACCTGGAGAGCGAGCGCCATCCGCTTGCGCGATCCCATCGTATTGATTGCGACGGGAAACTCCGCTTTTCTTCCATCGACAATCGCTTGCTCGAAAAGAAGCGCCTTCCCGCCGGCGGGCGATTTCATTTCGCGGTCGGCCCATTCCGCAATGAGCAGATCGGTGTCGACCGGGACAGCGACGCGTTTCAGTTCGCCCGCTTCGTCAAGAGCGTCGAGAAACTTTCGAAATGAGCGGTAAGCCATTTGTCGGGCGTGCCGCGACTCTGATACGGCGGCACCAGGTATTGGAACGCCCTGACCCGGCCATTTGCGAAGGTAACCGTCTTGGTCGGATACGGAATGCTCGGCGGAATATAAGAATAGTAGAATGGGTCGTAGAAGGGGTCGCCAAAGAACACGAAAGAGCGGCCATGATGATGATGCGTGCCCACAAAACCGGCGCCGCCAAATCCGAAACCGTAACCGAAGCCGGGCCCGTAAGCCCCGTAATAAGGATATGGATAGGTCGCGTAATTTACATAAATCCAGGTTTCGGTTGGGCGACCGCGCATATTACCCACAATTTTCTGATCGGGTGAACCCCAGGCTAGCCAAACCGCATTTTGCGACATGCCATCGCGAATTTGACCCCGGCTCACGAGCGCTTGATCGCCGGGGGAAAGGCTTTGGAAAATGTCAGGGTGCCCGGAAATCCGTGTTTCGGTCGTGGAACAACTCGTGAGAATTAATGCGCCGGCAAGAAGGCCAGTTGTCAGCGCCCAGGAAAAAAATTGACGCTTCATCGAAAGAATCATACCGCCGCCGTATTCCGAGTCAATCATGCCGCTTTCTTGATTCAACACCGCGTTGACCGTAACGTTGCGCCCAATGGACGATCGCTTCGGCCACCGCATCTCGTATTTGCGCGTCTCGATCACCGACCGTTGCAATGAGCGTTGCACCTACTGCATGCCGCAAGAATTGCAGGAATGGCTGCCGCGCGACGGAATTCTCACTTTCGAAGAAACGTTGCGCCTCATTCGCATCGCGGCAGAGCTGGGTGTCTCGAAGATAAGAATCACCGGAGGCGAACCGCTCACCCGCCGCGGTGTCGTCGATCTCATCCGCCAACTTCCGAAAATTCCCGGCCTTAGCGACATTGGTCTTTCGACCAACGGGACGCTTCTTGCGCGCCCAGTTGAACCGAATTTGACGATGGCGGCGGCTTTACGAGCCGCCAGTGTGCGCTCGGTCAACATTTCACTCGATACGTTGGATCGAGATGTTTATTCCCAAATCACCGGACGAGATTTGCATGCGCAAGTCCTTGACGGGATCGAAGCGGCGATCGCCGCAGGGGTCGAGCAGATCAAACTCAACGCCGTCTTGATGCGCGGTCGCAATGAAGATCAGTTAATTCCCCTCATCGAGTTTGCTGCGGCCCGCAATTTGATCCTGCGTTTTATCGAGATGATGCCCGTAAGCACGAGCGAGGTTCTCGATGAAAGAAATTTTGTCTCGATCTTTGAAGCGAAGCGCGCAATTGAAGCGCGTTTCGGAAGTTTGATTCCCGAGCCGCAGTTTCACACGAATGGTCCCGCGACGTATTATCAAATCCCCGGTCGCCAACAGCGTGTTGGTTTTATCGGCGCGATGACGAACCTGCACTTCTGCGAAAGCTGCAACAAGTTGCGTCTCACCTGCGATGGCAAATTGCGCCCGTGTCTCGGCAGTTATCTTGAATTCGACATCATGAAACCGCTGCGCGCGGGCGCGAGCGATGAGGAGCTCAAGAAGTTCTTTCTCGATGTGGTCGATCGAAAGCCGGAGCAACATGACTTTCGCAACAACTATCAGCCCAACCGGAAGATGATTGCTATAGGCGGTTGATCATGAAACGGCTGTCGCACATCGGCCCGGATGGCTGCGCCCAGATGGTGGATGTTTCGGCCAAGCCGCTGAGCGCGCGCACCGCGATCGCGACTGGCAAAATTCGACTCCAACCAGAGACTGTCGATCTTATTTCGGCAAGGAGAATTGCAAAGGGAGATGTCTTTGCCACGGCGCGGATCGCCGGAATTCAAGCGGCCAAACAAACTCCGCAGCTCATCCCGCTTTGCCACACCTTGCCGTTGAGCGACGTAAAGATCGAGATCGTTACTTCGAATGGCGGCGCGGAGGTAAAATGCACCGCCCGGACGGTTGCGCAGACTGGTGTGGAGATGGAAGCGCTCACCGGCGTGTCCGTCACTCTCCTCACCATCTACGACATGTGCAAAGCCGTCGATAAAGAGATGGCGATTAGTGAAATCAAACTCGTTCGGAAGACCAAAAGTTCTGGCGGAGTGATGGCGTAACGGAGTGATGCGGCAGAAACAGTGCTCCGCTGCGCCACTTATTGTCGCAATTATCGCGATCTCGATTGCCAGCGTTGCGAGTGGAGAAACTCCTCATGGCAAAAACGCGCTCGACACCAACCCTGAGCAATATTTGCAATCTCTACAACTCAAACATCCCCAAGGATATTCTGTCGCAGCGAAATCTCCCAATGAACACTGCTCTGCGGCAAATTTACTGTTTTACCAGAAACGTTTTGAAGATGCCGCGTACGAGTATCAGAAATGCGTGCTCCTAGAGCCCGCTAACTTCGATGCACACCTTTGGCTAGCATACAGTTTCTACGAGCTTCGGCGTTATGATGACGCGGCAAGTTCCCTGAAGAAAGCGCTCGAGCTTAAACCGAACGACTTCAACGCAAACCATTGGCGCGGCGTAACTTTACTGCGCGCTGGGAGATTCGAAGAAGCGATTCACAACCTCGAGACAGCTAACGAAGTAAAGAAAGACGATAAGCCAACTCGGCGTGAACTGTTTTTCGCTTATTCGATAAACGGCCAATACGGAAAAGCATTTCGGCTTTTTCCGTTGTTCGTCACAATCGCAGGAAGCGCCCTGATATTGGTTTATATCGCCGGAATAGCAATTCTGTTTTCCTACAGCTTGAAAATTCGTCCCGTATCTTCGCCGGGATTGGGTTTTTCCCTTGCGTGGATCGGCATTTTTGGCGAAGGCCAGATCGCCCTTGTCGTTATTCTGGGATTATTTTCGTGGATGAAAATCAACGAAAACCCTTTAGCTGGCGTTATCTTGGCGGGACTTCCAGTTATCGCCGCGGCCGCAATAGGTTTCGCGCGTCAACCTTGGGGCGAACCTTTCCGGTGGCGGCTGGGACCTGAAAGAGTCATATGGCTGTCTTCGCTACTTCTGTTCCTATCTTTAGTGTTCAACGGTGCATTTGCGATATTGCTCACGCAGATCACACACAAGTCGCCACCTATCCAAGAAAGCGTTCCCCTGATCCAATACGCGCTACGGAGCAAACCAGTCATAGCCGTCCTCACAAGGGTTGTCGTAGCCCCAATAGTTGAGGAAGTTTTATTTCGCGGATTGGCTTATGGCGCTTTGGAGAAGCGTCTCGGGGCCGGAGCCGCGATCCTTGGAAGCTCTCTGTTATTCGCATTATTCCATCTTCAGGTGTTGGCTTTTGTCCCTCTTTTTTGTCTTGGCTTGGTTCTTTGTTGGGCGCGCTGGAAATCCGGCTCAATCGCTCTTCCGATTTTACTTCATGCGTTCAATAATGGTCTCGCAACATTGCTCCTGAAAGTTTCGGAGCACGGTGCGTGATCGAGGATATACTAGGGGTTGAATGCAAATTGTGGTTGGAATTGTCACGGTCTCGGATCGCGCCAGTACGGGCGCATACGAAGATCTTGGTGGACCGGCGCTGAAGAAAGTGGCGGAAGACTCCGGATGGCAGGTCATGGCGGAAGCAATAGTGCCCGATGATGCCACGCGCATTCAGGAAACGATTCGTTCGTTTTCTCGACAAGGCTGTGGATTGATTCTCGCCACTGGGGGAACGGGAATCGGCCCGCGCGATGTGACGCCGGAAGCAATCCGGGCCATTATGCGGGTGGAGCTACCGGGTTTCGGCGAAGTGATGCGGGCGGAATCGATGAAGATCACCGCTAACGCAATTTTGTCGCGCAGCTTGGCAGCGATTGTCGATCTTTCGCTCGTGATCGCGCTTCCGGGAAAACCAAGCGGCGCGGTGGAATGTTTTGGCTTTATCGCTGGGGCGATTCCACACGCGGTCGCACTGGCGCAACGCCTGCCGACCTCGTGCTGAATTTCTGTGGCGTTTCTGTGAACCCGAAAGCTTTCGAGGCTGACACGGAAACGCCGACAACATTCAAGCAACGCATTGTCTTAGATATCGATTGCAATATCTAAGATAGGCAATTATCGAATCGTTCAGTCCGGATAAATGAGAAGCCTCATTAATAGCCGGCCCCCTTCGGTGAGATGCGCGTTGTCTCCGCGTCCCGCGATTTTGTCTTGCGTGAGATAGGAATAATCAATCGAGCTTTTTTTGACGTAGCTTAGTTCCGGCTGTGTTACTCGTCGGCTGCTGGGCTCTATTTTGAGCGGCAAACCCGAACGCGCGAATGAGACCTCCCACGATCGCGTCTCCGGTCCGGCGCCGCCGGTCAGCATCCAAGGGTAGAGCTTGTGCAACTCGAAATACGGCGATTTCGGCAACGTCACTTTGTAAAACGTCTCTTCCTCGGTGATGAAGTCCGGAAACGTCAGGGATGGATTTTTGCGCAACGCGAGATAGAGGCGGGCAATATCGAGCCCCGCGAGGTTGATGCCATTGTAAATGCCATGGTGGTTCGGATCGTTTTTGTGGCAGGCGTCATACCACGATTCGAATCGACGACTGAGCATCAAGTTCAATTCCAAATGCACGTGCGCACGTGCCTGATTCAAGCCTGCACCAGTGTAACCCATCACGGCAATGCCTTCGCCGCGACGCACCGTCTGACCGGGACGAACTGCGATCGCGCTCAGATGTCCGTATAAACTGTAGTACCTCGATCTGTCCCAACGATGCTCGATCACAATGTAATTCCCGTAGTTAGAGTATCCCGGGACGAGGTTCGCGTGCACAACTTTGCCGTCGGCAATGGCCCGCACTTGGTCGAGCGGTTCGCCGCGCGCGTCGCGTTGCAGCGGCCGAATGTCGATCCCTTCGTGGAATCGGGTGTAAACAATTCCTTCCGGCGTTTCAACAGGGTCTCGCACGAAACCGTATTGGCCGCCTTCCCAGGGCGTCGATTTCACGCCTTTGTAATCCCGCTCGATGACTTGGTAGAACGCCGGGCCGTCGCCACGAAAGAGCGCGTCGTTATCCGTCGGCAGAGCAAGATCGACAGGTGCTCGCTCACTCTGCGCCATCATAGAGAAACTCGATATTGTTAGTACAGCAACTGCCGCCACGAGCGATCGCATGGCGATCATTTGTGCTGGCCGATCAGGCGCCAATCTTTCTTCATCGAGTCGACGTCGGCCGCAGTGAGTCCGGAGGCGATGTAGATTTTTCCGTCGGCCACGCGTTTGTCGATTTCGAGCTCGGTGATCGGCCGTCCGTTAATGAAGGCAAAAAGAAGACTACCGCGGCGCTCGATACTTAAGGCGTCGAGGGCAATCCGGCCATGATCATCGAGTTGAAACAGTGCACCGTAGGTTCCATTTCCAGCCGAATAAGGATAAAAAGCCGCGACGTCCCGTTCCGAGATGCGCGGCATTCGTTCAATGGCGATATCTTTTCCAGAAAATTGCGCTGGCACCGAGGTGGCGAAGACTGCGGTGTCGTGCGGGTTCGCTTCTGCGTGCAAACGGAACATGCAATGCCGATCTTTCGCAACGCCAGCCGGCAGCGCCAGAAGCAGGGACAGGATCGTCGCGCAAAGCATCTTCATGGCCGATTGATAAAGGGTTTGACAGGAATTGCAACGTTTGCTGTTTACCCGCTCATGAGACGATGCGTTGCCTCCCTTGTTTTGGTGCTCGCGGTTGCTGTGCGTGTGTTTGGACAAGAGGCCACACCCACCTCGACGACGCAAAAGCGAGGCTGGCTCGGCCGAATCTTCCATCCATTTTCCTCGACCTCCAATCCGCAGTACAAAGACCCGAAGCTGCTCGGTCTCACGCTCGAGCTGCTGGTCACGCCGCAGACGGCGAAGCTGTCTGAAACCCGCCAGCTGGACATCAAATTGACGTTGACCAATCAATCCAAGCGCACCATCACGCTCGATTTTCCGACCAACCAGCGTATCGAAATTTATTTGAGGAACACCGCGGAGACAATCCTCACGAAGTGGTCCGACAATCATGCGATCACCGAGAAACCCGGGACGGTCCTGATCAATCCGCAGGAACACATCGAATACAACGAAACGATCACGACGCGCGATCTCACGCCCAACAAAGTCTTTATCGCCGAGGTTTTCTTTCCCCAATATCCGGAGCTGCGCATCCGGCAAAAATTTCTGACCGCGCCGTGAGTGCGCGCGGTGGATCGACCGCTCCGCCGGGCGATGTTAGATATTGCGGCTTTGCCGCCTAAATTAGCATCGAGCAAGGGACTGCTCGATCCACCATGCTCTTCGCCGATTACCACACGCATCCGCAGGGACATCGCGTGCAACCTTACACCCAGGCGCTGCTTCAGCCGTGGACGGATTGCGCGCGTAAAATGGGATTGAATGACATTGCGTTTACCGATCACGATCGCTATCACGCCGGAATCGATTTCGATGAGATCGATCGATTGCGCGAAAGGAATGTCGATCTAAGAATCCGTGCCGGCATCGAGCTCGACAATGATCCGACGCGTTCGGCGGCTGGACGACAATGGATCGAAAAACATTGGAACAAACTCGATTTCGTCTTGGGTTCGGTGCATTTCCTTGAGCGTGCGGATCAAATGTTCGATAGCGTCCCGGCAGGGGCATCGCAATTCGATGGACGCGACATTGATGCGGTTTACGCCGATTACTTCCGTCGTGTCCGAGAGATTACCGCTACCGGTCTCGTCGATTGCCTCGCGCATCTCGATTTAATCAAAATCCACGGGCATCGACCAAAGGCGGACATTGAGACGATCGCCGGTGAAACTCTCGACTTCATCAAATCGCACAATGTCGCGATCGAACTTTCCACCGCCGGCTGGCGAAAACCGGTGAACGAGCTTTATCCGAGCGACGAAATCATTCGCCTCGCGATGCAAAAGGGAATTGCGTTCACAACTGCGTCCGACGCGCACTCACACGTGCAACTCGGCGAAAATTTCGAGCGACTGGCGGAGAAGCTGTCGAGCTTTGGAATTGGCGAAGTGTGCGTGTTTGAAAAGCACAAACGTGCAATGCGCATTCTTTTGTAGCGGCGGTCTATGACCGTCGCATTTTCGCGCTCATAGCGCACCGCTAGAGCCCGAGTCCGCCGGTGATCTTCGTCATCTCAGATTGGGCCAGCGCTTTGCCTTGCTCGATCGCTTGTTTCACGCCGCTCAACACAACTTCCTCGAGAAATTCCACGTCGTTTGGATCGACAATTTCCTTGTCGATCTTAATCGAGAGCACCTCGCCGGCGCCGTTCGCGATCACAGTGATCTTGCCGCCGCCCGCGCTCACTTCAACGGTTCTTTCCTCGAGCTCCGCTTGTGTTTTGGCCATTTGCTCCTGCATCTTCTGCGCCTGCTTCATCAATTTGTTCAGGTTCATAATTTGTAACGTCGAATTCGACCCTCACCTCAATCCTCTCCCTGTCAGGGAGAGGCGGACGCGAAGCGCCGGTGAGGGTTACGTCTTGATTTCGCCTTTGAACATTTCGAGCGCTTCCTGGATGAGCGGATCATCTTTGAACGACTCCGCCGTCTTCAGCGGCTCTAAATCTGCGGCGTGGCGCAGTTCCATTCCCTCCTTTGCCACAAACTTCACCGACCAATCGCGGCCGCTCGTTTCTTTCAACAGCACCTCGAGTTGCCGTCGATTGTTTGGGCTCGCGATCGCTTCGATTGCTGATTTCTCATCGGGCGGGTGTCCGAGAAAGAAGTTGCGACCGTCGATTCCAATTGGAGCCACAGATTCAGTCAGAGTGCGCAAAAATCCTTTTGGCGGAATCTTCGACAGAATCTTTCGCCAAAGTTCATTGGCGTCGGGCGCAGTTTCCGCAACCCGGGGCGCTGTAGAGGCGGCCGTGTCGGCCGCAGGCTTTCGGGAAGGAGGCGACATGCCTGTCACTACAGAAGAGGATTTATTGTCCGAAACAGCTTTGCCATCGCGAAGCGCGCCTAGTTTTTCGATCACTTCATTCAAGGTGACCTGGCTCAAACTCTGGATCGCTTTGATGAGCGCGACTTCGAAGTGGAGCTTTTTATTCGGCGCCCATTTCATGCGGGTTTCGGCTTCGGCGAATTGATCGATTAATTCCAGCAAGCGATCGGTCTCGAGCAGTTTCGCCTGCGCCGCGAGCGACTTTTGCAAATCAAGATCGACATCTTCATTCAGCGCGTCTGGCTTCACTTTGAAAACGAGCAGGTCGCGCAGATAGGCGATCAGGTCGGACATGAGTTTCATCATGTCTTTGCCGGCTTCGGACTGTTCCTGGAGCAATTGCACGGCATCGGCCGTTGCGCCGCGCAAAACCTTTTCCGTGAAACTGGCAACGGTTTGCTGGCTGGTGAATCCGAAAACATTGAGCACATCGGCTTCGGAAATTTTCTCGCCGCAAAAGGCGACGAGCTGATCGAGCATCGATTCGGCGTCGCGCAATCCGCCTTCGGCGCCACGGGCGATGGCGTGCGCGGCCACGGGCTCGAGCGTGATTTTTTCCTTCCCGGCGATGAACTGCAGATGTTGCGCAATCAAGTTCGCGGGGATGCGGTGCAGATCGAAGCGCTGGCATCGGCTCAAGATTGTCGGCAAAACTTTTTGCGGCTCAGTCGTTGCGAAAATGAATTTAACGTGCGGTGGCGGCTCTTCGAGCGTCTTGAGCAATGCGTTGAATGCGGCGGACGAAAGCATGTGCACTTCGTCGATGAGATAGATTTTGTAGCGACCCTTGGCCGGGGCGTAGCGAACGTTCTCGCGCAACTGGCGCACGTCCTCGACGCTATTGTTGCTGGCTCCGTCGATCTCGATGACGTCGAGGCTGTTGCCGGCGGCGATCTCGCGGCAGTTATCGCACACGCCGCAGGGCGTGACGGTGGGACCGTTCACGCAATTGAGCGCTTTGGCCAAAATTCGAGCGGTCGACGTTTTGCCAACCCCGCGCGGGCCGACGAAAAGATAGGCGTGGGCAAGCCGGTTCTGCTCGACCGCATTCCTGAGTGTGCGCGAGACATGCGTCTGGCCGACCAGATCGTCAAAAGTCTGCGGCCGATATTTGCGCGCGAAGACTTGATAGCTCACGCGCGTAATCTAATGCGGATCACCTGAATCAAAAATAGAAAGTCCTGGGGACTGCTGAATGAGGGGTCACGCCTCGGGGACGGCGGACTGGAGACCGCCGCTCCTTGAAATTCCGGGCTACTCAATGAGCGGTCGCGCGGCTGCGGCAGCGCGTTGCTCCCATTCTGCGGCACGTTGTGACAAACAACAGAACTTGTTGGATTTGATTGAGCGTTTGCCGTTGAACGTTCCTCCTTCGGTCGCCGCGGCGACCTACGGCCAGGCAAGCGAGCGCTTGCCACGCCGAAGCTTTCGGCGTAGGCGGGTTGCACGTGTTCTGCATGTCTCGGACATCGACATCTGCTCTCGCCGCACTGCTGGTTTGCATCTTACCAATTCTCGCGCGCGAGCCGCAAAAATCTCCGCCGGCGAGATCGACAACCGAAAACAAAGCTGTTCGCGCGCGCGATCTCGGTGTTCCGTTTGAGGGCACACCGGGCAAATTCAACGCGATCACGGACGTTGCCGGCGTGGAAGTCGGTTACACGACACTGATCAGTGGCGATGGCAAACTCATTGTCGGGCAGGGTCCGGTGCGCACTGGCGTGACCGCGGTCTTGCCGCGTGGACACGCCGCCGCGAACGATCCGGTTTACGCCGGCGTCTTTTCACTGAATGGAAACGGCGAGATGACCGGCACGGCGTGGGTCGAAGAAGGCGGATTTCTCGAAGGGCCGATCGTTATCACAAACACGCATAGTGTGGGCGCGGCCCGCGATGCCGTGGTCGCGTGGCGGAATGCGCACGGAGGCGCCGACGCGCAAGGATTTTCGTGGAGTTTGCCGGTTGTGGCCGAGACGTGGGACGGCTGGCTCAATGATGTAAACGGGTTTCATGTAAAACCGGAACACGTCTTTCACGCTCTCGATACCGCGCTTGGCGGCGCGATCGAAGAAGGGAGCGTCGGCGGTGGGACAGGCATGATCTGTTACGAGTTCAAAGGCGGAAGCGGTACCGCCTCGCGCAAAATCGATATGAAAGATGACAAGGAAGCTCTTCGCACTTTTACGGTTGGCGTATTCGTGCAAGCAAATTTCGGTCGCCGTCCGCAGCTCATGATCGCGGGCGTACCAATCGGCCAAGAAATTCCCGGCGAAGTTTACAAGAAAGAGGCCGGCTCATGCATCGCCGTCGTGGCGACGGATGCGCCGCTTCTGCCGCATCAATTGAAACGACTCGC
>Ga0193729_1001141_pt1 | contig 13664 bp, 10 predicted proteins | sample U1c2metaG_FD_143036 | JGI IMG/M metagenome (GOLD analysis project Ga0193729, IMG submission 143036) | Soil microbial communities from a riparian zone of the East river system, Colorado, United States - U1c2 | ecosystem: Environmental > Terrestrial > Soil > Riparian zone | place: USA: East River... | reverse complement strand
GGGAGTACTTCGCTGCCATCCACGGACAGGGCGCCTATCCACCGGTGCGATGCAACGCACCGGAGTTTTCCGCCGTGATTGGCGCGACCGGCCGCGTGCAACCCTGCTTTTTCATCACCGGGCCGCCCGATGTCGGCGTGGATCTGACGATTGCGTTAAACAGCGAGACTATGGCAAAGCTTCGTGCGAATATCCGCGCCGGCAAGCGCTCGGAGTGCAAGACATGTGTGTGCTCGATGTGGCGTGATCCGGAAAATATCGGCGCACTGACCGCCAGTGGAATATTTGGGGCGGAGACTTCGGCGTGACTGCCACCGCTCCGTCCGTCTCCCGTCCGCTGCAGTCGCCGCGAAAGCGGCTGAAAGTCGTGCTTTACAATCCACAGGCGGTGTTTTTCACCATGCCGCTTGCCTTGCTCGCCATCGGCTCGGAACTCGACCCGGATATCTATGAAGTCGTGACGATCGACGCACGGCTGGATCCGGACGCCGAGCAGGCTGTTCTATCGCATATCGGCGAGGCTTTGTGCCTGGGTATTACGGTACTTACGGGCGCGCCGATTTCTGATGCATTGCTGATATCCCGTTCCGCGAAGCGAGCTCGGCCCGATCTGCCCGTCGTTTGGGGCGGCTGGCACCCGTCCATGTTTTCTCGGGAGTGCTTGCTCGAGCAGTCGGTCGATGTGACGGTGCGCGGCCAAGGTGAGGAGACGTTTGCCGAAATCGTCGATCGCCTTGCGCACGGCCGCTCTCTGGAAGATTGCGCCGGATGCACGGTCAGGCTGAGCGACGGCACGATTCAAGAAAACCCGGCGCGGACGTTGGCGCAGGTCGATAGTTTTCGAGCCCATGACTATAGCCTGATTCCGGTCGAGCGCTATTTCCAACTCAAGGGAAAACGTCAGCTTGACTACATCTCATCCCAAGGCTGCAATTTTCGCTGCGCATTCTGTTCCGACCCGTTCGTATACGGCCGTAAGTGGGTGGGCCTGGAACCGGTGCGTATGGCGATGCGCTTGAAGGAACTGTGGGATCGTTATCATTTCGATGACGTCAATTTTCAAGACGAAACCTTTTTCACCAAAGCCGGCCGTGTCGAGGCCATGGCCGATCGGATCGTGGAATCCGGAATGAAGATAACCTGGGCTGCGACCATGCGCGCCGACCAAGGAATTAGGCTCCCCGACCATGTGTGGGTGCGATGCAAGCAATCGGGACTACGCAGGCTGCTCGTCGGTGTCGAATCCGGGTCCAACGAAGTGTTGAAGCGTATCCGCAAAGACATCAAGATCGAGCAGGTGTACGAAGTTGCAGAAAAGATGCGCAAGTTCGGCATCGCCGGCCACTTCCCCTTCATTGTGGGATTTCCGGACGAAACCGATGCGCATATCCAGGCCACGTTGGATTGCGCCAAGAAACTGCGCTCCATGAGTCCGGATTTCTTGACGCCGATCTACTACTTCAAGCCCTACCCGGGCAGTGCGCTGGTCATCGAGGCCGTGGCGCGCGGCTTCCGACTGCCGGAAACGCTCGAAGATTGGGCCAAGTTCGACTACGTGGCCGGAGAACCGGGTCCCTGGGTGTCGGCCGAGAAATTCGAATTGATCGAGCGATTCAAGTTCTTCCACGAGCTCGCCTGGAAGAAAGTGTCGCCGGGCAAACGGTTGCTGCAGCGCCTGGCGCGTTATCGCTGCGACAAGGACAACTACCGTTGGCCGGTGGAAATGTTGTTCACTCGCTGGCTGGTGCCGGCACAAACATTGTCATGATGACGCCGGCGCCGCAATCGGCCCAACTGGTGACAATTGCACCGGTTCCCTGGATAGCGCGCCTGATCGGCAAGGCCATGGCCTTGGGCTACCGGCTGACCGGTAAGTCTCGCTACGACAATTTCCGGATCGAACGCGTTCAGGATATGCATTTCATCGTGCTGCCGAGCGTCTTCAATCCCAAGGTGCCGCGCACCGGAGATTTTCTCGCGTCTTTACTCGACAGTACCCGGGTTCGAGCCGATACCGCAGTGCTGGATATGGGCACGGGATCCGGCGTCTGCGCCGTGGCGGCAGCACGACTCGCTCGACGAGTCGTGGCGGTAGACATCAATGCCCAAGCCGTGCGCTGTGCAGGCATCAATGCCTTACTGAATGAAGTGCAGGCCAAAATCGACGTACGCCAGGGTGACTTGTTCACCGCCGTTCCCGGCGAGCGTTTCGACCTCATTTTATTCAATCCGCCATTTTTGCGCGGTGCACCGAGCGATGATCGCGACCGCGCTTGGCGCGCCAGCGACGTAGCGGAACGCTTCGCCGCCGGTCTGGGCACACACCTCAAGCCCGGCGGCTGCGCATGGGTACTTCTATCGAGCTTTGGAGACGGAGACCACTTCGTCCGCGAATTCTACAAACACAGGCTGCAAGTTGCGGTCCTGGCAGAGCGCCGCTTCGTCAATGAGCGTTTGACGATTCTCAAGGTGTCTCCGCATGCGCATTGAGAGGAAATGATGCCCGCCTTACAGAAAATTCTGCTCGTTAATCCGACCATCACCTCGCATCGCCACGCTCGATTTCCACTTGCGATCTTGAGCCTGTCGTCTGCACTCGAAGGCAAGTACGAATCCAGCATCATCGACGGCAATGTAAATCCCGATTACCTGTCGACCACTTTGCGAGCCATTGCCGAGGGCTCCGTTGCGGCGGTGGGACTGACCGTGATGGGCGGTCCGCAATTGCTGTCGGCCATTGAGGTATCCAAAGCGATTCGAGCGAAATATCCGCAGCTACCGATCGTTTGGGGCGGCGCATTTCCGACTGTGGTACCAGATGCCGCGTTGAATTCACCCTACGTGGACTACGCGGTGCGTGCCCAGGGAGAAGATACATTTGTCGAGCTGCTGCAAGCGATCTCAACCGGCCGTCCGGATCTGGCGGCCTCCATCGCCGGCCTCTCATGGCGCCAAGCGAGCGGCGATGTCGTGCACAACAAAGACCGTAAGTTCTCGGCCTCCAGTCTCGAGCGCATGTTGCCCTACGAAAAGCTCGATAATCCGCGCCAGTATCTGACAAACACCTACCTCGGCCGTCGAACCATAGGTTACCAAGCGGCACTGGGCTGCCGCTATCGCTGCAACTTCTGCGGTGTGGCATCCATGTTCCGCGGCAAAATGGCGCTGCCGCCTGCCGAACGCCTGGACCAGGATCTCACCTACATGCGCGATCGCTTCGGCGTCGATGCCATCCAGTTCTACGATCACAATTTCTTCGATCGGGAAGTTGACATGGTGCCCTTGCTCGAAGTGCTCGCAAAATTTCAGATGCAATGGTGGTGCTTTGCGCGTTCCGATGCGCTGGTCAACATGTCGGAGAAGACCTGGGCACTGGTCAAGAAGAGCCGTCTGCGCATGGCCTATATCGGCGCCGAATCGGCCAGTGATTGGCTGCTGCACGACATTCGCAAGGGCACCACCAAGAACCAAACCCTTGAGGCCGTCGAGAGATGTCGCGCTCACGGTGTGATCCCGGAGTTGTCGTTCATGCTGGCACCGCCTCAGGACCCGGAAGGCGAGACTGAGAAGACCTTCGAGTTCATCCGCATGATCAAGAAGATTCATCCGGGCACCGAGGTGATGATTTACATCTACACGCCCCTTCCGCGGCGGCATGACGACAAGCATCCCACCACCGCCCGCATGGTCAGTGAGATGATCGACTGCGACGGCAGGCCGGTTGTGTTTCCGCGCACCGCGGATGAGTGGGCGGCGCCCGAGTGGGTGGACTATTGGTGCCATCAAAGCGCGCCTTGGCTGAGCGAGCGTCTGCGCAAACGCATCGTCGACTTCACCACGGTGTTGGGCTGCCGCTACCCGACTGTCATGGACATCCGCGCGTCGGCGTGGGGAAAAAAGGCGCTACGCGCGTTGGCTTCCTGGCGCTACCAGTTCCAAAAATACGATGATCCGTGGGAATTGCGGGTGTCGCGCAAACTCATTCGCCACTGGGATCCGCGTGTCATGAGTCTCTAGACGATCAGATCGCGCGAGATGAGTCACATCGTCCAAATCAGTTTTTTCAGTGACCCCAAGGGGCGCGCAGCGGCGCAGCTTCTAGAGGATTGGTCTACGCTGGTCGATGTTGCCGAAGCGGCCTCAAAATCGGGCAATCAAGTATCCGTTGTCCAAGCGAATGCGCGATCCGAACATTTGGAACGCAATGCCGTGAATTATCACTTTCTACCCTTCGACGGCGATTCCAACGAATCGCGCGGATTGCTTCGCAGCCTCGCCCCAGATGTTTTTCACGTACACGGTCTGGATTTTCCCCGGCAAGTCCTGTCGCTCGCCGGCTCGAGCTCAGGCGTGCCGATCATTTTGCAAGACCATGCAAGCAGGCCGCCGCGAATCTGGCGGCGATCAGCGGCGCGGCGCGGAATGTCGGTTGCCGCGGGAGTGGCCTTTTGTTCGATGGCCCAAGCTCGACCGTTCGCCAAGGCCGGTCTCATTGGCGCGTCGACGCAGGTATATGAAATTCCGGAATCGACGAGCCGTTTCGCACCGGCTGACCGGGACGATGCACGCCGCGCCACCGGTGTGGCGGGAAATCCCGCTGTGCTGTGGGTGGGCCACCTGAATACAAATAAGGATCCTCTCACCTTACTGGATGGAATCAGCGCCGCGATACGCGAGCTGCCGCAATTGCAGTTCTATTGCTGTTTCGGCAGCGCGCCTCTGCTGCGTGCCGTCCAAAACCGAATCGCGTCGGACCCGCGCTTGCGCGATAAGGTGCACCTGCTGGGGCGATTGCCCCACGACAGAATCGAGCTGTTGATGCGGGCTGCGGATATATTCGTGCTGGGGAGTCACAGCGAAGGCAGCGGCTATTCACTGATCGAAGCTCTTGCCTGCGGGTTACCTCCCGTGGTCACCGATATTCCGTCTTTTCGCTCGCTCACTAACGCCGGATCAGTGGGAGCGCTTTGGCCCTGTGATGACTCGAACGCGTTATGCCAAGCGTTGCTATCAGTTGCCCGTCGTGCCGGCCCGGAGCTGCGGAGCGCGGTGCGCTCGCATTTCGAACGTGAACTGTCATCGAATGCGTTGGGCCAAAAACTCACCGCGATGTACGCGGACGTGTTGGCGCGCCGACGCACCTCGGCTGCTTCATGACTCTGTTTACCGAATTTTGGGCCATTCTCACGCCGAAGCAGAGGCGCGGCATCCTGGCGATGCAGGTTGTCTCGATGGCAATGGCGTTCTCGACCGTCAGCGGGATCGTGGCGATTGCTCCTTTTTTCGCGGTGCTCGGTCAGCCGGAACTCATCGATCACAACGCGTTGCTCCACTGGGCGTATGCGCACGGCGGCTTCTCAAGCAAACGCAGCTTCGTCGTGGCTCTCGGCTTTGCGTTCATCGCGGTGATGCTGATTGCCAATCTGATCAACGTGTTGGGCTCCTTGGCAATGAGCCGCCTGGCGCTGCGGATCGGCACCGAGCTGCAATCCGTCCTGTTCGGGGAATATCTCTCACGCCCGTACTCTTTTCACATCCACGCGAACAGCACGACGCTTTTTAACAACATCCTCCATGAGACCGCGAGGGTTACCAACGGCATTCTGCTGAATGCCTTCCTGCTGGTGACCAATCTGGTCACCGCATCGTTCATCATCTTGTCAATCTTGCTGTTGAAGCCGATGATCGCCCTCGCCATGATTGCCGGTCTGGCCGGTGGTTATGCTCTGATCTATTTCGCCCTGCGCAAGCGACTGCTGCAACTCGGACACACCCAGTCGCGCTTTGCCATCGAACAGGCGCAGATCCTGCACGAGAGCTTCGGCGCCATCAAGGAAATCATCGTACTGCAGGCACAGAATTTCTTTCGCGGCCGATTCGAGCGAGCCAGCAAGTCCTTTTCTCTTGCCGCCGCTCACAGTCAAGTCGTAGCACAAAATCCCAGGCACCTCATGGAGTGTGTTGCTGCAGTGGGACTTGTCGGCCTCGCGCTCGTGCTCGGCGGCCGCGAGGATGGCGTCGGCCCCTGGCTGGGACAATTGACGTTTCTCGCATTTGCTGCGTACCGGCTCTTACCGACTCTTCAGCAGGTATTTGCCGCGTCCGTGCGTATTCGTGCCGACCGCGCCGCGCTCGCACTGATTGCGCCGGACGTGCGGCAAGCTCGAACTGCAATTCACCCGACCACTCCGGCAAACTTCAAGCGGACGGACTGCGCATGGCAGGGGCGCCCCCAAAAGGAAATCCGTCTCGAAGAAGTGTCGTTTCGTTATGCTCCGGACCAACCTTGCGCCCTCAAGGGGATCTCCCTGCGAATCCCCGCCCGTGCTGCTGTCGGCATCGTCGGCGTCAACGGCTCGGGAAAGACGACTCTGGTGGATGTGATCGTGGGGCTGCTGGCGCCTTCTGAGGGTCGCGTGGAGGTGGATGGAAGCTCGCTCGACGAGGCCAATCGCGAGGCCTGGCAGTCCCAAATTGCCTACGTTCCGCAAAATATATTCTTGCTGGACTCGAGCATCGCGCAGAACATTGCATTGGGAATTCCTGCCGCGGACATCAATCGACCCCGGCTGTCGGAAGCAGTTCGCCTGGCGCAACTCGATGAGTTCATTAAGACCCTCCCCGCAGGCTGCGACCATCGGGTGGGTGAGCGAGGCATCCAGTTGAGCGGCGGCCAGCGGCAGAGAATCGGCATTGCGCGCGCGTTATATCGGGAAGCAACCGTCCTTGTGTTCGACGAGGCCACGAGTGCTTTGGACGGTCTGACGGAACAGGAACTAATGGCAACGCTGGGCCGTTTGCGCGGCCGTTATACAACTATTCTCATCGCACACCGAATGACCACAGTGCGCTCATGCGACGTCATCTTCGAACTCGAAAACGGAAAAATCACCGGCAGCGGTACTTATGACGGACTCCTGAAGAGTTCGGCAATATTCCGGCGAATGACTGGGGTCCGCTGAAATAACCGCCTACGGTCGGCGGGCGTACGCCACAGAAACCGAGGACCCGTCGGACACGGCCCGCAGGGACCCGCGCTTGCCCGTGAGGTACGGCTTTTCTATCAGGGTCCAGGACAGCGCCGCGAGACCGAGCGACACAATGATGGCCGCGGCAAACGAAGCCCATCCGGGAGGGGCCGCCAAGCCCACCAGCAGATTGATTACCAGCATGTGGTAGAGGTACAGTCCGTAAGAAACATCGTGGTGCCGCAGGATCCTGCCCGAAAGCTGGGGAGCAGACATCGCCAGAGAGACGATTAGCCCTGCAAGAGGCAGCAGGTAGACCGGACTCATGTTGTTGCCTCCGGTACCGACGCGTAGCCATCCGGCGGCTACGCACAACAGCAAGTATCCGAGTCCCCACCAATGGGCACGACCGACCAGCCATCCGCGCACGGTGCTCCAATTTCTCTGAATCGAGACCCCCACCAGAAACATCCACATATACGGTGCCAGCGTCACCCCTAGCAAAGAGTAGGCTCGGGCCTGCCCATCAGTCGGGTGGCCGTTGAAGATCAGCAGTTTGACAGCGAGGCTCGCCAGGGCGATCGCGAGCAGGTGGATATTCCCGAGACGCCTACGCAGCCGCAGAATCCCGTAGAGAGCCGGCAGGACAATATAGAATTCGAGCTCGACCGGAATGGTCCACAGGCTGCCGTTGAGGCCGGTGCTCAGAGGCTTGAGGAAGGCGGGCTTAAAACCCTGAAAAATACTCATCTGCCGTGCCCACCACAACAGCCAGTCCGGCGTGGTGATTCGGCCGAGGGAACCGACTCCAAGAGCAAGAATCACAGCCACGCTGACGACCAGGCAGATCCATAGGCCGGGGAAAATGCGCAAGCACCGATTTCGCAGATAATCACGCAACGAATCGGAGCGCTCGTACGACTTCGAGATCAAGACCCCGCTGATCACGAAGAAAATCGGGACGCCGGGGAATCGGTCGAGGCCGGCTCCCAGCAGGTGCGCGCAGTAGCCGGTCGGCTTCAGGACTCCCATGCCGTGCACTACCGCGACCTGCAGTGCCGCGAGCAGCCGCAGCAGGTCGAAATTGTTGACCCGCCAATCATTCGCCAGCCCTTCGGATAAGCTAGTGTCACCCTCGCCAAATTTTCGGCTACCCCGAGCAACCACGATTTGGAATAACGCATTCAGCGTGTCTAGGATGCGGTTAGGCAGGCGCATGGCCATCACAGGTCATCATTTGGTTAGAGGTCGCCACGAAGTATAGGCGCGCGCTGCGAACAACCAAACCTGGAAGCGCACCTGGCATACCATGCAATGGACGTTCGCCACCGCCCGCTAACCGCCTGGCCGACATTCGCCTTGCAAGGGAAGTAGCGACGAACGTAACATGAATGACTTGGCTTCCAGAAACCCGCTCCAAATCAGCCTCACCAGCGCACACCGCAGCGCAAAGGGAGCGTACTCACACCAACTCGGCTTCACGCGCCGCGACAGGAGTGGAGGCATAACGTGAGACCTACGCCAGATTTCTTCATCGCCGGTGCCCTCAAATGCGGAACCACCTCGCTGTTTACCTACCTCAGGGCGCATCCAGCGGTATTCATGCCCGCAAACAAGGAGCCGAACTACTTTTGCGGCGACCTGGTAGCTCACTGGCCCGACGGAGCGCTCTTCCGCGTCGGCACCCTCGCGGAGTACGAGGCGCTCTTCTCGACTGCTCCGCCGCAGGCGCTGACGGGCGAGGCATCGGTGTTTTACCTGTATTCGAAGCTCGCGATCGGTCAAATAATGGCGCACAACGTCAATGCCAAGATCATCGTAATGTTGCGTAACCCCATCGAGGCGGCGCGCTCTCTGCACGCCTACCACTGGAACAACCACCTGGAAGACGTCCGCGATTTCGAGCGGGCGTGGCGACTGCAGGAGTCGCGTCTTGAGGGACGGCACTTGCCGCCGCGCTGGCCGTACCCTCAGCTGTTGCAGTACGGAGCCCAATATTCCTATGCGCCGCAAGTGCGTCGGCTGTTGGCGCAGGTGCCGCGAAAGCAGTGTCTGTTCTTGCTGTTCGAGGAATTCTTTGCCGATCCATCACGCCAGTTCGCGCGGGTGCTCGATTTTCTGGGATTGCCCCCCGACCCCGCCAGGACGGCTTTCCCGGTAGTGAACCAGACGGTCGGAGTGAGATCCCTCCGCCTGGATCGACTGATGCGTCAGCCACCGCCGGCACTCCTGGCGCTGCGGCACGCGGCACATGCGTTTGGTTTCCACCCCATGCGTGCACTGCGGCTCCTCAACCGGGTCGCGGGCGAGAGGCCCCCGCTGCGAGAGTCGTTTCGCGCGGAACTCGAGGAATATTTTTCCGTCGATGTCGCGGAACTAGAACGGTTGCTCGGTCGGGGGCTGTGGCCGTCACTGCGATCGGCTGAGTCGTCTGTTACGCGCGAGCTCAATTGATGCCCGAAAGTATCGTAGATCTTGAACAACGGCTCGATCGATATCTATCGCGGCCCTGCGTCGCCGTGGACGATGCTCATGAGTTGTCGCGCGCGGCGACTCGTTGGTCTTCGGCTGTATGGACTGCAGCCAGCGCGGCGGGCCCGATCGGGCTTGTGACGGATGAAGTCGCGCGAGGATTTGATGTGGCCCGGCGCCCCGTATTCATATGCGGCGCGCATCGAAGCGGGACGACTCTCGTTCGGAACTTGCTCGACAACCATCCGGCTCTGGCCGTGTTGCCTTCCGAGGGGACGTTCTTCACCAACTTCGAATCGAGCCTGCTGCGACTACCGCAGGTACAGTGGCTACAGTCTCTCGGATGTGAATGGGTGCGTCGTCTTGCGAATCCAGTTCACCGGGAGCCGTACTGGCTGCTCGGCCCTACTACGAAAGAGCGGTCACCGTATGTGGAATTTGCGCGGGCGTTGATGGCGTGGTGGCCCCTCGCGGAAGAGCGCATGAGCGCAATAGCGTCATCGTGGCCGCTCGTTGCCGTTGCTTTGGCCTACGCGCATTGCACTCATGGTTTCTACGCGCATTCCCGCGTGGAACGTTGGGCAGAGAAGACGCCGACCAACGAACGGTTCCTGGGGCGACTGCGATCAGAGTTTCCGGAAGCCAAACTGATCCACGTCGTGCGGCACCCTTTCGCGGTGTATGCGTCGTACAAATACGAGAAGCAGCAAGTAGGCCAGATGTTTCGGAATGCCAAGCAAGTGCTTCGCGACCTCAGGTTGTCCTATCAAGTCGCACTGGAGCAAAGCTCCGGCCGCGGATCAGATCACTACCTGTTGATTCGTTATGAGGACTTGCTCGAGAGTACAAACGCTACGGTCGATCGACTTGCTGCCTTCCTCGATATCGAACCGCTTCCGAGCCTGATGCGGCCCACGGCCTCCGGGCTTGCGGCGACCAGCAACACTTCATTTGGAACTGATGCGGTGCCTGGACGCCTTAACTCGAACCACCATCGGTGGACAACCACATTGACACGTTCTGACCGCGAGCGCCTCGCAGCAGTCGTGGGAGAATCGGCTCTTTCTCTCGGATACGACCTTCCAGCTGTTGCACCGTGGCGCGCACGCCTGTTCCGCTTGGCGGCCCGGATCAGCTAGAACGTCCTACGGCGAAGCCCTGATGTGCTGCCCGACATTCCCGCGCGGCGGCATGCAATTCATCCAAAATCTCGCTCTTGATCGCCATACTCTGCCTCCTGGTTTAAAGTATGGCTCAGACACAAAAAATCAGACACTCCCTAAACCAGGGGATAACCCTGGCTACTGGCTTGCCAGCGATAAACACAGCGAGCATCTGGCCGCTGGCCGATCTTCGCGTGTACTTGAAGAAGCGACGCAATGACTTCACATCTTCCAGTTCAGTTGGGTTGATGCGGTGACCTATCGTCCGCACATTGATGGCCTCAGGGCAATTGCCGTTATCGTGGTAGTTCTCTTCCATTCCAGAAAGGCCGCGCTCCCCGGTGGCTTCCTGGGTGTCGATATCTTCTTCGTGATATCCGGCTTCCTCATTACTCAACTGCTTTCCGAGCCCTCAGATCTATCGTGGCGGGGCCGACTCGGGGGCTTTTATCTGCGTCGCGCTCGCCGAATTCTTCCGGCGTTGCTATTTACGTCCCTCGTTGTCGCTGCAGCAGCCGTGGTGATCTATTTGCCCGATGATCTGACCAATACCAGCAAATATTTTCTGCTGACCCCATTGATGTTAGCGAACGTTGCTGCTTGGCTCGACGGAAATTACTTTGCAACTGGTAACTACTTTCCCTTGAAGCACTTCTGGTCTCTGGCGGTGGAAGAGCAGTTCTATTTGGTGTATCCACTCATTTTCTTATTGCTACCTGCGGCGCACACGCGACGACGAATGAGCGTGCTGGCGGCGATTGCCGTGGTTTCCATTGCCATCTGTGTCCTTGGAGAGTATCGGCACCCGTCCGTCACTTTCTATCTCATGCCGGCAAGGGCATGGGAATTGATGTTCGGGGCCCTAGCGGCGGGCTCTCCACCGCTACTCTTTAAGAGCCGGCTAGCGACAGAGGGCGCCGCCTATGCGGGTATTGCAGTCGTGTTGTCATCGTTCGTTCTTTTTGATGAGGGCACCGGGTTACCCAACCCATTCGTGCTGATTCCTTGCTCTGCGACTGCCTGGCTACTGTTCATTGGTCGGCAACCTTCAACGACAGCATTCCAGCTGCTGTCGATGCGTCCATTGGTCTTCACCGGAAAGATTTCATATTCGCTGTATCTATGGCATGTCCCAATTTTGGTGTTAGCGCAATATTACGCAATTCGGCGGTTATCGGTGAGCGAACTGACCGCAGTATGGTGTGTAATTTATGCGGTTGCGGTTATAAGCTGGTTGTTAATAGAGAACCCGATCCGTCGAAAAGTCGTTTTTAGCTCCGCTCGGGCATTTGTACTTGCGGCACTTGCGGGGAGCATATCAGTGAGCGCCGTGGGCGCGTACTTTTGGTTTGGTAACGGGCTGCCTTGGCGGTTCAGCCGCGACATTCAAGTTCTTACCCAACCGGATCATCTGCCAAGAGAGGCAGAGCAGTGCATGAGTTTGCCGTTGACACGTGTCGCAGCTGGGGAACTGTGTCGAATCGGGTCAGAGCACACCGGGGCGCGAAAGGTCGTTTTGTGGGGAGACAGTCATGCGCTCGTACTATTGCCAGCCTTCGAGTGGTTAGCGCAATCGAATGACGTGCAAATCTATTTTGCGGGTCGGTCCGCCTGTAAGCCCCTACTCAGTGCAACAGACGGCCTCGGAGGGACCACGAAGCAAGAAGATTGCGCGGCCTTCAACAATGCAATGGCCGCTGCAGTGCAAAGGATTCATCCCGAGGTCACCATTTTGAGTGCATTTTGGGACCTAGAAAGCGCACGGGTTGCTGAGGATCCGTCAGCTTCGGCGTTAACACGAGAGCGGGAGTGGGATTGGAATACGACTATAGGTCCGCTGCGGGCCGTCGGATCGGCGGTGTGTGTTGTATTGGATGTCCCGTATCTTCCCTACGGGATACCCTATGCGCTTGCCATGGCGCGAAGAAGAGGCTTGGACACCTCGTTCATTTATGTGAACCGCTCAGATATTGTGGCGCGTTATAAAGCGGTTGAAGCATCAGTTCGTGCCCTCGAATCAGTGAATGCGTTAAGGGTTGTGGACCCGAAGGATGCGCTATGTCGTGGTGTACGGTGCGAGATCGAATGGGACGGCCGATCTCTCTACCGCGACTCCAACCATCTGTCCAGAGTCGGAGCGATGCACGTTCGGAGTTCGCTTGCACCGTGCCTACAAGTGAAAAACAACGCAGGCGAAAAGTAGCGCGACAGCGCGACGGGATGGGCTCACCCACATGCGTCGGCAAACGCCGTCCGTCGGGATCTATTCGCATGTGCTGGCGGGTTGGCCTAACGTTACCGAGCGCCTGCGGGCGGTGCGGTAATAAGCGCCTTCGGCGTCAGCCCTCCATTGGGATCGGGCGTGAGCAAAAAGTACTGGGATTTCCCGCTTACGGTCTCTCCGAAACCCAAGATGTCACCGCGGTCGTTGATGGCGGCCGCCTCCGCAGAACGATAGCCGTCGGGTGTCAGATCGAAGGCTCCCGAATTTGCACTCCAGTTAAAGATACGTCGCCGCTTGTCACCAACAGGCTGGTAAGAGCCGACGACGCTCGCAGCAGAATTAATTCCGACCGCAGAGCTGGGCAAAGCGAGGATGGCCGTAGCGATGCCATTATTGAACACGGCAGCGACCACTTGACCATCCGAGGTCAAGCCTCCGGTCGCCTCACCCCGGTCGTTTATCGCATTGACAAATCCAGGCAGATAGCGAGTCGCGCCATGACCTATGACAAAACCGCGTTCGCCCGTGCTACGCCATTGGCCGGTGAGGAGACGCCGGATGAGGCGCAGACGCCGGTTGCCAATGATGGTGCCGCTGGAGTTTATTCCCAGTGCGACCTTGCTGGTTCCGGATACGGGTAGCTTGGAATAGACGCCATTGGACCAAAGCCACGCTACCAGGCGGCTGCTTGACGTGTGGTCATACCCAACCACGTCTCCCCGATTGTTGATGCGGATGGCAGCGCCGCCGAGATCCGTCGGATCAGCCAAAGGTAGGACCGTGAAACAACCGCGGTCGTAGATAAACCATCGTGACGGTAAATCGCGCGCAGCGGAG
>Ga0193729_1001140_pt1 | contig 13666 bp, 13 predicted proteins | sample U1c2metaG_FD_143036 | JGI IMG/M metagenome (GOLD analysis project Ga0193729, IMG submission 143036) | Soil microbial communities from a riparian zone of the East river system, Colorado, United States - U1c2 | ecosystem: Environmental > Terrestrial > Soil > Riparian zone | place: USA: East River... | reverse complement strand
GATGGGGAGGGCGAGATGGCGTCCGTTGGCAGCGACCTTGAGAATCTGCTCGTCGTCGAGCGCGAGACCTGGGCGGACGGACCACCGCACGAGATGTTCCAGGAGCTGCGCGCGAAGTGTCCGGTGCACTGGAGCTCGCACGTCCCCGACTACCCGACCGAGAAGGGCTACTGGTCGGTGACTACCGCCGAGGACATCCACACGGTCAGCCGCGATTGGCAGACCTACTCCTCGGGTACCGGCGTGACTGCCGTCTCCGACGTGTTCCCGCTGGAGCTGACGCAGGCGATGTTCATCGGCATGGACCCGCCCAAGCACGATCGGCTCAAGGCCCTGTTCCAGGCGGGCTTCACGCCGAAGCGGATTGCTGCGCACGAGGACGAGATCAGGGAGATCGCCGTGCGGGTGCTCGATGGGCTGAACGGACGTGAGGCGTGCGATCTCGTCAGCGACGTCGCCCAGCCGGTCGTATCGCGCGTCATCGGCAGCTTCATGGGCATCCCACCGGAGGACGACGCGGCTTGGGCGCGGCTGATGAACTCCACGCTCGCCGGCGACGACAAAGACCTCAACCCCGAAGGCATCGACGGCGTGCTCGAGAAAGACATCCCCGAGATCTTCGAGCGCTGCAACCGGATGATCGCCGAACGACAGCAGAACCCCACCGACGACCTGACGACGGTGCTCGTCAACGCCGAGGTGGACGGCGAGCGCCTCGAGGAGCACGAGATCGTGATGGGCTTCTTCCTGCTCGTGGCCGCGGGCAACGACAGCACCAAGGCGACCTACTGCAGCGGCATGCGCGCGCTGATGGAAGACCGCGAGCAGCTCCGGCTGCTGCTCGACGACCCGTCGCTCGTGCCGGCGGCGGTCGAGGAGTCGCTGCGCATGTTCCCCGCCTTCGCGCACTTCCGCCGCACCGCCACGTGCGACACCGAGCTTCACGGGCAGAAGATCCGCAAGGGCGAGAAGGTCGTCATGTGGTACGTCTCCTCCAACCGCGACGAGACACGCTTCGAGGATCCCGATCGCTTCGAGCTGCGCCGCAAGGAGGAGCATCAGGCGTTCGGCGCGGGCGGCCGCCACTTCTGCCTGGGCACGGCTCTCGCGCGGCTCGAGCTGCGCATCCTCTTCGAGGAGACGCTCAAGCGCTTCCCGCAGATCCACATGGAGGGCACCCCGACCTACGTCGAATCGGGCTTCCTCAACCAGATGAAGACGCTGCCCGTCAGGCTGTCGGCCTAGCTGAGCGACCTCCGTGAGCGAGCCTCGACAACGCGTACGCCTGCGCCAGGCGGTGCTTGTCGCCGCCGAGCTCGAGCCGGTCGAGAGCGCGCTGCGCAGCGCGCTCGGGCTCGGCGAGCCCTTCCGCGACCCGGGCGTCGGCGAGTTCGGCCTGCACAATGCCGTGTTCGCGCTCGGCGACTGCTTCATCGAGGTGATCTCGCCGCTGCGGCCCGACACGGCGGCGGGGCGCTACCTCGAGCGCCACGGCGGCGACGGCGGCTACATGGCGATCTTCGACCTCGAGGATCTCGATGGTGCCCGCGAGCGCGCCGCGCAGGATGGCGTCCGCGTCGTATGGCAGATCGACCTGCCCGACATCTCGGGCACGCACCTGCACCCGGCGGACATGCGCGGCGCGATCGTCTCGCTCGACCGCTCCCGGCCATATGGCACGTGGCGCTGGGGCGGACCGCAATGGATCGAACGCATGGGCAGCGGCGCACCGGGGCACCTGGCGGGCATCACGGTCGCCGTCGAGGATCCCACGGCGGTCGCCGCTCGCTGGGCCCACATACTCGGCGTCGCGCTACTCGACGCTCCACAGCCGACGCTCGCGCTCGACTCGGCCGAGGTCGGCTTCGTCCCCGCCGCCGACGAGCGCGCCGAAGGCCTCGTCGAGATCGCGCTCGCCGGAGTTCCGCAGCTGGCCGGTGGGCCGAACGTGATCGAGCTCGGCGGGGTGCGCCTGCGCGCGCTCGCGACGGCCTAGCCTGTGGCCGGCCGACCGCTCGAAGATCGGCCAGCGAGCTGTGGCGCTGTCGAGGGCGCCGACGCGGCGAGCGGCGCGAAGCGCGGCTCGCGGCGCTCCACGAAGCTCGCGACGCCCTCGACGAAATCGGGCGCCGCGAACGACGCGAGCATCAGCCGGTCGGCCTCGGCGAGCGCGTCGGGCAGCGTCTGGTCGAGCGCCGCGTAGACCTGCGCCTTCATCGTCGCCATGCTCGCCGGCGAGCAGTGCACGGCCAGCTCGCGCGCGTAGGAGAGCGTCTGCTCGAGCAGCGCCTCCGGCACGTACGCGCGGTTGGCCAGGCCGAGGGCGGCCGCCTCGCGACCGAGCAGCACGCGTCCCGACAGCAGCAGGTCGAGCGCCCGCGCGGGACCCACCAGACGGGGCAGGATCCACGAGATGCCGTGCTCGGCCACAAGCCCGCGGCGCGCGAAGGCGGTCGTCAGCTTGGCGTCCTCGGCGACGAAGCGCAGGTCGCACATGAGCGCCTGTACGAGGCCGATGCCCGCGCAGGGGCCGTTGATCGCGGCGATGATCGGCTTCGGTATCGAGAGGGGAAAGGTCTGCGGGGTGCGCTCGTGCTGCACCGCCGCCTCGGCCGCTCCGTTCTCGCCGGTTCCGGCGTTCGGCTCGGCACTGCTCGCTTGGTCGCCGAGACCCTGCAGATCATGCATGTCCGCGCCCGCGCAGAACCCCCTGCCGGCGCCCGTCACGACGATCACGCGCACCTCCTCGGCGGCCGCGCACTCCGCGAGCATCTCGAAGTACACGCGCTCCATCTCTTGCGTCCACGCGTTCAGCCGATCAGGCCGGTTGAGCGTCAGCACCGCCACGCCGTCCCGCACCTCTTTCAGCACAACCTCGCTCATGTCCGCTCCTTTCGCCGTGTCCGTCGAGCCTACCCGCGGCGAGCGCCGAGCAGCGCGCGGGCGATCGTCAGCGGGTGGGTCAGCACGAGTGAGATGCGCCCCATCGGTGAGGCGGGATCGTGGGCCAGGCCGAGCTGGCGCAGGATCGTCGCCTGGTCGAAGTACACGCGCTCGCCGACCAGACGGCCGTCCTCGAACACGAAGAGGGCGGTCATGCGGCAGCGAAAGGAACGCCCGGTGGGGGGAAGGCCACGAAGCGCACCGAGGTGGGTGCCCAGCAGGACGAACTCGACGACGACCGCGTCATCGCCGTGGTGCAGGGCCACCACCTCGTTGCGCTGGTCGGGGAACGCGGCGCGGCTCTCGGCGTAGTAGCGGCGAACGTCGGTCTCGCCGTCGTAGATCTCGCCCGTCGCGATCAGCTCGTAGCGCGGATGCTCGAACGTGCCGATCGTCGTGTCGAAGTCGTGCACGTTCTCCGAGGCCATGTGCTCGCGCACGATCGCCTCGCGACGCTCGCGCAGCGACTGCGTGGTTGAGCTCTGCTCGGGCGTGGACACGACCGGCGGGCGCCTCGCGCCGGCTCTCAGGCGGCCGCCGAGGCGGCCAGCTTGTCGGCGAGGATCGATGCGATCTGCCCGCGATGGCGCTTGGCGCCGCCGAGCAGCACAGCGTCGATCTGCGCGCGCTTGAACAGCCAGTGCACGTCGGCCTCCCACGTGAAGCCGATCCCGCCGTGCGCCTGGATCGCGCTGGCCGTCACCTCGCGGCCCGCGTCGGAGGCGGACGCCTTGGCCATCGCCGCGGCCTCGGCCAGCTGCTCGGGGTCGGCGTCGGCCGTCCATGCGGCGAATGCAGCGGTGGAGCGGGCCTTCTCGGTTTCGAGCAGCATCTGCGCGCAGCGGTGCGAGACGGCCTGGTAGGCGCCCACCGGCACGCCGAACTGACGGCGCTCCTTGACGTACTCGACGGTCATCTGCAGCGCCCGATCGCAGACGCCGACCAGCTCCGAGCTGACCGCGACGAGCGCGCGGCCGAGGCCCGTGCAGACGTCGCCGAGCGCCTCGCCGGCGCCGTCGGGCGCGCTGACGCGCGCCGCCGAGCGCGTCGGGTCGATCGACTGCACCGGTGTCACGTCCGCGTCCTCGGCACCCAGCACGCGGCCGCTGCCGTCCTCGTCGACGAGCACCAGCACGTCCGCCTCGGCGCCTCCGATCACCAGCTCGGCCACGCCGTCGCTCGCGGCCGCAAGCGCACCGATCAACTCGCCCGAAGCCAGGCCCGAAAGCCAGCGCTCGTGATGCTCGCTCGCGTCCGCGTGCTCGATCACCGCGGCCGCCATCGCGCTCGGCAGGAACGGCACAGGCGCAAGCGAGCGGCCCAGCTCCTCGCAGAGGATCGACAGCTCGATCTGGCCGAGCCCCTGTCCTCCGTGCTGCTCGGAGACGGCGATGCCGGGCCAGCCCAGCTCGCTCAACTCACGCCACAGCACCTCGTCGGTCGTGCGCGCCTCGGCGTGCTCGCGCACCCGTGCCGGCGTCGCGCGTTTTGAGAGCAGGTCGCGCGCGGTGCGCTGGATCTCGCGCTGGTCGTCGGTGAAGCCGAAGTCCATCTACGCCGCCACCTTCAGGCGCGGGAGGCCGAGCACGCGCTCGGCGACGATGTTCTTCAGCACCTCCGTCGTGCCCCCCTCGATCGTGTTGCCGCGTGCGCGCAGCAACTCGTAGCTCCAGCTCTCGCCGATCGTCAGGGCGTCCGGCCCGACGATGTCGACGGCCAGCTGCGTGAGGCGCTGGTTGGTGTCCGACCACAGCCACTTGACCAGCGAGCCCTCCGGGCCTGGCTGGCCGTAGCGCTCGGCGTCGGTCAGGCCCTTCCACGCCAGCAGGCGGATCGACTCGCAGCGCACGTGCAGCTCGGCCAGCGCGTCGGCGTACAGCGGGTCCTCGAGCATGCCGCGCTCGGCCGCGATCGCGATCACGTCGTCCAGCAGCTGGCGCAGGCGGATCTGCAGGGCGAAGCCGAGCCCCGCGCGCTCGTTCATCAGCGTCGTCAGCGCGACCTTCCAGCCGTTGCCCACGCCGCCGACGACGTTCGCGTCGGGGATCCGCGCCTCCTCGATGAACAGCTCGTTGAACTCCGCCTCGCCGGTGATCTGGCGCAACGGGCGCACCTGCACGGCGTCCTGCTCCATATCCATCAGGAAGTACGTGAGGCCCTTGTGCTTGGCGGCCTCCGAGTCGCTGCGCGCGACGAGCATGCACCACTTGGAGTGCTGCGCGCCGCTCGTCCACACCTTCTGGCCGGTCACGACCCACTCGTCGCCGTGCTTCACCGCTTTCGTTTTCAGCGACGCCAGGTCCGAGCCCGCGTCGGGCTCGGAGAAGCCCTGGCACCAGATCTCCTCGCCGGAGAGGATCGGCGACAGATAGCGCTCCTTCTGCTCGTCGGTGCCCCACACCATCAGCGTCGGCCCCCCCAGCAGCAGGCCGAGCACGTTTGCGGCCATCGGCATGCGCGCGCGGCCGAGCTCTTCGAAGTAGATCGCCGACTCGGTCAGCGTCGCGCCGCGCCCGCCGTACTCGGCCGGCCAGGCCGGCGCCGCCCAGCCCGCGTCGTAGAGGCGACGCTGCCAGTCGCGCCGCCACGCGTAGTGGTCGTCCTCGCCGCCGTCCCTCGGCTCGGCGTCCGGCTGGTTGGCCGCCAGCCAGCCGCGCAACTCGTCGCGAAAGGCCGTCTCCTGCTCGCTGAAGGTGAGGTCCATGACTGTCTCTCAGAGCCTACCCGAGGAGGTCCGTTGGGGCGGGCGCCGGAATCAGCCTTCCGTCGCACGTGGGGCGTAGCGGTGGTGGAGCATCATCGCGTTCCCGTCCGGGTCGGAGAAGAACGCCATGTGGCAGACGCCCGTGTCGAGGATCTCGCCGGCGAACTGCACGCCGCGCGATTCGAGTTCCGCGCGCGAGGCCGCGACATCGTCGACGTGCAATGCCATCGCGTTGGGGTTGGGCTTGTGCTCGAGGCCGAACTGCTCGGCGTCGAACACGCTGAGCGTCACGTTGCCCGTCTCGAACTCGGCGTAGTTGCGCTCCTTGACGTACACGGATCGCGGAAGGCCGACGGTCGTGCCGTAGAACTCCACCGCCGCCTCGAGATCGCGCGTCGGCACGCCGACGAAATCGACGCCGGTGACGAGTTGGGCGGTGTTCATTATCTGGCCTCCTAAGTCTGATCCTCGGGTGTGGCGCGATGTTAGCGGGGCGCGATCGGGCGCGGGACGACCGGGGCGCCCCACGTTTTTCATCGCCTCTCAGCCTTAGGGTGAGAACGTGCCGACCGCTATCGGGCACCTACCACCGCATGAGCGGCCGCGCGAGCGGCTGTTGCGGCGTGGACTGGACGCTTTGAGCGAGCAGGAGCTGCTAGCGCTCGTCCTGCGGCATGGCCGTGGGAGGGAGAGCGCGCTCGACCTCGGCGCTTCGCTGCTGGCCGAATATGGTGCCCTTTCGGCACTTTCATGTGCACGACCTGAGGAGCTCGCGCAACGGCCGGGCATCGGTGTGGCGAAGGCCGCGGCGATTGTTGCGGCGTTTCGGCTCGGCCGACTCGCGGATGACACTCCCGGGTTCGTCGCCCTCCGCAGCGCGGACGACGTGGTGAGCAACGTCCGGCCTGAGCTTGCTCGCCTCCGCCGGGAGCGCCTCGTCGTCTTGGTTTGCGACGGAGCAAACCGACTCCGTCGAACCGTCGTGCTGACCGAAGGATCGATCGACGGGTCGCCATTTCCGATACGCGAGATCCTAAACGCGGTACTCCGGCACGACGGGCGAGCGTTTGCCGTCGCGCACAATCATCCGTCTGGCGACCCGACGCCGAGCGAGGCGGACCGGCGTGCGACTGTGGAGCTGTCGCGGTCCGCGAGGATTGTAGGAGTGCGTTTCCTTGACCACGTGATCGTCGCTGGCCATGAGTGGCGCAGCGTGGTTACGCGATAGCCGCAAATGCCGCATTGAGTGCGGCTGGCTCCAAGGCTGTGACTAGGCTGCGGCTACGCTTCAGAGCTCCCTCCGCCGCGAAGGCTCTGCCGAGAAGGGCTGCAAGTCGAGACTGCTCGTCGCGAGGAGGAAGCCACGCGTCGATAGAGAGAAAATGCTCAGCCTTTACGCGCTTTCGACGCGCCATGCTCCCGCGCGTGGATCCACCGATCGCATCCCACAGCCACGATGACCGTGCGATCCCGGCGAAGTAACGCGGGTCGAGCATATCCTGCCTGGGGGTGAACGTCGGGAACTCGGGAGAGACGTAAGCGCCGGCGAACTTCTCGTCAACGACCGCAATAGCACCCTCCCACGCTCCGAGCCTGCTGATGACAATGTCATCCCTAGCGAGGCACGCTAGAGAATGATAGCTCGTGTCGAAGCCGCTTATCGAGCCGCGATCGATAAGTCCTCGCCCGAAACTGTAAACCCCAGCGATCCGGTACACACCATCGGGATCAACGGGCTCGCGGAAGTCAGACGGAATCATGGCTTCGCCGAGCGGAACGCATCGCCAGCCCGCTTCCCGCTTCTGTCTGTCCGAGAGATCGTCCCGCGTAACGAGTGCTGTCACAAGCGCACTAACTCGCTGTGCTGCTCCAGACTGATGCGATTTGAGTTGTTGTGTTCTCGAGCTGAGTCTATCGAGGTAGGACGCAATCTCACGCTGCAGTCCGATGGGTGGAAGTGGGATCGTGAGGGACTCGAACGCCTGAATGCCAAGCGTGCGGTTGCGCACGACGCTGCCCGGAGACGCCTTCCGGATGAGTCTCATCCCTAGTTCACCTAGGAGGAAGTAGCGCAGGTAGTTAGTGTCAACGCGTTCATCGGCCGGCACGTACGTCAGGAATCGATGAGTACCGAGACAGCCGTCGTCGTTTGGTTCAGCGACCGCGATCGCACCCTCCCAGGCTTGAATGTTGCTTAGAACGAGATCACCGTCCTTGATCCAGGAGAACCGGTACCGTCCCAAATCGCTGCCTGCAGTGGGCTCGCGGTGAAAGATCCCCTTCCCGAACGAATACACCCCAATTAGCTCGTAGATTGCCATCGGATCGACGTCGACCACGCGACGCTCGAGCTTCAGTACGTCGCCAATCCGTTCCGAGGGGAACGAGGTCTTCATTTCGCGAGCTCCCCTTCGATCTCACAGAGAATTCGCATGATCTCTTCCTCGGTCTCGATCAGCTCGGTTAGCAGCTCGACGGGTGGTCGGTGGCTGAGATCGGTGGCTGCATTGGGGTTACGTCGGTCGAGGTTGTAGTCGTCTGTCTCAATGTCCACAATCGGAATGCGCCAAGCCCGCTCCGTCTCCTTGCGACCCCGGCGGTTTCGTCCGCCCCACCATGACTGGCATGGGGCAAACTCCTCAAAGCGGAGTGGCCGCGTCTTCGCATAACCCTTTCGGCCCTCAGGCGCCGGAAGCTCGTAGAACCAGAGCTCTTTGGTGCGTCCGACCTTGTCGAAGAACAGAATGTTCGTCGGGATCGTGGTGTACGGCGCAAAGACTCCTTGAGGTAGTCGCACTACCGTGTGGAGGTTGCATTCGGTTAGTAGGCGCTCCTTGATCTTCGCGCCGACGCCTCCGCTGAACAGGACTCCGTTGGGCACGACAACGGCGCAGCGCCCGCCGCGATCGAGCATGCGTTGTACGAGCTGAAGGAATAGCCATGCGGTCTCCGCAGTCCGCGTCGCCTCCGGGAAATTCGCCTGGATGCCCTTCTCCTCCTCGCCGCCGAAGGGAGGGTTGGTGAGGACTACGTCTACGCGATCGGCTTTACGGATCTCCGTAACCGGCCGCGCAAGGGCGTTCGCGCGAACGATATGCGGCTGCTGAACCTCGTGCAGCAGCAAGTTCATCATCCCGAGGAGGTAGGGGAGAGGCTTCTTCTCGATGCCTCGGAGGTCGCCTTCGAGAGCGCGGACGTCCTCGACGCTGCCGAGCGTAGGTCGAAGGTGCTCCAGGGTCTCGACGAGGAAGCCGCCCGTGCCACATGCGGGATCGAGAATGCGCTCGCCGAGGATCGGGTGGATCTGCTCGACCATGAATCGGATCACCGGGCGCGGGGTGTAGAACTCGCCGGAGTCGCCCGCGGCATCGCGCATTTCCCGCAGCATCGACTCGTAGAGGTGGGCCATGGTGTGAATATCGTCCGAAGAGGCGAAGTTGACCTCGTCGATCTTGTTGAGGACATCGCGGAGCAGGTAGCCGGAGAGCATGCGATTGAACGTCTCCTTGAAGACGGCTGCGAGGACGTCCCGGGGATCGTCGGCGCCTGCGCCCGTCAGCCCGCGCAGATAGGTCAATAGCTCGTTGTTGACGAACTCGACCAATGCGTCCCCGGTGCGGCCGTCGACCCGATCGGCCGCCCAGTCCCGCCACCGGTACGGCTCCCCGATCGCGGGCCGGAAGCCTGCTCCCTCGACGATCGCTCGTCTCTCCTCGAGGCCGTCGAAGGCCTTGAGGAACAAGAGCCAGGCCAGCTGTGGAATCCGGTCGATGTCGCCGTTGAGCCCTGCGTCCTTACGCATCATGTCGCGCACGGTCTTGATGACGCCGCTCAGCTTCGCTTGAGGCGACGTCGGGAGGGCTGGCGTCTTGCGCTTGGGCATCAGATCTCCTTCGTCGAGCGTACGGTCGCCCAGAAGGCGCGGAGGTTTTTCATGCCCTGGTCGACCGTTTTCGCGTGTAGCCCCAGGTCGGCAGCCACCGTGGCGTAGGCGTCAGTCCATTCAGCTGGCGGATCAGGAATGCCTCCAGGTGTCTCGTGGGTGCCCCGTACGGCGAATACGTGCCTTACGCGCGCATGAAGTTTGCTCGTGGGCTTCAGGCCGTCCTCGAGCAGCATCAGGAGGTCCACGAGATCCCTTGTGCGTGTGTTTGGTCGCTCACCGTACGTCCTCGTCAGCGCGTGCAGCTTCTCGGCGAAGTGCTGATTGCGGTCGATGATCTCGACGCTGGTAGACGGAAGGCCGGCAAACGCAAGCGTACCCGGAAGGGATAGTCGCTCGGTACCCCCAATCTCCTCGGTGCGCTCGACGACGTCGACTGTGACTTGGGCAAACTCCCGTCCTGCGAGACGGGCCTCTGTCGGATAGCGCCAGCCGGCTCGGCCGGCCGCGTCGACCGTCAGCGCTCGGGCCGATCCGAGCAAGAACTGAAACCAGTCGCCGTGCGGATCTCGCGCTAGGGCCCTGGCGAGCGCGGTCCGTAGCGCATCGGCATTAGACGCCGAGACTCTTGTCGCGAGATCGAGGTCGCGGGTCGCCCGCGCCCGATCCCGCCAGCGGATCTCGAGTGCCATGCCACCCTTGAGCACCCAGGTGCCTGGTTGGGCATCGTCCAGCCTGACGAGTACTCGTTCGAAGACCGTCCGTCGGCGTAGCCGGTTCAGATCGACACCAGCCTCTCTGGACGTCGAGGCAAGGCGCGCCTCGAGCGCCATCCGGAACGCGGCGGGGGACCCGTAGTTCACAGCAGGCCGCCGAGCCGGAGCGCACGCTCGATCCGCAGGGCGGCGCGGGGGCCAAGCTCTTCGGCCCGGGAGATCAGCGCAGTCGGGACGGCGAGTTCTCGCTGAGTTGTCCGCTTGATGGCATCTACGAGTTGGTCGAGGTCGAGCGTCCCCGCGGACAGGTCCAGCAGCGTGCGAAGCGGTGTGGTGAGCCTGAACCCTTCGTATTGCCAGACATCGCCGTCGGGCAGCTCGGCACGGTGAAGCCGGATGCCCTCTGGTGCACGGGAGCGGAAGCTCGGCGGGACGGTCAGGTGGACAACGGCCGGGTTTGCGTCTCCCAGGTCATGGAGGGCAAGAGCGGTCTCGTACGACACGACGGCTCGGTCCTTGCTCCACAGCGACCAGCGCACGAGGTCGTCATGTTCGCCAACCGGCCACTCCGGCAGCCGATACACGCCGCGGTTGACCCTCAGCCAATTGCCACGATCGGCGTGGAACTTCTGGGCCTGGTAGGAGTAGCCGACCGAGAGCGCCTGGGCAGCCGTGAAATGACCGGATTGGGCAGCGGCCACTGAGGCCAGTCGGCGACGAAGGTCTTGACGGTCGGTGGGCACATCTTTCAGACTAGCATACGGCGTACTATATCAAAACTATAGTCCGACGCCCTCGACTGACCCATAACTAAAACTTCGATTTAGGATCACGCCGCGTAAAGCATTTCCTCCAGGTCGGAGATCGCCGATCGGAGCTTCTCGCTTCCGCCAAATCGACTCGCGATGTCGACGACGCTTCCGTGGCGGTCGAGCGGGGGCACCTCCAAAACGCGGAGGTCATCGAGCTGCGAGATACCGTGCTCGGCGTACTTATCGAGCAGATCCTCAAGCACGATCCGAGCGCCCGGCACGAACTTCGCAAAAAAATCGCGATGCTGGGTTTGAAGCTCACGCACTCGCTGGCCTCTGGTTATCGTGGGGCCGTTCCAGGCCACGTGCACCAGCAGATCGACCGCGTCCATGTCGCCAAGCTGCAATCGATCGGCAGCCTCTTCCAATGAGATCCCATGGTTCTCCAGCGCCGCGACGATCTCTTCGCGACCCGGTCTCGTGCGCCACGCATCCCGGAGTGCCACGGCTGACGGGTACAGGCGCCGCACCTCACCCGCGAGATAGTCGCTGTACTCGACAAGCAACAGCCTCCCACTCTCCGGGTCGGGCAGGTAGAAGCCCTCGGCAGCGACGTACGCGGTAGCGCTTTGGTCGATGTAGAACTTCCGTGCTTTTGCCTCTTCGAGCGCATCTGGACTGGGCTCGGCCTCGCCCGGCTGCTCGCCGTACGAAGGCTCAGGTTCAGCTACCTCAACGCTCCCGATCGTCCCGCCTTCCTCGTCGATCTCCTCGATCACGGGCGGGGCCTCGGGCGGGCCGTCGAACTCCGGATCCGCGAAAAGCGCGGTGGCCCCCGAGTAGTCGACGATCTCAAACGTCAGCTTGTCCTCGTCGGGATAGAGTCGAGTCCCGCGCCCGATGATCTGCTTGAACTCGACAATCGACCCGATCGGCTTGAAGAGCACGATATTGCGTACGGTGGGGAGGTCTACGCCGGTCGATAGTAGCTGTGCCGTCGTGGCGATAACCGGGGTCTCCCGCTCGGGGTCTGCGAAATCGCCGAGATGCATGCGCCCCGTGTCGCCCTCGTCAGAGACGATGTGCACGCATAGTCCGGATGCTGGCGGGCGAGGTCCGCGTTGGCGTTGTTCAGGGCCTGGCGCATTTGCGCGGCATGCTCGGCGTCAACGCAGAACACGATCGTCTTAGCCATCGGATCGGTCGACCTCATATATGTCGTGAGATGCCGGGCGGCCGCCTCGGTGCGGGTGAGCAGCGAGACGACCCGCTCGAAATGTCGAGTCTCGTAGAGGCCGTCCGGGATCTCACGTCCGAACCGGTCGACTTGTCCGGGCTCCGGCCACCACCCGAAGGCGTCTGGACTGAGAACGACGCGCCGCACGCGATACGGAGCGAGGAACCCGTCCTCAATTCCCTGGGCCAACGAGTACGTATAGATCGGATCGCCGAAGTAGTTGTAGGTGTCGATGTTCGCGTCGCGCTTCGGCGTGGCCGTCATCCCGATCTGTATCGCGGGGGAGAAGTGCTCGAGGATGGCGTGCCAGTCAGACTCGTCGCGGGCGCTTCCTCGATGGCACTCGTCGACCACGATCAGGTCAAAGTAATCGGGCGGATAGTCGCGGAAGACACCCAGCGCGTCACCGCTGTCGGCGAGCGCTTGATAGAGGGCGAAGTAGATCTCCCGCCCGGTCTTGGCCTCACCGCGGATCTTCCAGACGGCGTCGCCGAACACCGGCTGGAACTCGCGCGCGATGGGCTGATCGATGAGGATGTTGCGGTCGGCCAGATAGAGGATCCGTGGCTTGCGTCCCGTGCGCCAGGCGCTCGACCAGAGTTTCCAGACGATCTGCAGCGCGAGGAATGTCTTTCCGGTGCCCGTAGCCAGCGTGAGCAGGATGCGGTTGCGACGCTCGTTGAGGATCGCGTGCAGTGCCCGCTCGATCGCGACTCGCTGGTAGTAGCGCGGCTCCTTGACGCGTCCGTCGGGAAGACGCAGGTCCCGGTTGAACGGCAGCAGCAGCGTGTCGGCAACAGCGTCGTCCTCGATGCCCCTCCAAGTGCGATAGCGCCGCCACAGCTCATCCGGTGGCGGGAAGTCCGCAAGCTCGCGCTCCAGCCCCGTGGCATAGTCATGCTCGACGATCCCCTTGCCGTTCGTCCCGTAGGCAAATGGGACGTCGAGCATTTGCGCGTATCGCATGCCCTGCTGCAATCCGTCGGCCGGCAGTTTGTACTCTCGCTTGGCCTCCACGACGGCGATCGGAAAGCCCACGGCGAGCTCGAGCGCGTAGTCGGCACGGAGGGGTCGGTCGCGACGATGATCACGCGCTCGCGATCCGCGCCGAGGAGCCGGAACGATCTTGCCATCGGTGACCGGGTACTGCTCAACGAAACGCCCCGTCCACCCAGAGGCTTCAAGGCGCGGAACCACGTAGTCCCTACATATCTCGCTCTCGAGCGGGCCAGGCACACGCGTACCGTACCCGCCTTTCGAATTGCGGCCCGGCCCGTCCGCGCCCCGGCGATCGACGCCGGGTGGGGCGCTAGATTCGATCGACGGTGCCCGACGAGCCATCACCGCTGCGTGTCGCACATCTCGACGCAGATGCCTTCTACGTGTCGATCGAGCTGCTTCGCCGTCCGGAGCTGCGCGGCCAGCCCGTGG
>Ga0193729_1001139_pt1 | contig 13678 bp, 13 predicted proteins | sample U1c2metaG_FD_143036 | JGI IMG/M metagenome (GOLD analysis project Ga0193729, IMG submission 143036) | Soil microbial communities from a riparian zone of the East river system, Colorado, United States - U1c2 | ecosystem: Environmental > Terrestrial > Soil > Riparian zone | place: USA: East River... | reverse complement strand
ACCACCAGACATATTTCATTCAACCTTCTCTGACGACTTTCTTTTCGGGTTGGGACGGTTTCCTCGCCACATTTCGATCCTTTGGCGGCAGACATGCGGCGATGCGAGTTCATTGGCGCTGCTGTTGGCGGGGGAGTCGGCGCAGTGCTTCCGACCGGCGCGAACCAGCAGTCTCGATTTTGCCCAGAGCTGCGCTATCATGCACCAATGTTCCACTTCCTTACCACCGTAACGGCTGCTCGACTCGTGATTGTAGCGACAATCTTGGCCGTAAGCTTCTCAGCAGCGTTCGTGGTTTCCGCCGACGCCCGAGGCGGCGGACACGAACCTTTCAAGACCAAGTAGGAGGCCGAGATGAAGACATCGATCAGACCTGATCATCGCGCGCTGGCTGAAGCGCTTCGCCGGCGCGTTCTCGAAGGACCGGGCGAGACACGTCAGGGACTTCGTCAGGCGTCGGCGGAGCGGGCTGCCGGCGGACCGGCCGCAGAGGCTCCCTATGACGACCTGGCCCGCCAGATAGGCGAAGCCGCTCATCGTGTCACGGACGCGCAAGTATCGAGCGTCCTGACGGCGACGGGAAGCGAGAAGGCCACCTTCGAGATCATCGCAGCTGCCGCGTTGGGAGCCGGCCTGTTGCGCTGGGAGCAGGCGATGAAAGTGCTGGATGAGGTGACCAATGCGTCTGCCTGAAATTGAACGTGGCGACGGATTCGCCAACCGCCTGCTCATAAGCTTCATCTCGATGGTTTCAGGAATGCGGCTACCCGATGCCGCCCGTGTTGCCTTTTACCACAAGGAGTTTTTTGGCGTCCCGGTGGGGGCTTGGACGCAGGCAGCAATGCGAGGGCCAAGCCCGTGGAGCGTCGCAGAGCGTGAATTGATGGCATGCATGGTCGCGAAATGGAACACGTGCGCCTTCTGTGTGGGCGCGCACGGCGCCGTCGCGGCAAAAGAAATGCAAAGACCCCCAGTCGACGAAGTACTCTCCGATTTTCGCACAGCGCCGATCTCAGGACGCCTCAAGTCAGCGTTGGCGTTCCTCGAGGTCATGACGCTGCGCCCCAAGGATCTGAAGGCAGAGCATGCAAAGACCGCACTCAGCGCGGGCGTAAGCCCCCAGGCTTTAATTGACGCAATCGCGGTCGGCGCTTTGTTTAGCATCGTCACGCGGTATGCGAATGCACTCGACTTTGCGATGCCGACGCCCGAAGAGTTCGAACGTGCTGCAAACATGCTTCTCAAGCGAGGCTATGCATCATAGCACATGCTTCGAAGGATTAGCCCCCGAGTGTTTGACAGACCTTAAGGCGTTAAAGCATCTGCCCAATAGAGCTACGCACCCTGCCAAGCGTCCTTGTCTTCCATCGGCCTCGTGGCCTTAGTTCGCTGCGCCCGCTTCGCAGTTCCGGCATGGCCCTGTTGGACGCGTATAACGCGGGTGTTGAAATTCCAAATATTTGATGACCGCTTGTGGCAGATATTGTAATAGCCGAAGACGAATGGCAGGAAGACGCGCAGGATCAGCGACCGCTTTTCGACCGGATCCTTCGCCACCTGTCTAGGTGCCGTTAGCCAGCTTGGTACCGACTGTCGCGATGTGACCGCCCCCTTACCTCCCTCGATCGTACGGCAGGTAGCGGCATCAGGGAACAGCGCCACCTCGACGGCCCGCAAGCCCAACGTTGCTGCGTCCTCCCGGACGGCAGCAACGGGTACAGACGCGTCGTCAGCATGCTTGATGCCTGAAGACCCGGTTCGCAGACCGTGGCTCTATTGCCCGATGGCTCTCCCTCGGCTGGGGTAGCCGACGTCGTCCTCATTGCGCTGACCCTGTCGATGGTCTCCCGGATGAGGGGGACTCCGAGATCGACGCGCCTTCCTACTTGCGTGGCAAATTCTTCGAACCGTTCGGCCCCAAGCGCGCAGGCAGCCCCCTGCTCGCCCGCCGGCACCAGCGGGCTCACGAAGAGCGGCCGTCTCATTCACGATTCTGAGATTGCGATCGAGCTGCTCGAGCTGACGGCTCAATCCGGCGAGGTGGTGCGCCACTGTTGCGGTATCGTCGATGTCGTCGTCAGAGCCAAGGAAACGGTCGAGGGCTGCTTCGACGAGCGCCGATTTTGTGGCACGGGGATTTTTGGCCGCTTCTGCCAACCGCGCAGCCATGCCTTCGGAGAAATAAACGCCAACTCTGGGTTTCATGAAAGAGACTTGCTGTGAGAGCGACTAGAGGGCCGTTAGTGGCGCAAACAAACCACGCCGGCATCAGCTGTTTCGGGATCGACTTGGACGGACGAATTGTCTCGACACACGCGTCGACACCATCCCAGGTGAGGCGCAACCTCCGTGCCTGGAAATCCGCGACGCCAGCTGCCACGCTCGACGGCGCCCAGGAAGTTTTCGATCTGTGCATTGAAGGCGAACGGCTCTTCCACATTGATGGCGTGGCCGGTGTTGGGACAGATCCAGAGACCCGCGTTGGGAAGAGTCGATTTGAGCATCAGGTTGGTTTCGAGGCAGCGGACATCCTCGTCACCGACGGCGAGCAATACCGGAACAATCATTTCTGAAAATTGGTCGCGCAAGTCATGCAATGATGGTCGCAAGGCTTGGCAGCGTGCCATCGTGTTCGACATCCCCAGTGCCGAATGTTGACGCAGACGGACTATGAATTCGCGCCAACTCTTCTGGTCCTTGTACTTGAGCTGGATGCGAGCCGGACCGCGTGCCATTCTCTCGGACATCGAAACCATTCCGTGCTCGATAAAGATCCGCGCGAGAAGCGACGTCTCCCTCAACCAGGCGTCGCGGTGGGAGGGATGAGAGCCGGACCCTACGCTTGCCGCGACTATCGCGCTGGTTTTCTCGGGATACCGCACCCCAAACTGCAGGGCCGCATATCCGCCCATGCTTAAGCCGAACAGGCATTCGTCCGCTGGTTCGCCAAGAACCCCGACGAACCGAAGACGACCCGGCTGATCGAGGACCTCGGGACCCTGTCGACATTCTATGCCGACTGTTTCGGCTCCGAGCCGACGTTCAGGGATCTGTGGCGGCTCGGGCACCCGCCGCGGGTCGCTTCGATGCAGACACGAAACTCCAATCTCGCCTCCTACCGCTGCAAGACAGCGTGGGTGAAGAAGTACGGGCCCGACCGCGGCGGGGCGTTCAACCGCGAGGCTGAGCAGCATTTCGAGACCGTGGAGCGCGTCTATCGCGAACTCCTCGGACAGGTTGCCGATGGACTTGTCGGAGCACTGTCGACGGTGCTCGACGAGGTCGTTGCTGCCTACGCCCGGCGGAAGCGGGAAGCCGGCGTGCTCGACTTCGACGACCTCCTCGTCATGGCGCACGACCTGGTCTGCCGGCATGAACCAGTCAGAGTAGCGCTGGGCCGACGATTCCGGCATCTGTTCGTGGACGAATTCCAGGACACCGACCGGGTCCAGGCCGCTATCATCTTTTCGATCGCCGCCGAGGAGGCTCCGTCACGCTGGCAGGAGGCACGACTTCGACGCGGCTCGCTCTTCCTCGTGGGTGATCCGAAGCAGGCGATCTACCGTTTCCGCGGTGCCGACATCAAAGCCTACAACGAGGCGCGCGCAACGATCGCCGCACAAGCAGACGGAGCCGTCGTGGAGATCACCGCGAACTTCCGCTCGCAGGCGCAGATAATCGATCACGTCAACCAATGCTTCGAACCGGTCCTTCAAGCGGAGGGGCAGCCCGGCTACGTGCGCTTGACCGCAACGCTCCAGCCCGCCGGGCACGGACTGACTTGCGTCGCAAAGGTGACGGTCGCGCTGCCGAACGATCCTTCCGCCGATACCCAGCGGGATGAAGAGGCGACCATCGTCGCCCGGATCTGCCGCAGTCTTGTCGGCGCGATCAGCGTGAAGCGGGCGGATGGATCGGTCAGTCTCCTAAACGCCGGCGATATCGGACTGCTGGCACCGACCGGAAAGGACTTGTGGCGGTTCGAAAGGGCGCTCGAAGCCGAGGGCCTTTCAGTCGCTTCGCAGGCGGGAAAGACGCTGTTCCTTCGGCAGGAAACGCAGGACGTGCTGGCGCTGCTGCGGGTGCTTGCCGACGGACGCGACACCCTCGCCTTCGGCGCGTTCATGCGCGGACCGATGGTGGGGCTCACGGACGAAGAGCTCCTCGACATCGCCGAACGTGTCTACCAAGCCTCGACCGAAGAACCGCGGCAGTCATTCAACGTGCGGACGCCGGCGGATTTGGTATCCCATCCGGTTGCAAGATCGGTGCTCAACGTCCTGCAGGATCTGCGGCGGCGCGCAGCAAGAACCACACCGCGCATTCTGCTGTCGGAAGCGATCGAGCGTCTGCAATTGCGCGTCATTCTCGCGGCCAGACACGGAAACCGCAGTGCGCGGGCGCTCGCGAATCTCGATGCCCTTATCGAAATGGCGCGCCCTTATAATGTGGCAGGCCTCCGCGCCTTCGTCCGGAACCTGCAATCCGACTGGGAGCAGGGAACCCAGCGTTCCGAAGGACGCATCGACGCCTCGGATGAAGCCGTAGAGATCGTCACGATCCACAGTTCGAAGGGATTGGAATGGCCGGTCGTCATTCCGATCAACACATCGACCCAGTTTCCGCCGCCGCCGCAATTCATCCACCGACGATCCGACCACAGGCTGCACTGGGTACTCGGGGGCGTCATGCCACCCGAACAGGCCGCGGCGCGCGATAAGGAGAAGCACGAAGAACTGCTCGAGCACCAGCGCATGTGGTACGTGGCCTGCACGCGAGCCCGCGACCTGCTGGTCATCCCTCACCTGCCGGAGGCTTCCTTGCAGTCTTGGTCAAAGCTCCTCGACCTCGGTCACGCGTCATTGCCCGAACTGGATCTCGCGGCGCTACCCGCACCGCCCCGGCCGCCCGCAACCGCCGCAATCAACGGGCAAACGAGCGCGCTGTTTGCGGAGGAAGCGCAAAGAATGTCCGATGCCGAGCCCCGGCTGGAATGGCGCCGGCCAAGCCGCCACGACCGTGACCGCGCGGAGATACTGGAGCCTAACGCCCGTAGTATCAACGACGCCTTCGAATTCGTTCAACCGCCCGGAGGCGGGCGGCTGCGCGGCATCGTGCTGCACAAGCTGATTGAGGAGTTTCTCACCGGAGAATTGGATGATGGCGATCCAGCTCAGGTAGATGACCGTGCCAATACGCTGTTGCGCGAATTGACCAGTCTGGGTGGCGAGGCCCCTTCGTCGCATCCCGACCCCGCCGAAATGGCCCGTACCGCGGCGCGCACTCTCGCATTCGCCGACGTCGCCGCCCTCAGACCGCATCTCATACCCGAAGTGCCGATCTGGTCGCAATTACGCGGCGGAACGTTGACTGCAGGCCGCGCCGACGCGGTGGCCGTGCAAGAGAACGTCCTTCTCGCTGTGTTGGACTGGAAAAGCGACGTAGCACCCAGCCGAGAAGACCGGTCCGGCCATATAGCGCAGTTGGCCGACTATCTCGCGTCGATCGGAGCTCCGAAGGGCGCCATCGTGTACATGAGCCTCGGAGAAGTGGTCTGGATCGAGCGCCCGACGTAGCGAAGCCCCGCCGCCATCGCGCTCGGACTTTGGACAGATATCAATCTCTAAGCGCACGGGACATCGTTGAGGAGTAGAGCACTCTCGGCGACGGACCGCGCCATACGTGTTCTCCTTCCTCAAGGAAAAATTGGGTGGCCCCGGCAAAGATCTTCTCCTTCAAAGGGATTGCTGCATTGGGATTGTGATAGACCTCTATTTCGTCGGCCCATCGTTCGCTGTAATCGGGATCTTCGATGTTCATTTCGAACGGGATTTCGTCAAAGGTGCCGGGCGTCGGATCGTTGAAGCCACCCTTTCGGAGCAACGTGACATCCGGGTCGCCGAATCCGGATAACACGCCCATCCTATTGAACTTAGCCATCGTTCCCGCGTTCGAGAACAGGACGGCCGACACGTGCTCCGTGTGGGCTTGCCCGAAGAAGTTGGCGGGTACGACCTTTCCGCCGACGACGTGCTCCCTGACCTTCCTTTCGACCCCGTGCTTGCTTCCGTCCTCGCCATAGCGGACGTCAACCCCGATGCCGTACAGATAGAGCGGCAGCGACGTGTGCGACCAGATCATCGAGCCAGGTGAATGGAAGTCGGCAATCGCGAGCACGAAGGGATGACGGAAACATCGCTGCGTTCCCAGTAGCGTTTCTTCAGCTTGGAGCGAAGCGGCGAGCCGAATTTCTGCGGCATTTCGTTTTCGATATACCGCCAGAAATCCTCTGGCGGACCGGGTAGCGGCTTCGTGATGTCGAACTCGACGTTCCCCGTTGCATTGGCCGTGACCGCTTCGACAAAGACCTTCGCCTCCCCTTTGGTCAGCCGGAAATCGGGCACTGCATCGGAGCGGTCCAGTCCGAAATCGAGAGATTTGAATGCGGCGAAAAGATAGAGTTCCCAAGTCCGCGAATCGAAGCCGGTGGTCTGGAAATCCTTGACCAAGTTGCCGTCGAGATCGACGACCCAGCGGCTCATTTCGCGCAGGTATTCGCGCGCGGCCGACGGGTTGCGGCCGTCGCGCAGATTGACGAACTTGGGATTCAGCCGTGCCTTTGCGACGGTAGCGAACAGGTCGACACCGACGCGGGTATCCTGCCGCATCGGAACTTCGGGCGTCTGCTTTCCCTCGATATCACCCAAGCGGGCGATCAGCGCAGCCTCCGCACCGCGTAGCGACCAGTGCGGTCCAATATTCGCAAACGCCTGGAAGCGACCGTGCGCATCTCGCGCAAGCAGCATGTATGCGAAGGCGTCGGCTTCGCGGATGTAGTACGTGGCGCCGATCAGGCGCTCATTGTCCGCGGAGAAGAAAGAACAGTTTGCCAAGGCCTCGCGAGTGCCAGGCCCCCGGCACCACATGCCTCGAACCGTTCCTCGGTCATGCGGGGTGACCATGTGTGATGCCAAACCTGTCGCGCGGAGCCGGACAACACATCTCAGGGGACGACCATGTCGCGTCCCGTAGAAGGGATCGTCGGGGGCCGATTGATCGACTCCCGAATGAGAAACCTACATGCTTCTATTTCAGAGCACCCTCGCCCGAAACGGCTTGAAGCGTGCTATCGTTTCATGACGAGATACAAGAAAACGTACGACATAGGCGGGTATAACTGTTTAGCCCAGGACCTTAATTTGTCTTAGGTTCGTCACGCGGACCTTTCTCGAGCCGTCCGACAAAAGCTAAAGCCTGCTTTTCGAACTCCGGCTCAAGCTTGGTCGCCTTGATGCGCTCGACGATCAAATCGTGGTTCAGCGGACGCGCGGCATGATATGCCTCGACGAACTCCCTGTCCTTCTCGGACAAGCGGGCGAGTTTCGAGACAATGACGTCCTCAGGGCATGGCGCGACAGCCAGAACTTGCCGACCGTCGACTTCGATTTCCCGGTAGATCGACCGCTTAGTCCAGTCGGGTGGTAAGCGCGCCGTATTCTCATCGACGCCGTCTATGTAGAATCCATGCTCTCGATGGAAATCGGAGCCATCACCGAATAACGCGTTGATTTCTTCGGATGCTTCCGGCGGATAGTCGGGGTCCAGCTCCTTTTGCGTGATCTCCCAGATTTTTGCGTTTTCGGGATATGCGTCGATCTCTCCGGATGTTCGCAGAACTATCGGCGCATCGGGCCAGGAAAGGAGAATGCTTTGGCTTCCAATGATGAAAACCTTGTCGGTTTTGAACAGCCGAGCTATTGCTCGGACCGTCTCGACAAGGTCTTCAAAAGTTCGGACGAACGAGGGCTGCTTCACGCAACCATCCGCGGGAGTTCCGCGAACGTCGGCGATGCTTGAGCGACGCGTTTTGCCGCCCTCCAGATACGGCGACGCAATGCCGTGTTACCGAAATCGATTCCTTCAGCCAGAATGAAAGGCGACGAAAGACGCAAGCGCGTCATTCTTTCGCTCCGGCTCGCCAAAAGACGACGGACCTCGGACGGGTGGTGGTCAAGCAGTTCCGACCATTCGCGAACGAACGAGTAGCCGTCGAAATGCTGTGAACTCCGATGAAGCGAAACCTTCGCTTTTTCGACCAACGAGGGGTCGCGACTGATCGCCCGCGCAATAAGCCGATGGATCATCAGCTTCGCAGTGTCGTTCACGCGCTCTTGGTTGAGTTCGACGCTCATGGCTTCACTAATTACCTCAAAAACGGAGAATAAGCATCTGCCGTTAAAAATCCAACTACTTATAGGCAGTTGGCCGGCCGCTCTTGTTCCCTTTCTGTTCAAAATTAGCAGTTCCGTCTGCTAGGGACAATGCCTCTGAAAGCTTTCGGTTGCCATCGTAAACGCCCCAGGAGGTCCGCGTCCTCAAACTTGGCCCTACCTCTTGATATTACCGTTTTTATGTAATATATATATATGTAATATTACTTAAAAGGTGTAGTACATGATAACCCCTTCACAGTGCCGTGCAGGCCGTGCCCTGCTCGGTTGGTCTCAAGAAGAACTAGAAACAGCATCGCGGGTCTCGAAGAAAACGATTGCTGACTTCGAACGTGACCAGCGCAATCAGCAGGCGCGCACTATCGACGCCATCGCGGCAGCTTTGAATTCGGCTGGCATCATATTCATCCCGCAGAACGGCGGGGGCGAAGGCGTACGAAAAAGGGGTTCAATGCCCCGCCTGTTTCGCCGGGACGATGTAGAGCATCGCGAATGGGTAGCGTTCGCCTTTGATTACAAGCAGCAGCGTTATACGGGCTTCGTGAGTCATCAAGCTCTGGCCGGCATCGCTCTTTCCGGCATCGAGCCGATCGCCGCGTTCGACCGCGATATGCCTCGTATCCTGATGCGGGCCGCAGAAAAAGTCGATGCGGCAGATTTCGATCCGGAAGGCCGCGTGCTCTTAAATCGCGGTGATCTGCCGCCCATAGAGTTTGATGCGAAAATCGGAGGCAGAACGGTCGGCAGAAGGAGGCTTCATCTCATAGGGCGTCGTGGATTTACGGCTGCCAACGGGGTGCAAGTAGACCCTGTTGACTACAACGGCTTTCGCGTCGCATTCGCCGACGGCACTGTGAAGGTCTTCCTTAGACTCCGCGCCGGAGATGCCGATCATGATGCCTTGGATGTCAGCGCTGAGGTCGCGGCTGGCGCCTTCATCGTCAGCGAACGCGACGACTGTCCCTTCTCCGTTGGAGACCAGGTCCGCCTAATCGCTGGCCAGCAGCGTCAGGAAATAAGGTCCGGTGATGTCGGCACGGTATGCGAGATCGAAGACTATCCGATCATGATGGGGCCCGCACCGCGCATCCGAGTCCAGTTTGGAAACCATAAGACGGCTTGGGAGGTCCCGACCCAATTCGAGTTGGTAAGCTGACGAGATCCGCCTTGTCACGATGGTACTCGCACCGAATTCTCGGCGACGGCCCTGCGGTTGCTAACGAAACGAGCCGCCAAGCCGGCGAACCTTTGAACGCAGAAACCAGGATGCCCTACGTAAACCTGGAACAACCGCGGATTGAGGTTTGGCCGGTTGCCGGAACAATCGGCACATAGGGCGTTTCATCGAACCACCGATATTTCGGGGACCTGTCCTCGCGGTCCCAAGGACCGCGAAGCGCATGGGTTTCCCGCGCTCCGATCATGCCGACCCATTTCAAACTGAGACGCTACCGAGGCGTCACAGTAGTTCGCGAGTTTTCAGAAGTTAGCTGCGCACGTCTTCGCTCGACTTATCAGCTTTGTCTGGCGTGTTCGAAACGACGAATGAGGAAATCTGCAATCTTGTTCGACTCTACGAACACTCCGATTTCCCGGCGCAACGCTCCTTCGGCCGGATCCGCGGAAAGCCAGTTCTGGCTCGTCACGGCCAGACTGTCATCGTCCCAGGCCAGCACCTTGGCGTGGAGGCGAGGCTGATAGGTCGGCTTGATGCCGACTCCTTGGCGGGCAAATTCGATTGCCAGACCTGCCGCATCGACGCCGGACAGCACCCCTGTGGGCCGGCCATAGTAGAGTTCAGCTTTGACCTGCGTCGACTTCGCCGCCGAAAGCGCCGGGATGATGACCATCGGACGACCCGCGAGCCCTATGCGATGACTTGTCACAAAAATGCGGCGCTGCGCCTTGTCCCGCGCCTCAAGGACGAGTGCGCCGTGGTCGGCGGACAGGATAAGACGCATCTTGGCGGTACGTCCGCTCTCAGCGGTCTTCGATTCGATTCGTCTCCCCAACACGGTGAGATCCGTTGCGCCTTCGTGCCACACGCCGGGCGAGCCCAGAGATAGCGCCGCGACATGCCGGACGGTCTGTCCTACCAGGGCGCGGTCCCGGAGCCGAATGGATGCCTCGAAACTGTCGAACCCAGACGACAGCCAGTTGCAAGATCCCACGATCGCACTCCACCTTCCGGCGCCGTCGTCAGCAATGAGCACCTTCGCGTGCGAGCGCGTGGTAAAGCGGTGGATGTTGATCTGTGCCGAGCGACCAGCCTCATCTACGGCCGTCTGCAGCTTGTTGATTGCTGCCCGGGACGTCGAGACAGCCGTCTTTTCGTCGTCCTGTCCCCATAGGATCGTGAAACGGGTCCCCTTTGCTGTTGCAGCAAGCAGCAGCGGCAGGACCGTCGGAATGGACTGCTCGGAAACGAAGGTGGAGTGGATGATCACTTCCTCGCGGGCGTTCCTGAGCGCGCGCTCGAAGGCGGCCTTGTGGTCCGTCGCGTCGATGATGAGGTCGGCCTGCTCGAACAGCGCCAAGGCCGGCGCGGAAGAGTGAGGCTTTTCCGGCACAAGCTCCGCCGTAGAACCGCTTCCGGTATTATCCGATGAAATCATTTTCAAAGCCTCTTCTGCCTTTCGGAGAATGGCTGCACGCAACTCAGGGCCTGCCCGTGCGGGCAACCCTTCGATGACGCCGTTGGTCACAGAAACGACCGCAAACCTTTCGACGAGCTTCTCCGCGCTTGGCGCGACCCGGACAATTGTCTCATCTTCCCCTTCCAGCGCAGCAAACAGCTCGGTGAGGTCTTCCCGTTCGTGGAGCGGAGATTTCTCCAGGAACACCTGATGCTGGCCCTTCGTCTTCTCGAGCTCGGTCCAATGCCGCACGGCGATGTCGGTGCGGCGGAACACGCTCCCCGTCGCTTGGTCGATCACGAAACCCATCCGTCTCGGCTGCATCGTCGTGGGAGCTTGAAGGAATCGGATGAAGGCCTCGACGACCACTCTTCGGGAAAACGCCGATCGTTCGGCCAGTTCGAGGGCCGAAGCCGGGAGCTTTGCCACGGCGTCGAGCATGAGGTGTTCGACGAGACTCCAGCGCTTACCTTTCTCGACGTGGAATCTCCGTTTGCCCCGCAGGACCGGAATAGCGACCTGGATGACGGTCATGTCGACTTCCCCGTGAGGCGTGACCACGGAAGGATCCGTTGCATCACCGTCCTTCTCCGCTTTCGACAGGGCTTCGATAAAGTTCTTGAGGAAACCCAGCTTGGCTTCGGGCAGGCCGGCGGACAATTCCACTACGCTGCGATAGAAACTCAAGCTGCCGACAACTATCATCTTCCATTTCGCCCTGCTGAGCAGAACATTCATGCGCCTGTCGTCGGTGAGAAATCCGAGCGCCTTCTCGGGGGTGGCATGTCCATTGTTGCGCACCAGTGAGACCAGAACCACGTCGGCCTGGTCACCTTGGAAGGAATCGACGGTCCCGCAGTATTCTCCCTCACCGACGGCGGGCTTGAAGCCGCTCAGATGCGAAAGGCGCGCGCCGAGCGAAGCGTTGATTTTTTCCTTCAACAGCTTCACCTGTTCCCGATAGGGTGAAAGCACGGCGAGCGAAGGGTTGTTCTCGCCGGCCACACGCAGCAATGACAGTGCCTGCACGGCCGCCTGGGCCTCATCAATGTTTGACCAGCGCGGAAAGCGGTCTCCCCCGCGATATCCATGCTCGGCGCGAACGTAGGGCATGTCGATGAAAACGATCGGGGTGTCGGGAAGAGAATCCGCATTCTTCGATCTTACCGGCGGCGGAAGCGTCAGATATTCCTGTTCCTTCTTTGAATTGGTCCGCAGTTTCCCTTCATAAAAGCAGGTGGATACGATGCGGGCGATCGCGGGATGCATGCGGTGCTGCTCCTCGAGACGGCGGGCGATCGGCCGAAGCGGCTTGTGTCGCGTTTTCCTGGCGAACTCCGCTTCGACCATCGATTCGAAGAGCGTCAAAATCGACAGGGTGTCCGAGCAGAGCCGGCCGAAATCGTCCTGGTCGGCTTCGACATCATCGAACAGCTCGTCGAGGCCAAAGTCTCTGAGATAGCGCGAGATGAATTCCTCCGCGGACGTGACCGTCGCCCTAACTTTCTCAGGCAGAGAAAGCAGCTTCTTCATGCGGTCGGCATTGTACGGAGGAAGCTGCTTGTGGTCGCCGATCATGAGCCGCCGGTGCGAGAGCAGCAACGGCGAGAGAAGTTCCCCGCCGGTCGCCTTGCCGGCTTCCTCGACGATCGACCAATCGAACAGGCTTCGTTCTTCGATCAGCCGGTCGACGGCGGCCGAGTTGGTCGTCGCGAAAACCAGATTGGCGGCGCGCAAGATCATTCCCTCGAATGCGCGCCCTTCGGAGGCCATCCGTCTGGCGCGCGCACTTCGCTTCCTGTCTTCGACAAGCGCCAGCACCATCTCCCGCAGACCCGGGTCCGTCTCCTCGACTAGCCGGCTGGCGGCGAGAGCCTCGAGATGCCGGTCCGCCTGCCTGTCGATCTCAAGGTCCGTGTCGGCGGGGTCGTCGTCCGCCGGCCGGGCGCGGACCATCACCGGGCCGTCCATGCCCTTCCCCTCGAAAACCGACTGCACTTCCTTCATCAGGTGGTCGATGGCAGCGTTGCTCTGGGCGGAAAGCAGCATTCTCGTCGTGGGATCGTCCTCGAACCGGCGGCGCACGATGTCGCCGACCAGGTATGTCTTGCCGACTCCCGGCGGCCCTTGCAGGAAGAACAAGGGAATGGTCGAAAGGATTTCGCTCAGCGCGGCCTTTTTGGAATCGTCCAGTTCCGGTACGGCACGGTTGCCAAAAATCGCTCCGCCACCGCGCCCACCCTCACCCGCCGCTTTCAGGCTGCCGACTTCATCATGAAGTTGCCGAAGGCCGAGCAGGATCTTGAGGAATGGCAAACCGCGACCGGCTGCCTGATCGGCGCCGCTGAAGGCCGGGACTTCGTGATGCACGCGCGCATCGGGGTGCTGCGCGCTTTGAACCGCAACATCGAACGAACGTTAACGGATCGTAAAGAAATGCACTGGGGGCGCCGGAAGCTCAAAAGGGATCAGCAATGAAAGTCCTCATCTACGTCAACACGAGCAAGCAGGTCCCGACCACCTGAAGGTCTTTGCAAATGCGGACGCTGCGGAAACATGGCTCGAGGAAAATGATCCCGAAGGCGTAGCATTCGAATATGAGGTCTTGGAGTGAATCGCATCGGGGCGCCAAACAATCCTTGCCATGCTGTTGATCGTGGTCTTGGCGATCCTGTGGAATTTGTTGCCTCGATGATTTTTAACTATCTAACCGATATCGAACGGCAAGTACCGAAACAGCCGCTATCGGTCGAGCGCGCCAAGAACGTTCGCGCGCTTCAATGCTAACCGAGGGGGTTTCGTCCCCCGCGC
>Ga0193729_1001138_pt1 | contig 13690 bp, 15 predicted proteins | sample U1c2metaG_FD_143036 | JGI IMG/M metagenome (GOLD analysis project Ga0193729, IMG submission 143036) | Soil microbial communities from a riparian zone of the East river system, Colorado, United States - U1c2 | ecosystem: Environmental > Terrestrial > Soil > Riparian zone | place: USA: East River... | reverse complement strand
GGTGGTGTTCGCAGCGACTGTCCCGCACGCGCGTCGCGCACCCAGCTCCCCCGGAAAAGGATCTAGTGAGGAAGCTCGGCGGAGCGACTGGAGGCATGTCCGGCGGCGGTTGGTCGCTTATCGGAGTACGAGAGGAGTTGATCAGACGGTTTCGAGAGCAATGTCGGAGTCGCACCGCGGCGAGACGAGCGTCGTCGCGCGCCGGGGGCTTCGCGCCGGGACGGGGGCGGGAGATGGGACATCCGGCGGCGTCCTGCTCACGGGTGCGACGGGGTTCGTCGGTATGGAGCTTCTGGCGCGTTACCTGGAGCGGACCGATCGTCGTGTGTACGTGCTTATACGAGGCGCGGATGATCGCCAAGTCGCGGCGAGGATGCGAGATACGCTGCGCTCGCTTTTTGGCGCCGATGACGTGTATGGGGAGCGGGTGGTCGCGGTGCGCGGTGACATTACGCAGCCAGGTCTCGGCCTCCAAGGTGAGCCCGGCGGGCTCGCGAAGCGGGTGAGCGAGATCGTGCACGGTGCGGCGTCGGTGTCGTTTGAGCTCGGACTGGAGGCTTCACGCGCGATCAACGTCGAGGGCACGCGGCGGGTGCTCGAATTCGCCGAACAGTGCCACGCGCGCGGCGGCCTGCGGCGCGTCTCGTACATCTCAACGGCGTATGTCGCCGGTGAACATGAAGGGCGGTTCAGCGAGGACGACTTGGACGTGGGACAGCGCTTTCGCAACGCGTATGAGCAGTCCAAGTTCGAGGCGGAGAATCTCGTCGCCGGCTCGCGCGCACATATGCCGATCACCGTGCTGCGTCCGAGCATCATCGTCGGCGAGCACGACAGCGGGTGGACCGCCTCCTTCAACGTTCTCTACTGGCCGTTGCGCGCATTCGCACGCGACGGGTACGTGGCGTTGCCGGCGCGTCGCGATGCACCGGTCGACGTCGTGCCCGTCGACTACGTGGCGGACGCGATCTTCACGCTCGCCCAGTCCCCGGAGGCCGAGGGCGGCACATACCACCTGACCGCGGGAACGCAGGCGACCAGCGTGGGCGAGTTGGTCGAGCTTGCGACGGCGCGCTTCGAGCGCCCGGCGCCACGACTGATCGCGCCTTGGCTGTATCGCCGCGTGGTTCACCCGTTGTTGGTGCGCACTAGCCGCGACCAGCGCCGCCGCCGGGCCCTCGAACGTAGCGAGGCCTTCTTTCCGTACTTCGCGATGAACGTCGTCTACGACGATCATCGCTCCCGTGCAGCGCTTGATGCGGCCGGTATAAAACCCCCGGCGCTGCGCAGCTACTTCGACCGGCTGGTCGAGTTCGCGCTCGCCGCCGAGTGGGGCCGACGGCCGATAGCACGCGCCAGCTCCGTCGGACGCGAGGCGGCTCGGCGGCCAGGTCCATCCCACCAAGGCGGGGCGGCCCCGGGCGCCTAGGTGTAGTTGCGAGTCGCGCGCCGAACTGCATCGTTCGCGGAATCCGGCGCGCGAGGGAGACGGCGATGTGGTCGGAGCGGCGCATGTACCCGGCGGCCCCGTCGAGCGGCGCGCTCGCCGCGTCCTCAAGCTGTGTGCGGACTTGTGCATCCTGTCACATGTCCTTCGCCAAGAGGAATAGACCGCTTCTAGCGTACGAACCGCGAGCGCGCCGTTGACCGAGTATCCACGCGGGGGTAGCTTTCAAGAGCGCTCTACATGACCGTTCGGGCTCGCCCCAAAGACACCGCTCGGAGGGTGATGTACCGGGGCCGGCCGCGACTCCTTCGCAGGTTGATCTCAACAGTCGTGGCGATCGCACGCTCGTCAAAGCCAATGCTGCGCGCCGCGGTGCCTCGCGACGCCAATGGGGAGATGCAACATGAACGCGACAGCGACAATTGCTCCTGCCGGTCCACAGTACATGCGTGCCTTGGAACGCGCCAACGAGGTCCGCCTAGCTCGCGCCCAGCTCAAGCGCAGGGTGGCCTTCGGTGAGATCGACGTCGCCAAGGTGATCGTCGAGTGCCCCTGGGAGACGCACACCATGGCGGCGTTCGACCTGCTCATGAGCCAGCGCCGGTGGGGTCAGACCCGCTGCCGCAAGATGCTCGCCCAGCTCCCCGTGTCCGATCAGAAGACCGTCGGATCCATGACCGACCGACAGCGCTACGCGCTCGCGGCGATGCTGACCTCCGTCGATCGAGGCCACGCGCGGAGCGCGAGCGCGTGGGCAACGGACCGATGAGTGCTTGACCTGCCACCCACCGCATGCCGCCTCCCGGCACGATGCATCGCTCGCAAAGTGCGGACCAGAGTGGGGTTTTTGCCAGGTGGAAGTCCCGCGGCGCCGGGAAACGAGTAGCGTTTCGCTTGCCTTACGTCCCCTCTCGATTACCGGGGACTCGGGACTTGGGCGCCACGCCACGCGTCCCCGGAGCAGGAGGGAACCATGCCACGTGTAACCGTCACGGTCGACGCGCTGGACGGCGAGGATGGCAGGGCGCACACCTTGCTAGACGAGCAGGTTCAGGGCGGTCATCTGGAGGACGAGCATTCCTCGGTGCAGTTCCTTGAGCGCCTCGCCTGGGCGATCGAGGACGGCGAGACGCTGGAGTGTCTCGCCTTTCCCGCCGCACCTCTCACACGCGTGCGGGTCGCTCACCTGCGCCATCGTACGTCGCTTTAGATTCGCGGGACCACCGCCGCCTTCGATCCGCCGTACGCAGCGACGGCGCGCGACGAATACCGCAAAATGGGAGAAGAACTTTCCCAAAAAGTCCGCAATTTGCGATTATTTTCTTAGGATATGGGTATATTCGACTTCACTCCGGAAACCTACATATCGAGTAAGGATGCTCAGCAAACCTCACGATGCCTCGGCTCGGAGTGCCAACAAGCGGACGGCCCTCGGGGCCGCCGTCGCAGGTCTGCTCGGTGCTCTGGCCTTCGCCGGCCAGGCACGCGCTGACGTTCCCATGGCCGGCGCACCCAGCAGCGTCACGACGCCCGCCATACAATCCGTCGCATTGACCGGGCAGAATGTCGCCGCGGCCCAGCCGGCCAAGGACCTACCGCAGGCCGCCGGCGATGTCGTCGCTCCGGCAATCACAACCGCCACGCAGAGCACCGGTAGCGTCGTCGCTCCGGCAATCAAAGTCGTTACGAAGCGACTCGGCTCGGCCACGCAGGCCATCGCCGCGACCACGCACGCCACTTCGGACACCCTCGCCCCCGTGCCTTCGGGCCCTTCTTCGTCGCCACCGCTGTCCGCGGCGCCGTCGAGCCTTCGAGTTGAGGTGCCAGGGCTGCCACTCGGTGGCGGACAGTCGAGCAAAGGTACTGGCGAACCGGTCCTGCGCGGCTCGCGTTCAATCCTGCCCCTCGGCGTAGCTTCCACGGCGCTCGCGTCCTTCGGCGGCGTGTTGGCAGGCCTAACTTCGGGGGCCGGCCAGAACGGCTCCCCGCCGGCGAGCATTCCCTCGAGCCCCGGTCCGAGTCCGGGTGGCGTCTCCGAGTCAACAGTGGCGGCTTGCGGCTTTGCTCTATCGATCTTCCTCACACTTGCGGGCCTCCCGATGTTGGCGGCCCCGCGCGCCGTGCGCCGGCTGCGCCATGCAAGCGAGCCGTGGCGCCTAGCGCCCTTCGTCCTGATTCCCGAGCGCCCGGGCTAGCTCCCCCGGCTGACTCATTTGGGGGCTGGATCGTCCTGATCCAGCCGTCCCCCGGAATCAATTCGAAGCTCTCGAAAGGAGCTGTATCTGATGCAACGCCATGGCATGGCCACGGCAGCGAGCGTCTGCGCGTCCGACTTGGCGTTGACGGTCCGCGTCTTGAGTCATTCAACAAGCCTGTGGTCGATATGAGCAAGGGTCAGCCGGAGCCGGTTCCTCTGACGGCGCGAGATTTGACCAAAACGAAGATGGCGAGCCGACCAAACGGACGCGAAGGCGGGTCGGGCAATACGAGCGCCCGTACCGTCGCGCTCGCCGACCTACGCAGGCTCGAGCGCGCGTTCGCCGATTTCGAGTGGTCCGAGCGCCGCGCGTTCGCCCGTGCTCGCAAGCACGCGAGGGCACGTGCTCTCGAGGTCCTCGAGCGCGGAGGTTCCGGCGTTGACAACGCTCGAGCAGCGCTGCTGATCGCCGCCGCGGAGTTGTTCGGCGCCATGAAGGTCGAGCTTGCGGCGTCCCCGCAAGACGCCGCGCTGCTCGTGCAGGGGCTCGAGCGGGTCACGCGTCTGTCGAGGTTCGCTCTCGCCAGGGACGTTCTCAGGGCGCCCGAGCTGTTGACCCTGCTGCCCGCAGTTGCGGTCGAGGTGCAGCTCGCGATGCTCCTCGCCTTCGCGCCGCTGCGCAGCACGTCGCTGTGGACGCTCGACGACGCGGAGCAGGTGACGTGCGTGCGCCACGTCGGTGAGGGCACCCCTTCCCGAGGCGAAAAGGAGCTGGCGCGGCAACTGCTCGGCGGAGAGGCCAGCGAGCCGAGCCCGCGTCGCCTGCTGCTCGGCCTGCCGGTCGGCCGCTGGCAGCAACCGCTCGCGGCATTGGTCGGCTCTGCCAGACCTGGGATGCGCGACGGCAGTCAATCCTTCCTTGCAGAGGCCGTATCCATGCTCGGCGCGATCCTCGAGCGCGACGCTCTGCTCGCCGGCAACGCGGCGTCCGAGCGGGCCCTGGTCCAGTCCAGCGAGCGCAAGCTCACCCGCTTGGCCTTCGATCTGCACGACGGCCCGATCCAGGACATCGCCCTGCTGGCGGAGGACATACGTCAGTTCCGAGACCAACTCGAGAGCCTCGCCGGGAACCCGCTGCATCGGGAGCGCGTGCGAGGCCGACTTGATGACCTCGATGCTCAACTTGGGGCGCTCGACGTCGAGCTGCGTCGGATGTCGAGCGAAGTTCATGGCGCTTCGGTCCTGCTGGACCGGCCGTTCACCAAGGCCTTGCGTGACATCGCCCAAGCGTTCGCAGCCCGCACGAACATCGAGCCCCGCGTCACGCTCGCGGGCGAGATGTCGATGCTCTCGGTGTCCCAGCAGATAGCTCTGCTGAACATAATTCACGAGGCGCTCACCAACGTCCGTGAGCACAGCAACGCAACGGAGGTGCAGATCGCCGTATCGGTCAATGCAAAAGGTGTCGAGGCGCAGGTCCTCGACGACGGTTGCGGCTTCGACCTCGAGGCCACCCTGATACGTGCCGCGCGCAAGGGACGCCTTGGCCTGGTCGGTATGCATGAGCGCGTGCGGCTACTGGGTGGGCAGTGCCGGATCGAGAGCCGCCCGGGCGGGCCGACGATCATCTCCATCGCGCTGGAGCGCTGGGAGCCGCTCGTCCACGAAAATCAGCTGGCCCACGTGTCGACGTAGCCGCGGCTCGAAGCTCAACGCGCGGCAGCGCGGCCCCGGCGGTTAGCCGTCGCGTGCTGCTGTCGATTCGTAGCTCAGGGTGGAGGTCTGATTGGTGGTCGTCTGGCCTCCGCTCGTGCTCACCTGCGGCGCGTCATCCGAGGTGCTCGGCGAGCCTCCGCCGTCGCTGCCTGCGCCGCTCGTGCCCGTCGCCGTGAGGACCGAGCCGTCGCCGCTCGCGCTGCCGCTCGAACGACCATCGCGACTGTCCGAGCCGCCTGAGGAGCCGCCTGAGGAGCCGCCTGAGGACACTTGGACATCGCGCGTCGAGCTTTGCGTCTCCGCGCGGCGTCGAGCATCGCCCGATACCGCCTCCAGCTCGTGCCCACCGGTGGCGCCGCGGTGCTCGCGGCGATCTTGACGCCCGGTCCGCGCCGGGCCGTGGGATCGGCGCCCGACGCGGTGGTGGACGCTCTTCGAGCCGCCTGCCGTGCCGATCTGCGGGACGGCCGCGACTGCGGCGGCCGCCGCGGTATCGCCCTGCTCGGAGGACCCGCCGCTACTGCTCGCAGATCCGGCAGCCACGTGACCCCCGGCCGCGTGGCTGCTTGCGTGCTGCTGGCGATCGACGACGCTCGCGCCTGTGACAAGCGCGCCGGCGCTGACGGCGACGACGGCGCCCTTGACCATCAGGCCCGCCATGCCGGCGCCGCCGGCGCTCGCCGTCAGCTCGGCGAGCCGTTCGGCCGTCGGCCCGCCGGCTCCCCCGCCGCCCGATGCCCAGGCGAGCAGCGGCGGAGGCGTGAGCGCCGCCGCGGCACTGCGCAGCGTGGACCTGGCCCGATACAGCAGGCCGCGCAACGCGCCGTGTGAGATGCCGAGTGCGCTGGCGACCTCGTCGTGGCTCTGTCCGTCGAAGGCCGTCAGGAAGATCGCCTGGCGCTGCATGCTCGGCAGGGCGGCGACGTCGCCGAGCGCGTCGCGCACCGCGATGCGGCGCTCGAGCTCGGACTCGCCGACCGCGACGGTCGCGGCCCGCAACGCATCGGTCAGCTCGCTGTGGGGCCGCTCGGACGCGCCGCGCACGGCATTGATCGCCGCGTTGTGCACGATCCGATACAGCCACGGCTTCAGCTCGCGCACGTCCGAGCCCCGGGCCAGGGCCAGCCAGGCCTGCAGGAGCGCCTGCTGCAGCACGTCTTCGGCGCGCGCGTCGGACAGGCCCATGTGGCGGCAGTAGCGCAGCAGCGGGCGGCGGTAGCGCTGCACGAGCGCCTCGAAAGCGCGCTCGTGTCCGTCCCTGACGAGCGCCGCGAGACGCTGGTCCGATTGGGCCGCCAGCAGGCGGATTGGGATTCTGGGACTCATCTGGCCAGTAACGGAGCTAAGCCGACACCGCGTTGACCCGCCGCGTCGAGTAGCTCGACGGCCGCTTGCCAGCGGCGGGGCTCGCCACTGTAGACGCCGTAACGGCCAAATACTTCACGCGCTGGACGAAAAACCCTCCTCCGAGCGTGCGGAGGGGCGGCCCGCAACGGGCCGCCCCCGATCCATCTCCGCTGTGACGGTCGACTTTGCCTGACCGGCTCTCCTAACCGAGCTCGATCTTGTGCCAGACCGCACCCGCGCTGCTGATGCTCAGCTCGGCCTCTTGGACGACCGCTCGCGTTTCGAGCGCTGCCGTGGTGCAGCTCTGCTGCGCGCCTTGCTCGTCGTCTCCCTGGTCCTCGCCCTGGTCGTCGCCCTGCTCATCGTCGCCGCTCTGGCTGCCCGCCTGCTGCGAGCTTGTGCTGGTGGAGCTGTCATGCCGGTCCCCGTCGTCCCCGCCGTCGTGGGAGCTAGCCGAGGCGGTCGGCGCCGGCGACTGGCACTCCAGCTCGGTCTGTTCGGTGACCTTGCCGCTGACGGTCGATTTGTCGGCGAGCGTGATCGTCAGCACGCCGCCCGTGAACGAGGCGACGGTCCCCGCCGGGCTGGACGGGGTCGCGGGCGATGACGCGCTCGAGCTCGGCGTGGACGCCGTGGCAAGCGTGCCAAACCGCACGATGTGCGCATGCCGGTGATGGCGCTTGTGGCTGCTCGCGCGGTGCGAGTGGTGACGCTTTCCGTGCTGCGCCGACGCGACGCCGGGTACGGCGAGGGCGAGCGCGGATGAGGCGACTGCTGTGAAAAAGACCCGTCTCATGTGAGACCTCCTGGGGCGTGGATCGACGCCCGGTTGGTTATGACTGCATTGAGACACGGCTGGGCGCTCGAATCTCACGCGCCTCGAACAAATGTCCGCCAAGATGTGGCGTCAATGGCGATGCCGAGCGCGGTGGTCTTCGACAACGACGGTCTGCTGCTCGACACCGAGGAGGCCTGGACGCGCGCGGAGCGAACGCTCTTCGCGCGAGTCGGCCGAACGTTCACGATGGCGCACAAGCGCACGCTGATCGGCGCCTCGCGCTCGATGGCGGCGGTCAAGCTGGAATCGATGCTCGAGCGTCCGGGACAGGGAGAGACGCTGATGGACGAGCTACACGAGCTCGTGATGCATGAGGCGCTGCAGGGTGTCGAGCCACGCCCCGGCGCGCTCGAGCTGCTCGCGCGGCTGACCGACGCGGGAGTGCAGCTCGCGGTCGCCTCGAACTCCGAGCGCGAGTTCCTCGAGCGCACGCTGGCGGGCGCAGCGCTGCTGCGCGACGGCCCGTTCGCGGTGATCGTCTCCGCAACCGGGATCGAGCATCCCAAGCCGGCGCCCGACATCTACCTCGAGGCCTGCCGGCGCCTCGGCGTGGAGCCCGTCACGGCCGTTGCGCTGGAGGACTCGCCGATCGGCGTCGCCGCGGCGGCGGCCGCCGGCATGTTCGTGATCGGCGTCCCGTACTTCGCCGGCGCGCAGATCCCGGGCGCCGGCCTGCTCGTCGACAGCCTCGCCGATCCGGCCGTCGCGAAGGCGCTTGGCGTGCCGGCCGTGGCTACCTAGGTGTAGTTCCTAAGGACGTTGGATCGCTCCGATGCTCGACCGACACTCCGGCGCGCGCGGCGCCTGAGCCGCCTACACGACCTGCAGCGCCAGCGCGACGGCCAGCATCGCGCTCGCACCCGCGACCGACGCGGCGGACCGCCCGTGCGCCACTCGCACCCTGCTTCCGAGGCGCGCCGCGCGCTCGCGCAGCCAGCTCAGCGAGCGCGGTTCGCCGCAGCGCTCGCGCCAGCCCTCGAGCACGCGCTCGAGCCGCTCGCCGTCGGCGACGCTCGCCAGCACCTCGACCTGACCGCCGCCCTGCTCGGCGGGGCCGAGGCGCACGAGATACAGCTCGCCCGTGTCGCCGACCCACGCCGCGCGATGCAGCGGGCCCTCCGGCTCGTCGCGCCACCACAAGCCGACGTCGCGCTCGCGCGAGTGCACCCGGCGCGGGTCGGCGGCGTAGAAGTCCCTCAGGGAGCCATAGCGCGGGGACCGTGGCCTGCGCCGCTGCCTGCGATTGGTCTGTTTCATGCGGCACCACCGAGGTCGAGGAGGAACTTGCTGCGCTACAGCCTCCTCGCCACGTCTAAACGCCGGATTAGTGCGTGCGAAGTATTTCCTGCGCTCGCACTTACGCCTGCGCTCGCGCGTACGCTCGTGCGCGGCCTTCCGCGCCCAGAGGCCGCCGGTCCACTTCGGCCCGGTGACCTCTGGGGATCGCGCAAGGGCCGATCAGGGGTTCAGACGCTTCTTCAGCGCGCTCGCCGCGGAGAACTTCGCAGCCTTGCTGGCGGCGATGTTGATCGTGGCTCCCGTCGACGGGTTGCGGCCTAGCCGCGCAGCGCGTTGGCTGACGCTGAACTTGCCGAAGCCGGCAAGCGCGACCTCACCCCCGGCGGCCAGCTCATCGGAGATCACGTCGATCGCGCTCTCCACCACCTGTCGGGCCTGGCTGGCGGCCAGTCCATTACGCCTCGCGACCTGCTCGGCCAGCTCGTTCTTGGTCATACCACTCCCTTCTCGGGTGTCGTTACTTCGAGCAGGCTAACCGCTAGTGAGGACGACGGAACCAATAAACGCGGGATATCCGCCCCGCGGAGCCCCTAATTTCCGGGGAACTTGATCGGCGGAGCCGTCCTCAGCGGGCCGCTCGGGGCCTTTTCGGGGGCGATCCTAGCGCCCCGGCGGGCAAGCGTGCCGGCCGCGCACGCGGCCCACACGGCGGCCAACCAGGCCCCGCAGGCGAGGCCCACGTGCACCCAAACGAGCTGCGTCGGCAGGTGCGTCTTGTACTGGTCGAGGCCCACCACGCCCTGCAGCGCCAGCAGCACGCAGAGCACCGTCAGCGAGCGCCGCACGAGCGGCTCGGCGTCGCGGCGCCGGGCCATCCACCAGACGGCCACCGCTGCCAGGGCGAAGGCCAGCGCGATCTCCCCATGACGGTGGATCACGAAGTCCATCGTCCCGCGACCGTCGAAGCTCAAGCGATTGATCCGCTGCCCCGGCGATCCGCCCGCGTGCGGCCCGGCGGCCGTCGCGGCCGTGCCCGCGAAGATCGTCAGCGCGCCAAGCGCCACGAGCGCCCGCACCGAGAGGACCAGCGTGCGGTCGGGCACGGACCGGCCGGCGTGCGGATCGGCCCCGTTTGCGTTCGCGACGTCGCCGTTGCCGGCAACCGCCGGCTGCGCCGGCTCGTGACTGCCGGCAACCGCGGGCTGCGCCGGGTCGTGGCCGCCGACGATCGGAGATCGGCGCGCGTACCGGTCAGCAGAGGGTCGCGCGCGCCAGGCGAGCACCGTGGCCGCCAGCAGGATCAGCATGGACAGCGAGAAATGCGCCATCACGTAGCCGTAGTCGAGCTCGCCACGCACCGTGAAGCCTCCCAGCACCGCCTGGCCGATGACGCCCAGCGGCAGCAGCGCGCCGAGCCACATCAGGTCCCGCCGGTAGGGACGGCGGCGCAGCGCCAGCAGCCAAGCCGCGCCGGCCGCCAGCGACACCGGCGCGGTGATCACGCGGTTGGAGAACTCGATCACCGCGTGCGTGTTCAGCGGCGGGTAGGCGTTGCCGTAGCACTTCGGCCAGTCCGGGCAGCCGAGCCCCGAGCCCGTCAGCCGCACCGCCGCGCCGCTCAGCACGATCAGCGTGAGCGCGCCCAGCGCGATGTACGCCGTGACGGCGTACTGCCGCGGCGTGACCGTGTAGCCGTTCGTGCGCTCGCGCAGGCGCTGCAGACGTCGACGCATCGCCCTAAGTCTGCCAAGTCGCGAGCCGCCGGTCAGCCGCCCGCCAGCCAGCGCTCGGCGGCGGTCATGTGTCCGCCAGCCAGCGCTCGGCGTTCTGATCGTGGATCTCGCGCAGGATGTCCTCCAGGCCGCGCGTCAGCGACCAGCCTGGATAGTCGCCGACGAACGGGCGCAGGTCGCTGATCCACCAGCGATGGTCGCCGAGCCTGTGCTCGGCGCTGAGCGTCCAGTCCAGCTCGCGGCCGGCGACCTGCTGGCACAGCTCGATCGCCTCGAGCATCGAGCAGTTGCATGCGCGACCGCCGCCGATGTTGTAGACGGCGCCGCCGGCGCGCGGCGAGCGGTGGAAGGCCGCGAATGCCGCGACCAGATCGGCCGAGTGGATGTTGTCGCGAACCTGCTTGGCGCCGTAGCCGAACACCGTGTAGTGCTCGCCGCGCACCGTCGAGCGCATCAGGTAGGAGAGGAAGCCGTGCAGCATCGCGCCAGCGTGGTTGGGCCCGGTCAGGCAGCCGCCGCGAAACGAGACCGTCGGCAGGCCGAAGTAGCGGCCGTACTCCTGCACGAGCAGATCGGCAGCTGCCTTAGACACGCCGAACAGCGAGTGCGTGCTCTGGTCGATCGACATCGACGTGTCGATGCCCTCGTAGAACGGGTGATCCTCGGGCAGGTCCAGGCGCCGGGGGAGCTCGATCAGCGGCAGCGAGTTGGGCAGGTCGCCGTACACCTTGTTCGTGGAGCAGTGCACGAACGTGGCGCCGTCCGCGTGCCGGCGGGTCGCCTCGAGCAGGTTCAGCGTGCCCAGCGCGTTGACCTCGAAGTCGGTATGCGGGTCCGACGCGGCCCAGTCGTGGGAGGGCTGGGCCGCTGCATGGATCACCAGCTCGACCTGGCCGGCGTCCGCGAACACGCGCTCCACGGCCTCGCGGTCGCGGATGTCGATCGCAAGCGAGCGAAACGCCGCGGGATAGCGCGCGAGCAGCGAGTCGGTCGTGCGCGCCGTCGATGCCTCGAGCCCGAAGAAGCTCGCGCGCATGTCGTTCTCCAACCCGAGCACGTCGAGGCCGAGCTCGACGAAGTGCGCGACCGACTCCGAGCCGATCAGGCCTCCCGATCCGGTGACTATCGCGGTCGGCATGCTTGCGCCCGGAGCATCGCAATCGCCGGCGGGCTCACGCGCCGCTGTATGAGAACGGCAATTCGTCGGCGACCTCGCGCAGACGCGGTGCCGAGGAGTCGCGCTCGGAGACGTTCAACTCGGCGACCGGCAGAGGCCACGCGATATCCAAATCAGGATCGTTCCAAGCGATGCCCCGCTCCACCGCAGGGTCATAGTAGGCGGTCTGCTTGTAGATCACGTCGGCAACCTCGCTGAGCACGCAGAAGCCGTGCGCGAATCCGACCGGCAGGTACAGCTCGCGCATGCTCTCGTCGTCGAGCTCGACCCCCGCCCACCGCCCATACGTCGGCGAGCCCCTGCGCAGGTCGACGCCGACGTCGAAGATGCGCCCGCGCGCGCAGCGCACCAGCTTGGCGACGCCCGGGCCGATGTGGAAGTGCATGCCGCGCAGCACCCCGCGAGCCGAGCGCGAGTGGTTGTCCTGCACGAAGCGCTCATCCGGTGCGATGCCCAGCTCGGCGTGCCACTCGGCGCGGTAGGTCTCGCAGAAGAAGCCGCGCTCGTCGCCGTGCGCGACGGGCTCGAACGCGACCATGCCGGCGAGGGGGGTCGGGAGGACGCGCATAGGCGCAAGAGGGTAGCCGTCGGTGGCGGCGGGCGCGCGCGGCGGCGACCTCTTGGGAGACCCTCGGTTCGCGCGCCCGGTGCGTTGAACGTGGCCAGGCCCTATGGCTTGTCACCAAGACAAATGTATTGTTGTCAAGGCATACGTCTGGTATAGTTGACATTCATGAACGTGTCTCGTGCCTACAGCGCCGTAGCCCCGACCGTGGAGGGGGATGTCTTGGTCGTCCTCGCCGGAACCACGCAACCGCTCACGGGTCGCCGGGTCGCTCGGCTCGCGCGGCGCGGTTCGGTAGCAGCGGTCGCCAAGGCGCTTGACCGGCTGGCGCGCCAAGGGCTGGTCCTGCGGCAGGAGGCTCCGCCTGCGTCGCTATACACGCTCAACCGACAGCACGTCGCGGTCTCCGCTGTCGAGGCCTTGGCCTTCATCCGCACCGAGCTCCTCCACCGCTTGCGCCACGCCTTCTCGACCTGGAGCATTCTGCCGGTGCATGCATCTCTGTTCGGATCGACCGCACGGGGAGATGGCGACCTGGACAGCGACATCGACATCTTTGTCGTCCGGCCCGCCGGCGTGGATGCCGAGGACGCGACATGGGGCAAGCAGTTGAAGGAAATTGGCGATGCCATCCTCGCATGGACGGGAAACCACGCCGGCATCATCGACTTCGCCGAGCAGGACATCGGGCAGATGCGCAACGAGAACCGGCCCGTCCTGCGGGACCTTCGGCGAGACGGCATCGATCTCGCCGGGGCGCCGCTTCGCGAGCTGCTCGGGAGTGCACGATGAGCCGCGGGTCGACGAAGGATGGTCGCTCACGCCCATGTAATGCAGCCGACGCTCGCAAGCGACTCGGCGACGCAGAGAAGTATTTGGAGGTCGCAGAGCTCGTTGCGACCGAAGATTCGCTGGAGTCCCATAACGTCGCGGCTGGACTCGCAGTGCTCGCCGGCATCGCGGCTGCGGATGCCGCCTGCTGCAAGGCACTAGGCGAGAGCTCTCGGGGACCCGACCATCGAGATGCAGCGACCTTCCTGCGCCGAATCACTCCCGGCGGCGAGGGCGCCGCGAACGACTTCGAGCGGCTCGTGACCCTTAAGGACAAGGCTCACTACAGCTTCCTAAACGTGTCCGGTCAAGACCGAACGGGCGCGATCCGTCGCACCACCCAACTGGTTGACTTCGCCCGCGAAGTCCTACAGCGCTGAGGAACATCCTCCCGCCGTGGTATGATAGTCCTCATGACTACGATCACATGGCGCGTTGCGGAGCTGGCGGCACGACGTGGCTGGGGGACGCGCCAGCTCGCCAGGGCCGCCGGGCTCGATGAGAAGACCGTGCGCAACATCCTCGCAGGGCGCGCCACACGGGTGGATCTCGAGACGATCGCGCGGCTGGCCTCGTCACTCGAGGTCACTCCAGGTGCGC